>ENA-OREN01005516-OREN01005516.1-marine-metagenome-genome-assembly--contig:-NODE-5516-length-10471-cov-4.692130_pt1 | contig 10471 bp, 6 predicted proteins | sample MGYA00248624_ERZ508555 | MGnify/ENA primary metagenome ERZ508555 (study PRJEB26222, sample SAMN06267773) | marine metagenome | isolation source: Saanich Inlet, British Columbia, Canada | place...
TCAGGTTCGATTTTGTGTTCGATCTCAACTATTTCCGCAGCGACAAACAGTGATCCGGTTCCGAGAATTAGGTCGTTTTCGTTTGCAAGATTTTTTGCCACATTCAATGCATCTGATGTATTTGATGTGGATTGGTGCACCCCAATTTTACATTCACCCAACAATTTTGATAGTTCTAAATTGGTGAGAGATTTCGGGTGTCTCGACTCTGTGGTGATGAAAATCGGTTTGAAGGGTTGTAATTCTCGGGCAACTGCCGCCGGATCATGTCCACGGACAGTGCCGAGAATGACGAATATATTTTTACTGTGTCGGAATAGCGCTTCTACGGATTTTCGTAGGGCGCGTGCTGAATCAACGTTGTGAGCACCGTCTACAAATATTGGAATGGGTTCGGTAGTCACGATCTGGTTTCTGGCAGGCCACTGGACGTTTTCGATGCCACTACTGATTTTACTGGGATCGATTCTGATGCCCGTTTTCTCGAGAACACAAATTGCAGCAATGGCGGTGGTTGCGTTCTCGATTTGATGTCTGCCTAGAAGTCTCAAATGAGGCGAAAATATTGAATTACGAGTTTTGATTTCAAGATTTGTGCCGTCTAGCCCGAGGTTTTTTTCTTTAGTGATTGTGACGACAGTGCTTGATTCGATCAGTTCCGATCCCTGTTCAGAGGCTTTCGCAGCGATGACTCTCAGGGCATCTGGGTACTGAGGGGCTGTTACTACTGGTACGCCTTGTTTGATGATTCCCGCCTTCTCTCGGGCAATCAGTTCGACTGTGTCGCCGAGAACAGCTACATGATCGAGGCTAACCGGGGTGATTACGGAAACTAGGGGTGTGATGATATTGGTGGAATCAAGACGCCCACCGAGCCCGACTTCAATCACGCTCATATCGACATTCGAGTTGGTGAAGTGGCAAAATGCCATTGCGGTTTCTAGCTCAAATACTGAAACCACTCCGATATCGCCATCGACCGTGACTTTTTCTACGGCGTGCCAAAGGTCGTTTACGAGGTCAGTAAAGTCGGATTCAGAGATTGGATCGCCATTCACACGAATTCGTTCTGTGATTCGGTGAATCGAGGGTGATGTGAAAAGTCCGGTTTTGTAACCGTTGGCGGCGAGTGCCCATGCGATCATCGCCGATGTGCTGCCTTTGCCTTTACTCCCGGCAACGTGGACGTATTTTTGCCCATGATGCGGGTTACCCAGGTACGAAAGTAGGCGTTCGATGCGTTTGAGATGGAAATCGGGCGGGTCGTTGGCGCGAGATTTTCTCTCGAAGTCGGCGAGCGACAATAGTTTCGAAACCGCTGACTGATAATCGGTATGTTGGCGTGATTTGCTCGGCATCACTAATGATTATCTCTGCGAATGGCTGGGAATGTAATTGCGAACGTCGTGCGGAGTTACGGCTTTGCGAGTCCGATTGCTAGTATTGTCCTTGTAAAACCTGATTCCACTTACGACGTTAGTTGGACTTAGCGCTATTAGTTCGAACACTCACTACTTTAAAGAGGCTCGGCGAATTCGTGAAATACCGCGACATTATTGAGAATGCCCTTAACGGCCATAGTGCCGACTATTGCGAGATCCGAATCGAAGAGACGGACAATTCGCGGCTCACGTATCGAGGTAAATCACTCGATACTATTGCTCAGACGAGTGGTCTTGGTGGAAACGTCCGCGCTGTTACAAAAGGTGGCTGGGGTTTTGCCAGCTTCAACAGTTTGGACGAGCTGACCACGAAGGTTGCCGACGCAGTTGCGCAGTCGAAGGCTGTTGGTGGATTGAAGACTGAGCTCGGCGAGGTTGAGCCACACGTTGATCTGGTTCCGGCGTACGTCGTTGAGGACCCGACTGAAATTTCTCTTGATGAGAAAAAACGCCAGATGGACCACTACAATGATTTGGTGTGGTCGGTCGACGGGATTAACAGTGCCGATATCATCTACGGCGATACGTCTCGAAAGACTTTCTTCGGCAGCTCTGATGGATCGTACATTGAGCAGCAGCAGATTCATGTCATATCGAGGATTTCCGCGCAGGCTCGAAGTGGTGGGGATGTGCAACAGGCGGGATTTAGTCTTGGGTCTCAGGGCGATTACGGATTGATTCGTGGTCTCGACGATAAGGTGACTGACGCTGCGAAGAGGGCGGTTGCTCTATTGGATGCGAAGTCACTTGAAGGTGGCGAGCGAACTGTCGTTCTTGATCCCGTTCTTGCTGGAGTGTTTGTTCACGAGGCATTCGGTCATCTTTCTGAGGGTGACAATGTTTACGAGAACGAGAAGCTCAAAGAAATTATGTATATGGGTCGGAAGTTCGGTGGAAAGCACCTGAACTTCACAGACGGCGCTGCTATTCCTGCGCTTCGTGGCAGTTTCAAGTACGACGATGAGGGCACACCTGCGACTCGTACAGCACTTGTTCGAGAGGGTGAGTTGGTTGGTCGGCTGCATTCTCGAGAGACCGCGGCAAAGCTTAGTGAGCAACCAACGGGTAATGCTCGGGCGATTGGTTACAACTTCCCTCCGATTGTTCGGATGACGAACACGATCATCGAACCTGGCGAGGCGACCTTGGCTGACTTGCTTGCTGGTGTTAATGACGGGGTTTACGTGCGTAACTGGTACGGCGGGATGACCCAGCATGAGATGTTCACTTTCTCGTCGGGCGAGGCGTACATGATCCGCAATGGTGAGATTCAAGAGGCGGTTCGTCCGGTAATGCTCACAGGCAACCTTTTCGAGACTCTCGAGAATCTTGATGGTGTTGGGGACGATCTCGATATGAACCAAGGTGGTGGTTGCGGTAAGGGCGGGCAGTCTCCTCTTCCCGTTTCGAACGGTAGCCCACACATTCGTATTCAAAAATGCCTGATTTCAGGGGCGTAAGTGCGTTTTGTCGAAAATTTGTAATTACTTATTCCAAGAGAAGATAATTTGAGCGAATCGCTATTGAACGCAGCAACAGACAAGTTCGATGAGGCCGAGGTCTACCGGATTGAGATGGAAAGCCATCCGGTTTCATTTGAATCGGGCAAGCTGAAGGAAATCATCCGCCGTGACACTTCAGGTGTTGCGTTGCGAGTGATTGATAACCGCAGAATCGGCTTTACTTCGACTACCGATGCCGCACGTGAGAGCGAGCTTGTTGATAGAGCGGCAACTCTTGCACCGTTCGGATCGGAGGCTTCTTTTAGCTTTCCTGAGCCTTCTAAGTACCCGAGCGTCGATATTGTCGATCCAGCGGTTCCTCAGGTTTCGCAAAACTCGATGATTAATACGGGTGAGGGCTTGATTGCGAAGCTGATGGACGAATGGCCCGACTTGCTGTGCGATGCCCGAATTGGATGGTCGACTGGGCGCTGTCAGATTATGAACTCGGCTGGAATCGACGAGACGTACGAACAGACGAGTTACTACTGTTCGCTTGGTGCTCAATTGATTCGTGGTACCGACATGCTCAACGTGTGGGCGGGCTATGGGTCGAGTCGCCTGTTTGGCGAGGCTGAGCTTGATCGATTGCTTCAGACCGTTCGTCGGTCGTTGAGGTGGTCGAAGGAAACTGCGATTGCTACGTCGAGTACGGGCGATCTGCCGGTTGTTTTCACTCCGCGTGGAGTTGGGGCGACTCTGCTTCATCCGTTGTTGTCAGGATTCAGTGGCAAGAACGTTGCTAACGGTTCGTCGCCACTTGGCGATCGATGGGGCGAGAAGATCGTCGACGAGCGAATATCTATCTACGATAATCCGCTAATTAATGGTGCAAGCGGTAGTCGACCTTTTGACGACGAGGGCATTGCGAGTCGTAAGCTTGGGCTTATCGAGAATGGTATCGCTGGTAGTCCGCTATTGGATCTGCAAACGGCAGGTCAGCTTGGAATGACTTCGACGGGCGCAGCTGGACGTAGTTTGGCGAGCACTCCTTCACCAAATTCTTCGGTTATAGATATTGCAGCGGGCGACACCCACTTTGAGGACATGATTTCCGGCATAAAAGAAGGACTGCTTGTTGAGGAGCTTCTTGGCGCTGGTCAGGGCAATGAGCTTGGCGGCGATTTCCGGGCGAACGTTTCATTGGGCTACAAAATTGAAAACGGCGAAATTGTTGGTCGGGTGAAAGACACGATGATTTCAGGCAATGTTTACAAAGTGCTCTCTCAGGTCGAACAGGTTGGCGATTCTTCGGATTGGGTATTTGGATCGATGCGATCCCCAGCGCTTCAGTGCCTCGGTGTCGATGTGTCAGTGAAAGATGAATAAGGCCACAAGTACTGATGGGTCTCGACGAATTTCTAAATAAGCTTCCTGAAGATGATGATGCGCTGATTAACTACGCGTCGTTGCCTGAGTTGTCACGTCTCACGAATCCTGAAGCTGAAGAGTTCGGTGAGTTGTGGCTTGAATGGACCGACGAACGCGTTCTCGACATCGTCGAGAGAATGGTTGCACTTTGTGAAGAGCAGCCGGACGTCGAGTTCGAGGTTATCTACAAGCAGGGTTTGAAGCACCTTGATTCAGCTGTTCGGGTTGCTTCTTTAAAAGGACTCGAAGAGAGCGACGACCGTGCGCTAATTCGTCCGCTAGTCGATATGTTGAAAAACGATCCGGCGGTTGAAGTGCGTGCAGGAGCTGCGATTCCACTGGCTTATCTTTCGGCCTTGGCCGAGACCGGAAGGCTCGGTCCCAGATACAAGGATTCGTTGATCGAGAATTTATATAGCGTGTTGGATGATGAGCGGGAAGTTCAAGATGTTAAGTTGAAGGCGTTGGAAGCGGTGTCGGTTTTCACCGATGATCGACTTGCTGCTCATATCGAAGCTGCGTGGTCTTCAGAAGATATTGGCTCTCGACAAAGTAGTCTTTTTGCGATGGGTCGAACGTCTGATCCAAAGTGGATAGATCATGTGATTCCTGATGTTGAACATGATGTTGCTTCGATTCGTTATGAGGCGACAATGGCGATGGGGGAACTTGGAGATGAGCCTCATTTACGTGTGCTTCAGGCTGCGATTGATGATGAGGATTTGACGGTTCAATTGGCTGCTATTTCGGCTGTTGAGCGTATCGGGGGTGAGACAGCGAGGGAACAGCTTCAGCTGTTGTTGGTTAGCGCTGAACCGCGTGTTGTGGAACTTGTGCAGCAGGCTTTGCAGACGATGAAGGATGAAGAGGATCTCGATGAGGTTGTGACTCAGGAGATGGCTCGTTCGATGTTTGGGGCTACCGATACGCTTCCGGGTATTGATACGGAGGGGTATGAGCCTGCTGAGATTGAGGGTTGGGCGAATACGCCTGATCCGAGCGAGGTTGATGATTTCGGTACGGGTGTTACGGATGAGGCGGAGGAGTTGGGTCTGGATCGTGGTGACCCATTCGATATAGATTTGCCGCCGGAAGATCCGTGGGATCACGAAGAGAATTTCTAGAGCTCGTATGAGTTAGTCGCGGTCGTTTGCTCGACCTCCCCAATTCAGTCGAGGGTTAGTTTAGGTTTTCGGGCCACTTGATTTCTATGGATGATCGTTCGATTTCGTCGGCGTCCATTTCTACCCCGAGTCCAGTGTTGTCGGCTAACGTCAGTTTACCGTCGTGAAAATTTAGCGGTTCGGTTAGGAAGCGGTTGTAGCCAGATATGTGGGTCATGGCGTGTTCAAGTCGGTAGAAATTCGGCAAAGTCATGCAGAGTTGGGCACCAGAAACGATCTGCAAAGTTCCCTGAGCGTTGTGTGGGAACGAACTGCCCTTGCCCCAGCCAGTGATTCCTTCATCGGTGTCGAATCGCAGGAACATCCAGCGAAGTGGTCTGGTGATTCCAGCTCATTCCCAAGTGAAGGGTTCGACCACGTAGGCTCGAACGTTGATGATTTTCATATTTGAGTGAGTTCCTTGATCAGTTTAGAGGTTGGGAGTTCGTATGCGAACTGTTACTGCCGTCTTGCTTGGCGGAAGGCTAGTTGGGCAGCGCCTAGGAGGCTTACATCGTCGCCGAGTCGGGTGGCTGTTAGCGGGATTGATCCGCCGTAGCCGGGTAGCGAATGGTCTATGACTGATGCTTGGAGCCGATCCCAATGGCGTTGTAGTCCTTGAACCACACCTCCGCCGATTACGAGGGCTTCTGGGTTGAAGACGTTCAATAGCGAGCCGAGTCCGATAGCGACGTTTTCGATCGTTAGATTGACCACTTCTTTTGCCACTGGATCGCCATCGTCGGCGGCATCGAAGACCATTCTTGAAGTGACGTTTTGAGGGTCGCCATCGGCAAGATCGGCAAGTATGCCTTCTCCGGTCCAGCGATCTCGGGCGGTGCGGGCGATGGCGGGTCCTGAAGCGTTGCCCTCGAAGCAGCCGTCACAGCCGACGTTGCATTTGTAAGCTCCAGTTCTAACTGAGAGGTGACCAACTTCACCGGCTCCTCCGGATGATCCGGTGACCATCTCGCTGTTAGCGATAATTCCGCCGCCTACGCCGGTACTGATAGTTACGTAAACAAGATTTTCTGCACCGACATGATCGCCGAATCGAGTTTCAGCGAGGGCAGCGAGTGTTGCGTCATGCCCAATCCAAACAGGTAGTGTCATCGTGTTAGCAAGCCGTGATTTCATCGTTTTATCGTGCCATCCGGGTAAATTCGGTGGGTGATTATAGATTCCGGTTGCGGGGCGAATTGGGCCTGCTGTCGAAACTCCTATGCCTACGATTTCAGCTCCGGTTGGTGTAGTCGCGAGAGCGGCTTTGAGGAGTTTGGCCAGACGATCGCTGGCATCCTCGATTCCTCTTTTGGGTTCTGTGTTGATTGATCCTCGGCCTGTCATTCGACCTTCGGAGTCGATGAGGGCGGCCCGGATGTTTGTTCCACCAATGTCGGCGGCGAGTGCGAACTGGGTATTTGAAGTGGTCACGCTCGAGATAGTAGCAGTTGAGTTATTGTTCCGGGCGTGACTAGCTTGACTTGGCTATGAGTCGCATTTGCGTTAATCGTGATCGCCGTAATCGGGCGATCCGACTCCACAACATAGTCTCTCCCCTCCAAATACTTCGATCTGTGGGGGCGTTGGTCGCTTTAACAATTCGTGCTTGTTGTGGGTGCATATCGCGTTCATGATTGAACGATGCCCGAAATTGTTCACAATATAGATTTAACCTCAGTCCCTCATCAGCCCGGTCAATCACTCGACCTTGAGGCGAAGCGCATGCGCGCTTGGAACCGTTTGTCGGATGAGGAGAAAGAATGGATTCTCAAAGCTTGGGATCTGACGGGAATGATTCCGTCGGCTCCTGCTTTCAGAGAGTTGAAGAGCGCGGGCGACCGTGTGCTGTATGTACTGGTTGGTACCGAAGAGAGCCTCACTCCGTTGGAGTTGTGTTATCTCATGATCGCTCGTTGGTTCCGGAATATTGATCCGGCGACTGCAAGGGCGAAGATGGCTCAGCTGGTTAACCAGGGTGCGGCTCGATATACGGGCATCGGGCGAACGATGGCGACAGAGGTTGGGCTAGAACGACTCGAAGAGTTGGCTCAGGCGCGTCGTCGCCCACCAAGTGATGATGATGACAACGAAGAGCGTTCAGACCACCGCACTACGACTTCGAGGAGCCGAATTGTCGATCGAGGTGAGTCGGCGAATTCAAACTTCGGCAATCGCCGGTCACCGACCGGTCGTTACCGCAGCGAGATCCCAAATGACGGTGGTCGACCTGGAAAACCACGCGATCGTGACGGAGATGGTGACGAACAACGTAGTTCAGGTCGTGATGATCGAAGAGACGATTCACGGGGTGAGCGCGGTAATGAGTGGCGTGGTTCTCGCACCGACGATCGTGGACGAGAATTTCGAGCACCTCGACGTGATGACCTAGACGAGCGAAGTATTGACACCAGCGGCGGCGATTCCGGCCCTAGGCGTGATGACCGTGGTGGATATTCAAGCGGACCAAGACGTGATGATCGAGGCGGCGATTCTCGCGGTCCACGTCGTGATGGTCGTGGTGGTTATTCCGGTGGTCCAAGGCGTGATGACCGAGGTGGCGACTCTCGCGGTCCAAGGCGTGACAGCGGTGGAGGGCGTGATGCTCGACGTCGCGTGAACACTGATGGTCCACGAATCGACGGTAAAGGTCAGAATCGACCAGATCCTCGCATCAATACCGATGGTCCGATTATCGATGGCAGGGACAAAGAGCCGAAGTCCGACGATTAGGACCAGAGCCGTTCTTAGACCCTAGTCCCTTTTAGTTCGGTATGCCCGAAAGCCGTTCTATCGGTAGTCTTCGCCGTTATCTAGCGGTGCGTAGCCGACTGTTTTCTTGGCGTGATCTGTATCCCAGAAACGCCAAGTGTTGTCGGAAACTCCATAGAAAATCTCGAACCCGAGTGGTTGAGTGATGCACTGCGTGACGAGTTGTGTGAGATCGCGATGGCTCAACCATGTCGCCAGCGTTCTAACTGATCCTTCGGGTCGAGCCTGAGGGCCTTTGGGGCTGTTTTGCGGGTTCACTGTGCCAATTCGTAGGCAGGCAACCTCGAGTCCGAAGTGCTCGTGGTAGTAACGACCCGTTGCCTCTCCAAACGCCTTACTTACGCCGTAATCGGAGTCGGGTCGGACAGGCACATTGTGATCGATCATCTTGAAACCACCGGGTGTAAGCCCTTCGTAGTCACCAACTCGGATTTTGCTGTACGGCTCGTCCATTTCGAAGTTGCCAACAGCATGGTTTGAACTAGCGAACACCACTCGTTTCACCCCATTTTGCCGAGCTGCTTCGTACACGTTGTGGGTAGCTGAAATATTGTTCTTGAGAACATCAGACCAAGGTGTTTCGACCGGGGCGTTGGCTGCGAGGTGAACCACAGCGTCGACACCGACAAAGGCCTTCGACATAGTGTCGTAGTCAGATCCGTCGGTGATAAGGGTTGGTACATCGGGGGCGTGATCTGATTGCCGTGCGTCTAGAGCAGAAATCTCGAAGGTATCGGCTAGGGCGTTCACCAGCATTGATCCGATGAGTCCTGATGAGCCTGTTACTAAAACCTTCATTGTTGATCTCCTAGGTGGATTGGTCGAGAAAAGTGATGTGTCGAATCATAACGATAGTGTTGGGGGATTTGGCGGAGAGTAGGTAATTTTGGGTGATAATTTTGACTGCCAGTTAACTCGCTATTTATCGCGTAAAACGTTCTGTGAAAGTTGATAGTTGAACATGTTTTCACAACTTCTTCATGTCATTGTGCATCCCTTCACATGTGCGACATACGTTCGATGAGAAGCTTTGGTTAGGGCGATAATGCAGTATGGAGCGCAGCCGGACCAGCCCCCGACGCGTTCCCGCATTATCGCCTTTTATATTTTTTGTTATTAGTCGCGGCGTTAGCTCCGGGCGGCGTTAGTCGCGCTCGTCATCGGATGACTCGGCTCTGCGTCGCAAGGGGCGTTAGGTTCCATCGTCGTCGGACGACTCAGTCACGCGTCGCAGTCTCCCCCTCTAACTCCCCCGATCCGGGGGAGAACCGATGATAGCGGTTTTCGTTAGTCGCGTTCCGCGTCGCAATTTCCTGCCCTACTTCGACTGGCTCAGCATGCACCTAGCTCCCTCCGACTCTGGGAGGGAGGACTGTTAGTCGCACTCATCGTCGGACGACTCAGTCACGCGTCGTACTTCTCCCCCTCTAACTCCCCCGATCCGGGGGAGGACCGTTTTACACGTGCATCACTTGGATTGATTATTTTCGTGACAACTTCCGCTTGAGATTGAGGCGTTGAACGAGTCTGAGGATTCGTTGGTTGCTCGCGAGGTGAGTTTGGTGAACGCGGGAGTGATGACGCCAAACGAGGTGCGGTCCAGGCACGGTCTTGAGGCGGCAGATTGGGGAGCGACAGCGAAGAGCGGCTAGTTGTGTGTTGTGCTCATTTGGCTCAGCTTTCGGATCGTCGAAGGCTGGGCCAGAATGATTTGAGATTGCACAATTCCTGAAATCCGTTCTCAGGATTATCGAAGTTTTGGGTGCTGATTTTCTATTATGAAGATGTGCATTCAGGAGACTTTGTAAGAGATTTCGCGCTCATCATGGTCGCAGCAGCAGCGGCCTTGATACTTTTCCGTCTAATTCGGCAGCCACCGATACTCGGCTATCTCCTCGCGGGCATGCTCGTTGGTCCGTTCGCACTTCAGGGGCGATTTGTATCTGATACCGAGACCGTTTCGCTGGTCGCCGAGGTCGGGCTTGTCGTATTGCTTTTTGCCATTGGCGTGGAGTTCGGCTGGGAGCGAATCCGGAAAGTCGGATTCCGGGTGGTGCTTATAGGCGCGATCGAGATAACGGCGATGATATCGCTCGGATATTACCTCGGTAGAGCGCTTGGCTGGACGCCCACGACGTCGGTTTATCTCGGTGCTGCACTGGCATTTTCTAGCTCGGCAGTTTTGGTTCAGATGCTCAGAGAAAACGGGCAGCTGATGTCG
>ENA-OREN01005519-OREN01005519.1-marine-metagenome-genome-assembly--contig:-NODE-5519-length-10461-cov-2.669106_pt1 | contig 10461 bp, 7 predicted proteins | sample MGYA00248624_ERZ508555 | MGnify/ENA primary metagenome ERZ508555 (study PRJEB26222, sample SAMN06267773) | marine metagenome | isolation source: Saanich Inlet, British Columbia, Canada | place...
GTAGTAGTCAACAATGGCTCAGACGCCATTACCCTGAGGACAAACTTGAGGCACGGAGCCAATGTTAAGTTTAGTCTGGCCCTGGGCGCTTGCGCTAGCGCCTCTGCCTTTTGTTTATCGATGGTTGCGGAAACCTTCAGAGACGAAAATACAAGCCTTGCGCGCCCCCCTATTAGCCGCCGCTGCGGGTGATCAGGGATCCTTAAAAGCAACCACTTGGTACAATCGTGTACTGTTGTTTTTACTCGCCGTCTGCTGGCTATGTGTCCTGCTGGCCGTGGCTCAACCAGTGTATATTGGCGAACCAGTAGCGTTACCTGCCAATGGACGTGACATTCTTATTGCCGTAGATATTTCTGGCAGTATGGAAAGAGATGATATGGTCATTGGTGGCCGGCAAGTCAATCGATTGGTTGCGGTGAAAGCGGTAGTTGGAGACTTTGTCGTTAAGCGTGCCGGAGATCGGCTAGGCCTTATTCTATTTGGTGAAAAAGCCTACCTACAAACGCCGCTAACCTTTGACCGCGAGACCATGCAAACACTGTTATTAGAAGCACAAATTGGTTTTGCTGGAAACGGAACCGCTATCGGTGATGCAATCGGCCTAGGAGTTAAACGATTACAAGATCGACCCAAAGATCATCGAGTTCTCATTTTAATGACCGACGGCTCTAGTAACGCCGGTGAACTCAACCCAACAGAGGCCGCTGATCTAGCACGTCGAGCACAAGTGAAAATCTATACCATCGGCATAGGGGCAGAGCGTCAAGAATCTCGCGGTTTGTTCGGACGAAATGTCATTAATCCAAGCGCTGACTTGGACGAAAAAACACTAACTGAAATTGCTGCTGCCACGGGTGGTCTTTATTTTAGAGCCAGAGACCCTAAAGAACTGACCGGAATCTATGAACAACTTAATCAGTTAGAGCCCATCGAGCAAGACGCAGAAACTATTCGCCCCATAGCATCACTGTTCCATTGGCCCCTAGGGTTTAGTTTTGTCTTAAGCCTTGCCATTGCAGCGGCTCGTAGTCGAAGGGGGTCACTTGTTTGATCTAATACTAGATAGTGTTCTTTATGCATGGCAGGCCTTCCACTTCTTGCGTCCTTGGTGGTTTTTAGGTCTAATTCCCGTGGCGCTCATTATTGGTTTTTATAGCTGGCATAAGCATCATGCGGGCAACTGGACAACCATTATTAATCCTGACTTACTGCCTTTTTTGATGGAAGGCAAAGCACCAACTGACGGCCTCAGCACTAAATCCTTAATCACCGCCTTAACGCTCGCTTGGATTATTTATCTGATTAGTCTTGCCGGACCCACGTGGCAACAACTACCCCAGCCTGTGCACAAGCAAGATAGCGCGTTAATAACTGTTTTTGATTTATCCCCATCGATGCTTGCTGCAGATCTTGCACCCAGCCGATTGGTGCGGGGCCGATACAAGCTAATCGACATTTTAAACCGGCGTACTGAAGGTGTCAGTGGCCTTGTGGTCTATGGTGGCGACGCTCACACCGTTTCACCGCTCACAGAAGATAGCAATACAATCGTCAGCTTGGTGCCCGTATTGCATCCTGGGTTGCTACCCCAGTATGGAAGTAACGTAGAGGATGCTATTCAACTCGCCGTCAATTTAGCAACCAGCGGTCGCTATCAACAGGCTGATATATTATTAATTACAGATGGCGTTGACCCTTCTGCCATTTCTGAAATTACATCCATCATTAATGATAAAGGCGAATACCGGCTATCGATTTTAGGTGTAGGAACGGAAAATGGTGCGCCTATCCCATTAGGCTCTGGCGGTTTTGTAAAAGACACTCGCAGTGGCAATGTAATTATTCCAAAACTGAATATTAGTGATTTGCGTCGCCTTGCTAGCACCAACAATGGTAACTATCAAACTATTAGCAACGATGACCGTGATATTGATAATCTGCTGACGGCAATGGATTCATTGTTTAGCGATTCAACGCAACAAACTGACCGATCATTTGATCTCTGGGACGATCGCGGATACTTGCTAGCATTGCTTTTAATACCCATTTTACTGCTGACGTTTAGAAAAGGTGCTGTGGTTGTTTTTCTGATGGCGCCCCTACTATTTCCATCTAATTCAGTAGAGGCTCTTGAATGGCAAGACCTTTGGGCGACCGGCGACCAACAGGGCGCGGAAGCTTTTGAGTTAGGTGATGCTGAACAGGCAAAGTCTTTATTTACACACCCTCAGTGGCGTGGCAGCGCCGCCTTCAAGGCTTCTGATTACGAGGTAGCCACTCAAGAGTTCTTGACCGATGGGACAGCAAATGGCCACTATAATAGAGGCAATGCGCTAGCGAAGTCTGGTGATTTTGAGAGTGCTATAGAGGCCTACGATCGGGCCTTAGAGCTAGAGCCTGAATTGGAAGATGCAATTTTTAATCGCGATCTCTTAGAGAAACTCGAGCAAGAGCAGGAGGAGGAGCAGGAGGAACAGGAGGAACAGGAGGAACAGGAGGAACAGGAGCACAATCAAGAGTCCTCGGAACAACAGCAAGAGCAGGACTCTGAACAGTCTGATGAGAACGGTGACCCGAGTGACCAGCAACCCCCAGAGCAAGATCCTGAGCAACAAGATGAGTCAGCAGCACCTGAGGAGAAATCTGAGGAAGAATCTGACGAGGAGTCTGAGAGTAAAGAACAGCAAGAAAACGAAAAGAAGCAAAATGAATCAGAGCAGCAGGTCGAGGAACAAACGTCTGAGGCTGAAATGACCGAAGAGGAAAAGCAAAAGCAGCGAGAAATTGACGCCATGCTCCGTCGTATACCTGACGATCCCGGCGGTTTACTGCGAGCCAAGTTTCGCTATGAATCGCAACAGAGAAAACAACAACGATCACCACCTGACCAAGAGCGCTGGTAAATGAAGCTGAATTTAAGACGATTATTAATCCTATCAACTCTCTGTTTGTCCGCCATGACCGCTTCAGATAGTTATGCTGCACTTACTGCAAAGGTAGATCGAACTGTATTGGACAGTAATGAAACCCTACGTGCTGAACTGCGCTATGACGGCCAAGTATTTGCTGGCGAACCCGACTTTGAGCCTCTCACCAAAGACTTTGAGGTGCTGTCTAATAGACGACAACAAAATTACTCCAACGTGAATGGGAAGACAGAATCATACACGGCTTGGACCTTAGAACTCCGCCCCAAGAGAGCAGGAATACTGCTAATACCCTCACTAACGTTCAAGAAAGAGGTAAGCAATGCAGTAGAATTGCGGGTTCGCGCTGCTCCTACTAACTCTAGCGCCAACCCTGGGACTCAGCCGATTTACACCGAAACCACCGTTGACACTAATACCCCCTACGTTGGGCAACAGGTCATTTTAACGCATCGGCTGTACACCTCAGTCCAACTAAGGGACTTTTCTCTGTCAGAGCTGACTATCGATAAGGCCGAATTGCACAGGCTGGGGGACACTCAGTATCAAAAGGTCATTAACGGTAGAAACTATCTCGTGTTAGAGGTCAAATATGCCATTTTCCCTCAGGCAAAAGGCACATTAATCATCCCCAGTTTACGTTTCGCTGCTTATGAGGTGAATAATCGCAGTCAATTTGGGGTGTTCAATAATCGTGGCAACCAAATTATTCGGGATACTGAATCAAAAGTCCTAGAGGTAAACGCTCTCCCCTCTCAGGCAAGTATCGATGGATGGATGCCAAGTACCTCGGTGACAATGGAGCAAAGGTGGAGTGGCGACATTGACTCGGTTACGGTAGGTGAGCCGGTTACACGCACTATTACAATACGCGCTGAGGGGCTTAGTGCAGCTCAGATTACGCCTCTGCAAGAGCCTCAAGGAGATAATTATCGCGGTTACCCAGATCAACCTCAATTAGATGAAATAATCACCCCCAATGGATTGGCCGCAACACGCATCGAATCGTTGGCTTTAGTGCCTAACAAGCCTGGAGAGATCGTTTTACCTGCGGTCCAACTGGTATGGTGGGATACTAATAGCAATCAGCCGCGAATAGCGTCTCTATCCCCAATAACCTTGCAGGTTAGTCCGAGCTCAAATATCGATGCAACCGCAAATGGCAGTAATGTCATGCAGATGACCAACGATGCAATGACCACACTAGCTACCGATGCTTTAAAACCTAAAGTATCTTTCATGACGAACCTATCTTTGAGTATCAACGCCTTACTAATAACCTTGATTATCGTGCTCTTAATGCGCCGCAAACGTGAGTCTTCAGCTGCACGCTCACAACAGCCCTCGTTGTCGCTTGATTCTGCTCGGCTCAATCTTAAGCAACAACTGCGAGCTATTGAATCTGAGGCTAAGGATGAAAATCTCATGGCGATGAGAGATGCTATTTTACGCTGGGGTAAAATTCTGTTTGCTGAGAACCCGCCAAGTACCCTAAAAAGTCTCGGAGACCTCTTGGGGAATCCCAGCATTAGTCAACTCTTTGCTCAACTGGACCAACAGCTCTATCAATACAATGGGGTTCCAGAAACAACGTTAGATGTGGCGTTGTTACTTGCAAGTCTCAAGAAAGAATCGAACTTTAACCGGGGATCCGCGTCAAAAGACAACGCAGGAACAGCGTTACAATCTCTGTATCCCGATTAAAGTAACATCAAGTCACTCATTAATAGGACCGAAAAATGAAGACCACCTCGACCGAGAATAATAAAGCGTATTGGAGGGCAAATATCAGCCTGCTGACTAAACTACTGACGATCTGGTTTATCGTCTCTTTTGGCTGTAGCATTATTCTGGCGGACTGGTTAGACCAATTTTCTCTCTTCGGCTTTAAGCTTGGTTTCTGGTTCGCGCAGCAAGGTGCTATTTATGTTTTTGTAGCCCTCATCTTCATTTACGCCTGGCGAATGAAAATTATTGATCGCCAATTTGGCGTTTCCGATGATGAGGACGAAGCATGAGCACACAAATGCTGACTTATCTGTTTGTTGGATTATCCTTTGCCCTTTATATTGGTATCGCTATTTGGTCTCGCGCTGGCTCTACCAAAGATTTTTATATTGCCGGCGGCGGCGTCCACCCCGTGGTCAATGGTATGGCTACCGCAGCTGACTGGATGAGCGCTGCATCATTCATCTCTATGGCAGGAATCATTTCTTTTATTGGCAGAGATGGATCTGTCTACCTACTTGGCTGGACTGGTGGTTATGTTTTACTGGCCTTTCTATTAGCGCCCTATCTACGCAAATTTGGTCGCTTTACAGTCCCCGATTTTATTGGCGAGCGCTACTACTCCCAGGCTGCACGCATTGTTGCGGCGGTTTGTTTGATCTTCGTTTCCTTTACCTATGTTGCTGGCCAGATGCGTGGCGTGGGCATTGTTTTTTCTCGGTTTCTTGAAGTAGACGTGAATACCGGTGTGATAATTGGTATGGCTGTTGTGTTTATGTATGCCGTACTTGGTGGCATGAAGGGTATTACCTACACTCAGGTAGCTCAGTATTGTGTTCTGATTTTTGCTTACATGGTGCCAGCAATCTTTATATCTATCATGATCACGGGCAACCCCATTCCCCAGCTAGGCTTTGGTGCTGAGGTTACTGATGGTTCAGGTCTATCAGTGTTACAAAAACTCGACGGGGTATTGTTAGACCTTGGCTTTGGTGCCTATACCGCCGGTACCAAATCAACCATTGATGTTTTTGCAATTACCGCAGCCCTAATGTTTGGTACGGCTGGACTTCCTCACGTCTTGGTGCGCTTTTTCACAGTGCCCAAGGTCTCTGATGCACGTTTGTCCGCAGGTTATGCTCTTGTATTTATTGCCATTTTATACACCACTGCTCCGGCAGTGGCCTCATTTGCACGTCTTAATTTAGTCGATACGGTTCACAATACCGCCTATGACGAAGCTCCAGAATGGTTTGGTAATTGGGAAAATACAGGGTTAATCGCCTGGCAAGATAAAAATGATGACGGCATTATGCAATATGGCGCTGGTGCCGCATTATCACCTGCGAAACCGATATTCGATGTTGATGGCACTCTAGGTAGTCATGGCGAGCGACTATTAACTAATAAATCCACTGAGTCTGCCAACGAAGTCTATATCGATCGAGACATTATGGTGCTGGCCAACCCTGAGATTGCAGGCTTGCCCGGCTGGGTGATTGCTCTTGTTGCCGCTGGTGGCGTGGCCGCCGCCCTATCAACGGCTGCTGGACTGCTACTGGTTATTTCAAGCGCTATCTCTCATGACTTACTTAAACAAACCCTCATCCCAAAAATCACTGAGAAACAGGAATTGCTCTATGCCCGCTTAGCGGCAGCCGTTGCGGTCTGTATCGCTGGGCTATTTGGCATCTATCCTCCCGCCTTTGTCGCCCAAGTCGTAGCTTTTGCGTTTGGCCTTGCCGCAGCATCCCTATTCCCAGCGTTACTTTTGGGTATCTTCTCCAAACGCGCCAACAAAGAGGGTGCTATTTCGGGAATGCTAGCAGGCTTAGTATTTACCTTTGCTTACATAGCGTACTTCAAATTTGTTGCGCCAGAACTTAACAGTGCAGAGTATTGGTTATGGGGTATCTCTCCAGAAGGTATTGGCGCCATAGGCATGTTACTGAATTTTGCGATTGCCATGACAATCAGTCGCCTAACCGCTAAGCCCCCAGCGACTGTCCAAGCATTGGTGGATAATATTCGCATTCCTAGCGGCGCCAAAGCGGCAGAAAATCACTAATCTTTAGGTCCGTCATAAGCATAAAAAGGAGGCTATGTAGCCTCCTTTTTTTACTCTAATAAAAGTGGTTCGTTAAAATGTTAACCCATCATCAATATTTTGGCCTGCCTGCTCAGAGGTTTGCAATCCCTGCGTCAAGTGCATGCCATTAATTTCTTGCTGTATAGCCGGGACATCATCAGGAGATGCATAAAACTGCGAGTACCATTTACGGCCCGTTCTGAAGGGTCCATCCGTTTTTAACTGCATGATTTTGAGTGCAGGTCGTTTGTTCTGCCAAATATTAAAGTCCGCACTGAAGGCTTCTAACGCCCCAGCTTGCGCCTCTCTAGCCATGACGATATCAGCCTCGGTAGCAATCTCTGTAGAGCCCTTAACTAAACAGCCATGCCAACATTTCACTACACCATCCTTTACTGGCGTATTAGCTATTAACTCGAAAATGACCATCCCAGCAAATTCTTGTTTAGACAACAGTATTCCAGGTCCGGTATACCAAGTGCTGGTGTTAAGGTAAGTTTCGTATAGTTGCATCGGCCCACCTTGGCGTTGGATGCAAACATGGTCTCTAATTTCATTTTCAAAATACTCACTGGGTGCACCATGAGTTGGCCCCAGATGCTGGACATCGACAATATTATCGATTATCTCCTGTGGATGGATATTTAGTTCACCTAAATGATCAAGTTCCCACCTTACCCACTGGGGATCATCCCACTCTGGTAGTTTGGGCGCATCGTAATCTGGTTCTCGATCATCTGGATCATACCAAGCCATGACACAGCCCATGTTGTCGATAACTGGGTAAGATTTAATAGACGCAGATTTTGGGCATGGCCCATTAGAATACGGTATATCATCAACATGCCCTTGGGCGTTATAACGCCAGCCATGGTAGGGGCAGCGGATTGAGTCTCCCTCGATCTGCTGATTGTTCTTGACGATCATGGAACTTTTGCTATCAGTTAGATGGGTCCCCATGTGGCCGCAGTAGGCATCCAACAAGACTGGTTTGCCGCTAGCCCCACGAAACAGAGCTAAATCTTCACCAAAAAAACTTATCGCCAAAGGCTCAGTGGTTAACTCGCTGCTTTCGGCAACGACAAACCATCCTCTTGGGTAGGTATTGGGGCCCAATTTATAGTCTGCTGATTTCGCCATCATCTATCTCCCACAATTTTTATAGTACTAGACGTTATAGTAATAGCACGAATTCTGGAATCGTCCATTTGGATGAAGAAGGGTTGGTAAATAGTGTTCAACCAAATGTCTCTTTATTCCAATAATCTTTATGATAGCTTTACAAACTTAAGATAGCTTTAACTTGACGCATTTATCTATGTAAAATGCGTCTTAATTTGGGTCAAAGGAACGAACATGAATACCTTTAATATTTGGGAGTGCATAATCTGCGGCTGGTTATACGATGAGGCTCTTGGCTGCCCTGAGGATGGCATCGCTCCCGGTACGCGATGGGAAGATGTTCCTGAAGATTGGACCTGCCCAGTGTGTGGCGTTTCAAAACAAGATTTTGAGATGGTTAAAACTGGCCCATCCCCGACTCCTATCCCTGCTGCTCCTGCTGCTCCTGCTGCTGCTTCTGCCGCTCCGATCACTCCCTCCGATGATCAATCATCAACGATTATAAAAGAAGCACCAGAAGAGGCTCCAACCTTTACAAATTCAGGCGAACCATTCCAGATTTGGGAATGTATTATCTGCGGCTGGGTCTATGACGAATCTAAAGGATGGCCGGATGATGATATTTTACCTGGTACCCGATGGGCAGATATTCCAGATGATTGGACATGTCCGGACTGCGGCGTGGGTAAACAAGACTTTGATATGATAGTGGTCAGTGAGTCGAACACTGCACCGACCACTAGGAGCACACCAGAGTCGGTTGATTCGATAGATCACAGTCAAGCACCTATAGTGATCGTGGGCACAGGTCTCGCCGGTTATAACCTTGCCCGTGAGTATCGCAAACTAAACAGTAGTACGCCGTTAGTTATGATCACTAGCGATGATGGACGCATGTACTACAAACCGGCGATATCCACTGGCTATCACAGACAACAGACCCCAGACCAACTAGCCAGTGCCAGCACTGAAGAGATGGCCCAGCAGCTGCAGGCCGATATTCAGGTGTTCACGACTATCGAGTCTATCGATATCAACAACCAAACAGTGCGCACCTCTAAGGGGCAGACCCACTATACTAAACTCATATTGGCCACGGGCGCTCGTTGTATCGAACTACCTATGACTGGCAGCGGCCTAGACTCTGTCTATTCAATCAATAATCTGTTGGACTACGCTAGCTTTCGCAGCGCAATGGAAGGTAAAAGCCATGTGCTTATTATTGGTGCCGGGCTCATCGGGTCGGAGTATGCCAACGATCTCATTCAAAGTAGTTATAAGGTAACCGTCGTTGACCCGCTACCCTCAGTACTGGGAACGCTAATGCCAAAGGCCGCCTCTGACTCGGTCAAAAATGCGTTAGAAACGGCAGGTGTTAACTTTCACTTTGACACGGTTGTTGAAAAAATCGATACACAGGCGACAGGCGTTAGAGCAACCCTTGCTAATGGCCAAGTCATAGACGCGGATATTGTTCTTTCGGCTGTTGGCGTGAGGGCAGACCTTACATTGGCCAATTCTGCAGGGCTACAAACCAACCGGGGAATCATAACTGACAGGGCGTTACAAACTAGCGCCCAAAATGTCTATGCTCTAGGTGATTGCGCCGAAGTCGACAGCCATCTCTTATTTTATGTCGCACCACTAATTGAAGGGGCTAAAAAATTAGCCGCAACCCTTAATGGAGATGTGCAAGACGTCTACTACGGCACTATGCCTGTGGTTGTTAAAACAACGCTATTCCCAGTCACAGTATCGCCGCCACCTAAAACCGGCGGCCAGTGGCACATAGAGATTAATACTCCAACTGGCGTTAAAGCTCTCTTTAGAACAGCACAGGGGCAACTACTAGGTTATGCACTTACCGGTGAGTGCACAAGGTTCAAAGAAGAGCTCAACGGGGTATTACAGCCGATAATGCATGGACGAGAGCTTCTACAGGGGGGGTGAAACTATTTATCCAGCCGTTGCTGTTCCCCTGGATTACTCATACCAATGGTCTATTTAGTCAGAAAATTTAGCGTCACGCTTTTCTATAAAAGCATCTCGCCCTTCTTGGGAGTCACCTTCGGTATATGCCTGTAGAGTAAAACCCTGCTCCCAGCGATACTTATCTTCAAGATTGCCATCTTCAATTCCGGTCAGGGCCTCCTTGGCTAGCTGAATCATCGGAGAGCTTTTTGACGCGATCTTGGCAGCAATTGCCATCACCGAGTCACGCAGGTCAGATAAATCGACCACCGATTCAAGAGCACCCAGTCGATAGGCTTCTTGTGCGTCGATAAAATCTCCCGTGAAATACATATGCCGTACTTTTTGTACCGGGAATAAACGCTGTAAGTGGGCGCCACCACCCATGGCACCGCGGTCTACCTCAGGCACACCAAAACTAGCACAGGCTGAGGCCACCACAATATCCGCAGCACCTGCAATACCGATTCCTCCGCCAAGAACAAAACCATGCAAGGCCACAATTACAGGTTTAGGATTGCGGTGAATGGCCTCGAAGGTGTCGTAGTTACCCTTGTTGACAGCCACTATCTTGCTGCTGTCTGCGGCCAGCTCTTTAATATCGACACCGGCACAGAATCC
>ENA-OREN01005521-OREN01005521.1-marine-metagenome-genome-assembly--contig:-NODE-5521-length-10454-cov-3.569047_pt1 | contig 10454 bp, 10 predicted proteins | sample MGYA00248624_ERZ508555 | MGnify/ENA primary metagenome ERZ508555 (study PRJEB26222, sample SAMN06267773) | marine metagenome | isolation source: Saanich Inlet, British Columbia, Canada | place...
AATGGATAATGTTCTAAAATGTACTTTTTTATCATTTCAGAGACTGCGATCACCGTATCGCCACGCATCATAATTCCACTATATTTACTTACCGAGTATCGTCCATGCACTGTTGTAATTAATGTTGGGCGATTGTATGCAGGGATTTTCTTCCACGCAAGGTAGCCAATCCAGGCAGGCACTCTTGAACGAAGATGCAACACGTCTGGTTTTTCTTGAACTAATATTTTTTTTACTTTAGAGATGTAGCGAAGCGTACTTAATGATTTCTTGCCAACAGGTAATGCAATATGTTCACTTCCTTCTTTCAATAATTCTAAAATTGTGTGTGATCCAATATACCCAGCACCACCAGTGACTAAAATTGTTTTCATCCTTCTATTATGTTTTTTAAACTAGTAGGTGAGTAGTTAATTGACTTCAATACTTTATTATCAGAGTTTCTGTAAACAACATATTTACCATTTACTTCTTTATAATTACCCTCTGTACCATCTTTCTTTTTGTAGTGTGATAATGTAGCCAAAGCTTCTTTCATTGTATCACATGCCTTTGACATATTACTTCTTTGTACCTCATCGAATAACTCAACAAATTTATCACCTAAACCAAATTCAAGAACTGCACCAGACAATACATATTGTAAGTCACAAAGAGCATCAGCTACCTCAACAAGGTCGTTTTCTTTTATTGCTTGTGATAACTCATCTAATTCTTCTTGTAGAAGGTTTACACGTAGTTCACATCTATCCTCACCTGGTATTTGTGGGGTATCTAAAATGGGAGCTTTGAAAGTTTTGTGGAATTCAGCCACTTGATTTAAAGAATCTATCTTTTCCATAATTATATAATACTTTTTGTTTATATGTTTAAATTAAATTATAGTTTAGAAAACTAATATATAGATTATATAAAAATATTATAAAATTATGAAATATGTAAGAACCTTTGAATCTTTCAAGAATAATAATAATAATAAACCAGTCAATGAAGAATTTCTTGGTGCTATTGGTAAATTCTTCGGAAAAATGTTTAAAAAAGCTGGAGAAAATATAAGAAAGACGCAGGGTGGTAATGAGATTGAGGTTATTTATAAAAAATATCTGAAGTTGATAAATGATGCTATTGTTAAACAAACTGGTTTAAACTTAGAATTAGGTAAAGTTTCTGTCAAAGAGTCTAAAGTATTCGAAGCAGAAGAAGCAGTAGCAGAAGAAGGAGAAGAAGGAGCAGTAGCAGAAGAAGGAGCAGAGGAAACTACTGATAAAAAACCAGGAGAGGCCGAAAAGAAACCAGCTGTAGATCCTAAGATATTAAAACAAAAGCAAGATATCTTAAAAAAGATAATTGTACAAATGAAAGGTATGGCTATTAAAGAGATGGATGCTGTATTAGTAAAACAGGGTGGTGGTTCTAAGAACCCACAATTACAAATAATAATTAATATTAAAAAGGATCAATTCACATTGGATTTATTGAATGCTGAAATATCATCTTTAGAAAAATCAGAGGATCCAGAATCTAAGAAACTAGCCGCAGCTAAACAAATAGAAGCTAAAACACTTGGAGAGAAACAAAGAGAAGACTGGGTTAAATTTGAAAAAACTGGAAAACCAGTTGAGTATAAAGAAGATGATGTTGTTATTTATAAAAGAAAGGATTTCAAAGAAGAGGAATGGAATAAACTTTCAGATGAAGAAAAAACAGATGAGGATAAGTGGGATGATGTTCAAGTTGGTAGTAAATCAATTACTAAAATTGATGGTGATAATTTCACATTCAAGAATAAAGATGATAAAGATATAACAAAACCTCTTACTGATATTTTACTTAAAGTTAAGGTTAAGGAAGAACCTAAAGAGGAAACTGATGAATCCACAGAAGAAACAACTGAGGATAAGGCTAATAAGTTAATGGATAAGGAGCAAGAAGACGCTAAAGCTGCTGGTGTAAAAGCAAAAGCTGATAGAGCATCGGAAGATTCTAAAAAATAAATATAAATAATATGAAAAAGAATTACATAAAAACATTTGAATCGTTTAGAAATGCTCCCGTTAATGAGGAATTGTTTGGTGGTTTAATTGATTTTTTTAAGAAAATGTGGGGTAAGGCTGTACAAGATCTAGAAAAAATGGGAGGAGATAACCCAAAAACAGAAGATATAGACACTTGGATAGAAACTAAGATATTTAACCCATCAGATGGTACTTATTTATTCAAATCTGTTATTGAAGAGTTTGAAAAGAAACCTAGTCTTTCCGAAGAACTACAAATCTTATTTGTCGGCCGCATCGCCCGTGTCAGGCGAATTGAATTATTACTTCAAGCCGTCAGTCGGTTGAGCTTTCCCTTTCATCTCACCCTTGTTGGTGGCGAAGAAAAAACCAGCAGTGTCACCCGAACGGGTTATCTGAATGAACTCAAACAACTTACAAAAAATTTGAACCTGGAAAATAAGGTAACGTTTGTTGGAAAAAAACCACCTCAGGAATTAAAAGCCTTTTACCAATCTGCAGATATCTTTGTTTATCCATCTCTATACGAAAATTTTGCCCAACCTTTGCTTGAGGCAGCCGCATATGGTTTACCCTTGATCTCTACGTCTGTAGGCATTGCACGAGACATAATTATTGAAGGAGAAACGGGTTATCAGATATCTGGAAAACCTGAAGAGATAAAAGAGCGCATCGAATCCTTAAAAGATAGCAAATTAAGGTTGCAAATGGGCCAACGAATCCAGAATGAAGTCAAAAACAGATTTGACTGGGGAAATATCATGGATCAATATATGAACTTATACTGTTCTCTCTGATAAACCACTTATGCCTGAATCGTTCGACTCTTATTCAAAAAACTATAATGAACTGCTCAATAATTCCATTCGTCAGACTGGTTACGATGTAGAAAATCTTGTTGCAGCCAAACTTCATAAATTAAGAAGTCTTTTTCCATCTTTATCAGAAAAACCGTTTCGCCTATTAGACTTTGGTTGCGGAGTCGGAAACCTTTACGGGCAAGTTGCAGAATTTTTTCCGACCGCCATTTATACAGGAGTAGATCCCTCAAAGGATTCAATCCTAAAAGCGCGTTCGCGTTATCATGGCGATGCAGATTTTCAAGAGCACTCTTCCAAAGAGTGGGAAAAAAATGAATATGACCTTATATTTTCTTCCGGGGTCTTCCACCATATACCCCATGTTGAGCATAAGGTACTTATCGATAAGCTTTCTTCGCTCCTAAAAAAGGGAGGAAGACTGGTGATCTGGGAACATAATCCACTCAATCCTATCACACAAAAAATTGTTAGAGATTGCCCTTTTGATGAAGACGCAGTACTTGTTCCCTCAAAGAATCTCAAAAATCTCTTCACCCGGGTTTCTCTATCAAACGTCCAGGTTATCTACACAACTTTTTTTCCAAAATTTTTATCTACACTAAATTTTATGGATCCGTATTTGGGCTGGCTACCTCTTGGCGGGCAATATCTGGTGACGGGTCAAAAGGACTAAATTTCTTTTTATTGAGGAAACAATAAGCCCTCTTCGATTTTTCTCGGATTATAAGGAATGATCGCTTGGGTGTTATCAATAGACTGATCCTTCCTGCATAAAAGGCGGGGAATCTGATCGGAAAAAGCGAGACCAGATTTAAAAACTGACAGAATGCCAATACCCACCCTGACAAACCAAATCGGTAAAAATATTTTTTTCATCTGCACTTTCTGAATCTGGGCAAGGCGATTTATCAATTCATTCATTGTCATTTTTTCTGGCCCACATAAATTCAGAGTTTCTTTTTTAATCGAATCATCCTTCAATATTTCCACCATTACCTGAACCACATCATTCACACTTACCGGGCTCAGGAAATACGATCCATCACCAATAACAGGAATGATTGGAAATTTTTCCATCCAGCCAACCAGTTTACCAATACCCTCTTCCATGTTTACACCATAAACCTCCGAGGGCCTAAGAATCACCCAGTCAAGACCTGATTTCCGAACCAGTTCTTCGCATCGCAACTTACTTACTCCATAATCGCCGCCTTCCTCCGAGGCCGCTACAGAACTAACCAAAATAAATCTCCTGACATGGTTCTTCTCGCAAGCAGTTATTATTTTTTTTGTACCCGCTTCATTGATTTCAAAATATGCTTTTCCTGAAGAAGAATGGGTCAAGGCGGCTAAATGAACCACCGTTTCGATTCGAGAACAAGCCTTGCTCAAGCTATCGATATCTTCAAGACCACCCTGAAATACTTCACAATTCTCCTTACTCACCGGTGACCGATGTTCAAGAAGACGAATCGAAAATTGTTCCGTTTTCAATAATTCTGAAGTCAGATTTTTACCCAGGGTACTGGATGCCCCCGTGATTAGGATTTTCATACGGACACCAACCGTTTATTTTTTGGAAAGAAATTCTTTAACTCGATACCAAAACAGGTTACCTAAAAACTCAAGAATAGAAAGGGGTTTTACAAAAGAAGGGCGCGAATCCATGCTGTGGAACACAGTTTCAACTTCTCCGATTTTGGCCTGCAACCGCCTGGCAAAAATCATAATTTCTGCATCAATAAACCATCCGTTAGATTCCAGATGTACTTTTTCATAAAATTTGCGGGTCATAATTTTAGGTTTGGAATTCATATCCCAGGCATTGATTCCCGGGAATAACAGTTTGAATAAAATATTATAGACAACGGAAATCAACCTCCTGTAAGAGCCGTCATTCCTTTCTGCCCGGTAGGTTTTAGCGAAATCCAATCCATTTGTTTTCATCAACTGGTATACACGGATCACATCGCTACTCGGCATTTGCCCATCCCCATCTATTACCGCCAGGGTTTTTCCTGTAGCCGCCTGCAAGCCCGATTTCATATCCCATCCCATCATACCTTTTTTAATTTCGGCCACCGCTTTTATCCGCGAATCTCTGACGGCAATACCTCTAACTACCTCGGGAGTCTGGTCTCCAACTCCTTCAAAGTAATTTCCCACCAGAACAATCTCCCACGACAATTTTTCCTTTTCCAGGGAGTCGACAAGGGAATCAACAAAACTCGTTATCGTTGACGCGCTTCGATAAGCTAAAACTACTACAGATATTTCAGGAGTTTCCATTATTTATACAATTTTTTAGCTAACATCAGAGATTTTTATAGCCGATAAATCTAAATAGGAGATGATAACATAGGGCTACATATTGTCTAACCGCTTAATTCCTTTTCTTTAGGACAGAACAGGTCGATTTTTTCCCCAAGCAAGACAGTCTCTTGGGTATAATAAAGGGATTTTAAACGACCTGATTATAGGGTTTCTAAAGTGACATCCATCCGATTTTTTTTCAAGTCTCATCTGGCTTTAACTCTCCTTCTTTCCATTGTCTTTCTGACTATATTCACCGGTCTGGATGACAGCGTTTTGCAGGTCGATGAAGGAGCAGATACTTTTGTTTCAACGACGATCTTGAAATATGGACTGCCTATGCACTCAGATGGGTTGAACCACACCATGCCCTATGCTGATATTTTCGATGGTGTGTTTGTATATCGAACCTGGATTCCTTACTATCTCCAATCTATTTCATTATATTTTTTTGGAAACAATACTTTTGCAGCCAGACTTCCTTTTGCCGTAGCTGGTTTTTTTTCCATCTGGTGCCTATATCATTTAACAATTCGGCTCACCCAGGAGAAATCTGTAGCCGTTTTTGCTACAACATTTTTAGCCACCTGTGTTCCTGCGCTTCTTTATTTTAGAACCGCCCGTTACGTTGCAATCCCTATATTATTGACACCCATTCTACTGTCTTTTTATATCGACATTTTTGAAAATAAAAAATGGAACCCCATTCCTTTTACCATTACATCGATTATTTTTTTTCATACCATGTATGTCGAGTTTGCCGGTCTTATAATCGGAATGCTGATTCATCTATTTATTTATAGAAATGAAGTCACTCCAGATAATTTAAGGAAGATAAAAATTCCTGCTGCGATTACCGCGCTACTTTGTTTGCCGTGGCTTTTTTTCCTTCCTGCTTTGTCAAAAAACATAGCGGAATCTTATACTTCTTCCAGCCCAAATATCGATACCTCTTCATTAGGATATTTAAAACATTTCTTCGGCTTCTTGTTTCAAATAAACAACTATATATTACCTCTTATATTAGTTCCCTTTATATTTTTACTACCTATAAAAAAGCTCCACCGTCGTATTTCACTTTTGCTCATTTGCAGTTTTTTTATTTTACTAACCGCTTCGTTACATTCTATTTCACAATTGCAATATATCGCCGCCAGCATTCCCATATTGTTCATCCTGTTAGGATGGATAAACGTACATTTATTTAAAAGCTCCATATTTCAGCAAAGTATTTTTGCTGTCGCCCTAATTTTTTCAAATTTTTTTCACGTTGCGCCCTTGATACCCGTGAAACAAATACTCCAACCCCTTCGATCTGATTCAAAGTCCAGCATTTACCTTCAAGGTGTTTATCAAACTTTTATGCGGGAAGTAAAGTTCAAGTTCATCTTTTTACAATACTGGGGAGAGCTTGCCAATCCCTATCTAGGCCCCTTAAATAAAATTGTTTCATTTTTTGAAACACATGGGAAAAAGGGGGAAACATGCTATATTGACAATGAGTTAGAATCTCTGGCTTTTTACACGGGGTTCAGGATGATTCATAACAGCGAGCTAACTAACAAAAGCATACCGGATTGGATCGTTTTACGAGGCGACCAATGGGCTCTTCATTCAGAGGAAAAAGCTAGCCCTTTAAAGAAAAAACTTAGATTCATCCTAAGAAACAATCAATATGAACAATTTGAATTGAATGCCCCGGTAAAAAGGGTTAATAATTCCTACGAAATTCAAATACACCTTTTCAAATCTCCCATTTCCGCCGATAAAGTCTATATATTCCGACGCTCCGATAAAATCTGAATAACCAGACGACTGATCCTGTGAAACTAATCATACAAATTCCCTGCTTAAACGAAGAACTCTCTCTCCCCATAACTCTGGAAGACCTGCCAAAACAAATTGAAGGGATTGATAGCATCGAAACCCTGATTATTGACGATGGTAGTACAGATAAGACAGTTGAAGTGGCCAAGAAACTGGGGGTGCATCATGTGCTTCAATTCACCAACAATAAGGGACTGGCTAAAGCATTCATTTCTGGAATCAATCAATCATTGAAACTCGGCGCGGATATCATAGTCAATACAGATGCCGACAATCAATATTTTGGCGGCGACATAGTTAAGCTGATTCAACCTATTCTAAAAAAAGATTCCGATATCGTTGTCGGAGACCGGCAAGTGGAAACCATCCGCCATTTTTCCCCGGTTAAAATATTTCTGCAAAAATTTGGCAGTTGGGTTGTACGGCAATTATCAGGCACTGAAATTCCAGATGCAACAAGTGGCTTTCGCGCTTACAGTCGGGATGCGGCTTTGCAACTGAACGTAGTTTCAGATTTCACCTATACTATCGAAACAATAATCAGTGCTGGAAAAAAAAATCTGGCTATTGCGCATGTCCCGGTAAAAACCAATACCAAATTACGCGAATCTAGGCTGTTTCCCAGCATTCGCGTTTATTTGCAGCGGTCCCTGGTTACTATGCTCAAAGTTTATTCCATGTATCGCCCTTTAAGGCTTTTCACTCTCGCCGGAGGCACTACATTCCTACTTGGATTTGCTATTGGCTGTCGATACCTATTTTTCTTTTTCATGGGACAGACTGAAGGCCATATCCAGTCCCTGATTTTATCCGCCATCCTCCTTATTGTTGGCTTTCAAATTATCATGATGGGAATAGCCGCAGAACTTATCTCAGTTAACAGGCAACTATTAGAAGATATTCAGGTGAGAATCAAAAAAGATGAGCTGGGCGAAGGGAAGTAGTCCCATTTAACTCAATAAATCAAAAATTGCTTTCAAATGCCAGAACCAAGTACACCTTTAAATCACTTGCGCGCTTTAGTTTTAGCGACGACCTATCCAAGGTGGGAAAAAGATTCAACACCTCATTTCGTATTTGACCTCAATCAGCAACTCGCACCAAAAGTCGAAACATGGGTGCTGGTGCCCCACTTTGAGGGGGCAAAATACTCAGAAGAAATGGAAGGTGTTCGAATAATCCGCTTCCCCTATTTTTTCCCTACTCGACTACAACGCCTGTGCTATGAAGGAGGAATATTGCCGAATCTCAAGTCCAGCTGGCTGGCTCGTTTTCAGTTGCCTTTTTTCCTGGTTTTTCAATTCCTTGCTATTTTAAAAGCGGTACGAAAGCATAAAATCAATTTCATCCATTGTAACTGGTTAATCCCGCAGGGCTTTTTTTCTCTTATCATTCATAAGCTTTATAATATCCCCTATATCTTGACGGCCCTAGGGGGCGATGTTTTTTCATTCCGGAATATACCTGGCTTTCGGTTTCTAAAGAGTTTGATTCTAAAAAAATCCCTGCTATGTACTGCAAACAGCCATGATCTCATACAAAATCTAAAAGTTTTATCTCCCTCTACAAAGCTTCAATACATCCCTGTCGGGGTTGATGAAGAATTTTTCAACGAAAAAAAGTTCGACCCTCAACTTAAAATTGAATTAAAAATTAGCGGCCCCTTTCTTCTTGCAGTAGGCAGATTTGCAGAAAAAAAAGGGTTTAAATATCTGATTGAAGCAATGCCAGAGGTTCTCAATGAATTCCCAGAAGCCAAACTCGTTTTTATAGGATATGGGCCAAAAGAAACTGAACTTAAAACCCAGGTTAAAAACCTCGGTCTGGAAGAAAAAATATTATTCGTAGGAGGCCAATCACGATCTGACTTAAGCCGCTATTACGCCACAGCTGATATTTTCATTGGACCATCGATCGTTGCAGAGGGAGGGGACACAGAAGGTCAACCTGCGGCTTTCATTGAAGCCATGGCCTCAAAAACAGCAATTATTGCATCAGATGTGGGAGGAATTAAAGATATGGTAAAGAATGAGGAAACCGGATTACTGATTCATCAAAAAGACCCAAAGGCGATTACCAAAGCAATAACAACTTTATGCAAAGACAGTGTATTGAAACAACAATTAGAACAAAACGCGAAGGAACACATAATTAAATTTTTTAGATGGCAGGCCGTTGCCGAACAATATCTGGTCATTTATGAAAATATAGACAAAAGTTTGGAGCAGTAGCCACCCTCCCTAACCCCACCAAAGCTATCTGCGCTATCCTAATATGGCTCTTTTAAAAATGATCATCAGGAAAGAAAGATTTCTTCATGAGCTCTAGATTCATAATACTTTCTAATAACGGACTCTAAATAATACGGACCAAAGTCAACACCGCAACGCCGAGCGATCTTATAAATACGTTGCGTATTAATGGGATAAGTCTCCCCCTTATCCAAAGAATCAAAAATGGACTTCTTACCCACGACCTTTTCTATTTTAGCCACGACATCTCCCATTGAATAATCTGAAAAATTTGCAACATTTATACATTCTCTTCGCACACCTTCTTCTAATGCAAGGCCAACAGCAATTCGCACCACATCATCTACATCGATTATGTTACGTCGGGCATTTTTCCAGATTTGAAATCGTTCACTCCTAATTATCCGGGTAAAAATATAATTCAACAAAGTATGAGGGTTTTCTGTTTTTCCTGCAGTCTGAGGCAATCGAAGGATTAGATATTGAGGATGTTCAGAAACAATTTTTTCCATTTTGATCTTGTGCTGCACATAAGGAGAATCTAGAGAACCATTAGCACTGCAAGTACCAAAGTACAAAAATAAATCTACCAACCTGTGTTGCTCCATTGCGATCATTAATCGGTCCCGTTCACGATCAAATTCGCGTTGATCAGAACAATTCGAATTTGAAACACCTGCGGCATAAACACAACTTTCTCTAGAACCCGAAAAAAGAGAGGCAAATGCCCGCGCAAGCAAGCCAGAACCAATAATCATATTTCGCACCAAGAATTCATAACAATTTTCAAAACCAACCTCTCTAAGAAATAGTCAATTAAATCTTTTTGAATATATCTTTATTTTCAAATCTATCTCTATCGTTATCGGCAAAAACTCAAACCATCTTTATCTATATGCAGCCTGTACAAAACTCACGAAAAACCCAGAAATTTCTTTCAATTGATCTAAACGCTAAAAAGTGAGAAAATATTTTTTGTATCAAATAGCCGCGGTTGCTCTCTCCCCTAAAAGCCTCAGGTGATCGCAGGCAAGGCACTGATACCGATCAATAACATTTCTCAACACACCTATGTTTTCTGGATGGAATAATATTTTTAAATTAGCAGTCACAGGACTATTAATTTTCCTGCTGGGTTCGCAGATCGTTAAGCATCAGAGCAATCTGCTTGCCCTGAAAGATATATCTGCCGGACAGTTTTTTCTTATTGCAGGGATCGTTATCGC
>ENA-OREN01005524-OREN01005524.1-marine-metagenome-genome-assembly--contig:-NODE-5524-length-10452-cov-5.366940_pt1 | contig 10452 bp, 9 predicted proteins | sample MGYA00248624_ERZ508555 | MGnify/ENA primary metagenome ERZ508555 (study PRJEB26222, sample SAMN06267773) | marine metagenome | isolation source: Saanich Inlet, British Columbia, Canada | place...
AATAGCCGAACGAACACGGCAATCGTGGAAACGAACATTCCGTAGGGCTATGCGGCGGACAACCCGCGGATAAGTCGCACGAAGCCTGTGATTAACGGTTCAAGGAATCGGCGCAGGTAAGTTGTAAACACGTAGATCGCTATTCCAACTACTGCACCACCAATGATGTCGGTCGGGTAGAAAACCCCGGCGTACATGCGTGAGAATCCAAATAAAGCCGCTGCCGCAGACAGCCATAATCCGAACTTTCGGTTGATAGTCCAAGCTGCAGTAGCTACGGCGAATCCCACAGCGACGGGGTTTGCAGGAAATGAAGGATCAGTTGGCGGATAGAACAACAGGGTCAATTGATCGCCGTGCTCCACGAATGGCCTTGGTCGTTCGATGATGATATTGAAGAGCCAGACGACAATGTTGGCGATTGAGAGAGCGCTGATACCCATGAGTGTGGTTAGCTGATATCTGATCCGCTGTGCAGGATTATTGCCAGAGAACCAAAGACCAAGCATACTCAGCGAGAACACTAGTGGCATCATGTAGTCGCTCGCAGCGATTCGCATGAGGTTGTCGAATGCGGCTATATTGCCAGACAATCCGTTCAGCCAAATCACGATATCTGCGTCGATGGATGTCATTTCGATGACCTACCCAAAATCGACTTAATCAAATTCCACGAATCGGCTTCACTAACGCCATTTCGCCAAAGCTCACCGATATCAGCGCGGAAATTTCGCCAAGATTCAGGCTGAATAGATAAGTACGAACGATCGGTGAGCCCTGCAAGGCCGTCGGTCATTTCTGAATCTTGATCGCCGCTAGAATTACGTTGAGCACGGCTCAGAAATTCTATGGTCAGTGTTCCTACAATGGCAGAAACTACAAATGCTGCGACCGCAGCGAGAGAGAACCAACCTGTCTGCTTAACACCGTCGAGCCCACCATGGATATCGTTGACGTTACGAGCACCGGCAAGTTCATCCCAGCTGGCTTTGCCCCAGTCACGAGTCAAGGAGTCGGCCTCCACACTGCCCGCAGCCCACGGACCGTCAATCCAGAGAGGTTGCATGAAGAAAATTACGATTGCGCTGACTATCAGTACTATGCCGAACCAGCGAGTCGTAATGGCGTAAGGAGTCAGCCAAAGACCGCGCGTTCCGGCATTTGAAACGGCTATCTGAATGGCGCCAAGGCTCGTGAGAAATGCGAACAGAAAGTAATGACCCGCAAACAAATCACGTACCACTCCCGGGTCGGTATTCAACCAGCCATCCCTTACCTATCTTGAGCTCTGAAATTTGCGTATCTTCAACAATTCAAACAGCATTGATTGTTCAAACACCAGACGTAATTGCCATTTACCTACCCGCCCGCTTTTCCGCTTGACGGGGTGACCATCGTGCACCAATCAGCGTAGTTTGGCTGATCCCCGACTACCGTCTTGAAGTACAAATCCTGAAGCTTCTTGGTGATATGTCCGGTCTCGCCAGTTCCGATATTGCGATTATCTAACTCCCCAACCGAAGTTAGGTGAGCAGCGGTACCAGTGAGGAACACTTCATCAGCAAGGTATAGCTCGGATCGGTGAATATGTCGCTGAACGACTTCTAGACCAAGTTCGTCTTTCGCAAGTTGGATAACAGAGTCGCGAGTGATTCCCAATAGGCAGTTATCAGTCTCAGAAGGGGTATTGATAACGCCATCACGAATCATGAACAGGTTTTCGCCCGAACCTTCAGACACTGAACCATCCTGATTCAGCAAAATCGCTTCATCAAATCCGGCGGCGAGTGCTTCAGTCTTAGCGAGAATACTCGTTGTATACAGACCCGAAATCTTCACCCCAGTTGGCATTGAAGAGTCCATTGGACGTCGCCATGATGATGTCTGGCATTTCAGCGGACGGCTGTTATCGATGTAGTCTCCAAAGGGCTGGATTACCAGCATGAACTCGTCTGCAACAGTGTTCAGATTGAGGTTGGCAACCAGCTGCTCACCCTTGAACGCGAGAGGCCTGATGTAAACATCTTCGGCGAACCCGTTCTTCTCAAGAAGGTCGATTGTAATTTTACACAGATCGGCGACCGAGTAAGGAAGATTGATCCGCAAGATCTTGCAACCGCGCAGAAGCCGTTCGTAGTGTTCCTCTAATCGGAAGATTGCTACTTTGCCGAGTCGTTCGTTCCAGTTTCCTCGAATTCCTTCGAAGACAGCTGTTCCGTAGTGCAGAGCGTGAGTTTTGACGCCTACTGTAGCGTCCTCTTCGGGAACTTGCTTCCCACCGAGGAATGCCCAGATCTGTTGCGTCATAATTCTTCTCCTAAATATGCAATAACGCCCGCAACTTCTGCGCCCAAATCTAGGCAAATAGCAGAAAGCGCGGGCGTGTCAGCTCAAATAAGTAACTGCACTCTCAAAGGCAGCTCGTCAAAGCAACCAGCCGCCAATTATACGAACGCTTGGGCAGGCAACAAGACCAATTTGCGCACCAAAGCACAATTTAGCCTCGAAGCTGACCCTTGTGGTCGTTATTTAGTGCGCCGCGATTGTTCGTTCGGCGATGTAATCAAAATTGATATCTTCGCCCAAACCTGGAAGCATCGGCATCTCGATATAACCGTCGTTATCCATTGCGTCGACAATGCTGTTCAGGTGGTTCGGAACTTCATCGTGATCGATGAACGGGTGAAGCAATCCTCGCTCGTACCAAGTGGTGTTCATAATTCCACCGATTACTGCGAGGTTTCCAGCTCCACCACCGTGAATTTCACAATCCATGTTGAACGACTCAGCCAGATGAGCACACTTCATGCTCGGACCGATGCCTCCAACGTCGGCAACTCCTACTCGAACAATGTCGCATGCCTTGCTTGCAATCCACTCAGCACGAGTGTGGTGCTTTCCGTAAGCGTATTCAGGACCAATCACCGGAATCTCCAATTGGTCAGCGAGCCAACGATAAGACTCCGTCGAATGCTCATCCATTGGCTCTTCATACCAGTGGTAGCCGAGATGTTGAATTCCTTTACCCAACCGTAAAGCCTCCATTCTCGAGTACCAGTGGTTCGCATCAAGCATCAAGGGAAAATCAGGTCCGACAGCTTCTCGAACAGCAGCACATGCTTTGATGTCCATGTCGACACTAGGAGCCCACGTTACTGGAGGCATCCACGTGTGGAGCTTGATAGCCTTGTAACCGCGGTTGACCATCCACTCGGCGAAATTTGCGTAGTCCTCAGGAGTGGCGAGTCCACCCTCCATCTCATCACCACACATGGTCGATCCGTAGGCGAGAACCTTGTCCCGGTATCCGCCCAGCATCTTCCAAACAGGTGTGTTTGATGCACGACCTGCCAGATCCCATAATGCCATTTCGGCAACTGCCATCGAACGGTCGGTAAGATTGGCTCCGCTTCCGCGCTGCCACTTGGCAAGGTTGATCCAGAGCTTTTCACGATCCCGCGGGTCTTCGCCCATGAAGACTTTTTTGAAGAAGTTCTCAACGATGTACGGGCGAAGCGCTTCTGGCGAACCGAACGAATAGCCAGAGTTACCTTCATCGTCGATAATAGTCAATAACGCTTCAGTCGTGTCGTGTTCAGGACCCGGGTGAGTATGACCGTCGGTGTCATTTACCTTCTTAGAAGTCGATTTGAACGTGGTGACTTCAATTTTCTCGATTTTCATTTTTAGAGTGCGCTACTTTCAAATGGGATAGCTGCCGAGGCTGGTTATTGCAACGTTACGGCGATCGCATGGCTGGGCATATCGGCTCACGAAATTGGCAAGCATTCTAAGCTGATCGCCGCTGGCATGCCTCAAATTACGGTGTTTTTGTCGGTTAATTGCCGATCATTACAGTTTGAGAGTCGAAATCATGTGCCATACACTCGACTCATGCCACCACCTGCCTGATTGACTCCTGACGACTGCCAGAACAACCCAAAGATATGCCAATAGAGTGGTTCTGACCAACTGACAGTCGACGGTACAACTCGCAGCGATGTGACTCAGATCGTCCCAAGTTTGGGTGTTATCGCAGTCACAGTTGTAGTCACTCGATGGTTGAGTCGGCATTCTGAACGACCGAGCGTTGAAATTCTTATTCCCTCACCTGCCCCCGTCACATTCCAGGTGACTGGGGCAGTCGTTCGCCTGATGTGTATTCTCTCGATGGTGAGCAAAGAATCGATGACGCTATCGACGCCGCCGGTGGGTTCACCGACGACGCCAATGTTGACTGGATGAATGGGGCATTACGAGTAGGAGACGGTGCGAAAGTCGTCGTTCCCTCGTTTAGCACCAGCTAGCACGGGCGATGGAAGCACTGGAACTACAAAAGGCGATGCCTCCGATGTTGATACCAGTGGTTCTAATGACTCGATAGCACCGATGGCCAACGGCTGTGGGTCGTTTCCCCCCATTAGCTCCACGCGACCGTGACAGGATCTGGGATGCCATCCCAGCGGCTCGGGCCTTGCGCCCGCATTACCGCGATTCGTTTTACGACTTCCGGATTACCGAGTCCGTGCAACGGCTTACCAGTCAATATGTTCACAGCGTTCTCGCCCCAGCGCGTAGCACCGGCAATTCCGCTGATGTCGGAAGTGCCCGCAATGTGCGGAGTTATCGTCAGATTATCGAGCTTCAGAAGCGGACTCTCGGCGTCGAGAGGCTCGATTTGCGTTACGTCGATTCCTGCGGCGTAAATCACGCCCGTTTCCAGTGCTTCCTGAAGTCCAGCTTCATCGACAATCGGACCACGTGCGCAGTTGATAAAAACGCCAGTTGGCTTCATCTTGTTGAATGCGTCGATGTTGAATATTTCGTTCGTCTCATCGGTCGCTGGGGAGTGAACAGTGAGGTAGTCCGACTCGGCGAGAAGCGTGTCGAAATCAACCATCTCTACGCCAACCAAATCGGCGGCGGTCTGAGGAACGTACGGATCGTAAGCGATGATTTTTGAAGGCCCGAATCCACGCACCCGATTAGCAAATCCCTTGCCGATGCTACCGAGTCCGAATATGCCCACGGTGTTACCCGCGATTCGCCGTAGCTGACCACGCAATGCATCGACTTCGGCTGGTCGATCTGACCATGCTCCTGCCTTCAAAACAGCGTTCTGTTCAGGAATTTTTCGAGTAATCGAAAGCAGCATAGCCATTGCGTGATCGGCTACTTCAGATGTGTTGATTCCAGGAGTGTTCGTAGCGCAGATTCCAAGCTCGGTCGCGGTTGCGAGATCGATCGAATCGACTCCAACTCCGGATCTTCCAACCATCTTGAGATCTGGCAAAGCCTCCATCACTTTGCGAGTGGTGTGCGGAACCGTGCCTACCAGCAGAACGTCGGCATCCTTCGCCGCTGTAATCACCTCGTTCTCGGTTCGAGCAGGAACGTACTCTACATCTATACCGGCATTTTCGATGACGTCGGTTGTCAGCTTGCTCGGGGGGCGGTTGTAGATGGTGATAACGACCTTGAATGCCATTCTGTTTCTCCGATTTTCTTGTGTAGGTGGCGTTGCTGTTCACGTGGATTCTCGGGCAGAAGCTTACTCTATTTCTACTTGGTGGCGGTATTGAAGATCGGTAAAATCTGGCACACAATGCGGCAATCTAAATACAACTCATCAGTACTGGAACTTCCGACGTGACTCTCGACTCTCTTCCGCTCATCGAGCCTGGCCGACTTAGGCTCAACATTCAGGTGCCGATGAGAGACGGAGTAAATCTTTCAGCCGATATTTGGTTACCACCAACTTCGCTTGGAGTGGGGCCTTGGCCGGTGCTATTACTGCGTACTATCTACGACAATCAGGAAGCTCGTTACATAGAGTGGGCTCGTCAGTTCACTGCACGCGGTTACGCTGTCGTGATGCAAGATTGCAGAGGCCGTGGCGATTCTGATGGTGATTGGGAACCGTACGTTTGCGAACTGTACGATGGCTTCGACACTCACGAATGGATCGGTGAACAAAACTGGTGCGATGGCAACATCGGAACGTTCGGTCTTTCCTATCCCGGCTTCACGCAAACCCTGCCAGCTACGTTGCGATCAAAGTACTTAAAAGCCGTCGCACCGATTGCTTCACAACAGGACAACTACGGCCACCATCGAGTAAACGGTGTCATTCACCACAACGTGAGCTTCGCTTTCCTCAACATGCTAGGTCGATCGATGCAGTACGAATCACTAAAGCACTTCGATCAGGACACCTTGTTCTTCGCCTTGCCACTCGACACTGCAATGGAGGAAGTTTCGACTGCACACCCGTATTACGCCGGAATAATCGCTCACGAGCAATACGATGAGTGGTGGTCGAGCTACAGCTTGCGCGACAAGTACGACCAAGTTGATATTCCTTCGTACTTCATCACTGGATGGTTCGACTCGCTTTCGAACGAAAACTTCAAGCTATTCAATGGCTGGAGGAAGAACGCTCGGTCTGAAGACGCCCGCAAAAAAACCAAGTTATTGGTCGGACCCTGGAGCCACCAGATAGCCCCATGGGGCCGAGTACCTATGGGTGAAAATGGTGAGTATGCTGATCGAACTTTCGGCAAGCAGGCGCTTTCTGATGTGATCGAAATACACATGCATTGGTACGACCAGCAGCTAAAGGGCATCGATACAGGAATAGACGACGAAGCTCCGATTCGGCTGTTCGTTATGGGCGCGAACGAGTGGCACGACGAATACGAATGGCCACTGGCTCGAACTGAGTGGACGAAGTACTACTTGCATTCTTATGGAGATGCTGAATCAGACGGAGGATTGCTTTCAGTCGAAGCTCCGTCAACAGAAGAACCCGTCGATCGATTCACCTATGAGCCCAGCAACCCTGTAGCTTCGCTTGGTTCGCAGTACCAGACGTTCGATTTCTGCGGCCCGCACGATCGTTCTAAATTACAACAACGTGACGATGTCTTGACGTTCACAACCGCGCCGTTGGCGGAAGATACCGAAGTGACTGGTCCGATCAGAGCGACCATCTGGGCATCTTCGGACGCAATAGATACCGACTTCACTGCGGCACTCACCGATGTTGAACCAGACGGGAAAGCGATTGCGCTTTGCGAAGGCATTGTCCGTGCACGTTTCAGAAACGGAACAGACAATCCAGAAATGATAACACCCGGTGATATTTACGAATTCGGGATCGACATGTGGAACACTTCCAACATGTTCAAGAAGGGACATTCGATACGAGTCGAAATTTCCAGCTCGAACTTCCCTCGCTACAACCGCAACCTCAACACTGGAAACCCGATAGCCACCGACACCGAAATACGAACCGCCAATCAAACGCTCTACCACGGGGTGGAAAATCCGTCTCACCTGACGCTGCCGATCATTCCGAGGTGATGTAACACACTGTCATAATGACAACACCACAACCACGGGCACCCGGTCCAAGTTCGCAAGGCGCCTACCGGGGCGGCAAAGTTCGCAACGCCAAAGCGATCAACACGGCGGAATCGGTCGTGGAATGGGCGATGCGCCTAATTCACGGATGAAGATGATCTACATGTGGGTCGGTATCGAACTACTCATCTTGTTTTGTTCATGATTTTCGGCATCACCGATTAAAGAACCGTAAAGACGTCGGGGGACTCCTTCGATCGTCAGAACTCCGACCTAAAATCAGTGACGCGCCACGCCTGAGCGAATAAACTCGCTCAGAAATGACTTCTCACGACCAATCTTCTTCCCAACCTTTGTACGGCGTCCACACCATTCGCGATGTGATGATGCCAATGCGTGACGGCATTAATCTCGCCACAGATATTTTTCTTCCATGTCACGGTGACGGTCGAGTAGTCGACGCCAGCGAGCAAGTGCCTGCACTCCTCGTTCGGACCTCGTACGACAAGACGGCTCCCGAGTGGGACGATGTGATTCCGTATTACGTGCGGCGTGGCTACGCATTCGTCGTTCAAGATCTACGATCTCGTTTCCGCTCTGAGGGCGACGGTCACTACTACCACACAGTGAATCCGTGGGAGGGCGACGACGGGTACGACACTGTCGAGTGGCTCGCCGAGCAAGATTGGTGCTCCGGCAAGATTGGAACTTTGGGGTCTTCTCACCGAGCTATCACTCAAACCCAGCTGGCACTTCGCAAACCTCCTCACCTCGCCGCTATGTGGGTTGAAGCGGGTCCGACTGACATCTACCGACATGAGGCTCGCGAAGGCGGAGCCATGTCGCTGCAGATGTTCGGCGCTGCACATCTACACGCCCTAGATAGCCACGAAGTTGGCGACGATCCCGAGAAAGCCAGGATCATCTTAGACGCCATGCGCGACATGCCCAAGTGGCTACAAAAATTTCCGCTAAAGCCGGGAGAGACAGCTCTGCGAGTCGCCCCTGATCTCGAAAAGACTGTTTTCGACTACTACTACCGGGGTGAGTACGACGAGTGGTGGTCGCAAGAATCGGCTAATCAGGAGCCGTTACTCGAAGCTGGTGAACACGCCGATGTAGCCGTGACTGTTTCGTGCGGATGGTACGATAATTTTGTCGGTGCTACGGCAAATTATTTCAAAACGTTGAACCACCAAAACGAGTCACCGACACGACTTGTTCTCGGAGCTTGGTGACACGGCGGCACACGGTCCACTGGTCAGTGGCATGGAGATACGGACACAGGTGCAGATAGCGTTTGGGGTTCGGAGATTTACAATCCGGAGAGGCTGAAGTTTTTCGATGAGCACTTGAAGGGAATGGAAGCGAGAGAGAACGATCCGCCCGTGCGGATTTATGTTATGGGTACTGGCGATGGCAAGAAAACCCCTGAGGGTCACTTGAATCATGGCGGTTACTGGCGTGACGAGAACGAATGGCCGCTCGAACGAGCTCAGTTCCAAACGCTCTATCTGCATGATGATGGATCGCTCGATTCGTTCGAGGCGATGGAGGACGATAGCTCAGTAACGTACACGTATAATCCAGAAAAGCCGGTGCCAACGGTTGGTGGTCAGCTGGTCGGCATGTTCAAGATCAAATCACCTGAAGACGGTGGTCCCGCAGTCGACGATGTTCCAGAATTTCTCGATCAGTGGACACTCGCTCGCAATAATCTAACCGAAGTAATCGCTGCTGGTGGGTTCCATCAAAAGGAAGGTCCCGAATGGATCGGTGCCGAGGAGCCGTATCAGCTACTGAAAGATCGTTCAGACGTTTTAGCGTTCGAAACTGATCCACTGGAAGACGATACGGAAGTCACCGGCGAAGTGATGATAAAGCTGTGGGTGTCGTCGACCGCGAGCGATACTGATTTCACGGTGAAGCTAATCGACGTTTACCCGATGAGCGATGACTATCCCGAGGGCTATCACCTGAACCTGTCTGACACGATTTTGCGGGCTCGCTACCGCAATTCGTGGACCGATCCTGAAATGATGACCCCGGGCGAGCCAGCCGAAGTTTCGATCACCCTTTGGCCGACGTCGAGTGTGTTCAAGAAGGGACATCGCATTCGACTGGATATTTCGAGTTCAAACTTTCCTCGATTCGACGTAAACCCGAACACGGGCGAGCCGGTTGGGCGTCATACCCATATGCTCAAAGCTGATAACACGATTCACACCGGTGCTGATCACCCATCGAGGATAGTGCTGCCGATTATTCCCGCTGTGGAGTAGGCATGTCATACCTATTTTCAAGAGAGGGCAGTCAGGACGCGTGCGGGTGGCTCGGATAGTACTTCAGATTGAGTTGTAACCGCCAATCGACATCACTAATTGAGTTGGTAAATTCCGTAGCCAGTCTTAGCATTATTAGCGGAAATTGTAAGGAGCAAGTAATCCCCGGTATCATCACCGATCGCGCTTGATACTCCGCTCGGGGATTTGATCGATGTTTCACTGACGAGATATCGGTGGTGATACTCCTCCCTGAGTCGATAGTTCACGAAGTAGATTTCGCTGGAACTACCCTCAACTGAGACAACCCACACTAGTGCATGCTCAACTAAACTAGGAAAATGTTATTCTATTGGGAGCATATTCATCCGGTCAGCCCTCATTAATCCATGACACCAGATCCGCAAAAAAAACCTTCGTTCTTCAGCTTCCCGCACCCTATGAACTCGAGCGTCGCTCGCGTCGTAGCAGCGGGAGTTGTAATCATGGCTGTAGCCACGATTCTTCTCGACCAGCCATGGATCACTCTCGTGCTGTCATTTGGATTCATCGCTCGTGTTACAACCGGCCCACGAGTCAGCCCTTTAGCTATTCTCGCTTCTAAGGCGATCGTTCCAAAACTAGGATTACCATATCGGCCAGTTGCCGGACCACCGAAGCAGTTCGCTGCGGCTATCGGAATTGCATTTAGCGTTTCGGCGGCTATTCTTTCACTAGGATTCGGATTAAACGGAATTGCCTACATCGTTCTGGGTGGGTTGGATTTCGCTGCCGGACTTGAAGCAGTATTTGGATTCTGCCTCGG
>ENA-OREN01005526-OREN01005526.1-marine-metagenome-genome-assembly--contig:-NODE-5526-length-10451-cov-5.485926_pt1 | contig 10451 bp, 10 predicted proteins | sample MGYA00248624_ERZ508555 | MGnify/ENA primary metagenome ERZ508555 (study PRJEB26222, sample SAMN06267773) | marine metagenome | isolation source: Saanich Inlet, British Columbia, Canada | place...
GGATTTACTCCTACCTAAATAAAGGACTAATTGTAAAGGGATAGTTAATACAGCATTAGGAGGGCCTAACTGAAAGCTGTTAGTAGTGTCAGTACTAATATATTTATGCTCGCGACTCAGGACTTTAATGACTCTGTTTTAACTATCTGAGATTAGTATACATTAGACTGTAGTTTTGATAGAGTTGTAAACTAATCCAATAACAATACTTAGAGTTACCTAGCAATATCATCTATGCTGATTTAAGTTAGCAGTTAATTATGATGTGGAGGGTAGTAGATGATAAATCCTTGGCTTTAGCAATTGGCATTATAACAATTAGTAGCATGAGTTTAATAATTACAATACAAATAGGGGATAATTAAAGATGCTAAATGTTGATTATCAAGATATAGCATCTTTTAATATAGGTGTAAAAAGGTGCTACATTAGGGGGTATATATATAATAATATATAACTATACTTTTATTATCTAATGTATCTAAAGATTACTTCTAATTCTCTACATCTATGTTCGGGGGTATCGTAGTTATGCGTTTAATATGATCGCGCATTTCTACTTCTAAAATATGTTGCCAATCTTCATTTGCTACTAAAGCATCTTGCTCAAGTAGATTAGATTGTCTCTTAAAACGACTCCAAAGGGTCTTAAAAGACAACCATAGGTCATTAAACAGCACAGATATAGTTTGCTATTAAACAACTTTATGTCATCAAGTATTTCTTTAATATTTAAATAGGGTTTATGAAGTTTAGCTTTAGTTTTTTTGGCTTTAATTGACTCCATTGGTCTGCTGTTCATTCCAAGAGTAATAGCATCATTTATAAGCACATTTAAGTGCCTTTTTATAGTGTTATAAGAAACACCCATATATTGGTTCAAGAATGAATTTATTCCGTTAGAGGTAATACTATTAGAGTCTGTTTCTTTCGAAAACTTATCAAAAACAAACCTCAACATAGACTTGTATTTTAATGAATAATCTCCTTTTAGTTTATTCTCTAAAGCAAGTTTGAAATACTGCATATCATTAATACAATATTGTTTTTTATTTTCAGGTATTAACCCATTTAGCTTTATCCAATCCCAACATAACAGCCCACTGTTTGGCTCTATTTTTCCACGAACAGGTCATCGCATACTTCCTGCCACAACTCTTCAGTAGTTCTTTTTTCTCGGTAGATAAATTTAATATCGTTTCTATTTCTTCACCAGATTTGACAGGCATTCCATAATCACCAATTGTATCCACTAATCCAGCAAGCGGATAATATAAACAAACCACATTATTCATTAACATTTCCATTGCTGTTATACAGCTTGTTTCTGAAAAAGTAGTCGTGTATAGCCAATATTCTGATGTAGACATCAAGTCATACAATTCATTCGAGTTTAGTTTTCCATGATATGTAATGCTATCGTACCTATTAATTATTTCCAACATTTTCTCATCTTCATCGTCTTTTGGAAAGTCGGCATAGGAACATATATCCAGAGTGGCATCTGGCAATTTATCAATAATTTTGCTCCACATAGTTAATACAATATGCAATCCTCTTTCTATTCTAGATGACCAAATAAATTTATTTGTTATTTTATTCGAATTCGAATTCTTATTGTCATTAAATAATGATACATCTATCCCATTATTTATAATTTCTATTTTATTAGGATTTATAATTGGATATAGACTTGTAATATTTGACTTATGCCAATTCGTTAGCGTGACCACCTTGTCAATTTTATCTTTATACATTTCGAGAACTGGTTCAGCAGATAGGCCATTGTTTAAAATATTGTTGTCATGCAGTGACAAGACCAATTGAAAGCATTTAATATTGTTAAAATTATTTAAAAAACAAATATTTCTAGAAATAATAACCGTATGAAATTCAGTATGGTCTAATATAGATTGTAGCTTATTTTGATGGACATACGTTATATTACCAAATGCTCCATCTTCCACATAACCACTAACAATAATCTCGTAGTGTTTTGGGAATTCTCTGGTTAGATAGGCTACTGCCTTTTCTGAACCACCCAATGCTTTCTCTTCAAGATGTGAATCATTCCATAAATTTGTTATCCATCCTGTATAAATAAGTATTTTATTAGACGACGCATACCTATTGTTTTTATCTATCGTTTTTTTTAAAAACGATAAAATAATTTCTTCAAGCATACTATATTCGGACGAATATTCTTCTTTAAGAATGCCTTTCATTAATTTCCAAATATGCTCTCTCTGTTTAAATGTGTTGCTTTTATCTTGTATGTAATTAATAAAGAATTGAACTAGTAATTGTTTATTAGTATCCTCTTTAAACTGAGTGATATAAAACTGGATATTGTATATCGTATTTTCTGTATTGGGCCTATTATTTAACAATAAGTATTTACACGCCTCGTATGCAGATTTATGTTCATTGCAATAACAACCTGAAATAGAACCGAAATAATGTAAATCGTGGTACTTGGAGTGATCTAAAAAAATCTTGTCTTTAGCTTTTCCAATGGTGATATGCTTGAATTTATTATACAGAGCAGACACCATAAAATGTATCTCTTTATTATAATAATATTCCATTATTTTCACAACACCTTCTACTCTTTCTTGGTCATAATCATATGCTTTACCCCAGTATTCAATCGCTTCATCATATTGTTTTAATTGGGTATAACAATCTCCTATACGGATGCATGCACAATATTTATATTGAGGTGAGTACTCTAATATTAAGGTGTTTTCATACCATTCTATGGCCTTTTCTATTTTTCCTGCATCTTGATAACTTTGAGCACAGTAGTATGAATATCTATTTTTTAGCCAGATATCAACAGTTTCATTTTGATATGCATTTGCTAGAATGACAGCGTCATCAATATATTTATTAGGGTTTTTACTTCGATTTCCCAATCTTCTGGATTGAATATAAAAATTACCTAATAAAAATTCTTCGGATTTAATAGGGTCTATATTAGCAAGCATTTCATGCAATACCCCATTGTATTTCCATCTCATTCTGTTTGAAATTAATACAGAACGATAGTACGAAGTAGGATTTTCAAATGGGAGTTGATACATGTCTTTATCAAAATGAATTGGTAATGCAATTTGTCCGTGGATTAAATCATCCGCATCAAAAATAAAGATATAATCAGATTTATTATAGGCATGTTCTAATGCTTTTGAGCGATTGGATCCAAAATCTTTCCATTCATCTTGAAATAATTCTCCATCGATATTTCTTTCTTTAAAAAACTCTTGAATAATATCCACCGTATCGTCGGTAGAACCAGTATCAGATATTACCCAATAGTCAATTTTTACATGTTCCAATATATTTTTCAAGGTAGATGCTATTATATGGGATTCGTTCTTGACAATCATATTTAAACAGATTGTTTTATCATTTTGATTGACAATATCTACCATTATACAATGATTTTAATTTATATATGAATTATAAAAGTGCTTCTTTTTTAAATACATCTATATCTGTATTACATAATAAGGGAGATAATCTATTTATTTTGTTATCATCCCAATACCACCATTTAATTTGTAATAATTTTTCTATTTGTCCTTTAGTAAATCTATGTTTAATTAGTTTCGCTGGATTTCCACCAATTAAACTATATGCTTTCACATTTTGTACAACATGACTATTGTTTGCTATAACAGCCCCATCCTCTATAGTAACACCGGACATTATTGTAACATTTTCACCAATCCATACATCATTCCCTATTGTTACATTTCCTTTTGTACTTGGATGCCCGTCTCCATTATAATTATCGAATATATTTTGATTGATATAGCCAAAGGGGTAAGTTGATATTCAATCAGTACGATGATTACCACCTAAATATATAGTTACCCCGCTAGCTATTGAACAAAAATTACCAATAGTTAATATGGCTCCACTAGACCCCCAACGTATAGTAGGTGTTCCATATGTATATTTTCCGAATGACATATTTTATATTGGTATTTTACAAGTGTTATGAATTAATTCTAGGTATTTATTATAGTCTGTATTAAAATCATAATTATTAATAATTTTAATTATATCATTTTTACTGATATTCGGAATAATAGTAGTCTCTTCCACATTACAAATATGAATAATACCGCGATAATTATTTGTGAAAACATATACAGTTGAATCAAAGTTATAATGTAAAAATAAGAAATATATGAATTTCCAGACATCCCCGGTCCACGGTTCTCCATACTTTAAAACACCATTGCTATAAAAATGTTTTTTTGGAATTTTATATTGCTCACGCTCACACGCGGGCAAGACATCATCAATAATAATAGATCCATTTTTTGACAAACATGACAGAGCATTAAAAAAATCATTGTACACGTATTCTGCTTGGTGCATACCGTCAATAAAAATCACATCGAATACTTGCTTATTTTCTATAAAAAAATCATCGGATGTTTTTAAAATAATATTACCCTCCTTATATGTGGGGTCAGGATCAACTCCTACTTTATTTGAGTCATCTAAGTTAATAAGTTTAAAAGTAAATCCATTTTCAACGCCAATTTCTAAGTAGGATGTATGGTTAGTTTTATCAATAATTTTATTTATTACTTCGTGTCTTGCTTTTAGAGGAGTATTATTAGTTAAATAATTTATTTCAGTTGTATTATTATCAATATTGTTTGTCATAATCAAGGTTTATTCTCAAGTTCATTTTTTTATTAACCATACTGGTTCCATTAATAATTATTGTAAATCTATTAGAAATGAAGGTTTTTGATCTTCATTTTTGTGTCTGTAACATGGTCCACTCCTTGGCAATTACAAAAATAACTAAAAAGATAAAGAACAAAGTTTAGTTTTTTATTTACAACGCTACTCTTTTACATCAAAGAAAAACATGTGAAATAATCTGGAATCGTATACGTTTTGCCCAAAATATTGAGATGCAGCATGAATAAGTCTAGCATCCCATATTGCTAATCGATTAAATTTATTTCCTATTCTATCAATCTCTTCCCATTTAGTAGAATCTAAAAAATCATTATGTTCTGATCCTATATACTTTTTTTCTAGAGCTATTCTCTGTTCTTCTGAGGCAACGTCATCTTTACCTACTTCCAATGCTCGAGTTAACCACGGTTGTGTTTTATGCCTAAAGAATGCCGTACCACTAGTTACTGGTGCATTTGGTGTTAAAAAAACTACAGCCGCATGGCTTTGATGATCATAATGAAAGACTAAAGGATCAGCAGGTGTACAGTATTGAAATACTCCACAATATCCATGTTTTTCAGACCAGCCTATAATTTCTTTACCTAGTAACTTTTCTAATTTTTCCTTAGTACCATCTAAAATTAATTTTGATTTAGTTCTTTTCCCTTTATGCCAATTACTAGGACTATAATCTAGGGTTAATGCGATCTCTCTAATATCTTCAGGGTATGTGTAAAAATCATCAACAACAACGATACTTGGCATATGATCATTAACTTTAGATACTGAAGTTGAAATAGGAATCCTGTCTTCTAATAAATTTTTAATAAATACATTTATCCATGTTTTGCTATTTTTCAATAATACTTGAATTATCACCTTATCAGTATCCGTAGCTGCAGTAAAATCAATTGAAAAACCAACATCTAATACTTTACCAGATTTATAATACTCAGCAACGTCAGGTCTTACAGAATTAAATATAATATTTATAGCTTCCGTATTTTTTATTCTGATATCTTTAATCTTACCATAATCTTCACTAGCGATCCATCCATTTATTGTAAATATTTCTGAAGAAATATAATTGCATGAATCTACAAAACCCCTAACCTTAGGTGCATTTGTTTGATGAAGTACACAGCCTTTTTCTGCTATTTGTTCAAGTGTAGCTTTAGCCCAAAAATCTTTATAAGTCATATTAATACCTTTATTTTTATTTTATAGCACTTAATGCTGATACTTAACTGTTAAATTTAGTATACAATGTTGTTCAACTAATAAACACATTCCGCTATCATATTCGTAATAATTTATTATTTAATAGTATTAATTAATTCTTTTGCTTGTATCATATTATCTTCAATAGAACAGTAAGTCCAAGACCCATATCTACCTATGGAATATATGCCTTTATTATTAAATTCATCACAAAATCTTTTATAACTTAATTTACTTTCTGTGTTTATATGAACATAAGCAGGATCCATAACAATAAATTGATGATCAACTAATACATGATTGGTAATTACACCGCACGATTTTAAATCTTTTACAACCTGATCTAATAAAACATCCTCTTCAAGTTTTTGATGAGATGTCGCACCTATTTCTACATATAAACTTAGTTTATCAGCACCTAAAATATTATTATAAAACCCGATACGGTAAAATATTTCTTTACCAGGGTAATACCTCCAATGTGTTTTTATATCTGTTCCCTTATCAAAACCTAAATTAAAAACAGCAACTTTATTAGATGACAAGCTTTTATCGTCTCCATCATATAATATTGATGATAATTTATTAAAAGGCATTGTACTAATTAAAGTATTATATTGGATAGGTCCTTTTTGTGTGTAAACAATTTTATTAGAAGGATCTATATTATCTGCTTTTGTTTCTAACCATATTTTATTTTCATCTACTCTTTTTAAGATAGATTTAATAAATTCATAACTTCCATCAACGGGGTAAATGAATGATCCGTTATAAGACTCATATTTGTTATTAGAAGTAATTTTTTCCATTAATTCATCAAACTTAATTGGCTTAGGAAAAAATCTACCCATTGCACTTGAATCTAAGGTATTTAAATTACATGCATATAATTTTTCATTATATGGAATTAAGAATTTTTCAGCAATAGCTTTACCAGATGTTGAATTAACAAATGATTTAAAATTTGATGTATCTTTCTTATTAAGATAATACATGTCTTTTAGACATTCTAAAAAGTCTCCTCTGGGTAATTGATGAATATTATATTGAAATGGAAAATCAATAATATTTCCTTTATAATCAATGTCAGTTATTTTCTGAATCTCAACTTTTTCACAATTCATTTCAGACATCATATATTGCTTTATCTCAGAATTTCTAAAATGAAAAAAATGCCCGCTATAATCCCAAACAAAACCATTCCTTTTAGTGGTTTTGCAATACCCACCTAACTCATTAGAGCTTTCTAATACAAGGTAATCATAATCTTTTTCTAAAAAGGATGCAGCCGATAATCCTGTAATACCGCCACCTATAATTAATTTATCTACTTTATGCATTTTGCTGATTTCTTTTTGCTTGTTCTTGTATACTTAATGGATTTCCTTTATCATACCATTGAGCACCAATAAAATCTGATTTTTCATGCTCAGGTCTATCTTTAGTAAAATAATATAATGCAAAAGAATATCGGTTTTTACCGTCTGGTGAATTTAGAGGGTTAGGATGGCCATGTAATGCATCATCAGTTGTATTAAAAATAATAGCTTTACCTGCATACGGTTGGTATTCCGAAACCATTTCAGACATATCCTTTTTCCAAACCTGTAAGGTTCCTCCCCAATCTTTTTCCTAATTTTCGTTTAAGTATAATAATAAGTTAATTCTTCTCCAACCTAAACCATACGGATGTTGATTAAAATCACTATGTACTGATAATTTTCCACCAGATCCTATATTATGCATACCTCCTCTTGCAAAACCCCAATCTGGCATAAGATCGTTTATTCCAGTTAGGTTTTCTAAAGTTTTAATGAAATCTTCTGAATTAAAATAACAGAGCCACTTCCAGCATACTGGTGTATGATGCGAGAGAATTCTTTGAATTTCACCAGGATCACTAGTTTTACCTGTTTCAGTATCAATCTCCTTCCAAGGATAAAATAATTTATTTTTTTGAAGATGGGGAATTCCTTTATCCCAACCCCAATGTTGGAAATCTTGCATTTCTTTAACGCATAATCTTATATCCTCAATAGGTATAAAATTATCAATAGAAATATGTGGATAAGGTTGTGCTTTAGTATATACATCATGCAAGCTTAACGCAACCTCGGCAGTTAATTGAGTATTAGTTTTCATTAATTGTTTTTTCTAATTCGTTAAAATGATTTAAGTTACTTTTGTAATGATCAACGGAATGTTTAAACGTTTCGTGGTTTATAACTTCATAAATAAGTTTTCTGCCTTCCTCTATTCTCTTAGTCCAAAAACAAGCAACAGATAACCAATCATTAACATATAAACCGTAAGATGATGTGTTTACAAAGAGTGTATATTTTTCTTGAGCATTTTCTAAAGAACATTTTTCTGCTTTCTTTAAATATTCATAAGCTAATTCATGTCTCCCATTTTCACAACAGTATCTTCCCATAAAAAAGTAAGGTTCTGCTCTGTCATCAAATATCTCTATAGCCTTATCTAATTCAAATTTAATCTCATTAAAATTTTCTTTATGATTTTCTAATTGCATTAAACATCTGGAAATTCTAACTTGAGCTTCAAATCTTTCTTCAATCCATGTATTTGGAAATAGCATAAATATTTTATACCACTGCAATCCTTTTTCCAAGCAACCATCTTTACCATAATTTTCATAACTCTGACCTGCATAAAAAGCAGAGCGAGTTAATAAGTCATCAGGATCAGATATTAAACAATCCCAAAATTGTTTTGTTAATCTTTCACCATCATACCAAAATTTCTTAGGATCAAATGCGCGTGAGCCTATACCATTAGCGTTACAATAACCTCTTCGTGTCAAATCACCTTTTGAGGTAGATTCTGGCCTTTCATTTGCTTTAACAACAGTATGAGCAGTACCAATAAATCTCCAAGTAAGACTATTATCATAAACTACAGTAGCCTTCCATGTAGATGCTCCTCTTCTCATTTCCATCGAATAATAAGCATAACCTACATCAGAGTGAGTAAAATAAAAATCACCTTCAAGAAAATCATCAGCATCTAAATGTAAAAGATAATCTGTCTTATCTTTTATATAACCCATCATCTTGGTTTTATTAATAGCATAACCTTCCCAGGGATCAATATGCCATGAGCCAGGAAGTCCAGATTCTTTAAAGAATGCTCTTACTACATCAAATGTTGTATCAGTTGAACCGTTATCAGCAACCACTACATAATCAACATAATCCTTTACAGCATTTAATGTTTTGCCTATACAGTGTTCTTCATCCTTACACATAGTAGCAAAAGCCATTGTAGGCCTGTGAGTTATATCACTTACTTTTTTAGTTCCTGTAAAATTAATTTTAGTAATAGCTTTCTTTTGTTTAGTCGATAGTGTATCCCATTTACTTATATTGATAGTTTTCTTCATTTTTTTTAAGGTATAGTCATTATAAATTCTCTAAAAAATCTACATTCCGTTTTTTAGCAGCAGTTTCATCACCCTCATTCTTCTTTTAAACCAGATAAAAGTGGAATAATCTTGTGTAAACATAATAAACATTTTTCATTTTTAATAAATATATATAGCTTACCTAGAAAAACCTATTGTGATATTATATTTGATTCCAAATTATTTACTATATATTTAATTTTAATTTACAATTAATATTTTTATGTTTGTTTATTGAAATTTACCTTGACAATACCTTAATAAAAATGACAAAATTACAGTCTTCACATAAAATAAAGGAATTAAAATCTTTAGTAAAGAAGCTTCAGAAATTAACTAATAATTATAAAAAGAAATACGAGGAAAAGATTCAAGAATTAATTAAAAAAATTAATTTATTATTAAATCAGCTTAAGCAATATATTCCTAAATATAAATTGCAAAATATTATTGCTCCTATTGCCTTTTTAATTGCAATTACCTTTTCCAATAATATAATTGCCCAATCACCAGAAAAAATGAGTTATCAAGCTGTTTTAAGAGACAGTGAAGATAATTTAGTAATTGAACAAACCGTTGGTATGCGAATAAGTATTTTGCAAACCACAGTATCTGGAGTTGCAGTTTATGTAGAAATACAAATGTCAAGCACCAATGCAAATGGTTTAGTAACTTTAGAAATAGGTACAGGCACTGCTACAGTAGGTGATTTCTCAGCTATTGATTGGTCATTAGGACCTTATTATATAAAAACAGAAACCAATATAGATACTAATCCAGATTATGATATAATTGGCACTAGCCAATTACTAAGCGTGCCTTATGCACTGTATGCTAAGGAATCAGGTAGTTCTATACCTGGGCCGCAAGGAGAAACAGGTCCAGCAGGAGTAGATGGTATAGACGGTATAGACGGTATAGATGGAGCGCAAGGAGCTCAAGGTGATATAGGTAATACAGGAGCGCAAGGAGACACTGGAACTCAAGGTATAGATGGAGCGCAAGGAGCTGTAGGAGCTCAAGGTGATATAGGTAATACAGGAGCGCAAGGAGACACTGGAACTCAAGGTATAGATGGAGCGCAAGGAGC
>ENA-OREN01005535-OREN01005535.1-marine-metagenome-genome-assembly--contig:-NODE-5535-length-10439-cov-4.243100_pt1 | contig 10439 bp, 13 predicted proteins | sample MGYA00248624_ERZ508555 | MGnify/ENA primary metagenome ERZ508555 (study PRJEB26222, sample SAMN06267773) | marine metagenome | isolation source: Saanich Inlet, British Columbia, Canada | place...
TCTATGAAAACAAGATTTCACAAAAGTTTTCAACCTCATTCTCTAACGACTTATAACGAAAAGTGTTTATCCTTAGTGATCTGGAGAGATAAATTAGAATCATCAATACAAGTTGTAAAAAAGTAAGTATTGATTTTATTGATTGATGGTGCCCCCGCACGGAGTCGAACCGCGGACCTATTGATTACAAATCAATTGCTCGCGCAGCGCTGCTCGCTGGGAATGCTTACTTAATTCACATTTAATATTGGATAAACCTTATCCCACCGCACTATGACCGCAACATAGGAGAAAAAATGGCGACTATCTTAAAGAAGTTTGGTAAATGGCAAGTATCAATTCGAAGATCATTCCATAAGCCAATTTACAAAACATTTATATCAAAACAAGATGCTCAACGTTGGGGTAGAGAGACAGAACGTTTGATTGAAATAGGTTCTTACCAAGACTTATCTGAAGCGAATAAAACCACTCTAAAACAATTGCTTGAACGTTATGAGAGAGAAGTCTCATCTAAAAAAAGAACAACAGCAGACAAACAATATATAAAAAATATTATGAAGGATGATTTTGTTCATAAGGTTTTAGCACATATAACTAGTTCTGACATTGCAGCCTTTAGGGATAAGCGTTTAAAAACTATTACTGGTAGCTCTGTGAATAGAGAACTTTCAATCATTTCAGATTGTATAAAAAAAGCTACGACAGAGTGGTCTTGTTATATTAATGAAAATCCTGTTAAGGCTGGCTTAAGGTGTGAAGAAAATCCTAGACGTGTGAGAAGACTAGAGGCTGGAGAGTATGAGAAACTAATGAATTCTTGTAAACATTATAGATCATTTTGGTGTCCTTTAATTGACTTTGCAATTCATACTGCAATGAGACGTGGAGAGTTATTAGACATAACTTGGGATATGGTTCATTTAGACAAAAAATACATAACACTTCCAGAAGAGATAACTAAAACAAAACGGGTTAGAAATGTGCCACTTCAACCAAGATCATTAGCTATCTTGAAGTCTATTCCAAGGTCATTGAATGGTAAGGTTTTTCCTATTGGTATTAAGAACTTCGAACGTTCTTGGACCTCAATATGTAAGCGATCAGGTATAAGAGGTTTAAGGTTTCACGACCTTAAGCGTGAGGCAATCTCAAGGTTATTTGAAAAAGGATTATCTGTGTCTGAAGTGCAATTATTCTGTGGTAATTCATTATCAAGTTTATCAGTTTACACTCAACATAATTCAACAACATTAGCTGATAAGTTGGCTCTTTAAATCTTACTATACGGGAGAGAGAATAAGAGAATATATATTTTCTCTCTTTCTCTCTTGTATAAGCGGAGAAAAAAAGAATAGAAGCACCACTCAAATAAAAAGGGGCCTTACAAGTCACGGTCTTTTCATAGTTCAATCCACTGACCGCGCTCAACTGTACGGTAAATTCCGGTGAAATAATTGTTGATAGTGGCTCGTGATTGAATCATTTTTGTTAAAGTTTATTTCTTATGTTCTATAAAAGTTCTAGTGAAATAATTTGACGTACAGATTCTACGTAATGTATAATAGTAATGTAATCCTTGAAAAAGATTATTAGAGTTTAAAGTTAAAAGTTATTTAAACTGACACGTCAAAAACTTTTAGGCAGTAGTAGCAAGTCTTCATACCTCGACAAAGTTCAACATTTAAATCGAGCAATATTAATATTACTACTGTTGTTGTTGAACGTTGAATCCAAACGTTATATATTCCAATCACATTAGTAATATTCAGATTAACTTAACCCGTTGATTGTGCTCGCAGTTGACGGGTTTTTTATTTCTTGAAAGGAAATATTTGAATATGAAGACAAAGATAAAAGAAGCAATAGAGGATATTTATTCTTTATTTAAGAGGCCACCTAAACTTAACGTTAAGTCAGTTAAACAACACATCACAGACTTTGCAGATAAACCTGATCATTTCTTTACATCTGAATGGTCTGATGGATCTATAAATAATATGCCTTTAACCAAATTAAGGGCATCCATAAATTATTTTATAGGTAAGGAAAAATGCACCTTCTGTTCGCGGTCCGCAGCAGATGTTCAGCAATCCTTAATCAACGATTGGTATAAAGAGGAATATCAAATTTCCGCACTATGTGGTGATTGCCAAGACGAAGTGTTTATTGGCGCTCCTGATTTACGAGAGGAGGTTAAATAATGAAAATAGATAAACCTTTAGACGGTAAAGGAGATCTCAAAGAAAGAGATAAGTTAATGAAATTAGCTTCTGATTATTCAGATCCTTACGATGCAATTATGGATTTAATGCCAGACATTATGGATAGCTTAAAATCGCAATGGCTTGAAATGAAAGAGGAAGGTTATTCAGGAAGTTTTAAAGACTTTTTGAAATCTGAAATCGATCTTAAGAAGAAATATAAAGCTGGAGGCAAAGTCAAATAATGGAAACGAATATTGCTAAAATACAAAAATATAAAAGCTGGGGTATGTCATTAACCCCAGCAATTTATAAACCTGATGATAAGTCAAAAGACAAACACCCTGTCTGTTTAAAAGATGAGAAGGGAAAATTTACTTGGAATGTAATCGCTAAAAAAGAATGGACAGATGAGGATTTGGCAGCTGCATTAGAAACTAAACGTTTAGCTGTGTATCATAACCCAGGTAAGTATGGCGCTCCTGGTCAACGCTTTATGGATGCTGAAAGTGATGACAAGACATTTAAAGTTAATAATTATTTTGTTTGTTTTCCTGACAGTTACACAATTGGAAAAAAGGTTAATGGTAAAATTATAACTACACGTAAAGTTTATAAAGTTCCTGAAGGTACGAAAGTTAAAAATTATTCTTATGTTGATAAGAATGATGGAACTATAGTGGAATTACTTACTTCTGGTTATTCCATAATAGACGGTTTAGATCGCCTTGTATTAGACTCTAGAGAGCCCGTTAACGCTGATCCATTGCTGATTAAGCAACATTTACAGCTGGCTAGTTTCTTTGGACAATTAGAGTGTTATTGGTCTGGTGGTCGTAATGACAATCATTTAATGTTAGCTGGTGCATTCGCAACTCAAACAAATATCCCATTAGAGTTAGTAAAACTTTACGTAAAGAGGTTTTGTGATTTAACAAATGATGATGAAGTAAATAATCGTTTAAGTAGATATGATTATCAATACAAAGCGTTTAAGGAGGATCCGACTAAAAACATTTATCATATTAAAGCTCTAGCAGATAAACTTAAGGCAAACTTCCCAAGGTTTGATGAGTTTAAGATTAAAGATGAGGTTGAAGAAAAAGAAGTTAGAAAACCTTATCCAATCATAACAAGTAGAGAATTTACTCATCTTAAGTTTCCTCCTGTTGAGTTTGTAATGGAACCTCTTTTTACAAATAAGAGCACAAACCAGATCGTCGGTCCTTCGGGTGTAGGTAAAACTATATATGGTTTAGGATTAGCAATTCATATGTCGAGTGGATTAGACTTTCTTGGTTATAAAGTTCCAAAAAAAATTACTTGTGCATATGTTGAGGGAGAGCTTCCAGGAGCTGATATCTTGGAAAGAAGAGATGCAATTTGTAATAATCTTTATGAACAAAATAAAGAAGTTGATCATAATAATTTATTTCTTTTAACAAAAGATAATCTTGAAATGAACGGTTTTGAATATGGTTTTAATATGATTGCTGTAGCTCGTAATATGTCAGAGTCAGATGCTAAAGACTATGGACGTAAAGGGAGGGAATTTATTGATGAATATCTTTATGGAATAGAAAAGATAACTGGTAATAAATCTTTTCTCTTTTTAGATAATATTACAGCTCTTGCAGATATTGATGAAAATAGAAGTACAGATTGGACTCCAATAATACATTGGTTAACCAAAAATAAAACAAAAGGGTTTTCTAGTTGCTTTTTTCACCACTCAAACAAGTTAGGTCTATCTAGTGGATCTAGTTCTAAAGAACGATTATTAGACACTAGTATTTTGTTAGAAAAGCTAGGAGAGGATGAAACATTTAATATGCCTGGGGCTAAAAATATGGAATGTCGAGTAACGTTTGCAAAAGCTCGTAATTTCGGCGGTTCGAAAACTGCTAAAAATTATCTTCTTACTATGGATCAAAATGGTGTGTGGACAAAATATCCTGATCTAAAACAACAAGACTTTAAACTTATAGATTTATGGAAAAAGGGAATACGTTCAGTTGATGAATTGGCAAAAGATACAGAAATTTCTTTAGCTAAAAAAACTCTCTATTCACATCTTAAAGTTCTTAAGGATATGAAGTTGATATCAGATAAGGACCCAAACCCACTAGACACGGAGGCATATTAATTATGAAGCTAGTAGAAAAACCACTTACAGAAATGCAAAAATTGTTTTGTAATCTGTACGTAGAGAATTATTTTGGTAATTCTAATTTAACCAACACTCAAGTTGCAATGAAAGCAGGTTATGCGTCTGATAGTGCATATCAAAGAGCATATGAGTTGCTAAACCCCAAAATCTCTCCCCACGTTGTTAAACGCATAGGAGAGTTAAAAGAAGACTTTAGGATCAAAAATAATATCGATCCCGATAAGCATATGGCTCGGCTTAATTATTTAGGTCAAATCGCAGAAGAAAATAAGATGATTGGTGTTTCACTTCGTGCAGAAGAATTACGCGGGAGGGTAGCCGGTTATTATATTGATAAACAAATAATCAAAAATACTGACAGCATTGACAATCTTTCAGCAGAAGAACTGCAGCAAAAGATGAAACAAATACTTGAAGATAATCAACACTTCATAGGAGACAAAACAAATGATTAAAAAAGATAATGATAGGGTTGTTACATACGACCCTAAAACTGGATTATATTCTAATAGCAGCAACACAATTAAGATTAAAAATGTGTATGACGCTAGGGCTTATAATAAATTGTTAAATGAACCTACCGCAACACCTTCACAAGTTAACGCTATGGCTAAACGTATAAATAATGCCCGAGCTTATAGTGGTGCACCTAAAAAAGAAGAAGGTTTGTTTGAATCTATAATTACAAATCTTGGTAAAGATAAAAAACCTCAAAAAGCTAAATTAGCTAGAGAAATATCACAGACTATTAAGCCAAGTAATATAGATGAATATATTAAAGTTAGAACAGCTACACCAACTCCAACTAGACCTATAGAAATAGTTCAACGTGAAGACCCTGATTTACGTAAAGGGTTGGGTTCTATTTATAAGCCTATATAGAAAGCAAATTAGAGCTTAATCTTGGATAAGAGAAAGATTTTTGATAGGGTAATATATTATTATGGAACTTTTAATTGATATCATAAATTTAGTTAGTTTATTTTTTTAGATTTTAGTTATGGCTTTGAAACCTTGTAGAGAGTGTAAAAAAAAAGTTTCAACAGAGGCGGAAGCCTGCCCCAATTGTGGAGCTCCACACCCAACATATAAAACTGAAAAAAATATTGAACCAACTTTTTCATATAAATTTGGTAAAGTAGAAGTTTCAAAATCAGAGAAAGAAATTATAAATATTAATCAAAGCGACACACACGTTAGATGTGAAAAATCATTTTGCACTAATCGTTATGAAATTTTGATTATTCCCAAGTCAAAGCTTGGCAAAGAAGAATGCAGTTATTGTGGAAACAAATTAACAAAAGTTAAAAAAGAACACGTATTATCACAAATTCAAAATATACAACCAAAGCCCAAAAATACACCAGTTACAATACAACAAAATTTAATTGAGAAGATATGGTGGGGAAACGAAAGTCTTGCAACTATATTTTGGATGTATTGTATCTTAACAGTAGGTGTAGTTAGTTTTATTGCAGGATCAGTCTTTGAAAGTGTGGGTGCAATAATATTTATATTACCAGGTTTGGTAATAATCTGGACTAACACAGGCTTATGGAGATGTAGTGAAAAGTATAAATCATCTCAATTGAAAACAAATCAGTCTTATGGATGGGCAACAGCAGCTAAAGTTTATGTTGTTCTAAATTATCTTACAACGTTAAGTCAGTTAGGTTTTATACTTAAAGGATTTTAGTAAATGAAAAAAAAAAATCTTGTACAAATATTAGCTGGTATAGGATTAGTAATAGCAATTTTATGGACTGGCAAAGGTTTGTTTCAAGTAGGTAGTATTGGTTACAAAGAAGTTAAAAATAAAATTTCAAAAAGTTCTGGATTAAGTTCAGAATATAAAAAAGAAATATTAGATGGTTGTATTATTGATGCAACATCTTCATTAGGCTACGATAGAGCTAAACAGTATTGTACTTGCACAACAAAAATGTTGGATAAAAAATTTACAGATGAAAGTCTTTTAAAAGTTTTAAATATGAAGAACCAAGCAAAACAAATAGAAATTTTTAGTTTTGCAGCTAATTATTGTAATAGGAATGCTAAAGCTCCTGAATAACTTCAGAAAGTTATATAATGGGTTCAATAATTAAAAATACCGCTGAAGCAATAGAAAGTTCTTTTGGAATTCCAATAGAGCTAGCAATGTTTATTGCTATAGCTACCTTCTTTTATGTCTTTTACGCTTTGACTAAATAGTAAATGCCCATTACTCCTTTTCATATAGTTGCAGGTTTTGCTGTTAAATCCATATTTGGGAGATATTTTAGTTGGTCAGTATTTACCTTAACAAACATAATTATAGATACAGAAGTCATTTATTATATTTTGACAATAGGTGAGGCATCTCACAAGTTTTTTCATACATTCTTTGGTTCTACAATTGTTGCAACTTTTTGTGCAATTCTAGGAATTCCTATTTGTGAAAAGGTTTTAGAATATTGGAATAAAAATTTACAAAACGAAAAAAGCTTAAGTAAATTGAAATGGTTAGCAACGGGCACTAAAATAACTATTCTTTCATCTGTAAGTGGTGCATTTTTTGGAGCGTATAGTCATATACTATTAGATAGTTTTATGCATATAGACGTAAAGCCTCTTGGGAATAATTTGCTTGGAATTATTTCAATTGATACATTACATCTTTCTTGTGTTGCGTTATTTTTAATTGGTGTTGTTATATATTTTCTAAAAAGAAAAAGTAAATAAACCCTTAATATTTTTAGTCTGGTCACACTCTGGGTACAGTGGTAAAGTTTTGATGATGAAAAAACTTCTATTGTTCATAGTTCTGGGTTTGTTGTGGAGTAATATAGGGTTTGCTGCTACTACTTGTAGTGAATCTGAATATGATGTGGATGCTGCAACAGATGGAAAAACATATATAAAATTTACTTTTACAAGTAAAACAAATCAACGACTTAAAATAATTTCGTACGGACCAAAAGCCACTGATGGAAAGGTAATGAAATATGGACCTGCATTAACTTTACCCTCATATTCAATTAAATCACACAGGATGGATATTTCAAATTTAAATTTGAATATGTATTCAAAAAGATACACTTGGCGATGTATTCACTTTAATGGAGTAGTTTTATCCAGCACAAAAATAAAAAAATGTAGTGAAACAAATTATGAAAGTCCTTGTACGTGTGAAAAAGAACCAAATTTTATTAAGAAAAATTATTGTGAGTTTAGAAAAAAGCAAGAAAACAAAATGACAAGAAGTGAAGCTGCAAAATATTGTGCAAATAAAGCAGAGGATTTTTCCAAAGAAGTTGGTGCCGAATATTATAAAGATTGTATGAAAGACGAAGGATTTTAAGTGGCTTTTGCAACAATCAAACTTAAAAGTAAAAATGGAGCAATAAAAGAGGCACCTGTTGGTTTCTCTTGGACTACTTTTTTTGTAAGTGCTTTTGTGCCTTTGTTCAGAGGAGATTGGACGTGGGCTTTAATAATGCTTATTGCATCATTCATAACTTTTGGACTTGCAGGAATTTTATTTGCCTTTATTTATAACCGTCTTTACATAGAGGGCTTATTAAAACAGGGATACGCAGTTATTAGCTATTGGGGTGATAAAAAAGAAATTGAATCATCTGCACAAATAAAACTTGGAAATTCATCATCAGAAAACACATCATCAAAAACAACTACTTCTAGATCGAGATCAAACACAACTTCTCAAGCTCACTATGGTAAAAATGATTTAACTGATGAACTAGAAGAACTCCAAGAGCTTTATGAAGAAGGAACTCTTTCAGAAGCACAGTTTAAAAAAGCAAAAAATAAATTATTAAAGTAGATTAAGGAGTGATATGTCACCATCATCAGTAATAGGTCAATATATACCGCTTATTCTTCTCATCACACTAGCTGTTGTTTGGATTCAATTAGCTAAAAAATCACGAACTAAAGAAGTAGATCAATATAATAAAAAACATAATAAAAATTTTAAAACTTGGGAAGAATTAGATAAATATCGCGAAGATGAAAGCAAAAAAATAATTGAAAAAGAAAAAAAATTAAAAGCAGAAGAAAAACGTAGAGAAAAACTTGAAACAAGTGTAAATGAAGAAAGTAGTAGCAACCTAGGTGCTAGCTTAAAAAGACTTAAAAAAATGTATAACGACGGTCATTTATCTAAAGTCGAATTTGAAAAAGCCAAAAATAAATTACTTAAATGAAAAAAATTATCAGTTTAATTGTTCTTTCAATTTTCTTTTTTAATTTTAGTTATGCTGAAAAGTATTGGTCCAATAAAAAAGATGGAACAACAAATGTAGGTGCAGCTGTATATATTTTTGAAAGTGAGCGTAGAGAATACTCATTTAAGGAAACTCTACCACTACACGGAATTTGGTATTCCCCTTTTTTAGGTTTTGTTATTATATCTCCTATATCTAATGATTATACATCATATAAAATTAGATTAATTAAACCTCCTAGAGGTTGGACTAGTAAGAAAAAAAAAAGCTTTATTCATCACGGTGGAACAGTAGAAGGTACAATTATTTCAATAAAAGATAGACCAAATGAATTTATTTATTACAGTAAAGTTTGGTACGAGCAACCTGATGATTCTTATAAATATAAGACAAAAAAAATCAGATTAAAAATTAAAGGTGAAAATCATTTTACGCTAATAGATAAAGAAGAAGCTACTGACGATGATTATCTAACATTTATTAGAATATATCCAAACAAAACATATGATATAAAAGAGTATCTACAAACACATTCAAGAGGTTTAGCGGATTACGATTATTATACCGATGAAAATGGAATTTTATCAATTCGTCTTAATGATGAAAATGTTAGAAGAGATAAGAAGGGAAAAAATAAATTTATTAGAATATATCCAAATGGAAATGTTTCGGCTGGAGTATATACTTGGGATCAAGAAGATTTATCTAAAAGTAAATCTGATACTATAATTTGTTATAAAAAAAGGGGACTTTATCGAAATTATTTTAATAAAATAAAATCATATTGTGATCCAAAAAAAGTTACTTACACTACTTATTTATATTACAAGTATCGTTTTATTTTTGTATTTGGAGTAGTGTTTTTTGGAGTAATTATATTTTATAGAGTTCAATTTGTAAGAAATAGAAATGAATTAAATAATTTTAATAAAAAAAATAACAAGAAGTTTAAAACATATTTTGAATTAAAAGAATTTAAACAAAAGATTCAAGAAAAAGAAAGAAAGGTTCAGATAGAAATCCGCAAAGCTCAAGAAGAAAAAGATCTTAAAGAACAAAAGAGATTAGAGGCAGCTGAAAAACGCAAGGAACAACTTGAAAAAAAATCCCAGTCCGTATCAGTTGATGAAGGCAACAATGATAATCTAATGGGCAAAATAAAAAGATTAAAAACCCTTTATAAAAATGGTACGTTAACTAAAGCTGAATTTGAAAAGGCGAAGAATAAACTTCTAAAATGAAAAAGAAAATAATAAGAGTTTTAGCAACAATAGGATTGGTAATAGCAATATTTTTAATCTTAAAAGGTGGTTTTGATTTAATAATTGCCTTCTTAAATTAAAGAATTTCAATTCTGTACACACTATAGGCACAGTGATAAAGTTTTCATCGTGAAATTAGAGTTTAAAAAAGGATCAAAGTATTCAAGAAAAGATATTGGTTGGGTTTGCTTTCCAGACAAAGGAAGACCTGCTGGAGGTGATTGGGACACAGGTTATGTGCGTGTTGAAGACAATTTAATAATTTTTATGAACATTGGTGTACCGGGAACAACAGAGCACGATTTTGATAATCATTATGATCATTCAAAGGGTGTTATTGTTTGGTACGGAAAACCAAAGTCGCATTCTCAACAGCCAACTTTTCAAAAGTTATTGTCAGGTGAAATGACGCCACACTTTTTTGCACGTTGGGATAATAAAGATCCTCAATTCGCTTATCTAGGCATTGGAAAAGTTGTTAGTTTTAAAGATGGTGTACCTTGTTTAGATGGAAATAAAAAAGAAGTTGAGACAATTGAATTAAAATTAACCGTAGAAGACTCGGGAGAGATAATTC
>ENA-OREN01005539-OREN01005539.1-marine-metagenome-genome-assembly--contig:-NODE-5539-length-10436-cov-5.671976_pt1 | contig 10436 bp, 8 predicted proteins | sample MGYA00248624_ERZ508555 | MGnify/ENA primary metagenome ERZ508555 (study PRJEB26222, sample SAMN06267773) | marine metagenome | isolation source: Saanich Inlet, British Columbia, Canada | place...
AGAAATTGCAAAAAATTTGGGATCTGAAGTTCCATTTATAAGGCCAGAACAATATGCTCAAGATGATACAGTAGATTATCCTGTGTACAAACACGCATTGGATTATTTGGAACATAATGAGAATTATATTCCTGAATTAATTGTACAATTAAGACCTACAACACCTGTGCGACCTAAAGACTTGATAGATAGTGGAATTGATTTAATTAACGGGAATTCTAATGCTGATTCTTTAAGATGCGTAACAATACCATTCCAAACACCATATAAGATGTGGTCTATAACGGGTGATGGCTATCTATCTCCGTTGTTTGATTCTGGAATACGTGAACAGTATAATCATCCAAGACAACTTTTACCTCCTGCATATTGGCAGGTCGGTTCGCTTGATATCATAAGAAGAGATACAATTATTAATAAAAATTCAATGACAGGTGATAATATAATTCCGTTAATTATTAATAATAAATATGCTGTAGATATAGATGATGAGTTGTCTTTTGATTTTGCCATTTCTGTTGTTAAAAAATACGGGATGTTTCCAGATGATATTTAATATTAATAACTAAGTGTATTAATTATGTATGGCTTGGAAAGAAGTAAGCTTCACAATAAATGTGTAGCTATATTTGTTGCGAGCAAACTCAAAGGTATGCTTATTTCCATGGGTTTGGAGCTAAAAAATAAATACAGTGCTAATGTGATATTTATTGCTAAAGATGTAAATGTTAAAAATGTAATTTTAAGGCATATTCCTGATCATAAAAATATTAAAGTACTGTCTGAAATTGAGTGCATGAACTTTAACGATAAAGATATATTAATACAAGCATTAGAAATTGAGAAGAAGTATGGGGTTAATTTAGCCTTTTTGATGTCGCTTGATCGCGCATTAGGACAAGGGTACTTATTTAATGCTGAAAAGGTCCCTGATATAAAAAGATCTTCTTTAAATCATTTGGACAAATTGAGATATCTTATTTGTCAATTTAGAAGGATTGAAGAATCTCTTGATAATGTTGATATATTGATATCGGAGTTTACTGATGGATATAGATCAGTAATTTCTAAAAATAATAATATTTTATCATTAAGTTTAGTTTTGGCTAGATATGGGAATAGATATTTATGGAGTGATAATGATTATCAAACTAGCACTCCTTATATAGAGAGAGTTAAGTATTATCTAAGTAGTAATATTAGCATTGACCAATCCGAATCGAATATTAATTATGTTCCTCACAATATGGGAGAGGGAAGACTTTCTGTTAGAAATTTTAACTATTTTAGATCAATAAAACAGTCTATCGGCATTATTTATAATGATACTAAAATCTGGATTCGCGGCAATTATGCAAAGGATAGTTATCATTTATATGGTTGGGTTCCATCTAGATTTAGAGCTATACATAATTACAATTATGTTAATAAGATTGGGGTAGACTTAAACAATATAAAAAAATATAAAGTCATATATTTTACTTTACATATAGAGCCGGAAGTATCACTGTTGTATTTCTCTCCTGAGTTTAGCAATACAATTGAGGCAGTAACATGGCTATCTAAATCTATTCCATCTGATGTTATGATTGTACTGAAAGAGCATCCATTTAGTTATGGAGTTAGGTCTATTGAGTATTATAAGAAGATTAATAAAATTGGAAATATTTGTTGGTCTAAGCCAGAAATAGATTCAAAGACTTGGATAGAAAAGTCAAATGCAATAGCAACAATAACAGGCACGGTAGGTACAGAAGGAGTATATTATGAAAAACCTGTTATTTCCTTTGGAAAGCATCAGGTTATTAATATGTTGCCAAGTGTTTTTTACGTAAAAAACTATGAAGATACTAAAAATGCTGTCAAAAAAATATTTGATAATACTATAAAAGATGATACTCTTAGCCTCTCTAAGAGTATTTGTCACAATGCTTTGTTTGATTCTTCATTTGAGATGAGTAATTATCAGAATATACATGCGTCGGAAGAGCTGCAGCCAGAGTTTTCATTAATAGCTATTAAAAACTTACTTGATTAAGGTTTGTAAAATGCCGCACTATTATGTCGATCAATAATTTTTTATTTTTAGAGTTTTCTTTTGGTAAATCTTTATATGATAAAGGGCATTTGTTATCTACTGATAGTCTAAATATTAAGTACGACTTAGGAGATAACCTACCTTGTAATATATTTCGAACAGAGTCTTTGTTGTTAATAGCGGTCGGGCATCCATCGTATAGTCAAAGCATAAATAATGACTTATTTTTTAAAAAATATCTTGAATTGAGATCTAATGAAGCTTCATTAGCATCAATTGATGGTGAGTTTTTAATAGTAGAATGTGATTTAAAAAGTGGAAATATTAAAGTTGTTAACTCTAGATTTGGTACGCCAATAGCATTTTATGCTTCTTTTACAAATAGGTTTGTTATTAGTACATCATATAAGGTTTTATATGATTTTTTAATTCAGAATAAACTAGCTAAATTAAATCCAGAAGTTTGTTACGATTTGTTACGATTTAGAAGAGTATTTTGTAATGATACATATGACACATGTAGTAAATATTTATCACCAGCGACTGTTCTCAAGTGGAATGGCAAACTATTGTTAAATAGGTATTGGACACCAAGTTACTCCAAGAATAGTTTGAGTCTAAATGATAATTCTTATAATCTTGTGGATCTTATAAGGGGCTCAATTTCCTACAAGACAAGTGATAATAGAAAATATGGGATTATGCAAAGTGGAGGACTTGATACTCGTCTCATATTATCAAACTTTGTTTATCCTCCACATGCTTTTACAATTACTTATACTAAGAATCGTGAATATGATGTTGCTAAACAGCTAGTAGACTTTAAACAGGGTGAGCATTCTTGGATACAGGTTAAAGATGATCAATATAGTTCTAATTTTGATACGGCATCATCGGTAACAGGAGGCATGTATATGGCGGACTGCTTGTTTTATGGCCATAAAGACATAATTAGGAAAAAAAGCGATGTGTTGTTTGCTGGATTTGGTATGGACTATTTTTTTCAAGGCATGTACTTACCATCAAAAATGTATAGTATATTCGGAGAACCAATTCCTTGGTTTAAAACCTTAGGTAAGTTTAAAGGTGATTTTGTAGATTATTTTATTAATAATATATCGTATTACACCAAAGGTGTTGATATTAAAAATATATTATCAAATAAGCAATTAATAAAAATGAATGATAGAGTTTTTCATGCAATATCAACACAACTGACTAATGCAAAAGAATACACAGATAATCCATATGATATATGGGAACATATGAGTTTAGGTGATTTGTCTCGGCATTATACATATGGCGGTCAGTTGGCATTAATGGAGAGTGCGGAATTAAGAAATATCTCCTACACCAATGCTATATTAGATTTGTATCATTCTTTACCATCTGAACAGCGTTTTGATGCACGCATATTAAGAAGAGCTCTAAAAATATCTGACAAAAGGTTTTATAATTTACAGAGTGCTAACCATGGATATCCAGCCGGTTATTCCTCATTACAAAGATCGGTATCTCATATTTGGAAGCATCTTCCTGAACGAATTGGTATTAGAGAGAAAAAAAGAAAATTTGAACGTACTTGGCTTGAAGGGGACGCTGTTTTACGGACAGACTTAAGGAAAAAAATTATTAATTTAAAAAAATCTGATGTATTGGCAGATTTAGATATTGTTGATATGACAAAAATGAGATCCATGATAGACTTGTGGAGTGATGGAAAGATAAAAGGAGGTCAAACATTTACCGTTTTATTGACATTGGAGTCATTCTTTTCAAGTGGCGCCAAATGAATTAGAATAATGTGTGGAGTATTTTGTATTGCATCAAAACATCCTGTGGATCACAGTTTGTTGCATAAGTCCAGATCTATTAAAGACCTTCTTAAACACAGAGGACCTGATGATGATGGAATTTGGTTTGATAAAAATAACGGGGTTATAGTAGGTCATACAAGATTAGCAGTCCTTGATTTGACTGATTCTGCTAAGCAACCAATGTCAAAAAACGGGATAACACTATCTTACAATGGAGAGATATACAATTATAAAGAAATAAGATCTGTATTAGAGTCACGCGGATATGTGTTTACTAGTACAGGCGATACAGAGGTGGTGTTATATGCCTGGAAAGAATGGAAAAACAAATCATTTGATATGTTTGATGGTATGTTTAGTATTGTTGTATATGATGGCGACACCATAACTTGTGCAACTGACTGTTTTGGAGAAAAGACATTGTACTATACGATTGATAATGATCAGATATACATATCTTCTGAACTTAGCTCACTAGTAAAAGCGTTAGATTTAAAACCGTGCAATGATAAGATACTAGATACATCGTTTATGCTAAACGGATATATACCATCATCAGAGACTTATTATAAAAATACATATCGAATGGGGCCAGCAGAAATTTTAGAAATTAAAAAATCTAAGATAGTTAATAAGACCAAATATTGGAAATTACCAGAATTAGATGCTGGAAGATTTTTAAACCCTAAACTGTCTGATAGAGACATATCTTTATTAAGAAGATCGCTTATTGAAAGTCTTGAGTCACGTTTACATACCGATGCATCGATGTGCCTATTTTTATCTGCAGGTGTAGATTCATCGCTAATTGCAGCAATTTTAAAACTTGAGTTAAATTATGATATTGACTGTATTACTGCGTCATTTGGGTCTGATGAGGTGTTCGATGAAAGTAGCCAGGCTGCAGATGTGGCAGATTATTTAGGTTTAAATCACCATAGTACCAGTGTAGATATGTCTTCCCATAATAATATTTCGAATGAAATTATAGATCATTATGGTCAACCCTTTGACACAGTAACTACTTTTGCTATGTCTGATATGACTAGAACTGTTAGAGATAAGTATAAGGTTGGTTTAACCGGTTTTGGCGGTGATGAGGTTTTTTTTGGATATGGCAAGCATGTTTACGCATATAAGTATAGAGCATTAATGAATTCCCCTGAAATGGTTCGATCAATTATAGGGGGTATTGTTAATTCGATAAATTTTAATAAAAATACAAGATTAAATAATTGGATAAGAAATTTGATAAATGTTAAAGACGGTGAGCGTTATTTAGCAATGAAACTATATCCAGCAATAGGTGCATTAAGAAACCTACCACATTATAATAATATAATTAACTCCGCATATGATGATGTAGGTGACATTGTTAAGTATACGTATGTTAATGAGTTGACTAATGTAATGCCAAATAGTAGGTGTATATCATCAGATTTAGGCAGTATGCATTCTGGATTTGAATTTAGAACACCATTCTTGAATAAAAAAATAATTAATGCTACGCATTCTTTAGATTATAGGGCGTTTATGGCGCAAGGGCAAAAGTCCGCTCTTAGAAAAATACTTGGAAAATACTTACCTGATCATCTGATTGATAGGCCTAAACGAGGGTTTATTTTCCCTCAAAATCATCTAATTAAGCAGTCTATAATGAGTCACAATTCAAAAGATTTAGATATAAGTATTACAAGTTTGAGGGGTAATAATGTCAAGGGTGATAACTGGAAAAGACTAGCTGTTAGAGCGGAAATTATTAATAATTTTAAGTTGTCTTACATTTAATTATAAAAGGAGTTAATAGTGCAGAATCTTTATGCAGCATCAGATCGGGGTGAAATCAACGACCTAATAGGGTATTCAAAAATTAACCCATATGATGAGCCATGTAATGCAGAGTTAGTTATATCTACGTCGAATACTGTGTCATTGAATGATTCATTTGATGTGTTGCTAGGTTATATAAAACAAAATTTATAAATAAGTATTTTTTTGAATTTAATGTGTATGAAGCATATAAAAAATAGGAGGTATGTTTTTACTGTTACAACAGGTAGAAGCGGACAAGAAACTCTAGCAAATATATTAAATAATTGTGTGGATAATGTTCATGCTTCTTTCGAGGCGCCAATGATTAATACAGTTTTTAAAGGCAAGATGTCTGTAATAGAGCACAATATAAGAAGAAAGTATCTTGAAACTAATGAACTCCTGGGCAGAGGAAAGGTTTTAAAAGCCTTTAATAATGGCGACAATTCGTTTATAAATAATATTGCATCAAAAAGAATTAGAATAATAAATAACAAATTAAGCAGTGAAAATAAACTTATTTATGTTGATGTGAGCAAGTATTTTGCTAGAGGATTGCATGTTGGTTTTTGTAAAATATTGGCCGAAATTTCTATTATTAATCTTGTTAGAGACCCTATAATGAACATGAAGAGCTTTACAAATAGAAATAAAATTTTTTTACTAGATAATAACCTTCCAGATGCATCTTCAAATATATTGCGACTTAACTCTTCTAATCTTCAGAAAGAAGAATTGTATCTATGGTCTTGGTTTGAAATGTATCTACGTTTTCAATATTTAAAAAAAGAGAAGTGTGTTAATTCTTATACGGAAATATATACTGAAAAACTAAATAATTATGAGTACTTATCTAATGCGTTAGAATTGATTGACTTAAAATACAGAGAAAATTGTTACATAAGTAAAAAATATAATACGAATTTAAGTAAGGGCTATATTCCAACTTTTATTGGTAGAAAAGATATTGATATCTTTTACAAGTTTATGGAAAAAGTTCCTTTAAATTTAATAAAAAAAATTCCATATTTGGATAGTTATAATCCTGAAAAACATCTAGTGTAGTTTTTATCATTAAAAAAAGAGACAATTGAAAATACTATTTCCATTTGTTGGTGATTCTGTTGGTGGTAGCCATATATCTACACTAGGGCTTTATTCGTCTTTAATTAATGAAGGTATTTCTGCAATTATTGTTATTCATAAAGATAAAGGACCTCTATCAGAGTATTTACTTAATAAAAATATACCTTTTCATGTTTTAAAAACATCAAGACTTTCTGGAGAGGTCCCTAGTAAATTATCTATTGTTGTTGGCGTAATGATTAATTATTTTCGTTTTGCAAAATTTATTAGGACACATGAGATTGATATTGTTCATGGAAATGATTTAAGAATTAATTTGTCATGGTCCTTGCCAGCAAAGTTTGTTGCAAAAGGATTTGTTTGGCACCAAAGGACACTACTTAGTAACTTAAAACTTTGGCTTTTAATCCGATATTTATGTGATTATTTTGTAGCAATTTCAGATGTAGTGATGCAAAGTGCACCTCGAAATATTCAAGATCATCAAAAAAAAATGATCTACAATCCTTTTAATATTAATTCTTCGATAAACAAAGAGCTAGAAAGAAAATATACTATTGAAAAATACAACATCCCATCGAACTATTTTCTGGTGGGGTGTGTCGGAAGAGTGGTTGATTATAAAAATATAGATTTTATAATAAAAAATATTTCTGAAATTTATTGCAGCATAAATAAAAATATTTATTTGATTGTTGCTGGTGCAGGATCAGAGGAGTATGTAAATGAATTGAGAGAATATGCTTATAATGTTGGCGTAAGTGACCATGTAATATTCACAGGTTTCATAAATGATCCAAATAGGCTAATCTCCTCTTTGGATTTATTAGTAGCTCCAAGCCGTGTGGATGCATTTGGTAGAACTATTGTAGAGGCTATGTTGCAAAAGACACCAGTGCTTGCTGCCAAATCTGGCGGGCATCTAAATATCATTAGTGAAGGAGTTAATGGTACGTTTTATGAGCCGACTATCAAAGATGATTTTTTTAAGAAAATTTCTATTATTATGGATAGGACAAATATAAGTGAACTATCTGATAATGCATATCAATTTGCACAGTTCAATTTTTCACCTAAACAACACTTAAATAATATTTTACCTATTTATCATAATTTATTAATAAGTTGAATATCAGACATTCTATTTTATTCTTGCTACCTCGGTTTTCGGGTGGGGGTGCGGAGCGAGTTGCACTCAACTTATTAACAGGGCTGCACAATCGTGGCCACTCAATTGGGATCGTTGTTTTTGATCTAAGTGGCCCATTGATCACGATGGTTCCAGCACAGGTTTCAATTTATAATTTGGGTACAGTGTCACTTAAAAGGTCAATTATTCCTTTAACTAATAAAATAAACCAGTTAAAACCTAAGGTGGTTTTTTCAACATTTGGTTATATTAATATTGCTATACTTGCACTGCGTTGGGTATTGCCAAAAAAAACAAAGATTTGGATTAGAGAGGCAAATCTAGCCTCAATTAGTTTGCCGAATAATCCTCATCCAAGAGCAATGCGTGTTTTTTATCGACTTTTATATAGAAAAGCGGATAAATTGATTTGCACTTCAATAAGAATGAAAGATGAATTTATTTTAATTTTTTTGATTCCTGAATCAATTATTGAAATTCTACCAAATCCTGTTGATATTGAATTAATAATCACATCCACTCAATTAGTTAATCGTTTTGATAAAGGTGGCGTATGTTATGTTGCTTCTGGTAGGCTAACTTTTCAAAAAGGATTTGATCGTTTATTATATTGGTTTAGTGAGGTAAAAGATGAAAAATCTACGCTCGTAATTTTGGGCTCTGGCGAACTTAAAAGTGAGTTAATACAAGAAACTGAGTTATTAAATATTCAAAATCGTGTTAAACTTATCGATTTTTGTAGTAATCCTTGGAGTTGGTACGCTGGTTCTGACGTATTCCTGCTTTCATCACGTTGGGAAGGAATGCCCAATTCAGTGTTAGAATCTCTAGCTTGTGGCACACCTGTTATAGCTACAGGTGTGTCAGGTGGCATTAAAGAGATAGTTGGATGTATTGACAACAGCATTATTTTAATTACAACTAAGGCGAGTAAATTTATTGATGCTATGAATAAAGTAAAAATTAAGGACAAGAAATCCTATACAGGTTCTTTATTGCCAAAAAAGTATGAAAAAGAAAATGTAATTCTTATTATTGAGAAATGGTTGGATTGTTAAATTTAATTTATAAATTTCAAATATTTTTTTTATACATAGAACATTCAGGAGTATAGTTAGATTATGGTAAACCCAGACGATATATATAGAAAAATTATATCATCACAAGCACATGGTAAAGAAAATCAATTAATTAATGATCTACATACCGCACTTGTTGAAAATATAGAATCATCAAAGTTATTTTCAATTTTTAAATATGTGGATCAACTTGTAAAGAACAATAAGTCCATAAGGATTTTAGATTACGGTTGTGGAGGCGGGCAACTACTTACTTATTTGCGAATATTAGGATACAGTAATTTGACTGGAGTGGATGTAGGGGATGAAAAAAAAATTAATCAATTAAATACAATGTATGGCAAGATAGGGTATGGAACTGATACATTTTTTATTTATGATGGCGTCTCATTACCTTTTGACGATAATTCTTTTGATGTGATTATTAGTCAACAAGTTCTTGAACATGTGCATAATGTTGAGAAATATTTTTCAGAATCCAAAAGAGTACTATCTTCTAGAGGAGTAATTCTATTAGAATTTCCACATAGATTAGTTCCATTTGACACACATACAAGAATGTGGTTTATACATTATCTACCATCAATAATTAGAGATGTTGTTTATGACAAATATGCAAAAAATAAATCGCAATATTATAGTAATTTATTAAATTTGCAACCAATATGGCACTATAAAAGGTTGTTAAAAAATATGTTTTCATCCATTACTGATGTATCTGAGGATAGGATAGGTAATTTTATATATAAAGAACATTATGAAGGAAATATAAGAGTTAGATCCATATTGGACAAACTAATAAACATTCCATTTATTGGTGTATTTTTTAAAAAAATACTTGTTGTATTTGCCAACGCTACACTGATAGTAAAAAAATAACATTACTCTTAAAAGAAATAAAGAAATATGGATATTGATAGAATATCAAGAAGAAAGAAACAAATACAAAAGTATGCCGATAAATTAGCTGAAAGTCGTGATCAGTGGATTAATAAAAATAGTTATTTTTATAATGATGATTACTCTTATATGAAGTTTCTAGTAGGCAATGGTGCGCGAGTATTGGAATTAGGCTGTGGTACAGGAAAATTATTAAAGTCATTAAACCCCTCTTATGGCTTAGGGATAGATATAAGTGCCAATATGATTTCCATTGCACAAAAAAATTATATAAATCTTGAGTTTATTCAGGGTGATATAGAGGATGAAAAATTCATTCATTCATTGCAAGACAAAGGTCCATTTGATTTTATCATTCTCTCAGATACAATTGGTTATTTAGATGATTGTGAGAATGCCTTTGCAGGACTCCACTCTCTGTGTACTCCAGATACCCGACTTATCATCTCCTACTACTCATGGCGTTGGCAGCCTATTCTTACTCTAGGAGAGAAGATTGGTCTAAAAATGCCATCAGTTGAAATGAACTGGCTTTCTACAGAGGATACTATGGG
>ENA-OREN01005540-OREN01005540.1-marine-metagenome-genome-assembly--contig:-NODE-5540-length-10435-cov-7.674841_pt1 | contig 10435 bp, 10 predicted proteins | sample MGYA00248624_ERZ508555 | MGnify/ENA primary metagenome ERZ508555 (study PRJEB26222, sample SAMN06267773) | marine metagenome | isolation source: Saanich Inlet, British Columbia, Canada | place...
GAATAAGAAGAAGGCTTCTTAGGATGTTCTATATAAGAAATTTTAAAAAGTTGTCAGAGGTTTTGGGGTGGTAAAGTCAGAGGTTTTGAGGTGGTAAATTATTTCTTATGGTTAAGTCTAATTGTAAATGAATGTTAATAAAGAATAAACAAATTAATATTCTATATGTATGTAGAATATTTAATGGACTAGAAACCTCCATAAGAGATAAAGTTTGGAAGCCAACTGGTGTACCTACTATATATCGAATAATTGATAAACTTGATTCTGATGCTTTATATAATTTAGACCTCGTTGTTACTTCTAAAAATAATAATTTTTCACGCATATCTAATGTTGTGAGTAAAATAAAAGTTAGCGGCTTATCATCAGTAGTCACTATCCTCCATTCATTTAATTATAAATACAGAAGGATTGGTTTTTTACTTCAGGAATCATTCCATGTTTTATACTTATTGGCTAAATTATTTTTTAGGCACTATGATTTATTATATATCGATCATGCAAATATATTTACTGCCTCTATTGCAGCCAGAATAAGTAGGACACCAGTTGTTTTTAGAGTGATGGGAGTATATCCAGCGATGCGTAATGTTCTAACTGGACCTGGAATAGTAAATATTTTTTTAAGGTGGTGCTATAAAGCACCATTTTCTTTAGTTATATGCACTCAGGATGGTAGTGGAATTGAACCATGGCTGGATAAGGCATTAGCTAACAATACATTGGTTCATAAGTTAGTTAATGGTGTGGAATATCGTAAGTTCACAGCTAAACAAAAAAATACTTTATATGTTGATTATATAATTCCACAAGATAAATTTTTGATTTTATACTTAGGAAAATTAGAAAAAATAAAAGGTATTTATGACTTTATTGAAGGGTTTTTCTTAGCAAATAGAAGAGCTGGCGGTAAATTACATGCAATCATTATTGGCCACGGTAATCAATACTCTAATGTCATGAATTTATTAGATAATCATTCAGATAAAGGTTCTGTTACTCTTATCCCAAGAGTGCAGCATAACGAAATATTTAAGTTTCATGAAATTTCTGATTTATATGTTTCACCTAATAAATTAGCAAATCTTACTAATGCAAACCTTGAGGCAATGCAAGCTGGTACATGTACTGCTATTCCAAAGTCACAGCCAGATACAGGAGTAGACTTGGTAACTGACACATTATTAGATGATACTGCAATTTATCGTTATGATTTTCCGCCCACTCCAAAAAATATATCATTTGCAATTACTGATTTATACAATAATCCACATTTGAGAGAATCTTTATCCAAAAATATAGTCTTACAATCTAGTAAGTTTATTACATCATGGGATAAACGCATTGAATTAGAAATGGGTTTACTTAATGAAAATATTTAAACATAATGCCAATATACATGTTTCACATTATGTAGGCCTTACAGGCATAGGAGGTGTACAGAATAATTTTGTTGAGTATTTAAATCATGTGGCTAAATCAAATACCAGGATAAAACATAAGGTGTATACATTGGGTCAAGTGGATTCTCAGTACAAGTTACCTGTCAGTGTCTTAAACATTAAAAACCCTAGGAATTTTATTGCGTTAGTTTTGGATATTATTTCAAAAAAACATATAGTCCATTTTTATAATAATCTTACTAGCCTAAAAGTAGCGCTACTTCTTTTTATGATACCGACCAAAAAGACAATCTTTCATGAAAGAGGCGCTATTTGGAATGTTTCATCAGGTCACAGGAGGATAATACAATTCATTGCCTGGAAGTCTAGTACTATATTATCAAACTCACATGCAACAAAGACTATGCTAGTAAATAAGTTTTTAGTGCCAGATAAAAAAATTAAAGTAATTCATAATGGGATAAATATTTTACTTGAATGTAAGCGCAAAAAAAGAAGTAGAAAAATTTCCAGTAAGTTTCGCGTGGGTTACATTGGTAGGTTTGAATCTCCAAAAGGGGTACATATTCTTATTGATGCAATGAGTTATCTTGTTAGTGAAAATATCGATCTAATTTTAGCAGGTGAAGGTACTCTTGAAAGTGATTTAAAGTTTAACGCACGACCAATAAAAAATATTTTTTTTATTGGTCGTGTAGAAGACCCATATAATTTTATTAGTGGCCTAGATTTACTTGTGGTTCCATCTATCCGTGAGCCACTTGGCAATGTTTGCCTCGAGGCTGGATTATGCAAGGTACCCGTACTTGCTGCAAATATTGACGGTATACCTGAAATTATTGAAAGCGGAGTATCTGGTGAGTTAATAGATCCAACTATTAAGATTTTAATTAATTTACCAAAAAATTCTATTCCTTTTCCTGGGGCAGTAGTAAATCCGATTACTAGGGAAATTTATACTCCAAAACAAATTGACCCATCTTTATTGGCAAGAAAAATATTAAATTTAAGTTATGATCATGATAAACTTAAAGGCTACTCAGATAAATTACATGACAAGGTTGTAACGTATTTTAATATGGACAGGTATGAAAAAGAATTACACGCAATATACGATGATCTTAATGTTTAGATATGATAAAAACTTTACCAACTTGTGCGAGTCTATCTGTATTTCTTGCATTTTATAGCACTCCATATTTTTTTTATGGCTTGATCACTCCTTTTGGCTGTCCACTTACTTCAGTATCTAAATAATTCTTAAAATCAATAAAAAGGTCTTTATCTTTTTTAGTGATATTATTTTTATTTTTCCACATATCGCTCTCATGCCAGGATCCTGCAAAATGTAAAAAGTGACAACCTAACAATGAAGATTTTATACATTTTTTTATCATATTTTTATTAGGATGTGAATACAGAAAATTATATTTTACTGCTTGCTCGAAAACCCACATTGTTTGGAATTTATATGACAAAAATTTAACATTTTCGTTTAAAACATAGTGATTGAAATGTGTTTGATCACCATCATTCGTTAATGTTTTTACATTTCTATCTACTGAAAAAAATATTTCTTCAAAAAAATCTAGATATCTATCCACATTATACACAAATACGCCTGAGCATACTTCATCTGCAATTTTTGGGACGCTAAGCCCATTATTTATATACAAATCACTTATAGTACTAAATAGAACAGAATCCAAAGGATATTTTATATCATAATATTTATTACGAAAAAAAGCCATCTCTCTTAAAGCCATATCATATGAATAAGGGAGTCCTCTTCTTAAAGAAATTACACTAATACTCTCATTATCATGAAAATTAAATATATTTTGTGCCAAAGGACTAATTATAATATCAGTATCAAGGTGACATATATTTTTAACCAATGGGTCAAGTTTTTTCAACTCTTTAGCTACAATAAATTTTTGCCAATTTGCTTTTTTATAATATTTATCATTTCTTTCTATTAAATCACCTACTACTACTGCTAATCCTAGATTAAAACTTACGCAATAATCCATCCAAGAAGGCATTGAATAGCATTTAAAATCAGAAAAATAAGGCTCACCAATTGCTGTAGTAACAAGATAGTTATTAGATCCTGAAGGTTTGTTTAATATAATAATTTTTGGGGCTGACACCTAATAACTCTCTTTAAGCAGACTTTTCAAGTCTAGCAGTAGTTTGCTTGGCGCACCAATATTAAATCTCCATTCGCACTCTTTTAAGTGTAAATTAAACATCTTTTTATCCATTCCTTTAAATTTTACCAGTTTTGTTTTAGCATATCCCCAAAATGATTCTATGCCATTAATGTAAGAACTCCCTCTTACAAATTCATTTTTACTATGATGCACTCTAAAGTGCTTCTCATAGCCAAAATCTACAAGTCCATTATACCCACGCCACCCATCTGAATGAATAATACTCTCTATGCCAGTCTTACCCTTGATAATCCTTTGTAGAGTCGCACTTTTGTAATCTGTCATATTTCTGTATACACTTCATTACCTCTTTTTAACAACCCAAATACTATCGTTTTGCCTACTTAATCCTGTTAAATGAGAGATTTGAGTTGCACTCAAATGACACCATTAGTCTTGATATTTAAATAATTTTTTTGGGTCTAGATAACTTTAGAGACTCTTTTCTAAAAATTCTAAGAACCTGTAAAATACAAGAAGTGGAAAATCCAATAGCAAAGATTTTATATTTTTTTATTAAGTGTCAATTTTTAGGGGATCACATTAAGGCTGTCAACTTCTAATATTAGTTATGTTAGACAAAGAAAGCTTATTGTGATTTTCCACTATATCACATGCTAAATCAAAATAATCCTGGATTATATCATCACTATCATTTGGATTAACGAGTTCCCTTATGATTCTATCAGAGCCCTTATTTTTGCTAAAATCCATCTTATTGTTAAAAATATCTTCTATTTTAGTTAGCACATCATACTCATACATAGAGGTGTATTCTCCCATATACTTTGAATAATAAGTTACATGCTTACAAATGTATTCAGCAAATATTATAGGGGTTGAATCAACTACTGGGTGCATAGCCACGCTTGATACTCCACATAACAGCACAAGATCTGCTACATCCATCAATGCAACAGTGCCTTTATAAGAATATATCATTTCAACTTCTTTGTTGAGAGTATTTTTTATTTTAGTGTCTATTTTATCTCTTCTAGTATGCGGCTTATAGATAATATTTACATCGAACTTACTTGCAATGGAATTAAGTAAACTGACAAACTTATCTATGTATATATGCTCTACTGGACTCATTATAAGTAAAATAGTATGGTTTTTAGTGTTAATTTCAAGATCTTCTGTTGTATCAAATTTTTGAATTTCTTTGTACTCATTAACCCATTTCTTAGAAAATCTCATATTTCCCAATACAAAAGTCTTTATCTCCTCTTTACCTATTTCTTTCAGTTTGTTAAACTCGCTTATCTTACTAGAACGAATATCATGACTTATTCTATAAAGTTCTATCACACTATGATATGTGTCAAATACTTTATCCTTCATATCTGGCAACAAAATTTTAGAGTCGCCCATGAGATCTTCATCTACAACCATTGTGTAAAAACCATGATCAATCCTAATAATCGGAATGTTATTGATAGAAGCGTGTTTAGTAATATTTCTATATATTTTATTTCTAAAAATATTTGTTTTGTCAGTTATCACAACATTTGTATTATTGCAATCAAGAATTCCACTGCACACATTGTCTTTTAAATCTTCATGTTTAAGTACGTACCTTTTTATATGTGAATACATATATTCTAGATATTTTAATAAAAAGTATAAATTATTGCTTCTGAAGAATTTTTTAGCCTTATTAAAAATAAAAACTAAAAACCTAAAAAAACTATTAATATTATCTAGTACTGGCGTTTCAACTAATAATCCAGTTTTACTAAACATATAATCAACAAGATAATTATCTATTTTATCAATACCAAGAGTGATAACCCTTACAAGATGCCCCGTATTATGAAACTTACATATTAGTGGCAACAAATGATCCATATCATTTATTTTTCTGAGAATAAAAACAACTGTATATTTTTGTTTAGTATTTTTTATATGCTTCATTTATCTTTACTCTAGACTATACTATTATTAGACTCTGTAAATATTGTTAACCAACAGAAGCCCTATGTAAATTTTAGATTGTTATCTTAATCTATTTGTCCCAACATGCCAAATGCTCTTTACCATGTAAAGTTCCATTTGTATTGCAACCACTACAGGGCGACAAAACTCTTTTTCCTTTTTTCAATACATTTCTGTATTTTTTGTAACCACTTGACTGCCAAATATCCAATAAGGAACTAAAGGTAATATTACCCATTTTTATCTTTTTATTCCAATCTTGGACACAAAGCATTACATCTCCATTCCAGTCCAGCATCACTGAGTAGAACGGATAATAGCAAGGTCTAGACATGTTAACTATATCTTGATTTCCTTCAGTTGCAACCCCAGCCCTATTAGTGAGTTTTACCCCATAATCTTCGTCTACTGAATACCATCTATCCCTTAATATATAAGAATTTTCTGTTATATTTGCATCTTTAAATATTTTTGTAAATTCATCAATTTGATGTGGCCCATCGTACATACTAACAACCATTATATCCAATCCATTTTCAAATAATTCTTTGGCAATTTTAGAGGTTAGTTTATCTCCATTTGTTACTAACTCTAAATGAATACTATCTCCTAATATTTTTACTACTTGTATTAATTCTGGATGCAGCATTGGCTCACTGTATCCTGATAAAACTAAGCCACCTTTATAATTAAGACTTTTAAGTTCATCATTAATTTTCTTACATAAATCCAACGAAATATTTAAGTTTTGATTTGGATATAAATCTTTATCTACCCTGGGGCAAAATTCACAGGTCCTGTTACATAATTCGGTAGGATTTAAATCAATCCAGCTAAACAAAGGAATACCATCAACCATTTGCACTTGATCAACAAATTCTGACTTTCTTTTAATATTTGACATAATTGTTTGTTCAAACACATCTTCTTTTATATTACTCATATTTCCTCACTTTAAATAGTTACCAATAACCACGTTGATATTGTTCGGGTACTAACACTTCTTCCTTTAGTCTGATTGCAGCTCTCCAAGCCCAGCGAGGGTCATTCAAATAGCTACGACCAATAGCTATAAGATCCGCATCATTAGATTCGATAATTTTTTGCGCTGTTTTATAATCATTAATTTCGCCAGTCACCCTTGTCACCATACCAGTTCTTCTTTTTATTTCACTGGCAAATTTAACCTGAAACCCTATTCCAGGTACTAAGTTTGTAATTGGTATAATTCCTCCACTAGACACACATATATAATCTATACCAATTTCCTTTAGTTGCAATACCAAATCTATACAATCATCAATTGTACTTCCACCATCCAGCCAATCTTGCGCTGTTACGCGTATACCTATGGGCTTATCTGCCGGCCAAGTGCGTCTTACATCTGATACAACTTCTAAAATAAATTTAATTCTATTGGCAAAGTTCCCACCGTACTCATCCACTCTACGATTTGCTATTGGTGAAAAAAACTGATGTAATAGATAACCATGTGCAATATGTAACTCAACAATATCCACATTAGCTTTAATTGCGCGTTGTGTTGCTTTTATAAAATCTTGTCTAATGCCATTCAACTGGTTTAGGTCAAGTTCCGAAGGAATTGTACCGCCATCATATCTTGAGATTGCTGATGCACTTACAGTATCCCACCCACCTTCATCGCTAGTTAAGTGCTTACCACCCAACCATGGTAGATTTACAGAGCCTTTTCTACCAGAATGTGATAACTGACAAGCAATTGGTGTTTCTGAATACTTTTTACAAGATTTAATCACCCTTGCAAGATGGTCTTCATTGCTACTAGAATACAAACCTAGATCTCCGTAGCTAATTCTTCCTTGCTTAGATACGGCTGTAGATTCAATAACAAACATGCCGGCACCAGAAGTAGCCATCTGCATGTAGTGAGACATATGCCATTCATTTGCATTCCCTTCAACAGCTGAATATTGACACATTGGCGAAATAGTAATCCTATTTGGTATGGTTATGGAGCGCAATTGTATTGGCGAAAAAAGACTATTTTTTTTCATAAAAACGTCAGTCTTGTTTTTTCTCTACAATAAATTCATTATGAGGATGAAAAATGGCTTCTGGCCATGCCCAATAAGTTTCAATGTACAGGTTACCAAGTGCGCTGCCTAATTTTGGCAAATGTGGAACTCCATCTCGATCTATCATAGCATCTAATGGTGTAGCTATTCTAAGCCATTCTGTTTTAGGCTGAGGTGTATATATTTTCCTCAAAATTAATGCCACTTCTGGTGGCACTGTCTTATAGCCGTGTTCTTCCATTTTTAAATAAAAATCTTTAATTTTTGTTGGGCCATCAAACCCTAGATCATCCAAACTGATAGACCACAATTCATAATTATTCTTTAGTTTTGAATCTAATCTACGAGAAATATCCACAACCCAGTCACTCACCTTAAATCCCTCTGCAATTAAGTCAACAACAATGCCAGCAGATGTCTCATTACCATTTAACTCTAAATTACGCCATTTTTTCATATATCTAACTCCAATTAAAATTAGGGGGTAGCACCTAACAACTCTCTTTAAGCAGACTTTTAAATTCTCCCAAGATTCGCCTGGTACACCAATATTAAACCTCTATTTACACTCTTTCAAGAATAAATTAACGCTGTCCGGTATTCCATTAAATATTCTCATATATCTCTTTGCTTGGTTCCAAAAGCTTTCAATATCATTAATTTTATTTTATTTTCTAGCAAATAACTTAGAATAATTAATTCTATAGTATTTAAACTCTAATGCACCTAGCATATTAATTATACGGGTGTTAGTAATCTATGTGAATAATATTATCGCACTCTATCTTACGTCGTATGATTGGTATTAAGCTATTTACCTTAGTGCCCAGAACTATCTGAGCATAAACCTTACTCTTAATTATTAAACATGTTTTTATGCTTTCAAAATTATCTTGGCCCTATTCTGTTCTTTCTTTACTTAAAATTTAAAATCTTTCTCCTCTAGAGCCGCTATTTTGAAATCCTCCATCAACAACAATAACCTGGCCAGATATATAATCACTATCCTCTGATATTAACCATTTTACAGTTTTTCCAATCTCCTCAGGACGACCAAGTCTTTTAATTGGGATCTTGCTAGATAGAAAATTATTTCTTTTTTTACCTCGACCTGGGTTTGCTGTTTCATCGATATCTACAAAACCAGGTGCTACACAGTTTATACGAATCCCATCTTTTCCATATTCATCGGCAAGACTCAAAGCAAGTCCATGTAAGGCAAACTTACTCATTGTATAAACTGCGCGATTGTGTGTTCCAATATTGCCCCATATACTTGTTATAAAAACCACCTTACCCCAGCCTTCTTTAAGCATATTTGGGATTGCAGCCTTAGTAAGGTCTACATGGCAGGTTACATTTGTTTTCATTACAAGGTCATAATCTTCTTTTGTTGTTTCAATAAAATTACAATTTTTCTCAATCCCGAGACAGTTTATCAATATAAGAGGTTTTTCAATGGAAATTAATTTAGTAATAGAGTCAACACCATCAGAGGTTGATAGATCAGCTTGAATATATCTAACTTTTGAATCTAGAAACTTTGCGTCTTTATTCTTACCAATAGCGATTACCTCATAATTATCATTGCTAAGAACATGAGAAATGCCCCGACCTATGCCGCGACTTCCCCCTGTAATCAAAACCTTCAAACATTTATTTTTTTTATTCATTATATTGAATTAGTATTTACCAAACAATGCATCTTTACTCATCATATTTTTAGCAACTATTAAATCTTCTGGTGTATCTACCCCGATTGACTGAAATGGTGAAACTACCATTCTTACTTGCTGTCCGTGTTCAAGTAAGCGAATCATATCAATAGTTTCTATAGTTTCTATAGGTGAAGGACCCCAAGACAAAAATTGCATTAAAAGTGGCTTCCGAAATGCATAAATACCAAGTATTTTAAAACAATCGAATGATTTTGATTTTGATTTTGATTTTGATGGTATAGGCTCTCTTGACATATATAGCGCATTACCACTTATGTCACATACAACTTTAACTACATTTACATTATTAAACTCTTGCTCTGTTTCGATTAGAGACATTAAATTAGTACATACAACGCTTGAATCATATTTCATAGGGCTGATTAAATAACTAATCATATCAGGATTAAATAAAGGCTCATCCCCTTGAATATTTACAATAATATCAGCATCAATATTAAATGCTGCCTCTGATACTCTATCATTACAAGAAAAATGACTCTGATCTGTCATAACTGCTTGCCCTCCATATGATTCAACAACATCTACTATTTCTTGGTCACAAGTAGCTACAATTGCAGAACTAACATCAGGATTTAACAAGGCACGTCGTCGTACATGCTCAATCATTGGCATTCCTAATATGTCCACAAGTGGTTTTCCGGGAAAGCGTGTTGATGCCATACGTGCAGGAATAAAAACTGATAACTTCATAAAAGATATAGAATAATAATGTTAAAAAAACATGAGACATATTAAAATTTTCCACTATTATAACAACATAATTACATTTTGGGTCAAGACAACTTAAGCATGTTTAAAAACCTGTTAAAGTACTGTCATGAAAGTAAAAAACAAGTATATAAAACACCTTTGGCTATGTTAATATCAATTTTATCTTTGGACTGATCCTATTGTGCTTTTAAGTCAATAAATTTCATAGTTACTACAACCTTCCATCTACTTCATAAATATTTAATAAATGCTTAAGGGGCTGACACCTAACATTTAATATGTTAGAGCTAGCAAATGTACATAAAGCATTGTAAGTTAAGTAAAAATAAGCAATTAGAACTAATGAAATACTTCATTGCAGGTGC
>ENA-OREN01005541-OREN01005541.1-marine-metagenome-genome-assembly--contig:-NODE-5541-length-10434-cov-2.268128_pt1 | contig 10434 bp, 9 predicted proteins | sample MGYA00248624_ERZ508555 | MGnify/ENA primary metagenome ERZ508555 (study PRJEB26222, sample SAMN06267773) | marine metagenome | isolation source: Saanich Inlet, British Columbia, Canada | place...
GAGCACCGCCACAAACGCCCAATCTCGGTCAAAATATCCTCGATTACCTGCGGTTTCATCAAAGATGGTGTGCCGCCGCCAAAAAATACGCTGGTTACAGGGCGGTCGGACGCTTCGCTCGCGTAATACCTAAGCTCGTTGAGATAAGCTTCTAGCCATTGACCCTGATCGATGCTGTCTTGAACGTGACTATTAAAGTCGCAATAGGGGCATTTTTTGGCGCAAAACGGCCAGTGAATATAAATCCCAAAAGCTGGCTTAAGCTTACCCATAAGCTAAGTAAAACAAGCATTTACAAGTTTATCAAAGGCTTCTGCCCGATGGCTTATGAAATGTTTTTCAGTCGGCTCCATTTCACCAAAGGTTATTTGTTCACCGAACGGAATGAAAATTGGATCGTAACCGAAACCTTGATCACCGCGCGGAGGAAAGGTCAGGTTGCCTTGAACCATGCCCTCCAGCGTTTCAATATGTGGGCCATTGCCACCATCGGGCCAGCACAGGCTCAAGGCGCAAGTGAAAAAAGCGGGCTGACCCTCTGGATTCTGACCTTTGGCCTCAATTTCCTGCCAGATTTTGTGCATGGCGTAATCAAAATCTTTATCTTCCCCATTTGGATTATTGGCCCATCTGGCTGAATAGATGCCCGGATCACCATCTAAGACCGGCACCACGAGCCCGGAATCATCGGCTAAAGCTGGCAATTCTGCGCTTTTTGCCGCCGCTCGCGCCTTCAATTCCGCATTGGCGCTGAAAGTATCGCCGTCTTCGATGGGTTCGGGCAAGCCAAGCTCGCCTGCAGAGACCACATCTATCCCGAACGGGCTCAATAAATCATTGATTTCTTTAACTTTTCCAGGATTATGGCTAGCGATAACCAGCTTTTTCTCGCTAAATTTCCGCGCCATTAGAGGCCAAGGACCGATTTCTGAATTTCAACCAGCTCGCCGACGCCTTTTTTGGCGAGCGCCAACATTTCCAGCAAATGCGCCTCGGAAAAAGGCTTGTCTTCCGCCGTGCCCTGAATTTCGACGATATCCGCCGTGCCGGTGAGGACAAAATTAGCATCCGTCTCGGCATTGCTGTCTTCCGGGTAATCTAGATCAAGCACCGCGGTGCTTTCATAAATACCGCAAGAGATCGCCGCCATCTGCCCAATCAGCGGAATTTCTTTGATCACGCCAAGTTCGAGCAGGTTTTGACAGGCCAGATGAAGCGCCACATAACCACCGGTGATCGAGGCTGTGCGGGTGCCGCCATCGGCTTGAATGACATCGCAATCGATCCGTACCTGCATTTCGCCCAGTACCTTAAGATCAGTAATGGCGCGCAACGAGCGGCCAATCAGGCGTTGAATTTCATGAGTTCTGCCGCCCTGACCGCCCCGCGTTGCTTCCCGGTTGGTGCGGGAATTGGTTGAACGCGGCAGCATGCCGTATTCCGCTGTCACCCAGCCATGGCCGGCATCCCGAAGCCACGGCGGTACGCGGTCTTCAACCGAAGCCGTGCAGATGACATGGGTATCGCCAAATTTAATCAGGCAGGAGCCCTCGGCATGTTTATTAAAATTAGGCTCAATGGTGACGTCCCGCATTTGATCGGGCGCGCGTCCGGATGGGCGCATGGATATTCCTTCCTCGAATTAAGAGCAGTTAGTTGCGGCAACCTAACGAAGCCTGTCAGCATCGTCTAGATTAATTATATTTAGCCAAATTTATATCAGGCCGTTGACGTGGGCGAGCCGCAAACCTACATTCCGTCCGTTGGCCGCCCAAACTTTAAATGTTACGAAAAAAGTTATGAACACCAAGCGTCCTGTTATATCTGAGCTGAACGACCGCTCGCGTGAAATATTCATGAAAATCGTCGAGTCTTTTGTCGAGACCGGAGAGCCCATCGGCTCGCGCTCTTTATCGCAGCAACTCACGACCAGCCTGTCACCAGCCACTATCCGCAACGTCATGGCGGATTTGGAAGATTTTGGCCTGTTGTTTGCGCCGCACACCTCGGCCGGGCGCATGCCAACAGATCTCGGTTTGCGCATGTTTGTCGACGGCTTGCTGGAAGTCGGCAATTTAAGCTCTGATGAACGCAATGATCTCGAAAGCCGCTTGGCGGGCACGGGTAAAAGCGTTGAAGGGGTTTTGGAAGAAGCCGGCACAACTCTATCGGGCCTCTCCAACTGCGCTGGCATGGTGTTGGCGCCAACCACCGATTCCGAGCTTAAACATATCGAATTTGTCAATCTCAGCCCGGGCCGCGCCTTGGTGGTCATGGTGACGGCGGAAGGGGTGGTTGAAAATCGTATTATCGAGGTTCCCCGGGATGTCCCGGCCTCAGCCTTCACCGAAGCTACTAATTATCTCAACGCGCGATTGGTCGGCCGCACCATCAACGAAGCGCGCCTGGCAATCAATTCTGAGATCGAACAAAGCCACAATCAGCTTAATGCGCTCTCGGCGAAAGTTGTCGAAGCCGGCTTGGCAACCTGGGGCGGCGATGATAATTCCAGCTCCATTCCCGGCACGTTAATTATCCGTGGTCAGGCGAACTTGCTTGAAGACGTTAACGCCATCGATGATCTTGAGCGCATCCGGGCTTTGTTTTCAGCTTTGGAAACCAACGAAACCATGTTGAAAATCCTTGAGCTCGCCGATACGGCGGAAGGGGTACAAATATTTATCGGCGCTGACAATGAGTTGTTTAATCTTTCGGGCTGTTCGTTTATTGTCGCGCCCTATCATTCCAGCTCCAGTCAGCTTGTGGGCGCAATCGGTGTGATCGGCCCGACACGTATGAACTATTCACGTATCATTCCGATGGTGGATTATACGGCAAAATTAATCGGTAAATTGATGGGCTAACGCCTAATTAAATGTATTGAGGTTAAAGAATTAGATGAACATGAACGACCAAAATCCAGCTGAAAATGCGGATGAAGACTTACCTGAGGAAGCGCCGGAAGAGGCGGCAGAAGAAGCCAGCGGCGAGACCGCAGCAGAAAATTTAGCCGAAGATTTGGCCGAGTTGGACGCCGAGGCTGAAGCGGTTGATCCAGCGGATGTTGATAATGAAGCCGAGAACCAAGGTGAAGGTGAGGGCGCTGAAGAAGATGGCCCGCCGGCCCCGCCGACTTACGAAGAGCTGGAATCCGAAGTCGCCACCTTAAAAGACCAGCTGCTCAGGACGTTGGCTGACGGTGAAAATCTGCGGCGGCGGACCGAGCGCGAAAAGACCGACATGTCTAAATACGCGATCACCAGCTTTGCCCGCCAAATTATCTCGGTGGCAGATAATCTGACTCGCGCTCTCGAAAGCGTTGGCGAAGAAGCCCGGGGCGGCAATGAAGAGCTCGAAAATCTCTATGTTGGCATCGAAATGACCGAAAAAGAACTACTGAGTTCGTTTGAGCAGTTTCACATCAAAGTTGTCGAGTCGATCGGTCAGAAATTTGATCATAATCTCCATCAGGCGATGTTTGAAATTGAGGACCCGGATCAACCGGCAGGTCTGGTTGTTCAGGAAATGCAAAAAGGTTATGTGCTGCATGACCGGCTGCTGCGCCCGGCAATGGTCGGCGTTTCTAAGGGCGGGCCGAAATTGGAAGACAATGGCGAAAGCGAAGCGACCGTCGAGCCGCCCAAGGAAAAAGCCGCTAATGACACCTCATCGGCTTACGAAAAACAGGCCGAAGCCGCTGATCAGGAAGCCGAAGGCGGCAATTCCAAACTGGATACGGAATTGTAGTGGATAAATTGGCGCAAAAATAAGCATAAATAAGCTAAAATAATCGATTTCAATGGTTGCAGCGGTATATATGTCAGCCTATATAACGCCCATACACTGCTTAGGCAGGCTTAACTGAAATACTTCAGTAAATACGCAGTTTTATTTTAACATTAATCTATAACCTTGGCGGTGCCGCCAGCTTTATTCGGGCCGCGAGGTTCTGTTGCTAAATTGAGAGGACAGAATGAGCAAAGTAATCGGAATTGATTTAGGTACGACGAACTCCTGTATCGCCCTTATGGAAGGGTCAGATGCGAAAGTCATTGAAAACTCCGAGGGCACTCGGACCACCCCATCCATGGTAGCCTTTGCAGAAGGCGGTGAACGTCTCGTTGGCCAGTCGGCAAAACGTCAGGCTGTCACCAACCCTGAAAATACCCTATTTGCCATTAAGCGTTTGATCGGACGGCGTTTCGACGATCCGCTGACGGAAAAAGATAAAGGCCTGGTGCCTTATCATATTGTTTCCGGTGATAATGGAGATGCCTGGGTTGAAGCTGAGGGCGAAAAATACAGCCCAAGCCAAGTCAGCGCTTTTATTTTGCAAAAAATGAAAGAAACGGCTGAAAGTTATCTCGGCGAAGATATTACGCAAGCCGTTATTACCGTACCGGCTTATTTTAATGATTCACAACGCCAAGCCACCAAAGACGCGGGCAAAATTGCTGGTCTTGAAGTGCTCCGTATTATCAATGAGCCGACCGCAGCCGCTTTGGCATATGGCCTGGATAAAAACGAAAACGGCACAATCGTGGTTTATGACCTCGGTGGTGGTACTTTTGATGTCTCCGTCCTTGAGATCGGCGACGGCGTGTTTGAAGTGAAATCGACCAATGGCGATACCTTCCTTGGCGGTGAAGACTTCGATCAATGCATCATTGATTATCTCGCTAATGAATTTAAGAAAGAACAGGGCGTTGATCTGCGCGAAGACCGTCTGGCCCTGCAGCGCCTCAAAGAAGGTGCTGAGAAAGCCAAGGTTGAGTTGTCGAGCACGATGCAAACCGAAGTGAATTTGCCGTTTATTACGGCTGATCAGAGCGGTCCAAAACATCTCAACATCAAATTGACCCGAGCCAAGCTTGAAGCGCTGGTCGAGAAATTAATCGAGCGCACGATTAAGCCCTGTAAGGCAGCCCTCAAAGATGCCGGCATCACCGCCGGTGAAATCGATGAGGTAATCCTGGTTGGTGGTATGACCCGGATGCCGAAGGTTCAGGAAATCGTGCAGGAATTCTTTGGCCGCGAACCCCATAAAGGGGTTAACCCGGATGAAGTGGTCGCCCTAGGCGCAGCCATCCAAGGTGGCGTCCTGCAAGGTGATGTTAAAGACGTATTGCTGTTGGATGTGACGCCATTGTCTCTGGGTATCGAAACCCTGGGCGGTGTGTTTACCCGCCTGATCGATCGCAATACGACCATTCCGACCCGGAAAAGCCAGGTGTTCTCTACGGCAGAAGACAATCAAAGTGCCGTGACCATTCGGGTCTTCCAGGGTGAGCGGGAAATGGCTGCCGACAATAAACTGCTTGGTCAGTTTGATCTCGTTGGTATTCCACCGTCGCCCCGCGGTATGCCGCAGGTCGAAGTGACTTTTGACATCGATGCCAATGGAATCGTCAATGTCTCGGCCAAAGACAAAGCCACCGGCAAAGAACAGCAGATCAGAATTCAAGCATCGGGCGGTCTGTCTGATGATGATATCGATCAAATGGTTCAAGATGCTGAAGCTCATGCCGATGAAGATAAAGAACGCAAAGAAATGGTCGAGGCCCGCAATCAGGCTGACACCATGGTTCACTCGACGGAAAAAAATCTAAGCGAATATGGCGATAAGATTTCCGAAGAGGAAAAAACGGAAATCGAAGCAGCAGTGACGGTTGTCAAAGAAGCGCTCGAAAACGAAGAAGCCACAGCCGATGAGCTTAAAGAAAAAACCGATGCCTTGATGCAAGCGGCCATGAAACTTGGTGAAGCGATGTATAAAGCCAGCCAAGAAGAAGGCGCCGAGGGCATGCCGGAAGGTATGGAAGGTTTTGATCCAAACAACATGGCTGCCGGTATGGGTGGAGATGCTGGCGGTGATGCGGATACCCCTGCTGACGAAACCGTCGTCGATGCCGAGTTTGAGGAAGTCGACCCTGACAAGCCAGAAAAGCCAGAAAATAAAGACGATTAGTCTTTAAGGAAAATGTAATGGGCGTTCTCGATATTAATTATTGGCAGCGCCCACTGCATTCTAAAGTAGGGTCAGCCTAATGGCGAAAGAAGATTACTATAAAACGCTCGGAGTTGATCGCGACGCTTCCGCTGGTGATATTAAAAAAGCCTACCGCAAAATGGCGATGAAATATCATCCGGATCGCAATGCGGATGATAAAGAAGCCGAGAAAAACTTCAAAGAAGTCAACGAAGCCAACGACGTGCTGTCGGATGACGAAAAGCGCGCTGCCTATGATCGCTTTGGCCATGCCGCGTTTGAGCAAGGCGGGCCCGGTGGGGCAGGCGGTTTTGGCGGCGGCGGCGGTTTTGGTGGCGCCGGGTTTGCCGATATTTTTGAAGATATGTTCGGTGATTTCATGGGCGGTGGTGGCCGTGGTGGCCGTCAGGGCTCGGCGCGAGGATCAGACCTCCGCTACAATATGGAAATCTCCATCACCGAAGCTTACAAAGGCAATAAAACCAACATCCGGGTGCCGACCTCGGTATCTTGTGGTGATTGCAATGGCATTGGTACCGATGGCGGGGTTGCGCCCGATACCTGCCCGGCTTGTCACGGTCACGGTAAAGTACGGGCCCAGCAGGGCTTTTTCACCATCGAGCGTGCCTGTCCAACTTGTCAGGGGGCTGGTAAATTTATCAAAGACGCCTGCTCAAATTGCAGTGGCTCGGGCCGGGTTCATCAGGAAAAAACTTTGTCAGTTACCATTCCGGCCGGCGTTGAAGACGGCACCCGCATTCGGCTCTCCGGCGAAGGTGAAGCCGGGCTCAATGGCGCTCCCTCGGGCGATCTCTATATTTTTATCTCCGTTTCACCGCATCAAATTTTCCAGCGGGAGGGAGCCAATATTTATTGCGGCGTGCCGATCCCGCTAACCACGGCAGCGCTCGGCGGGCATATCGAAGTGCCGACGGTTGACGGCGGCAGAGCCAGAATCACCATTCCGACCGGTACCCAGTCCGGTCATCAATTCCGGCTTAAAGGCAAAGGTATGTCAGTGTTACGTTCGAAGGAACGCGGCGACATGTTTGTGCAAGCCTCGGTCGAGACACCGGTTAATCTGACCAAAAAACAAAAAGAGCTGCTCAAGGAATTCGAATCTGAAGGTGGTGCCGAACAAAACAATCCGGAATCGGATGGCTTTTTCACCAAGGTCAAAGATCTGTGGGAAGATTTAAAAGACTAGCCTGAAAAAACAAGGCCCGATATATTGGACTAAATATGGGGCCAATTAAGGGGATCACTATGAAAATCGGAATTGTCGGCTGTGCCGGACGGATGGGCCAGATGCTGATCAAGGAAGTGCTTGGTACCGCAGGCTGTGAGCTGGCTGGCGGCACCGAAGGTCCGGGCAACCCAGCACTTGGCAAAGATATGGCGGCCCATGCCGGCTTGGAGCCCTGCGGTCTGGAGATCTCAGAAGATGCTGAGGCGCTTTTTGCCGGCTCGGATGTAATCATTGATTTTACTCTGCCTGCCGCCACGGCAAATCATCTTGAACTGGCTAAAAGTCATGGCACGGCCCTCGTGCTGGGCACCACTGGCCATGAAGCTGACGAGCTGGCGGCAATTGAAGCGGCGGCTAAAGACATCACCATCGTCAAGGCGATGAATTTTTCCATTGGCGTCAATGTGCTGTTTGCGCTTTCCGAACAGCTCGCCAGCACGCTTGATGATGAGTACGATATTGAAATTATCGAGATGCACCACAAACACAAAGTCGATGCACCTTCTGGCACGGCCATCGGTCTCGGTGAAGCTGCCGCCAAAGGCAGGGGCGTTAAACTGGATGATGTTGCGGCCCGGGGCCGGGATGGCATTACCGGTGCCCGCAAAAAAGGCGATTTCGGCTTTGCGTCATTAAGAGGCGGTGAAGTGGTCGGCGAACACACAGTTATTTTTGCCGCTGAAAGTGAACGGGTTGAACTGGTTCATAAAGCTGCCTCCCGCGGTATTTTTTCCAAAGGCGCCGTCCATGCCGCGCGCTGGACCGAGGGTCAGGCCGCCGGCCTATATGACATGCTGGATGTGCTGGGATTTAAATAGCACCTTTAGAAAAATTAACTATTATGAACAAAGCCAAAATTCACGATTTTTACGCCAAGCTCGAGCAACAAAATCCCGAGCCCAAGGGTGAGCTTCACTACGTCAATAATTATACCCTGCTGGTGGCGGTGGTGTTGTCTGCTCAAGCGACCGATGTGGGTGTCAACAAGGCCACCAAGCCGCTGTTCAAAAAAATCAAAACACCTCAGAAAATGGTCGAGCTCGGCGAGGCCAAACTGAAAGACTATATAAAGACCATCGGGCTCTATAATGCCAAGGGCAAAAACGTTATTAAGCTTAGCCAAATGCTACTGGACGATTATGGCGGCAAAATACCGCAAACTCGTGATGAGCTGCAAAAGCTGCCGGGGGTTGGCCGCAAAACCGCCAATGTTGTGCTTAATATCGCTTTTGACCAGCCGACCATTGCCGTCGATACCCATTTATTTCGGCTCGGTAATCGCACTGGAATGGCGCCCGGTAAAACACCGCTGGAGGTCGAGCAGAAATTTGAAAAAGCAACGCCAGCGGAGTTTATGCGCCACGCCCATCATTGGCTGATTCTGCACGGCCGCTATGTCTGCAAGGCGCGCAAACCGGATTGTCCAGCCTGTGTTGTGCGCAATGAATGTGGCTTTAAAGCAAAAACCACGCTTGAGAGCTAGGGTGCTGGGTCTTCCAGCAGATCGTCATCGCCTTCGGTCCTGCCGAGTTTTGGTGCGTTGGGTAACTCATCTTGGGCCGGTTTTTTGATCCCTTTGGCTGGCCCGTCTCCGCTTTTTTCACTATCGAGAGAATCATTATCCTGACTTTCAGCTGCGGCCGGTTTTGCCTCAGGCAGGGGTTCTGCCTCAGGTTCTGCCTCAGGTTCTGTCTCAGGTTCTGCCTCAGGTTTTGACGGGGGTTCTGGCGCGGGTGCGGCAGGAGATTTAGCTTTGGCTGCCGGCTTAGGTTTTGTCTCGGGTTCTGCTGTCGGCTCTTCCACGGATACCGGCGGTTCTTCTGATTTGGGTGCAGATTCCGGAACCGGCTTTATAGCCGGATCGGTTTTCTGTTTAGACTCACCTGTTGGTTCCGCCGTTGTTTTATCTTGCGGCGCCGGGGTCATCTTAAATTCGACTTCCGGCGTATCTTCTTCATCGCCGGTAATTTTTTCTGGTTTTGGCCCCGGTTCTTGAAGTGGTTTTTTTGAGCCGTCGCCAGGTGGGCTGGCCGGGTCGACAACTGGATCTTCAGGCTCAAAAGCCGGCGGCTCAGGTCCCTTATCTGGTGCGGCCTCGGGTTCGTCTGGCACTAGGTTTGGCGGCGCAATTTCCTCACTCGTGTCAGCGGGGGTATCTTCCTGCTCAACCGCCGGTTTTTTTACTGCAGCGGGAGCAGGTTGTTCAGAACTTTTTTTTGGCGCCAACGGCCCCACCGGTGCGGGTGTGCTTTCATCATCATTGGCGGCTTTTAAAATGCTGGCAAAACAAATTTTCTCGTCCGTTTTCTCGACCTGTTTGCCACGAACCTCAACATGATCGACCGTTAAATCGCCTGCTTCTTCAAACAAAAACAGATCGACGAAGCATTCATTGCTTTGGTATTGCCAAATTTTTGCCGGCGGTTCACTGCGTTCGAATTTTGGTTTACCCAGAAGCTCCGTAATTTCCTGGCCATCGAGACCCAGCAGGCGTTCTTTAAAATTTGTCAGATCAATCTCAACCGCAGCAACCTGAGCAGGCTTTTCGACCGCGTCGGTAATCTCGGGTGGCAGATCTTGCCCACTTTCGCCGGCCGGCTTGCTATCTTTTGAACTTTCTTCAGCCGGTTCACCCGAATTAGCCTCAGCCTGATCTACCACACGAGGAGTACGAACGATTGTTGATGGATCAAAAGCGCAGGCGCTGAGAAAAAAGACGCCTGCTAGGGCGGCCAGATGAGCTACCGGAGTGGCTGCCCGGGGCTGCTTTCTGCTGGCCAATATTTCCCCCTTAGCTGGAGCCGTCGGCGCCAGACGTATTGTCGATTTCGCTATCAGAATTATTATCCGCTTCATCGAGCGATGCCATATCGCCAGAGATTTCACCACCGGCCTCAATGACAATCCGGCCATAGCGTACCGAGCCATCAACTCTACCGTCTTTGTGGATCGTCAAAAGATCCTTGGCGACCAAAGTGCCTTCAAACTTGCCGCTTATTTCTGCTTCCATAACATCGGCATTACCTTTGAAAAATCCGGTGGGAGATACTTCAATCGCATGGGCATCGGTTAAGGTCGCCTCAACCCGGCCATCGACAACCAGTTTTTCACAGGCCGTTATTTCGCCGTTCAAACAAATGTTGCGGCCAACGGTCAGGCGATTTGCTTCATCATCCAAAGCAAGCATATGGTCACT
>ENA-OREN01005543-OREN01005543.1-marine-metagenome-genome-assembly--contig:-NODE-5543-length-10429-cov-3.700444_pt1 | contig 10429 bp, 9 predicted proteins | sample MGYA00248624_ERZ508555 | MGnify/ENA primary metagenome ERZ508555 (study PRJEB26222, sample SAMN06267773) | marine metagenome | isolation source: Saanich Inlet, British Columbia, Canada | place...
ACATTCCCTACGCCGCCGTGACCCGGTTTGTTGATCCTTCGGTCAATTTTGGCCTTCAGTTCCAACAAGAAATTGCCAACCCTGGCATGGCATCCAATGCCGACGAACAATTGGGCCCAGAACAGGCAGGCCCCGAACAACCAGACCCGCAAGAACAGACGGCGACCACAGCGCCAGCCCCGGAAGATACAGACACCGAAAAGCCCAAATCCGAAAACGTTGTCTCCCTTGATACGTTCCGGGACAAAAAATAAGAAACGCACACGTCATGACGAATTTTACCCACCACAAAATGTTCCCCCTGGCCCCCCAGGACACACCGTGGCGAAAGCTGACATCTGATTTCGTGAAAACCGGCACCTATAATGGAGAGCCGGTATTAGAAGTCGATGGCCAAGCCCTGACACTGTTGGCGAAAGAAGCCTTTTTCGATATCGCCCATTACCTGCGTTCCGAACATCTGGGCCAGATCGCAAAGATATTTGACGACGATGAAGCATCGGACAATGACCGCTTCGTTGCCTATGAATTGTTGAAAAATGCATCCATTGCCGCAGGTGGCGTGTTGCCCATGTGCCAAGATACCGGCACGGCCATTGTTATGGCCAAGCGCGGCCACCGGGTTATGACGGCTGGCGATGACGAAGCCCGCATGGCCGAAGGCATTGCCAAAACCTATGCCGAAGATAATTTACGCTATTCCCAATTGGCGCCGCTTAGCATGTATGAAGAGGTCAATACCGGCAACAACCTGCCAGCCCAGGTCGATCTTTACGCCACACCAGGGGATGAATACAAATTCCTGTTCATCGCCAAGGGTGGCGGATCAGCCAACAAGACGTTCCTTTATCAGCAGACCAAGGCTGTTTTGAATCCGGAAGCGTTGGAAAACTTTCTGGATGAGAAAATTCGCACGCTGGGTACAGCGGCCTGTCCGCCCTACCACCTTTCCATTGTGATTGGTGGAACCTCGGCCGAGCTCAATCTGAAAACCGTGAAGATGGCCAGTTGCAAGTATCTGGATGCCCTGCCTACATCCGGTAACGAATACGGCCAGGCTTTCCGTGATCTGGAGTTGGAAGCCGAAGTCCACAAGATGACCCAGAACATGGGTATCGGTGCACAGTTCGGCGGTAAGTATTTTTGTCACGATGTGCGAGTCGTTCGCCTGCCCCGTCACGGTGCTTCGTGCCCGGTGGGGATCGGCGTGTCTTGTTCAGCCGACCGCCAGTGCAAAGGCAAGATCACCAAAGACGGTATCTTTATTGAGAAGCTGGAAACCGACCCATCACAATACATGCCAGAGATCGAAACGGACCAGTTGGACGGCGAGGTGGTGGACATCGATCTGAACCTGCCCATGAGCGAAATTCTCGGCATCCTGACCAGGTACCCGGTTAAGACGCGCCTGAACCTGAGCGGGTCGCTCATCGTCGCCCGTGATATTGCGCACGCCAAGATCAAGGAACGTCTGGATGCGGGCGAAGATATGCCTGATTACTTCAAAGACAATGCGGTTTATTACGCCGGCCCGGCCAAAACACCTGAAGGCATGGCATCCGGATCCTTTGGCCCCACCACAGCGGGACGCATGGATGGATATGTGGATCAGTTCCAGGCCGCCAGCGGTTCTATGGTCATGCTGGCCAAAGGAAATCGATCTGGTGCTGTAACCAAGGCCTGTCAGGCTCATGGTGGATTTTATTTAGGGTCTATCGGTGGCCCCGGCGCGCGCGTGGCGCAGGACTGCATCAAAAAGGTTGAGGTGCTCGAATACCCGGAACTGGGCATGGAAGCCATCTGGCGCATCGAAGTTGTAAACTTCCCGGCCTTTATTGTGGTCGATGACAAAGGCAACGATTTCTTCAAAGAGTTCGTTCCGGGCTAACCGGAACAGAAAGGGAGCACCATCATGTTCGGTATATTTGGTAAAAGCGAAGAAGACATTCAGGAACTGATCGATAACAAGCAGTACGATGAACTGCCCACCGAGGTTATCGACGAGTTGGCCAAAGACCTGATTGTCACCACTGAACCCATGATGGACGAATACCGGGTCACGCAGCGCCTTGAAGTCATCACGGCGGAATGCGTGTTCGGTATGAACCTGTTCAAGGATTTCTTTGCCAGCATCACGGATATCTTCGGTGGTCGGTCTTCATCATCACAAAAAGTCCTACGTGATGCCCGCCACACCTGCCTGACCGAATTACGCCGCGAAGCCCTGATCGCAGGCGCCAATGCCATTCTTGCCGTTGACCTGAACTACAATGAAATTTCGGGTGATGGCAAAAGCATGTTGTTTCTGGTGGCCACCGGTACAGCGGTTATTGTTGAGCCTAAATAGGGCAGTGCCTATCCAAATAGACGCGACACCCACAAATTGAATTGCCATATTATTCTTGTGGCAGAAGGATCACGGACTCATCTGACCATGTGAGCCATACTGTGTGGTCATCGCCACCCACGCGGGACGCGGCACCACCCATGTTTTGCATGGCGGTCAAAACCGGGTCCTTGCGGCCCTCAACATTGATATAAACGTGAGCGCGATCACCCAAGAACGCCGACGCACGGACTTTGCCTTCCATGAAGGAGCCGCTGGTCGGTTTATCAAATGAAATCTTCATATTTTCCGGGCGAATGGCCGCTGATACAGCGTCGCCGGTCGAAAAATTCATGTTAGGGCCTGTTGATTTGATGGTCCCAACTTCCGTGGTTTTAACCGTCGCTTCACCACCGCCGATGGCATCAATGGAGCCTTCAAAGAAATTCATGGTGCCCAGGAAGTCCGCACAGAACGGTGTCTTTGGCTTTTCATAAAGATCAACGGGTCCGTCAATTTCCAGCGCCTTGCCATCGCGCATAACAGCAATGCGATCAGACATGGTCAAGGCTTCTTCCTGATCGTGGGTCACGAATACAAACGTGATGCCCACTTCGCGCTGCAGATCGCGCAGCTCCAGTTGCATCTGTTCACGCAGCTTTTTATCCAGTGCACCCAGCGGTTCATCGAGCAGCAGCACTTTAGGTTTCTTGATCAAGGCACGGGCCAGAGCAACACGCTGGCGCTGACCGCCGGAAAGCTCGTCCGCGCCACGACCGCCATATCCAGCCATGGCAATCAGGTCCAGGGCCTCATCCACCTTCTTGTCCATCTCCGCCTTGGACAGCTTGTCTTTGCGTAGGCCGAACCCGATGTTCTGCGCCACTGACAGGTGGGGGAAAATGGCATAGCTCTGAAACACCATATTGACAGGGCGCTCGTAAGGCGGGATTGCCGCCATGGGCTGACCATCGATGAAGATTTCACCCATGGTGGGCGTCTCGAACCCAGCCAGCATACGCAACAGGGTGGTCTTACCACACCCGGATGGCCCCAGCAGGGCAAAGAACTCGCCACGGCGAATGTCAAAGGTAATGTCGTCACACGCTCTCACATCACCAAAGTGCTTTGAGATGTTCTTGATCGAAATGAATGATTCGTCGCTCATGGTGTACCCCGTTAGATCGCAGAACCGGTTTGCGTTTGAACGCCGCGACGGCGAACCCATTCCGCAAAGCAGACCAAAAAGAATGATGTTATAAAGATGACGGAACCCAAGGCCAGAACGCTCGGCAGCTTGGCCGGAAAACGTAATTGGCTCCACATATAAAGCGGTAATGTGGGCTCATCCGAACCTAAGAAGAAGGCCAGAATAAATTCGTCGAATGAAATCGTGAAACACAACAACAGGCTGGCGATAATGCCCGGCATGGCCAACGGGAATGTAACCCGCCAGAACGTCATCCAGGGTGACTCGCCCAGATCCTGCGCCGCTTCTTCCATGCTTTTATCGAAACCTTCCAATCGGGAGATCAACACAAACATCGCGAAGGGAATACAAATGACCGTGTGGGCCGCCCCGATCGTGATCAGTGATAGCGTAACACCCACAGACTTCAGAACGGTCAGCAGGGAAATGCCCAGAATGATCAGTGGAATAACCAATGGAATGGAAATAAACGCGGTCAGAGACTTCGAACCCGGTATCCGGTACTTGGTAAACGTTTTGGCGGCCAGCATACCAAAAACCGTACTGACAATGGAAACCACAATGCCCACCTTAAGGCTATTATACAGTGCATTGATCAGGGGTTCGCGCTCAATCATGTCGGCATAATGCCGCAGCGTGAACTCCTTCAACGGGAAGGCGATATAGATGGAATCGTTAAATGAAAACAGGGGAATGAACAGAACCGGCACATAAAGAAATGCCAGATAAAGGACCGTATATACCCCGAGTGTGCCAAATTTGGTTTTTTTCATGACGACCTCAGTTCGAACGTTTCTTTACCTGGCTGATCAGCCAGAGATAAATACAGACCACCAGTGTAATGCTGATCATCATCATAACGGCAATGGCTGAACCCATGGGCCAGTTATTGCCGCGGCCAAACATGTTGGTAACAAGATTGCCGATCATGATGCCGCTACTGCCACCCACCAGTTTGGGCGTCACGTAATCGCCCACGGTCGGAATGAACACCAGCAAGGATGCAGCAATCACACCAGGCATGGACAGCGGCAGTGTGACGCGCAGAAAGCTGCGGATGGGGCCTTCGCCTAAATCGGCGGCAGCCTCCAGTAATGATTTATCGATTTTTTCAAGCGACACATAAATTGGCAGGATCGCAAACGCCGCCCACGCATGGGCCAATGTCAGCACCACCGCATTTACATTGTGCAGCAGGAATCCCAAAGGCTCGTCAATAATACCGATACCAATCAGGCCGGAATTGACAACGCCGTTATACCCCAGCATCAGCTTCCAGGCGAATACCCGTAGCAGATAGCTGGTCCAAAACGGAACCGTAATCAGAATGAGCCAGATCAGCTTGTTCTTCTTGACCCTGAAGGCCACGAAATATGCTGCCGGATAGGCCAGGATCAACGTGGCAAAGGTCACGGACCCAGAAATCAGTAACGATTTTCCAAGCACATACAGGTAAATTTTCTTCTCAAAGAACATCTGGTAATTCACCAGCGAGAAGTCAGCCGTTTCAATCATACCCGACTGTGTCCAGAAACTCCTCGCCACCAGCATGATAATCGGAATCACCATCATCAGCACAAGAAGGATCAGCGTCGGCGCCAGAAGCGAGAAACCGCGAGCATTTTCGCTTCGGACGAAATACCCCCGCAGGCCGCCGCTGGACGTCATTGTTTGGCTTGTCATTTCAGAAGGATACCCATTCACTCATTTCTGGTACGTATTATTGAGTTGCGTTTAGAGATTTTGGACATTGTATGAATTTAACTGAAATTTCAAACCCAAAAGTGGCGAAAACCACATGGGACAAGAAGAATGGAGCGGCGCCTCACGACAACCGCTCCATCTCAGTTCACAGATACGCCCTAGAACGTTACTGCCAAACTTTGGTCCAAACTTTGTCAATCAAAGCTTGAGCTTTGGGTGAGCAGGTCGGGGCAAAGACAACGTTCAAACCTTTAGGCGGGTTGATTTCCGGTGCCGTTTTAACTTCTTCGGAATAATATGCTTCCGTGCCTTTGACAGCATCACCATAACCCTGGTTTTCCGTCAGCATGGCCATGTTGACCGGGTCCATCATGAAGTTCATGAACGTCCGGGCGTTTTCAACATTCTTGGCGCTTGTGGGCACCACGAGACTGTCGAACCAACCAACAACGCCTTCTTTCGGGTAGGCGTAAGTGATCGGTGCGCCGGCCAGACGGCCGAGGCGGTTATAGCCGGACCAGTGGTTGGTGATGATAGCTTCACCGCTGGTCAGCAGATCACTCATGGTTTCAGAGTTCAGAGCAACAACATAATCTTTCTGTGCAAGCAGCATGTCCTGAATCTTTTTCATGACTTTCGGATCTTCGGAGCAAAACTCCGTGCCGAGATAGATGTTGGCGAGAGAGATGACTTCATCAGGGGTCTGGAAAATGCTCAGACGACCGCGAACTTCTTCAGAAGGCTCGAAGAATTCAGCCAGGGATTCACCCTTACCGGAATAGAGTTCGTGGTTGTAGGAGAATGAAGTCGTGCCCCATTGCCAACCAGAGGAGTATTCCTGTTCAGGATCCCACTCAGGCTTCCGCCATTCATCTTTATAGTTCTTGTAGTTAGGCAGTTCGTGAACAGCCACTTTCTGGATCAGGCCTTCACCGACCAGGATCGGAACAAAGTTCTGCGACGGAACGACCAGATCGTAACCCGTAGCGCCGGCCTGCAACTTGGCAAGCAGGGTTTCGTTGGAATCGTATGTGTCGAGGCTGACACTAATGCCGGTTTCTTTCTCGAATTTCTCGATCAGTTCCGGCGGTGTGTATTCCGTCCAGTTGTAGATGAACAACTCACCACCGGCCTTTGCCAGGCCACCGGTGAGTGCTACGGCAGCCGCAGCAAAAATTGATGCAATATATTTCATGTTTATTTCCTCTTCCTGTTGGTTGGTTTCTTGAAGTGATCGTTGGGCGTCATTAGTGCACAGTCTTTGTCTGTGATTTCTTTGATACAATCCAGTATGCGGTAACAATGGCGATGGAGAAAAACAGTAACACTGTGGAAATGGCATTAACCTCCGGTGTCAGGCCTCGCCTGATCATGGAATAAATATACACAGGCAACGTTGTTGATCCAGCACCGCCGACCATCAGTGTAATGATGAAGTCATCCAGGGAGATCACGAACGCCAGCATAGCCCCGGCGACGATGCCCGGCATCAGCAACGGCACAGTGACGAAACGAAAGGTTTCCCATTCCGTTGCATAGAGATCACGGGCCGCCTGCTCCAGTGTTGTGTCCATGCCTTCCAGTCGCGCCCGGATGGGCATGAAGGCGAACGGGATGCAGAACGTGATGTGGGCGATGATGACGTTGCCAAGACCTAAGTTCATGCCGATGGAGGAAAAGAAAATCAGCACGGCGACGGCCGTGACAATTTCCGGCACCATCAATGGCAGGGTAATGAGGCCAAGCGACAGGGTTTTTCCCTTGAAGCTGCCACCTCTCGCCAGGACGAGAGCGCCAATGGTGGCGATTGCCGTTGCGCAGGCTGTGGCTACTGTCGCAACAATAAGGGAATTTAGAACCGCCTGCTGGATGTTATTGTTGCTGAAGGCCTTCAGGTACCAACTGATACCAAAACCTTCCCAGTTCATGACCATACGGTTGGAATTGAAGGAATAGAAGACCAGCACCACGATCGGCACATAAAGATAGATAAAGAAAGCAAAGGTCCAGGCGCCCAGTCCACGGAAGTGCCCGACGGGAAGGATTTTCTTCTTTTTCATGATGTTTTTTGTCTCGTTCATGTGGTCACTCATGATTTATACCTCCCCTTCCATCAGGGCGCGTTTTTTTGCTGCTCTGGCATAGAAGATGAGCGAGACAACAACGGCTGATAGAAGCAGCATGGAAAGCGCAGCGCCAAAGGGCCAGTTGCGCGCCGAGGAGAACTGGAACTGTACAAGGCTGCCGAGCATGAGCTTCTTGCCGCCACCCAGCAGGTTGGGGGCGATGAATGCACCGATACAGGGAATAAAGACCAGGATACAACCGGCAACAACACCCGGTTTACACAAAGGAATGACCACTTTCCACATGGTCACCCATCGATTGGCATAGAGATCACTAGCGGCTTCCAGTAGACGAAAATCAAGTTTTTCCAGGCTGGCGTATATCGGCAGCACCATCAGCGGCAGATAGCTATATGTCAGGCCGACAGCGATCGCACCGTCTGAATACATCATGCGAAGGGAATCGTCGATGATCCCCAATTTCTGCAAAGGCAGTTCAATGACACCACCCCTGCCCAGGATAATGATCCAGGCGAAGGTACGGATCAGAAGATTGGTCCAAAACGGAATGGTCACCAGATAGATGTAGAAATTACGTTTATTTTCCGGCTGAAGGGTAATGTAATAGGCGACCGGGAAGCCGACAACCAGGCACAGGACTGTCGCCATGATGGATAGCTGGAAAGAACGCCAGACGATATTGATATAACCAGGATTGAAGACAAGCTGGTCTTCCAGATCATATTCAAAAAATAATTTCACATAAGCATCAAAAGAACCAACGGCCTTAACGCCGCCGTAGGGGTTCGGTTCCAAAAAAGAAAACACACCCATGATGACCATGGGGATCAACATGAAAATACCGATCACGATATAGGATGGTGCCAGACCTAGCCAACGACGGGATGATGCGCCCTTGGGTAACCACGTGCTCATATGGCAAGCACTCGCAAGGCCCGGGCCGAATAATCGACAGAGATGGTGTCGTTGGTGGCAAACGGCAGGTTGCCATCTTCACGCGGACGGGCTTGAGCCGTCAGTTCAATTCCGTCGCCCATATCAACGGTATAGGCGGCCTGATTGCCGAGATAGACAATGTTGGCGACGCGGCCCTGTCGGGAGGCGTCTCCGGCGGCGGAGAGGGTTATCTTTTCCGGGCGCAGGAACAAGGTGACCTGATCGCCGACGCTGTGGTTGCCGCTGTTGGCAGCCTCGAACAAGCTTTCACTGCCCACCCGGCACGTTACCAGATCATCATTTACGCTGGTGATTTCACCATCAAGGAAGTTGGTGTCGCCGATAAAGTCAGCAACAAAGCGATTAACGGGGTGCTCGTAGATATCGGTAGGGGCACCAATCTGCTGCACTTCACCATTGGACATCACGGCGATCCGGTCGCTCATGGCGAGGGCTTCTTCCTGATCGTGGGTCACGAACACGAAGGTAATACCGGTTTCACGCTGCAACTGCTTCAATTCCTCGCGCATGTTCTGGCGCAGCTTCAAATCAAGCGCAGACAGGGGCTCATCAAGCAACAGCACTTTCGGGCTGGGGGCCAGGGCACGGGCCAGGGCGACACGCTGCTGCTGGCCACCGGACAACTGGTTGGGGCGCCGATCACCGAGTTCCTTCATTTTCACCAGGGACAGCACCCGCTCGACTGTGGCGTCGATTTCTGCCTGGGGTTTCTTAAGGCGCTCCAGGCCAAAGGCAACGTTCTGGGCGACCGTCATATGGGGAAACAGGGCGTAATGCTGGAAGACCGTGTTAACGGGACGCTGGCTGGGCTCTAAGTTCTCGATTTCCTCGTCGAACAACATGATTTCGCCGCCCGTAACCTGTTCAAAACCGGCAATCAGGCGCAACAACGTGGTTTTACCGCAACCCGAAGGGCCGAGCAGGGTGAAAAACTCGTTATCGTTGATGGTCAGCGAAACCGTATCCAGAGCTTGAACCGCCTGATTCGATCCAGGGTTATAAACCTTGGAAACGCCTCGAATATCAATAGCAACAGTCGTCATAATTTAGCCTCAAATAATCGAATTTTCACTGAAAAGCCTCACAACAGGGTTGCGACCCTACAAACAAACTAGCCACCTTGTAAAACTTCCCCAAGTTGATCGTGCTGCCGGTCAACGTACACAGGATTGTCGAGTAACGATATACCCCCTTGGCGGTAATCAATCGCCCGTCATTGTTCCCGTGCTGCGTGCTTGCTCAGCATGGCCCTTCCAATTATTGTGCGCTTTCCTGAATTTGATGATCGTTCAGGGAAAGGGCCTGATTTAGATGAAGTATGTATCCACCCGTGGACAAGCGCCTGTTCTGGGCTTCGACGATGTTCTGTTGGCTGGGTTGGCCACGGACGGTGGCCTGTACGTACCCCAATCGTGGCCACAACTCAGCGCCGATGACCTGCGCCGATTTAAGGGTATGCCCTATGATGAGGTCGCCTTTGAGGTTATTCGCCCGTTTGTGGGTGGCCGTATCCCTGACGATGCCCTCGCCCGTATAATCAAAACCGGATACAGCCGGTTCAGCACGCCAACCGCGGCCCCCATCAGCGATCTTGGTGACGGCCTGTGGATGATGGAACTGTTCCATGGCCCCACGCTGGCCTTCAAAGACGTGGCCATGCAGTGCCTGGGCGGCCTGTTCGATCACGTGTTGTCAGCGCGCGGTGAGCGCACAACCATCATTGGGGCCACATCAGGCGACACAGGCTCAGCCGGTATCGAAGCCGTCCGCGGCAAGGATGCCGTGGATATCTTCATGCTGCATCCGGAAGGCCGCGTCTCGGACGTACAACGTCGCCAGATGACCACGGTACTGGACAGCAACGTCTATAATATCGCGGTTAAGGGGACATTCGATGATTGTCAGGACTTGGTGAAAGCCATGTTCAATGATACTTCCTTCCGCGACCGAATTAATTTATCTGCGGTCAATTCTATCAACTGGGCTCGGATCATGGCGCAAATCGCGTATTATTTCTGGGCCTGGAGCCGCTTTGATGCGGACAGTCCTGCGCCTACTTTTGCCGTACCAACTGGGAATTTTGGCAACGTCTTCGCGGCCTACGGTGCCCATCAAATGGGTTTACCGGTGACGAAACTCGCCATT
>ENA-OREN01005545-OREN01005545.1-marine-metagenome-genome-assembly--contig:-NODE-5545-length-10420-cov-12.944020_pt1 | contig 10420 bp, 13 predicted proteins | sample MGYA00248624_ERZ508555 | MGnify/ENA primary metagenome ERZ508555 (study PRJEB26222, sample SAMN06267773) | marine metagenome | isolation source: Saanich Inlet, British Columbia, Canada | place...
GCGGGGTAGCTCAGTTGGTTAGAGCGCAGGACTCATAAGCCTGAGGTCAGTGGTTCGATCCCACTTCCCGCTACCAAGAATAGCGACTTATTTAAGATCGCACTAATCCAATTTATAAATGCTCCACTCATGCTCCAATGAGGTTAAAAAAATGGCTACGTTTAGAAAAAGATTGGGCAAGTGGGAAGTACGTGTCCGAAGATTTAATAACAAAACAATTTCCAAAACATTCTTAGAAAAAGAAGATGCCAACAAGTGGGCACGGGACGTTGAGGTTAAAATAGAGAAAGGTTTGTATGAAGATTTATCACAAGCTAACACCATCACTTTAGGAGAGCTTCTTAAAGTCTATGCTAAAGATGTCACCACAACTAAAGCTGGAGTGAATGAAGAGAAATATAAAATAGATAAGTTATGCCGCCAGCCTATTGCCAAGTTAAAGCTAGCAAGATTAACACCACTGCAGATAAGAAAGTTCCAAGATCAATGCTCCTTGGTTTATAACCCAAGTACAGTGAACAAGTATTTAACCTTGATATCTGTATCAGTTAAACATGCGAGACAGATGCTGGGAATATATCTTCCTAACAATCCGTGTGACTTTGTTAAGCGATTAAAGGAACCTGAATTTAAAGCAGATATAATTGAAGAGCAGGAAGAACGATTATTATTAACTCAGTCAGAACATTCAAAAGCTAATTGGTTAAAGTTAGCAATAATGCTTGGGATTGATTGTGGTTTAAGACGTGGTGAAATAATAAAACTTAGACGTGAGAACTGTGATCTTATTAAAGGTACTGCAAGACTTTTAGATACAAAAGATCCTACAAAAATACGTTCAAGAGATATTGGTTTGTCACCTCGTGTTGTTGAAGAAATGCGAAAGTTACCACTTAACTTTGACGGCAGGGTTGTTAACTGTCCTTCCAATGATAACTTCCATCACTTTTATTCACAGCTCCAGCGTTGGACTGGTATTAAAAAAACATTCCATACAACTCGTCATACTTTTGCGTCAAGATGCGCAATGAAAGGATGGAGTATTGCAGAAATTTCAGCACAAGGTGGTTGGAGAAACCTGTCAGTATTGAAAAGATATACACATATTAAAGCTACACATTTAAGCAAAAAATTAGGTAGTTAATAAGATTATCCCCGTTGTTTTTAGCCGTTCAGCGGGGTTAATGCATTCGTGTTTTGCATAGACTGACTCAATAATAGCTTGTTGAAAAAAATAGAAAAGCTGTTATATATATAAACATCGAAGGCAAGTGAGATAGCCCAACAGACGCCTTTAAAAAAAAGACTCACACGAATTTTCACACAGCAGATTCATTTTATTAACGACTACCTTTGCAGGTGTTTATAGAGGATAAAATTGAAAAATTATTTAGACAGAATATATGTTAAGCTTAACATCAGATGCCATCCTACTTTCATTGATGACATTCTATTTTCTCATAAAAATTTATACCAGTTTCACTGTCCTCTAACCTGCAAATAAGATTGTGAATTGTGGTGCTCCTTAATTGGAGCACTGCTTAACAATCAGAAGGAAGAGCAACATGAAGAAGCTACAAGTGGGTTCAAACCCAATCACAGATGAAGCAGTTAGACTTATTTCTAAGATCTACCACGCTTTAAAACACACACAAGAATACTCATTAAAAGCAGTTAATGGGAAGAATAAAACCATAAGAGATAACAGCGCAGAGATGACATTGCATGCAGTATCTAAAACATTGGATCAGCTTGATCCTTGGAGTGAAATAATAGATGCAAAAGAAGATGGAAAAGATGTCAATAGAGCTCCTTTTAAATCAAAAAAATTAGAAATTGTTGCAGGTGGTGAACATAACTTCGCACAATATTTAATTGATAAGGAAGGTGAATAATCATGGATAAGAACGGACAAAATAGAGGAGGTTCAAGAGTTCAAATTGCAGGTTATAAAAAACTCAGAATAGAAGCGTTTAATATGTTGGAGCATTTAGTTGAAGCCAATAATAATTTATCAGACGTTGTTAGAGACAAACATAATCTACTGAAACAAGCAGCAGCTAAGGTAGTAGACCTGAGAACACGTATTGATGAATTAGAAAATGCTTGTAGCGAATATGAGGCAACGGAGATTCTTCTTAAAGAAAAAATAGAAATACAAAGACAGGATATTATTGACCAGGAGCATGACAAAGTCTTTGATCCTGCTTGCAAGACAGGAGAGGTTAATTAAATGGCTAAAGGAAAGTGGACTTCCGAATCTAGAGCTAGAGCAAGACAAAGAGAAGAGTTGAAGCAAGGTCGTATTGCACACGAAATGAACAGACAGCGGCGTTTGAAATTAATAAATTTTGATACTTGGTTCAGCTTTTCTTGTGGGATTGCTAAAAAACAAAAGTTTGATTGGTATAAACAGATCAAACTTTTTCATGCAGATCACTGGCATGCAACACAACACATCACAAAACTATACAATCATTTAATGGAGAACACACAATGCTAATAAGAGAACATGCAGAAAATTATATAAAATCAGGATTAGTACCTATACCACTTTCAAGAGAAGGTGATGGGAAGGGGACAAACATAGAAGGTTGGCCAGGCATATACTTTGAAGCTCAACAATTTGGAGAGCATAACAACATAGGACTGAATGTTTTACTGTCAAAGTTAAAACATTTAGATTGGGACAGCCACAATACACTTATATTTGCTCCTAAGTTTTGCAAGTCAACACTTGAAGGTGGCATCATTCATCCTGATACAAAAAAATTAATTGTCACACATTATTATTATTTAAAAGAAGGATCTTCGGGTGATGAGTTTGTCAAAAGAAATTATCCTAATGGAAAGACGATTGCTGAATTTAGAGTTGAAGGAAATGCAGTTGTTGAACCATCCATAGCTGAAACAAAATTATTTGATAATAAGAAGGTTGAGAGACAGTGGAATAAACAAGGAAAGCCAATAGCTGTATCTGACCCAGACCTGCTAAAGAACTTCAATAAGGTGTGTCTAGCGGCTGTTTTAAAGGATGTTATCAAAGGTTTTAACTTGCCAGTTGTTAAGTTGGTTTCATGTCTAAAAAGATACTGTCAACAATGGAGTGATGATGAAATTTCTTATTTTGTTGAAACAGTTGTTGATGCAATACCAGATGATGGAATTAAAGATAGAATAACTGAAAGAAAAAAAGTTAAATCAAAAATTAAATCTGTTTTAAAGAACTGGGATATTGAAGATAAGAAAGCTGCTGGCTATGAGTCTTTTGGTACACATGTTGGATTAGATAAAAAGTATTGTCGGGATATGTTTTGTTGGGTTGGTGAAGTACCTAAAGAAGGAACTGTTGATGATAGAAAAACAATTATAGATTTTACTGCTGGCGCAATGTCGGAGGATGATTTCCACAAGGAAGTACATAGAAGTTATTTAGCGGCTCCGCTTATATGTGATGTTGGCTTATATATTCTTGCTGGCAGACCTAAACAAGGAAAGTCAAGATTAGTTAAAGATCTATCATATAAGGTGCAAAATGGTGGGATGTGGCTTGGTCATACAGTAGCACAAGGTGATGTTTTGTTATTAGCTTTAGAAGATAACGCTGATTCAATGAACTTAGATATTAAAGCTATGGGCTTGCAGAATAAGAAAAAACCCATAACATTTGTCGAACAATGTCCATCACTTGAAAGAGGATTTATAGAGTCAGTTAAGTTATGGCATGAAAAGACCAACAATCCTAAGCTTGTGGTGGTTGATACTTTTCAAAAAATTAAACCAATGGGTTCACAAAAAACAAAAAATGCTAACGCATATGAAGTTGATTACCATTATTTAAGTCAGCTCCATATAATGGCAAAAGAATTAAAGCTTTGCATTATCTATGTTCATCACCTTTCGCAGGCTGATAGATCACACAGCTGGGACAAAATTATGGGATCTACTGGGCATCAGGGAGTCACAGACGCTATGTATATGCTGGAAAGGGAGGAAGTTGGCAACAAAGGAACCTTTAAAGGTTTAGGAAGGAATATAGCGGGATTTGAAATGGATATTGAATGGAACACAAACCAGAAAGAACCAATGACCTTCCAGTATGTCGGTGACAGTTTTGAAATAAAAACAAAAGAAAATAAACGTGAAATATTTAAAGCTATGAAACAGCTCGCAACAGATGGTGAGATAGAAGTTAAACCTGTTGATGTCTTTAAAGTATTAAACTTTGTTAAGCAGAATGAAAAAAATACTTGTCATAAAAACATGCAAAGAATGAGGACAAGAAATGAACTGCTGGAAGGCTCTAAATACGGCACTTATAAGCTGGCGCATCCATTAAACCACTATGACAATGAAGGAAATATAATTGTGGACTCTAACTTCTAACTATCAACACTGTCTTAGTTGTCCTCTTTGTCTTAGGACAAGTAGGACAGCTTGGACTTTAGTTTGTATAGAGCTTTTGAATAAGTTTTGAAGCCTCTCCAAGAGGCGGGTTATCCTTAAACAAAACATAGTTGAAAAAATTTTTTTGTTGGGATGACTCACTTTTTTTAAAGTTAGTGTATCGAATTCAAGGTACCTTTTAACTTCAAATCCATGGTCAATTGTCTGTAATTCCAGTTGCCTGTTGCCTGTTGCATTGTGGGGGTAGCATGGTTCATGGCATAGGGTAACAGAACGCCCCTTACTACCCTCCGACTTTCCTTTATTTATAATCCTGATTAATGCTTAGATTAGTCTTGATCGTACCCTGATCGGAATTTTATTCTAAAAAGGATTACTGATGATTGTAGTTTCATAGTCATTTGCTCCTGTTCCCCACCTTGAGTAACAATGAACTTTTTGACTAGTTCGATTTTGTTGTTTTTTTGTAGCGTAAGTATTAACGATATTACAATGCGTTCTTCCAATTTCAGCAATTGTTGGAATAGTGTTTTCCATTCTAAAGTAGCCAGTATTTCTTTTGTCCACTGCATTGAATGAAGATGGATCAAAAGAATTAGCTGCATTAATTTCAGAATAATTTAATACACGAAGTATAATTCCAAAATTTTCAGCTAGTGGTCCTGTGCTTGTTTGATCACACGTAACTATGTCATGCCCTTGATTAGAACGACCATGTCCTTGGGCTGCAGCTTTTGTAGACCAATATGTTGCTATTTCTCCTGTTGCCAAACATCTCATCAATTCTGCAGTTATAAGTTTGTTAATTTTTTGATGGTTCTGTTTTACAACATTGACTTTTGCAGCACCCGTATACCCATTATAAGCAACCACGCCTACAGCAGCAAGAATACCTATGATGGCTACTACGACTAAAAGTTCTATTAAAGTGAAAGCTTTATGATTCATTCTAACGGAATCCATGTTCTTAAACAATTTGGGTCTTTTTCATTAAAATTTGGATTGTAACTACAGGTAAGCTTTTGATTAGTTCCATTTTTATATTCTGCAACAGGACTAACTATATAAAGACCTCTGATATTGTTCCAATTTAAAGCTGTAACATTTATTTCTCCCACATGAGACCATGCACCACCGCAACCAAACGGATGGTCTGACTTAGTATATGGATGAATTCTTCCATAAGGATTTTTCATATTTGGAAATGCTTTTGGTCCAAAATTAGTACAATTATTCCAATTTTGGAAATTTATATAAAAAAATTTAATACTAGATGTAGAAGAACAAGGTGCATAATTCATCCATGTAAGAGATGAATCTAATTCACATTTTGTGTTTTCTGATAAAAGATAACTTGTTACTGTTTTATAGTTTTGTTTTGCTGCTGATATTTTTGCAGCCTTAGTATACCCATTATAGGCAACTACTCCTACTGCAGCTAGAATACCGATGATAGCTACTACGACTAGGAGTTCTATTAGGGTGAAACCCTTTTGTTTCATACCTTAGTAGCCATCATTAAAAAAATTCTGAGTTTCAGTTTTTCTATTATTTCCATCATTGCAAGGTATTTTGATACAATATTCTAGTGTATTTCTATTATGAAAAATGAGTTTTCCTAGGTAAACATCGTTGAGAGGAATACTTGCAGAATGTTCAACAAAATATTTATCTGGTTGGAATGGGTTTTTAAAATCTTTATGTCGTGCAAAATTAACTACTGCATACATTAACAATCCATTTCTATTATTTAGATTATACCAATTACAATAATAATAACCGTCCATTACTTTTACATCTCCTTTACTATCTTTTTCCCCAAGCGCACATTTAGCTAGTTCAACATTAACTAATTTTATTAATTGACTTTTTTGATATTCAAATACTTTAACTTTTGTAGCACTCGTATACCCATTATAAGCAACCACCCCAACAGCTGCAAGAATACCGATGATGGCGACAACGACTAGGAGTTCTATTAGGGTGAAGCCCTTTTGTTTCATAACAAACCCATCACCAAGATCAATATCGTTTTCTTCATACTTCATGATACCTCAGAATTTCAGTTGAGTCTTTGATGTATTAGGGTTGGTCAATGCTCCTTGATCCGTGGTTCATGGACTACGTTGGTTGAAGCAAGACTCACCACCCTATAAAACACATACATGAGATAAAAATAAACTAACAAGAAAAGGACAATAAAATGAAGGCAATTAAGACAAAACAAGAAATAAAAAAAGAAGAGTTTGATCGGTATATGGACAAAGAATATGGCCATGAAGCTATCAAAAAAGATATTTTAAAACAAATCTATCAAAATAAAAAAAATAAGAAAGATCCATACGATGGGATGTCCACAGCATCTATTATGGTTGCAGAAATTATTAAAGATAAAGCTAAGTCACAGCTGGCGGCAATGAAGGAACCATCTATTGCACGTCAGGTGAGGGAACCATCTATTGCACGTCAGGTGATTAACTACATCCCTAATAAAATTGATGTTGAGGAAATTCTAGACAAATATGAAGATGGGTTTGAGTCTAAGAAAAATATTAAAGTTGCTATGTCAGAAACACCTAAAGAAGAGGCAGATCTTTTGCTTGGAATTGAGTCAAAACAATTCATGCAATGGCTCAAGAAAAATAAGAACAAAACTTATAATGATTGGTTAAAAGATAAAAAAGCAATATTAACAGAAGAGCAAAAAAAAGATAAAAAAATTATAGATTTAACACCGTTCCTACCTAGCTTTGAAGAAGAGTTAAAACGTATGGAAGAAAAAGAGAAAGAAAAAGAAACTTTAGAGGATTTTATTAATAGACGTTCACGAGAAATAAAATTATCTGAAAGAGATAATGCAGGTATACCCCAACTGCTTGCTATGAAAAATTAAACTTAATTGCTTTCAAATTTTTTATAATTTTTTTTTGAAATTTGTTTTACACACTCATAAATCCAATAAACACTACTACAAACCATGGCAAATAAAATCCAAGGAATAACCTCACCAGGAATTGTTCCAAAGTCAGTTATCTTATCTTGAAAATTTTCATTACCTTTCAAAAAATTAATAAATATTGAGGAAAATAATAAAAAAGAAATTACACCAAAAAAAACACCAATTATTAATACTCCCTTGGTTGCTTTTGGCTTTTTTTTCATATCTTCTTAATTAAGGTATCATTTTTATAATATTTTTTTTATCTTTTTTTTCTAATTTTTGAAATGTTTTTTATCAAACCCGTTTGAGTGAAACAGACTATAATACTCATTATTAACGTTAACGTTCTCAGATACGTTAACCGAGTCCCAAAAAAAGTTCTATTTTCCAAACGTGATTGGTACCTCTCTTGAGGTGCCTGCGAGTCCCAACAGGGACGAGCATATAATGGAAATACCACGGCTTTTAAAATCTCATTCCCGTGGTACGAGTCTTTCATGCTCCACACATGCTCCAATGCTCCAATAAAAGTTTGACGTGAATCTAAGTTTATGGCACTATGGACTCAGAAAGAAGAGAGCTTGAACAAAGGAGTTTTGGATAAGTTCTTGGGAGTTGCGTTGGCTCCATGGGTCAAGGCGCAGGACTCATAAGCCTGAGGTCAGTGGTTCGATCCCACTTCCCGCTACCAATTAATGTCCTGGAAAATCAATTAGATTTTCAACTTTATAATTATTTTTTATTAAACTATCTGATCCACCAAGATCAAATAAATTAATAACAAAAATAAAAGATGCAACTTTTGCATTAGAAATCTCAACAAGTCTTGCGGCTGCCTCAGCAGTACCACCTGTTGCTATTAAGTCATCAATAATTAATACATTATCATTTTTACTTAAGGAATCTTTATGAACTTCTATTGTTGCGGTACCATATTCTAGTTCAAAATCCACCGAATGAACATCGGCAGGTAATTTATTTTTTTTTCTTAGCATAATAAATGGTTTTTTTAAAATGTAAGAAACTGCTGACGCAAATACAAAACCTCTAGATTCTATTGCTGCAATTTTTGTAAAGTTATATTTTTTTGATCTCTCCACTATTTGATTAATAGTTTCTGCAAAAGCTTTTTCATCTTTAATTAAAGTAGTTATATCTCTAAATAATATACCTTTTTTAGGGTAATCAGGAATAGATCTAATAAAATCTTTTAAATTCATAATAGTTAAATATAAAAGTATAAATAATTAAATTTTTATCTATGACAACTAATAAATTAGCAATAATTGGTGGAAGTGGACTTTATGATGTTGAAGAGTTTAAAGATAGAGAATTACTAGATTTAAATACTCCATGGGGAAAACCATCAGATCAAATATTAAAAACAAACTACAATAATAAAGAAGTTTATTTTTTACCAAGACATGGAAGGGGTCATTTTATTTCACCTTCAAATATTAATTTTAGAGCAAATATTGATGCGCTTAAACAATTAGGAGTAACAGATATCGTTTCTGTTTCTGCAGTAGGATCGTTAAAAGAGGATTTGCCACCTGGTAAATTTGTTATCGTTGATCAGTTTATTGATAGAACTTTTGCAAGAACCAAAACTTTTTTTGATGATGAAATTGTAGCCCATGTTTCGATGGCTCATCCAACTTCAAATGGATTTATGAATGCTTGTGAGGAGGCGATTAAAAAATCTAATATAGATTATCAAAGAAATGGAACATACGTTGTAATGGAAGGACCACAATTTTCAACATTAGCAGAATCTAACTTATATAGATCTTGGAATTCAGATGTAATTGGTATGACCAATATGCCTGAATCAAAACTCGCTAGAGAAGCAGAAATTAGGTATGCCTCAGTTTCAATGGTGACAGATTTTGATTGCTGGCATCCTGATCATGAAAATGTTGATGTACAACAAGTAATTAAAGTACTTTTAGGTAATGCTGAAAAAGCAAAAGTAATGATTAAAAATTTAATTGATAATTTTGAAGATCATATTGATCCAAATGATCCAACAAATAATTGTTTAGATGTCGCAATAATTACAGCACCTGAAAAAAGAACCCAGGAAACAATAGATAAGCTTAAAACAGTAGCTGGTAGAGTTCTCAATAAATGAAACAAGTATTAACTTTAATTATATTCTTATTAATAACCACAAATACATTTGCAGATAAGAAATTTGAAAAAGATTTAAAAAAAATTTCAAAAGATAGCGCGTTCATTGATAATAAAGGTGCAATTTACTCTGCAGATAAAATTAACAATAAGGAAAATACAATTTTAGTAATTTATACACATGGAGCAATGGGGGATCAAAAATTGGACAAGTGCTTGAGTAAGTGGAATTTGGTACCTCAGATCATTAGAAACCTACATAATAAAAAGATAAATGATTATGAGGTTAAAATTTATAGACTTTGCTCAGGTGTGAGAGGCTGGTCGCAATCAGAACAAGATAAAATGTGGAAGCATCATAAAAAAACTGGAAACTTAAGTTTAAAATACAGTGATGATAAATTATTAATGAATAAACAAAAACAAAATCAAAAATTAAAAGTAATAAAAAATACAATTGATAAATTTACAGATAATGGGTTTAAAAATATTATATTAGCTGGTCACTCATCTGGTGGTTGGCAAGCTTTAAAAATACAATCAAACAATAAAAATTTAATTGATGGAGTAATTGGGCTTCACCCAGGTGCGGGAGGAACAGTTAAAAATAGAAAAGAATGGTCTTGGTGGGAAGATATCAGATATTATGGATTTGGAGATTTCACTAAATTAAATGCGATTATAGTCACCCATGATAAAGATAATTATAATAGTCCCAATGATTATTCATTGCTTAAAAAATCTAATGATGTTTTTTTTATAAATATTTCAAATTCTAAATGTAAAAAAAAAGCTACTCTTGGTGGATACCATGGTTTAGCTTTAACAAGATGTTATGCTGATGAAGAAAAAAAAGAAAATTACTTAATTAATTATTTAGGAAAATTATTTTAATGAGAGTCCAAGGAAAAGAATATCGAACAATATGGCATGAAGGAG
>ENA-OREN01005552-OREN01005552.1-marine-metagenome-genome-assembly--contig:-NODE-5552-length-10411-cov-2.520515_pt1 | contig 10411 bp, 9 predicted proteins | sample MGYA00248624_ERZ508555 | MGnify/ENA primary metagenome ERZ508555 (study PRJEB26222, sample SAMN06267773) | marine metagenome | isolation source: Saanich Inlet, British Columbia, Canada | place...
TTATTCCATCTCCCAAAGCTTTTTCAATATTGCGAATCGCACGCACCATCTCTTTGAGTTCATCCGGCTCGAGACTTGCTCGGTGATCTGGACCGGGAAAGGTACGGTCTATAGTGAAATGTTTTTCTATCACAGTCGCCCCCAAAGCAACCGCCGCAATCGGCACCTCAATTCCAAGTGTATGATCGGAGTAACCTACAGCAACTCCAAAGGCATCCCTGATAGCAAGCATGGCCAGTAAATTGACATCTTCCATTAGTGTCGGATACTCAGTGTTGCAGTGCAAAACAGTTATCTTATTTCGAGGAGTTCCAGAAGTTTCTAGAGCATCCAAAGCTGTTTCAATTTCACCCATATTTGCCATACCGGTTGAAAGTATTACCGGTTTCGCATATTTCCCAACATGTCTTAAATACGGAAGATTTGTGATTTCTCCGGAAGGTATTTTGAATTGTTCTAATTCCAAATCAACCAATAAATCAATACTCTGTATATCAAATCCTGTTGAGAAGAATTCTATGTTGGAATGCTTACAAAATAAAATGAGTTCTTTGTGCATTTCAAGAGATAGCTCCAATTTCCGTATCATTGCGTGCTGGGATTCTGAGGCATCTGTCGTTTGATTCTGATACTCAGCTTTATTTGCGGATATTGTCACCATCCGGTCTGCAGAGAATGTCTGAAATTTTACCATGTCAGCCCCAGCTTCTGAAGCAACATCAACCAGTTGTTTAGCAGTTACCAAGCTCCCGTTATGGTTGACTCCCGCTTCAGCAATTACAAGAACCTTATCTTTACTCATCAATTTTTTTCTATAGATAGTTTGTCCTTATTCATCCATGTATTGTCAGGCACATCACTTACTACTCTAAGCCCCCCACCAATGACAGAGTGTTTCCCAATGGTAATGTACTCTTTTGTTATAGTATTGCTTCCAACAAATGTTTTCTCTCTTATAATAGCTCCACCATTTATGATACTACCTGTTGAAATATGACAATGATCTTCTACAATTGCATCATGCTCTACCAAAGATTTTGTATTCAAAATACAGTTATTGCCAATTCTAGCTTCCGTATTTACCAAAGCGTCATGCATCACAATAGTGCCAAATCCCATACAAGCATTTTTTGAAACATATGCACGAGGAGAAATGATGGTTGGCAATACAAAACCTAATCTTTTTACTTGCTCGAACAACTTCAGCCTCAAATCAAAAATTTTGATTTGACCTACTGTTATCAGTGCATTTGGGTGTTTTTTGAGCAGTTCCGGCAAGTCTTCATCATCACCCAAAATATCATAACCTAGAATTTGTTCTCGGCTTCCTTTTGACTGGTTCACGATCCCTGCAATTTGGTATTTCCCTTCTGCTTCTATGACATCAATACACGAACGACAATGTCCACCTCCGCCTATAAGAAGTAAAGATTTCACACTAATCCTGCGCTACTAGGCAAGTTTATAATTCGCTTTTCCAATGATTCAGCAACCGGAAGTGGAGCATGTGGGCAGCCTTGGAACGGAGTCAATTTATGTAACAGCGTCCAAAGCGGGCGGGTCATTAGTCCTGCGGAATTGGTTGCTTCAAGAATGGAGTCTCTTTGATTGGCAACTGAATCGTCCAGCAACAGAGCTTGTAACCAATAATTACTCTGCGAGCCTTCTGGTTCGGTAAATAAGCTAATCCCAGCAATATCACGGAGTGCTTCTTGGTAACGTTCAAATAAACGGCGTTTGGATGCAAGAAACTCTGGAAGCTGTTCCAACTGAGCGCAACCAAGTGCCGCATTGATATTTGGCATACGGTAGTTATATCCAACTTCGTCATGAATGTATTCCCACCGGTGTACAATTTTTGCTGTGGTAGTCAAATGTTTGGCTCGTTTTGCCAATTCTGAATTATCAGTCAAAATCGCCCCTCCGCCTCCAGTTGTAATTGTTTTGTTTCCATTAAAACTTAGAGTACCCAACAAGCCGAAAGTGCCTGTATGTTGCCCTTGATAAAAACTTCCCAAAGACTCTGCGGCATCCTCTATTATTACCAAATTAAAATCTTTTGCCACTAACAGAAGTTCTTCAAGCCGACAAGGGTGTCCAAAAATATGTACCGGCACGATGGCGCGGATACGTTTCCCCGTACATCGATTTACACAATAACTGGAACGTTGTTCTGTAGCAGTTCTTAAATATTCTCGTAGCGAGTCAGGATTAATACCGAGAGTTGATTCTTCGCTGTCCACAAAATGCGGAACAGCTCCACAGTGTTTTACTGAGTTGGCCGTTGCTACAAAAGTCAAAGCCGGAACTAAAACTTCATCTTCGGATTCAACTCCGGCCATCAGAAGTGCCATGTGTAAGGCGACGGTTCCATTTGTTACCGCTACTACGTGCTTTGCTCCCGTATAATCTGCCAGGTCTTTTTCAAAGTTATCAACGAACTTTCCGACGGATGAGACAAAGGTAGAATCAAGGCACTCTTGAACATATTTTGATTCATTTCCTGAAAATTTAGGTTCATGAAGCACTGCGCTTTTTCTACCGATAGTGTCTTGAATAGCAGATGTAATCTCGTGTGCAAGACTCATCTTGCACATTTTTTCATCATTCGTCAAATCAGACCTTTACTTGTCTTATTTGGAAAGTGCGAATATTATAATTTTTCAAGTTATAGGTAGTGTTTTGATATTTGAATCATGCACTCTGTTCCAGTGTTCAAGTAGAGAACACAACAAAACCCGATGTATCTCAACCGAATCAGACAGTTTTGGTAAATCACAATTTTTTCCTGCCAAAATATCATCTACTAGTTTAGAAGTCATTGTGCTTTGCATCTCATTTTTCCCATTAAGAATAATTCCATCTGATCCAAATGCAATACCTTTGCTTTCGTCTATTTCCCAAACACTATTATGTCCTTCAACATTTATTTTAAATGGAGAACCTTCTAGACTTGATTCCAGCACCAAACGTGTTCCTCCAGAATAAACAGCGCTGATTTCACCTGTTACTTCAAAGAACCCTTCTCTCTTGCTTTCAATCCATTTTGAATCAAGTTTTGATGCGTCTATTCCTTTTAATTTTTCATCTGTCCACCAACTCACCAAATCCAGATAATGTATCCCATTACACGCCATCCCCCAAAGAGAACCACTTCCTGTGATATTGAGAGGGATGTCACTTTGTAACTTTTCGCGAATCTGCTGATGCCAAGTCATCATCCTACGTGGAATGTTTACCCAAGCACATGTTGAGTTTCGCGTCAGAATATAAATATCATCTAGTGCGGTCACGGATTGTGCTAATATTTTTTCCAAGATCCAGAATTGAACGTCACATTTTGCTGTGATCTGTTTTACCACTTGAGGCCGCACATCTGCATTTGTAGCAACGATGGCAATATCTATCTCTTTTGGTAATTTATCAAATGAAGATACAAAAGTAATCTGATTATGATATGAAGGATAATTTGACACACCACTAACGGATAAAGTTGTCTGACACGCATCCTCCCAACGCTGTTTTGCTATTTGAAGTGATTGTTTGGAAATATCCTGGACATAAATATCTAAAGTATTTTGGCAGTAAGCCAAGCCCTGTAAATATCTGGAACCAAGTTGTCCGGCTCCTGCGATTAAGATTGTAGCACTCTGTTGATCAGATATTGTATTTATCACTTTTATAGTCTGCTAAATGCTCCGGATCCGTAAACCATTCAATCGTCTTCTCAAGCCCCATTTGGAATCCAGGTATCCCTCCATATTTAGGTCTCCATTTTAAAAGTTTTTTCGCCTTGGTATTGTCTGCCCAGAGTCTCTCAACTTCACTCTTCTCGGGGCGTAATCTTTGTTGATCTGTCAATATTTCTATCTCAGCCCCCATCAAATCGGCAATCATTTTAACTGTATCACCGATAGAAATTTCAAAATTACTCCCCAAATTTATTACCTGACCAACTGCTTGATCCGACTCAAGTGCTGCTAAAAATCCGGAAACAGTATCTTCCACATAATTGAAGTCCCTTGTAGGACTGAGTGTGCCGAGCTTAATTTTCAGTTCATTATTTGCAATCTGCGTAATAACGGTCGGTATGACAGCCCTTGCGGACTGTCGCGGGCCGTATGTATTGAAGGGTCGAATGATACTGACTGGCGTAGAAAATGAATTGTAAAAAGACATGGCGATCTGATCCGCACCGATTTTACTGGCCGAATAAGGGGATTGTCCTTGTAAAGGATGTTCTTCGGTAATCGGTACAAACTGAGCTGTTCCATATACCTCACTGGTTGAGGCGTGAACAACCTTTGCCACAGCCAGTTCGCGAGCCGCCTGAACAATATTCAAGGTACCTTTGATGTTTGTATCAACATAAGTGTCTGGAGAGTGGTAAGAATAAGGAATGGCAATCAATGCTGCCAGATGCAATACAGCCTCGCACCCCTCCATTGCTTTGCGAACTCCGTGTGGATCACGAATATCTCCGGCAAAGACTTCAAACTGGCCTCTCACATCCGTACCACAATGATCCAGCCAACCCCATGAATTGAAGGAATTATATAAAACAAAAGCTTTTGTTTCATAACCTTTGCGAACCAGCTCTTCTGTCAAATGTGAACCTATGAAGCCATCTGCCCCCGTAATTAGTGCTGTTTTCATTTCCTCTATAATTGGTATGATAATATCTCGTAAAATCTACTTTTTTATACTATAAGTAAAGAATTATATATTTATGATTTGTAAATATTCTACTATCAATTTTGCATCAACCATGCTTTAGAATACCATCCATCTTGGGATTGTAATTCCGAGTGATTTCCAAACCCCTCAACTCTTCCATTATTTAATACAACAATACGATCGGCATCTACAATACTTTCTAATCTATGCGTTACAATTATAATAGTTGTTTCAGTCTCTTTACGAATCTTTTTAAGCACTTGCAAGAATTTTTCTTCTGACTCGGCATCTAAGTTACTTGTTGGTTCATCTAAAATAAGTACTGGCGTCTTTTTTATCAAAGCCCTAGCAAGATCAAGCCTTTGTCGTTGACCACCAGAAAGTTTGACTGCTGCTTCACCTAAATTAGTATCAAACCCCTGTGGTAGTTTGCTAATAAAAGAATAAGCTCCAGACAATTTAGCCGCTCTCAACAATTCATCATTTGTAGCATTTGACTTACCATAAAGTATGTGATCCCTTACTGTACCATTAAAAATTTGCGGTGACTGAGGAACGTAAGATATCATATTTCTAACACTTTTTAATGTATATTCACAAGCACTTATACTGTCAAACATTATCACACCTCTACTAGGAACTCGCAATTGTGGAAGTAAGTCTATAAGTGTTGATTTACCGCTACCTGAAGGCCCAACTACTGCAGTCATTTTATTTGCTTGGAATTCTATATAGATATCTTTCAATGCATCATCCAGGCCATCTGCATAAGAATAACTTATATTATCAAAAGTAATCGACTCGCTTAGACCTACTAAATTCTTAGTTCCAGTATCTCTTTCTACGGATTTTTTCATTGAAATAAAACGATTTTCTAATATATCGATAGCTCCTTTAGCACCTCGAATCGTTTGAAGCTGTCCTATAATACTTTGAGTAACAGGCATTAAGCGCAATATAATCACCAAATAAAGCCCAATAGTCTCAATCTGTAAATTAAGGACGGTATAAGAAAAATATAAAAATAATAAGCTTAAACCAATAATAACAGGATCCATAGCAACCGTTGTTTTAGCTGATAACTTGGACATAACAATTTGATATTTCCGTTGTGAATATGTTAGGCTATGAAACTCATTTTTTTCTGCATCTTCAGTACAAGCCAGTCGAACTAAACGGGGTGAACGCAATCTACCAACTAAAAATTCAGACATTTGTGTATTTGCAAGTACAAGACTCTTTCCAACCTCCTTAGTCTGTTTGATCCATCTTTTTGGAAGTAAACTAGCCAAAATAAGGATAATCAAAGATGCAATTGTCATCTCCAATGAAAGCAGAAAAAGCATCGACAAATAGCCAACAAACATAATACTGTAAACTATCAAATCAATAGGAGACATTAATCCAAGTACAGCGGATCTAACCTCTGTCATTATTATATTTACAAGATTTCCAATTGGGATGCTGTCATGATAAGAGGTATTTGCATCTATATAACTATCAAATAAATGATTACGTTGAGATTGAACAATACGTTGTATAACATTCTGCAGATGGAGTATTCTTATATAAACAAATAACTGTCTGCTAAGAAAAAATGAAAATGATATTAATAACAAAAGTGATAGTGACACTTCAAGTCCGAAATACAAAAATATATCTATTATATAAATCCAAAATAATGAATCTGCGGCCAGTGCATCTAAGTTACCTTCAAGTCTAATAAACTGAAAAATTGGTAAAAATATTCCAATACCAAAAATTTCTGTAATTGTAGATATAAAAGAAAGCGCAAGAACAGTAAATATTGTCTTGTATGTCAGTCCTATGTTTTTTGCTTGAGATAGCCAGCTATTTTTACTAAATAAATAATTCAAAATATATTCTCTTTAAATAAGTTCAACTCTTTCATACAATTAATAAGATGTTCTTCTTCTCCATTATTTCTATTTTCTTTTTATAGACTTGTAGTTCTTATGTTGCCATTGCTCTGTTGGTATTCTCCATTCTTTGCCATAAACAAATCTCAGGTATTCTTCTGAATTTTTTGGAACAGAAAAATTTATATTGTAACGTTTGATCGTGTCATTTCCATCAAAAAAATGTGTTGGTAATACAGTTATTGTATTATGAAGAGTTCTTATATAAATATTGTTAGAAAACTTATTAAGGATAGTAATATCAATCAATGCTGGCTCAACAGCAACATAATCAGCCTTCTCGGATATTTTAACTGATGATACATCTCCCTTTTTCCAATATTTAGAGTCTATAATTTGTCTATTTATTTCAATGTTATATGAACATTGTAATTCTTCTAAAATATTTAAAAATAATGGAACCTTGCTAGACATTATTACTATATCTACATCACTAAATTTAGCAAATTTTTCACCGCGTTTTAATGCCAATAAAGAAGATTTGGTCACCCAATAATCAATCTCTCTCTCATTTACTAAGTTTGTAAAATGAAACAACATATTACACAGAACACTCTCTCTATGTTCTAGATCTTTACCTTTAATAGCTATGTCAGAACGATTCATTATTATAATTTTTTCTTTTGAAAGATGGAAATCATTAATTAATTGACTCACCATTTCATCAATATTTCTTCCAGCTATAATAATCTTGTCAAAATTAATCAAACTTAAATCTGATGTGTGATGTATTTTTATATCACCAAATAATTCACCACTTTTTTTAACATCATTATCTATAAATCCAACAATTTTATAAAGACTCTTATTTAAAGATCTGTACACAGCCCTTCCATGATAATGCAATCCAAAAATTAATACTTTTGTCACAGATACCTAATAAAAATTCAACAAATTTACACAACTAACTATTGCAATACTCATTCCGATTAAATCCAAAAAATATTTTTATCGAATTATGCGTAACAACATAAACCCTTCAGCAGCATTACGCCCTACTGAAGCACCACGATATTTTGCTAAGTTCTCAACACTTTGAATAGATCTTGCATGCGGCCAATGTCTCATTTCAGACTTGTATACCTCTAGTGCTTTAATTTTTCTATCAAGAGTATCGCTAACATCTTCATACCAGTTAGGATTAAAAGCAGCGCCTAAACTGGTTGATTGCCATCCTGTACTTGAAGCCACTTCAAATTCTAATAGCTTCTGCACACAATGACCTGTCTGAGGTCGGCAAGCTGTAACAACTGCTTCATGAGTTATTCTGTGGTCTATATTTAGATCACCACCATAGTGAGTAACCACTGTATGCGGTCTCAACCTTCCTATCTCTTTTTCAATTAATTTTATTACATCTAATTGATCTAATGAGTCCATTCTATTATCAGGAAGTCCTAAGACTTTAACTGAAGCGGCTCCAAGAACTTTTCCAGCTTCTTTTGCTGAGTTTGCCAATAGTGACAGTTCTTTACTATTAAGATTAATATCACGCACTTCTGCTCTTGAAGTTTCACCCTCAGCCATAATTAGAATATGGACTGAATCTCCTGCATTTGACCATTTAGCAATAGACGCCCCACAGCCAAGTACTTCATCATCTGGATGAGCTGCTATTATTAAAATTGTTTTACCTATCTCTTCTTTGCTACTATATTCCATGATGCGAATTGGTGATTGTTTTTTGGCTCATAATTATTAATAACTTTTTCACTTAAGTGAATTATTTCAAAATTAGAAAATAAATAACGCATATGGCTTTCATTAGAAAAATGCACGTTTCCTATATTATAAAATTGGCCTTTTTCTATATCAGTACGTGTATAGATATCTGCACCTTCTCGCCCAATTTTATAATCAGAATGTTTTGTAGAAAACCAGTTAATACCAATAAAATATCCTCCACTCTTAAGTAAATTAAAACTATTCTCTAATGTATGCTTAATGGCAGATAAATTATTGTGAGTTACTGCTGCCCTGTCAATAATAATATCAGGACTAGGCAAATCAATACAGCACTCTATATCTGTAAAATCACCTACTACTGCCTTTCCTTTAAGATTTGGAAATTTATCACGTAAAATATCAACCACTTCTGTACTACCATCTATCCCGTAGTACTCCATTCCTAATGATTGGATAAATGGTATATTGGGACCTGCACCGCACCCTAACTCAAGCACCACTCCATTACTCCTAATTGAGTCTTTACAGTGACTATATAACAATGAAACTAAATCTGACCAGGGCCATGATGTTAACTGCATTCCATCTTTATATATACCATTCCATTCACTAGAAAATCCATTCATACAATGTATTCCTTATTTGAAATTAATAACACAACAGATTAAACTCTTACTATATTTTCATGCATCAACACATCATAACTGTTACTACCCTCATTAAACAGAAGATCTATAATCGACATATAAGGTAAGAAGCTCCTTCCTCTTTGATTGTATACAGGATGTATATATTCCTGAAAATAAACATCTATACCAGCTTTATCAAAAGAATCTACATTGGCATAGTTTTTACCCTGCTCCCCAAATATATACTTATCTGCTTTTAGCTTAATACACATATCTAAAACTAATTCAGAACCCTTTCCAGTAAAATCATAATCACTCGCCTTAACTATTGGAGTGTCAATATTAAGACAATTTATAAAATACTGTAACAAACTTAAATTTAACTCACCTAGTGATTGCCTTGAATTTTTAACCAGCACATCCCTTAACTCTACAAAGTATTTATCAAAGAACGGGGTTTTTTTGTAATTTAACTCTATTGATTTCAAATGCTTTTTCACCCAATCATTTTGAATAATTAGGATATCCGAAACATTCTTTTCAAGATGATTTTTTGATTCTACAGGGACTGATAGCCATAAATCCCCATTACTAGTTTTTATCTTATTTCTGTTATTATAATCTTTTTTTTGATATTGAACAACATCAAAAAAACAGAAAATATCCGATATAGCAATTTTATGGAACAATCCTAACCATGGTAAATAAACAGGCTGATGTGCAGTTAAAGTCACTATTTTTTTCCTTATTGCTTTATATCCGTTACAACTTGAGATATTTTTTTAGCAATATTATTGTCTAGATCGGGATATATTGGCAGTGAAACAGTATGTCTTGAAATATATTCGGCATTTTTATAGCTAACAGAATCATCCAATAGCTCATCCAACTCAATAGGAACTATTGCTCTAACTCCATATGTTTTTAATCTGTTGATTATTATTTTTGGTTTTTTGACTCTCAATACCGCTCTATATCTGACTGGTGTATTTTTAGTATTGTTACAATCTAACAAATTTAGTCCTGCAGATTTATAAATTGAAAATATCTCATCTCTTTTTTGGTTAAATGTTGAAAATTGACTTAGTTGCTCTCTTCCAATAGCTGCTTGCACATCTGTCATCTGGAAATTAAACCTTATTTTTTCATCTCTACGATTATCAAATTCACGATAATCTTTTATTTCATCTATTAAGTTTATATCATTGGAGAATACAACTCCTCCTTGCCCACCTGAAGTAATAATCTTGGTCGCATAAAAAGAGCATATTCCTATTTCACCTCTTAACCCAATACGTTCTCCATTCTCCTTTGCTCCAAATGCTTGCGCTAAGTCTTCAATTACTTTGTAACTTCTGTTACTTTGAACATCTATTGGTATTCCATACATAGATGGAGATATCAAAATATCAATCATAGATACTTGCTCTGCATTAAGATCGATATTTGGTGAATCTTCTTTACAATCTATATATATCG
>ENA-OREN01005554-OREN01005554.1-marine-metagenome-genome-assembly--contig:-NODE-5554-length-10407-cov-9.259632_pt1 | contig 10407 bp, 10 predicted proteins | sample MGYA00248624_ERZ508555 | MGnify/ENA primary metagenome ERZ508555 (study PRJEB26222, sample SAMN06267773) | marine metagenome | isolation source: Saanich Inlet, British Columbia, Canada | place...
CTATATATTACTCCAGAATAATCGTCAGAATAGTGTATTGAATTACTGAAAATTGTTTGCAAAGGTTAACGGAAAGGCCGTTCTATAGAGTACCTATGCTCTCACTATTATTCCCAGAATAAAATTTATGGCCACAGAATCTATCGAAGAGCTAAACCATTTGAGTCCAGTATCATTAACAAACTCAATTTTGTTTTTATCAACCGCACTGTAAGCCGCATAGTGACCATGTGTGTGAAGGCACTGTCCACAATGACAATTAACCACCTGACGTAACTCTCCAATGATTCTAAAGCTCACAGCTCCGCATAAACAATGCCCCTGACTAACTTTTCCTTTCAATAATTCCTCCTTAGTATCTTCCTTCATATTTCCCACTACACGGTTTTCACGACGATCTGCTTTTGAGTATATTTTAGAGGAGGGCTTTACCTTTTCAGCATATCTACTTTTCATTTTAGCACTGTAATCGGCTCCAAGAGCAGGTCTATCCTTTTTTGTTTTTGACATTTGAACTCCTCAAATTTAATGTATTTCTATCACCTACTAGAGAGTTATGTATTGACATGCAAATTGTGAAGTTATAGAATTGGGAAAAATCGGATATAATCGAGCTGTTTGCTTAGCAAAACAAGTTCAATTAATGTGACTTGTAATATTAAACTCATTTTTATTGATACCTGATTTATGGGTTAATACAAGGGTTATCAGGTATGTTGCCTGATAATAATAAGTTATGCGCTCATGCTAAATTGACTCAATTATTTTAAGGAAACATATAGTGAAAGGTTTTATTCAAAAATATAAAGTGCCATTAATTGTATTATCATGTGCTTTATTTCTATTTGGTCTTCCTCTGAAGCAGCCTGCCGGCTTTATTTTCTTCAGTATTCCAGGGGTTTTACTGGCTCTAGTGATTTTTCTAATAACGAAAGGAAACAACTCTGCTATAAATTTCATTCCTAAGCAAAAAGACAACACAGTTGATGAACTTTTGAAATGGCAGCAATTAAAAGAAAAAGGTGCAATAAGCGAAGAAGAATTTCAGAGTAAGAAGAATCAGTTGTTAGAAAAATAGTGTGATTCACCAATCTCGCATAACAAGGTGCGGCACAATCGCCCGCAAGCGGGCTGGACTCGTCGCTACGCTCCTCGCCTGTGCGCACGGCGTTAGGTGTGTAGAATTAGCCTGTAATCCCCAGCATGTGAACACTAAAGTCAGTAAATGAATAAGTTCACATCAAATTTACTTATAAACTGAATACAACAAATGGATAATAACGAAGAAATTAAAAATATGCCGCCGTCCATTTGGATCCCAATAACACTAGCTGTATGTGGATATATTCTAGCAATACTATTTACGTATGATTTTGAGGTTTCTCGGGCAATATACATGACAATAGAATTACCTTTTTACACGGCTGTTGATGCGCTTGGAGCCTCTTTCCTGCTACTGATTGGTGTGGTGCATTTAGTTATTTCTCAGCTTTTTAAAAGCAAAAGGAATTCTCGCTCAAGGCGAAACATAATGATTTTTTGGTCTACAGCGAATATAGCCTTGGTACTTTTTGTTTACTTAAGTCATTTTTACTGACTATTTACTGAGCATATTACTTGGCGTCGTCAATGCCCTCTATCCAGCGAAGCAAAAGCCAGTATCAATTTTCAAACCTGTTTTTGACATAGGAAGCCACTTCATCAATGGCTAATTCTTGTGAAGTGTTTCCGCTCCGTACATAGAATTTTTTCTGCTTCATGCCATTTTTATCTGTAACTTCAAGGAAAATTGGTTTTGATCCTGCTTGAATATCAATTTCGCACAATTCTATTTCATCAATAAGAGGAAACTTGAAATGTATTCCTGTGACAGAAAACTCATTTCCGAAGTTATTGTTAAGGAGATTAATGAGGTGGATTTCGAAGTAGTCTTTATTAGCTTCTTTTAAAGAATTATAATCGTCTTCTAAGCCCAATATTTCACCATTGTCTGCGACCCCAATTAATAATTTGCCTCCGTCTCCGTTACTAAAAGCGGAAATACTTTTTAAAATTACTTCCTCCATTTTCTTATCAACTGTTAATTTATCCAAGTTCCATCGCAAGGTTGATTTAAACTCTAAATGACTGTGCTCTCCAGATTGAATAATTTCTTCTAAATCTATTTCTGTTATGATATTTTCTTCCTTAACTGAAATATTGTTCAGAAAGTCATTCAAATTTTCAGTCAATAAATTGCGTCTTGCTAACAGGAACTCCCTGTAGTTTTCAACCTTCCACAAGTTCTCATCCTCTGGAATGCACTGTAACTTCAATGAATCAGGGAATAGTTTCCTCACTCCAGAAAGATAGATATCTGCATTTTTGGCAGACTTTGATCTATTTTCAGTAGATGTCAGAATTGCTCTATTAGTAATTTCTTGGGCTAAAGCATAGTGAAGACGGTTGCTCATATCGAAATATTCTGAGTCACGCAATACTGAATAAGCAAAAATGTGGTCTTTTTCTAAATCGTATTTCCTACCCATATTCTTGCGAAGTTGAATGCCTGTTCCCAAACATACTGCACCTTTACTTTTGAAATACCACCTCATCAAACTGAAAAGAGGATGACGCACGTCTCTCCCTACAAATTCTGAGGTTTTTATCTCCAAAGGACGTTCTTCTTCTATAACATTTAACAAGTCTTGAAATGGGTGCTCTGATTTTGCTATAACTCCTAAATCTTTGTCTAATTTTTGCGGTAATTGGCTAGTGTAGCGATTTCTAATCTGAGAGTAGTAAAACCACCTGACAGCGTTTTTAATCTCTTTTTCAGACAATTTACGTGAGGGTTTCAAAAATATGTAGGCAATTATTGGGACTAAGGCATAAACAGAATTTATTTCATCTGTGTGATCAATATAAGCCTGGCTTTGCATTAGATTGAAGGTATAGTCTAGTGTTTGCTCACTTAATATTTTCCATGTTTCTTGTAATTTTTCTTTGTTTTCTGCGGCATGCAACTTTTCCATTTTGGAACCTTGCTGGTAGATAGTTGCAAGCAAAACATACATTATGAAATCAAGTTTGAAAACCCACCCCCTACTTTTCATCTCTTCAAGTTTTACCTTAAATTCTTCTCTTGCTTTTGGCCAATAACCTGATATTTGAGCAAGGGCCAGTTCCGCATCAGTCAGGTTAACCCCACTCGAATTGACTATATAAAAAATATCGATTGCCTCTTTGATACTTGCTTTTACAGGAATAACTTGTTCCAGGAACTCACGGTCAGGTATTTTCTTAATTGCTTCAATGTTATCCCCAATCTTGTGTTCTCTTTCACGTGAAATGTGTTCACCTTCGTTTCTATCCACTAAATCCCTGAGTACATCTAGGTAGCGGACTTTATTCTTAATTATTCCTGTAATATTGATCCAAAGTGGATCATGTTCCATCGTAGTTTTCTTGTAATATTCCAAAACAAGCGTTTCAACATTCACATAAAGTCCCCTTATATCGGTACTTATATCTTTAGGACTGTAATAAGGAGGTATTTCTCCAGTCATCAGCATATATAGTGTGGTGATGCGTTGTTGGCCATCTAGAATTAACTTAACTGTACCTTTGTTTGTTTCATAAACATAATCGCCTTTCAATTCGGGAGGGTTATTTGTGTCCCAGGTTAGCATCGTGCCTGTAGGATAGTCTTTGATCAACGATTCAATCAGATTTTTTGCATCATTCCTTTTCCAGACATATTCTCGCTGAAATGCAGGTACAAATAATTGTTGATCATTGATTTTGTCTATTATCTGACTAATTTTCATTTGAGGTTCCCCTTAATTTAATTAAATTTTTTTTGATATTCATCCACTGCAAAGAGGGAGTATTTGCTTTTCGATGGATTTGAGGATTCTTAAAATTAGACCAGATTCAAATGCAGAAACCAAAGCCCCATCGCAAAATCTATTATTCCTTACAATTGCAGTAATCAATTTACATTTTGTAGGAAGATCAAGTGTATCATGATCAAAGTCATCATTACTTGCTATTTCCCGTCCTTCCTCCCATGCTCCCCAATCAAAACTTATGATGATAGGCAATCTATAAACAATGTGCAAAAATTGAGAGACGATTGGTGCTTCTATGCAGTATGGGAATAGAATGTCTTCTTCCTCCCATTCTCCAAATTTTGAAGTGTTTTCAACTTTAGGAATCAATTCGATTAATGGCTTCCAATCTTGCTGGGTAAAGGCATGTATTTGTTCTTTGTAATTATTCTCATCTAGTAGCATGTCGTTATCTTCTCTCCTTTTACACATAACAATGATTTGTATAAGCCTCTTATGGTTCCTAATCGGATGGTTTAGGGTAACCCAATATATAACATCAATCAGTTTGTATTACAAGAAATTGGCAGGTTGTGAAGAGGAGGAATCTTTCTAGAAGCTATATATTTAAATGGGGTTCGGTAAAACATTTTACGCTTCTATATTTCAGCGAAGATGCCATATTTTACGAAGGAGCCCTTTAATTAAAAGGGCATCTTCGTTAGTTTATGCACTAGTTTACGAAGAGGATGAAAAGGGGAGTTAGCTTATTGTCAATATATTCAATTCATTTTCACGAATAACACAAGCCCATCTGACTGTTGGTAAGTTCCTTTTAAAATGTTGCTCCCATAGTATATAGCCTGCTCCTCATCTTTGCATTGGTAGAGTGCTGCTCCTTCAATAATTGCCGTTCGGTACAGCATTACTCCTCGGTGGCCTCGCTTTCACAACCAGATCATCAAGTAATACTTCCCAACTGTCATTGATCTGAAACACCATGGAATAAGTTAACTTTTCTAATTCATCGGCCTCCTCTTCATTATCGCATCGAAAATGAAACTCCTTTCTCTCTTCAATACATTCTCCGAGTATTGACCAGAATAGTTTAAGTCTATGCGGTTTGATACATGGGTATGGACTCATACCTAAATAGGTTTGTAGTTTTATTACGTCAGGTGGGGATTCAGGTTTTTGTGATTTTTGTAAGAATTTTTTGGAATCAGGATGTGTATATTTGGTTTTCGCTTTTTCTGAGAATCCCTTAGGCGTTGTGTCTTCAAAATCCTCAAAACCCACTTTTGAACCTTTTGAGGAGTGCTCGCTTAGGACATTCTGTAAAAATTTACTCTTATACATCGGTCTCTTTAAGTGCTAAAGGGTTCACCAAGAAACGACGTGATGGGGGGCGACCTTTTATTACATTTGGTGTTTCAAGCTCCTTAACAATATCCTTTTCAACCAGCAGTTCAAGAACCTCATCAATCAATTTGTCATCATGGATTCCTCGCCATTTTTTTTGCTTTATATCTCGAACAGAGAATTTAGAATCTTTATCCATCAGTTTTCTGATACGAGCATAAATCAAGCGAGCAGCTTCCAGAGTGCTTGTTTGTCCAAGGCTATATACTGCATTTGCATGGTGTCGCAACACATCCCATATATCAACGGCTCGATTGAGTGCGTCACTATCTACAGTTGGAGGAATTTCATTGATATTGTCAGTTGTCGCACATTTTAACGCATGGAAGGAGAGAGCAAGACCTGCAACAAGTCTTTCACTTTTTCTAAGATGAGACTCCATCCCATCAGACAAATTCTCATCCTTAAGGACAGTCGAATGTAGTTTCCATCTCCAGGCTAAAAATTCTTTTTGAGCTTGGGAATCAAATCCGATCCAAGGTGCATGTGAATAATCCGAATTTATTGCTCCAACATCATCGGGTGAAAGAGCATCCAATCGTTTAAATATATTCTGAATTTCTACCAACAATTTTTTATCTACTCCGCAAAACCCTCTAGTGTAGGCATCCTCAAAATCCTCAAAACTTTTCGTTTGCGGACAAACCCACATAAAGCGTTGAAGCATTCCATCGTTTCGAAATCCCTTTTCCATATCCAATAGTAAGCGACGGAGTTTACTTTTTTGAATCGTTCCGCAAATGGAAAGTGCCAAAGCAGGAGTAAATTCTTCACCACGGCCAATAGTATGATTGTCGTAATTGAAAGCCACCGTCATTCCCTCCAAATAAAATTCTCTGTCTCCCTCATTACCTAGCCTGTCTAATCCAGCGAACCATCCTGCCAACTCATCCCGTTTAATTAAAAGTCCTCTCTCGTTGCCTCTAGATAATATCTCTATGATTTTCGGTCTAGTTCCTGCTGTGATTGCGAGGGTTTTCTTGTCAGGCACATTCGGTGGGATCAGGTTTCTTAGCTCTTGTTCTACTTGAGAAGTTGGCTCTCCTTCTTTTTGCAACTTTTCCAGCCTTGAAAGAAGTCCTTTGCGCAAACGTTCATATATTTCTTGTTCATAGAAATACTCCGAAGCAGCTTTGTCGTTCTCTTCTTTATAGCTTCTTTGTAATCTCTCTAAAGGGCCAATAGCAGCGCGGAACACTCCACTTTTGTTTTGTGACACCTCCATAACAAGAGCGGTGGATCGGATCGGGAATTCATACCACTTTTTTCTTGAATCAGGTTTGATGCAAAACCTTGAACCTGTAACTGCCCCAATTGAAGATAAAAGGAATGCGGCCACAGCCTCTGGCGATACCTCGTTTTCAAGTGCGGTGGCTTTAGCAAAATCAGCTAATGGTTGTGGTAAAATTTCAGGGTCTAGTTGTGGTGGTGGCGGTGGTGTATCAGGCAACGGTTTGGGAACTGACCAGGTTTTACTCCCATTAGTTGAATCTTTTTCAAAAACGCCATTGATTGCTTTTACATCATATTTTTTTGGATGCTTTGATACCTCTTCAAAACACTTCCTAACCGCCTCTATGCCATTTAGACAATAGAGATCGTTAAAGTCTGTTGCTTCCTCTGGGCGATTCTCTCCGAAGTCAGGGAACATAAATGAGGTACTTATTGATTTAGCTGCTTCTATTGCTTTAGTACGCCCTGGATTGCCTTCGGACTTGCGGTCGTCATCTCCTGCAATAATGATATGTGCTTTGGGATAATCTTCTCTTGAAATTGTGGCTACTTCTTTGAGGTTTCCACAGTTGAATGCGAGTCGGACTCTGTATCCTGTTGCTTCAAAAATACTTGCTCCAGTGGCAAATCCTTCGCAAATTACAATATTCTCTGTTGTTTCTCCAAAATCAAAATATCCTCCTTTAGTTTGTCCATCTTTCAGGAAATACTTGCCTCCATCTCTGTTAATAGTTTGGCGGCTAATGATATTCCCATTTTTGCAATAAATAGGAACTATGAGGTCTCCCGTAGTTGGGTCTTGTTTTAAACCTTTTACAGGTTTTATCTGTTTCCTTATAAGATAGGGATGGTATGGGTCAGCAGACTTGGCATCTTGGTACTCTGCGGATGCTTTAATAGCTGCCTTTTTATGAAGTTCGAGAATTTTTACTGTGCGTTCCTGAGTCCGCTGTTTAATGAGCTTTTGGAATTGCTCTTTTTTCACAGGATCAGTTTCAGAATATCCTCTGCTCCAAGTATTTTCTGTACCTGTCTTCCAGCATCTGAACCAACCAGATTTCGGTTCGTCTGGATAAAATATATAGGAACCGTTTGACTTACCTGAATTGTCTGAATCAAAACGTTGAAATTTACCATCAGCAATTATTTGGTGTGGTGGTGTTAGTCCTTCGGCCTCAATGGCCTTTATAAATTCTTCATACATAACGTTTCCTTTCGTTATTCCCTGATGCATACTCCTGTCTTGTAATTGCTGTCTTAAAACCATAAAATACAACACAAGGAATCAGCTTGCTCGGGCGGATTTACTTGATTACTGAAACCCTGTTCTAGGTTTATGACCTTTTGCGGGGTTTCGTTGTTTTTAGTGGGTATTAGAAGTTTCAGGCTCTATTCGTCCAGACTCCATAAAAGCAAGAACGTCGTCTAACCTGTATCGTATTGATCTATCAAGCCGAGAATAGGCAATACCCTTTTTTAGCCATCGATGCTGTTGCAAGGTCTTCATTCCGATTCTGGTTAATTCAGAAACTTCGCGTTCGGTAAGATATTTAGGTAGGTTTTGCATATTGATCCTTTTCTAAAAGGGTTTAGAAAACTCCCGAAATAGGAGCTATAGGATCCAATATACTATGGTGGGGGAATGGAGTCTAGACCAGTAATAGTCTATAATATCAATATAGTGGAGGACTTTATCATGTTAGGTTCCTGTTAGGTTCCTGTTAGGTTCCTGTTAGGTTCCTGTATATTTTAGACCACGCTTTATTAAATGCGGTACGCTTAATTAATAACACACCAGCTGGAAGATTTTCAGTTTCATCGTGATCAAATGATTCATGAGAATACAATATTTCTTGTTCTGGGTTTAATCTAACTCGTCTTAAATAGATTTTCCTATAGCCAGGCAATTCTACTTGTTGTTTCCCAATTGAATCATTTGCCAGTTGTTTGAACTTTTCCCATGACTCACCCCGCTTTTTACCCAATTTAACTCTATTTGCTATATAGGCAGTATGTGGTTTTCTATGACCGTCTAAATTCACATTACTTTCAGTGATTTGCTGAAGTTCTTCCTCAAGTTCCTCAAAGGCTTGGTCAGTATCACCATCTAATGTCATATTTTTATCTTTAAATTTTTTTATTATATCAACAACTTGTTTTACATACTTTTGGTAATTTTTTGGAGTAAGCCAGTTTTTTGGAGCAAACAATTCATTCCTGTTACTCTCCATTTTGATTTTTACTGGTGTTCTATCCCCAGGTTCTAGCTTAACTTCCATATCTTCTTCAAAAACCTTTTCCTTCTTAAAAGACCTTCCTTTTACAAGGGCATCTTCCAATTGAGTTTTCTTTTTTCCATCAACTATTATTTCATTTAACCACCACATATCTTGTGTCTTTTTTAGATATTCAAGTACTTCCTTCCAATCCATCTGTTCATGTGGAACTTTTGGGATTTTTTTTGTACTATCTCCCATTTTTAACCAGACTTTTCCGATTGTGTTTTAAATACAAATTTACTTTTCATAAGCTCATCTGCACGGTCTACTATACGTTGCTGAGCGCCATCAACAAACTTAGCATATCGTTTCATCATAGGAGAACCAGGTTCATGGCCTAGCATATATCCTACCTCATCCAGTGGGGAACCATCACTTAGCATAGTGGAAGCAATAGTATCGCGTAAGCAATAGTTTGGGCGATAACTCTTCGGTATACCTGCACGAATGCAAATTTCTTTAACATTTTTTCTCCATCCGTCTGGATTCCTTTTTCCGCCGTCTCTACGTGGAAATACAAAGGCACTGTTCCGCATATCACTTGCCTCAGACTCCAGCAATGTCCTTTGATCCATCATGATAGTGGAAACTTCTTTACTCATTTTAAGTGGTTTGTCTTTTCCACTTTTGGTATTTCGTTTCATAATCACACTATGCTTGAAATCAACGTCATCCCATTTAAGACTACATGGCTCTGAAGGTCTCATACCTGTCCATGCAATAACTTTGTGAAGATTGACAATATGCCTATCTGGATACTCATTCCATGCTTCAGAAAGCCCTTGACACTGCTCATCAGTCAAAATCTCTATCCGTTCACTCTCAACTTTTGGTAATTCTATTACAAAATCCAATTGAGAACATAATTTATTTTTAACTCCAAAGTTTATGATCCTCCTCAGTAGTTCAAGTACATTGCGGGTACTTCCAGATGTATGTTTCTGATCAATGCTTTTCTCTAAACGCTTCACTGTAAAAGAGTCTATCTCTTCGGGGGTTAACTTACCCAACGATCCTTCTAGATGATTGGTAAAGCGACTTTTATCTGTTCTAATTCCCTTTAGTGAATCACCTTTGTATTCTATATACTTTGTAAATAAAAATTTGATAGTAGGTCTGTTGGTATTCAATACTATTGAATCTTTACGTTTGGCTCTTCTTTCAGTATTACTATCTTGTTTACCCTTCTTTCGCAAAGCTCGTATTTCACTGGCTTTAGGTGGGGTCATATTATCACTAAATTGTCTGCCTGCTTTTTCCTCAATCAGCTTGCCTTCTTTACGGTAGGCAATATAATAGATTTTTTCCGTCTCCAGAGTCGTCTTAGTTTTCTTATTAGGCAAAGCCTTTCCTTCTATGTACCAGACTCCAGGATAATCTGTTTTGTGACGTGGATATTCCCTCATAATTCACCATTTATAATTTATGTGACTCATACTCTACTTCCAACACTACTTCCAACAGAGAAGTTAGGAATAGATAGAACAACTAAGTAATAGTATAATCTCTAAGTTATTAAATTACAAGAGTAAATAGAAGAATATAGGAAAATAGTGAAAAGGTGGGTAAAGCGTGTTCTGTGTTCTCATAACCCGAAGGTCGAAGGTTCAAATCCTTCCCCCGCCACCATATTAATACTGTAATATCAGTATTAAAACGGT
>ENA-OREN01005555-OREN01005555.1-marine-metagenome-genome-assembly--contig:-NODE-5555-length-10406-cov-7.338465_pt1 | contig 10406 bp, 7 predicted proteins | sample MGYA00248624_ERZ508555 | MGnify/ENA primary metagenome ERZ508555 (study PRJEB26222, sample SAMN06267773) | marine metagenome | isolation source: Saanich Inlet, British Columbia, Canada | place...
CAGGAAATACCGCCGGGTTCACTTCCGGATATTTTGGGCACAATTCCGGGATGTAAGACTTGTCCAAAATTTGGATCTGCTACCGCACAAATCATATCACGCGCCTTAAAGTGAGCATCATTGGCGCAGTCTTCAATTGTATAAATAAGGGTAGAGGGAATATCAGCTTGAGCCAGAATCCGGGCAGCGGAACCTGCTTTTAGATTCTGTGTCCAGCCGGAAATGGCCGCGTCTAGTTCTTCCGCGTGTGTGACTCGCCCGGGGTTATCGCTCAACCGCGAATCGCTTGCGAGATCATCTCTTTCGATCAACACCATCAGGCGTTGGAACAAAGCATCCGAATTTGCGGCTATTACGATCCAACGTTTATCCATTGTCAGATAGGCATTTGATGGGGCATTTGTTGGTAAGGTTGCTCCTGTCGGTTGCCGAATATCTCCGAGCTTTCCGTACTCAGGCAATGCTCCTTCGAGTAAGGAGAAGACCGACTCTGTCAACGCGACATCAACCGATGGTGCCTTTGCGTCACGATCGGGCCGACCCGCATGAATTGCCGACAGCAGGCCGATCGCCGCATACAATCCTGCAACCATATCGCCCAGGCTAACCCCGGTGCGCGGTGGAGGCAACGGTGTTGTGCCTTCGGGGAACCCGGTCAAATGGCGTATCCCTCCAATGGCTTCGCCAATAACCCCGAATGCGGCACGGTCACGATCCGGGCCGGTTTGACCGTATCCCGAGATGTGAACCAGGACGCAGTCCGGATTAATACCGGCGATAACATCAGCACCAAGTCCCCAACGATCCAGTTGTCCGGGTCGGAAGTTCTCAACCACCGCATCACAATTAGCGATCAATCGCTTTGCGACATCCAGACCTTTCTTATTTTTCATGTTGAGCGTAACCGACTTTTTGTTGCGCCCATGAACTGACCACCAAAGGCTTTTTCCGTCGACCATTTTTCCCCAACTGCGAACCGGGTCGCCTTTACCGGGGTTTTCGACCTTAATAATTTCCGCGCCGAGATCCCCTAAAATACGTGTGCAAAACGGCGCCGCGATAAAGTGCCCCAATTCAAGCACGCGAAGGCCGCTCAATGGTCCTTTTTTGGGACTTTGATCTGTTTCAGTCATTGGTGTCGCCAATCAATTTCATGGTAGTTGTTCCTTGAAGGTGACAGAATAGATGGAAGCACCGGCAAAGGGAAACCGTATGTCGATATGACGAACATCTCAAATCAAGAGGTCATTGGAAGCCGACGTCAGTTTAAAAGTAGCTGGAACGTTGCCTTATAGACGAAGAGGTGTTTATAGGACCCAAACTGCAGCAAAACCTGCGAATTTACGGCTTTGGTCCAAAAGCCAGCGAAATAGACGCTTGTAATCAAGAAAAAGAAAAGCTGTTACTCAGTTTCAATTAAGCACGGGATTCGCAACTAAGGCTGTAAACCAGATCGACTGGTCTCCAGATTTTGACCGGGCCGCGCAAGCAGCCATAGTCAAGACAGTTGTTGTCTGGCGGTAAATTGCCGATAGAGCGCAAATAGCGCGTACAGCGCAACCGCTGCGAGTAGCGACAATGGAAAGCCAGCGGGGCCAACGGTGCTCATTGCGGTGCCTGCCAAGAATGGGCCAAGTAGACCGCCGACACCAAACAGTACGGAGAATACGGCGTTAGCGGAAACCAGTTCGACACCGCGAAAACGTTGGCCCAGCAAAGTAATGCCAACTGTGAAGATGCCTCCCATCGAACCACCCCAGACACTAACCACGCCCCACAGCGCCAGCGCCCGCGCTTCCCACCAGTGGCCGCGTCCACCTTCGATAAGCAGTGAAAACAAAAAGATAGAAACCATCAGCGTCAAAACACAGGCGATCAGAAGCCAGCCACGGTTAACTTTGTCGGCTAACCAGCCGATTGGATATTGAAAAAAAACAGCAGCTAGCGCTCCAACCCAGATAACGGCATAACCGGTCTGACGAAATTGTGCACCCAGGATATCCATGGTGTACAGATGGGCGAAAGATTGCATCGCGCCTTCGACAATACCAAACATCGCTGATGAAAGAAGGACCGTGGGTGCGACAACAAACACCGCCGCTAAGCCAACAATGATTCCCTGTTTGGGGCCGCAAAGTTTGACATCAAGCCTCCGCGCAGGCGCCAGCAAAACAGCCGCAACGACAATCGCCACCAACCCACAACCGAAAGGCCAGTAAGTGTCTGGGTCTAGATAAGCCCCGAGCAAAGGACCCACAGCCCAACCGGCCATGCCGACCGTTACATAGATACCCATCCACCGTCCGCGGACTCGGTCATTGACAATCTGGTTCATCCACGTGTCACCAGCCGTAAACAATAGCGAGTTGCCCATACCCAGGAGGAACCGGATCAACATCCAGGTTTCGAAACCGCGAAACGTCGGCAAAGCTATCAACATTAGCCCGACTACTACCAGGCCTAGCGCAATGGTTCTGAAAAATCCCAGAGCCGGGATAATGCGCGGTGCGGCCAGTGCGACCACGATAATTCCGAGAAACTGGACTGCCGCATTAATGCCGATCATGGATTCGCTATAGCCCTGATTGCGTAGCCCTTCAGCTAAAATCGGCCAGGTCAAGGAACTGGCGATTGACACAACCGCCAGGGTAGCGATGAGTGCGCTTATGCAGCGGATCCTTTGCTGTGGGGACAACTCGCTCATGGCGCAACCGGTCTCACGCTTGTTCGGAAACTACACGATACCGGCACTAGCCCAGAAAAGGGCGCCCAACAGTGAAGAAACGCGAGAAAACTGGCTCTCCGGGCGAGACTCGAACTTGGGACATATGGATTAACAGTCCACTGCGCCATTAGATGCCACTCCTCAATAACCCGGTGTATTCAGGCATAACTTTACACGTTGACCCAGCGCATCGATGCAATTGCGGAAGATGAGAGGACATTGGTAGAGATCACAGCGCCACGTTTACCTCACGTTACGAATATCAGGAAACCGGGAATCACTAATGTGTAACGGTACAATGTTGGAAACACTGCTACTCTAATGGTGCGGATGTAACAATCATTGAATGGCTTTATGGAAACTGGTAGGTGATTAGGTAATATTGGCCGGTGCATTTCCATTAGCTGTTGGATTTGGCTTAAAAGCGTTTTTAGGGCGCAAGGATAATTAATGACAAACACAGCACTTCTTGAGCGTAGAAACCGTTTATTTGGAAAAGGATCGTCTCTGTTTTATGAACAACCGATTCAACTTGTACGAGGCGAGGGTGTATTCGTCTACGATGAGTCTGGCCGCCGCTATGTTGACCTTTTTAACAATGTACCGTGCGTAGGCCACTGTCACCCCCATTTTGTTAAAACTGTTTCGAGTCAATTAAAAACCTTGAATGTTCATAGCCGGTATCTGCATCAATCGATACTTGACTATGCTGATCGACTGATTAGTACCCATCATGATTCAATCGAAAGTGTAATCTTTAGCTGTACGGGTACAGAAGCCAATGAAATCGCTCTACAAATGGCGAGGCTGGCAACTGGGGGTCGAGGCATTATATGCACTGACGCCACTTACCATGGAAATAGTGCCGAGGTCTCCAAGCTAACGGGTGCAAAGAGCAATCAAGGTGACGTGAGGTCCATACGATTCCCAGAAACGTACCGAACTGATACGGAAGATCCGCTGAATCATCATCTAAGAGAACTTCAGCTTGTGATCGAGTCGTTTCGAGAAGATGGCACACCCTTTGCCGGTATGCTGGTATGTCCAATACTGGCTAATGAAGGACTGCCGAATATACCAAAAGGGTACATGGCGGAGGCTGCTAAAATCGTCCATCAAGCTGGTGGAGTATTCATGGCAGATGAGGTTCAGGCCGGACTATGTCGGACCGGCATGTGGTGGGGTTATCAAACGATGGGCGTTGTTCCCGATATTGTCACCATGGGAAAACCATTGGGAGGTGGAATCCCACTGGCAGCAACTGCCGCATCAACGGAAATTACTGAAACATTCCGCCGACATACTCGCTATTTCAATACTTGTGCGTCAAGCCCAGTCCAAGCCGCAGCTGGAAATGCTGTGCTTGACATCATTGAACAAGATGATTTACGGGAGAATGTAACAACTGTTGGTCATTTTCTACACGAAAGATTTCTTCAAATCCAACAAAAGCATAAGACGATTGGAGATGTTCGAGGACATGGTCTTTTTAGGGGATTAGAATTTGTCACTGACTTGAAAAGTAAAACTCCAGATAAACAAGCAGCTGTACGTGTCGTTAATGCACTTAAAGAACGCGGGTATTTAACAGGAAACGCCGGGGCATACGACAACGTACTCAAGATTCGACCTCCTCTTGTGTTTTCAAAAAATGACGCAGAAGAGTTTTTTGGTGCTCTAGAACAAACGCTAGAAGATTTGGATGCTTAATGATTTGTTATCCGCTGCCGCACACAGTGCGTTGTCAAACTGGGACCTCAAAGTTCGTAATATCAAGCTCCTAAGTCAAACGGAAAACATTGTCTTCAAGGTTATTGGCTCGAAGAGTCAATCTTTCGTTCTTCGCTTGCACAGGCCGGGCTACCATGATTTCAAGGGGTTAGTCTCTGAACAGCAATGGACTGTGGCTCTTCTAGATGCCGGACTAGATGTTCCTGTGCCACGGCCCACTCGAGAGGGCCAACAATATGCATCTGCCTTTATTGGAAAACAACATCATTATGTAGGACTGCTTGAATGGGCAGATGGGATTCCGATGAGCAATCTCATTGAGAGCAATCCCAGCACAATTTTTATTGAAGACTCTTTTTCACTTCTTGGTGAGATTATGGCTAGGTTCCATAATCAGGCAGTTTCTTGGGATACTCCACCTAGATTTTCGAGGCACTCTTTCGACGCTGACGGGTTAGTTGGAGAAAGACCTTTCTGGGGTAGGTTTTGGGAATCCTCTATCCTCACCTCAAATCAAAAGACCTATCTCGATATATTACGTCGCCATATTTATAGTCTTCTTGTTAATCTCAGCAAAGATAGTCGCATCTACAGTCTCATTCATGCTGATCTTCATCCAGGCAATATAGTGGTTGAAGGGGAAAGGCTGCACGTAATCGATTTTGATGATTCAGGTTTTGGATGGCATTATTACGATATAGCAGTAGCTCTTTTTAACTATCATCTTGAAACATCAATCGAGCACTTGCAAACGGCTATGGTCAGCGGTTACCGCAAAGAGCGCTCCATCAATGATGAAGACCTGTCATATATACCTTTATTCATGCTGATTAGAGCTCTAGTACTTATTGGCTGGTACTCGGCTAGGCCGGAAGTTGAAGTTGGCGCAACCATATTGCCCCAACTTATTCGCTACGTGCGATCAAAAGGAGTCGGGGTAATGGCAAGCCATGGGTTATTGATCAAGCCGATGCCTGGTGTTTGAGAGATCGGCAGACTTGGGATTTTGCGCCACATTGAGGAAACGGTAGCGGTGGGAATGTCAAAAAACATCGAGAAAACTGGCTCCCCGGGCAAGACTCGAACTTGCGACATATGGATTAACAGTCCACCGTTCCAACCGTAGTAGATTATGATAAACACCTAGAACTAAGCATAAACCTAAACTCTGATCCTGTGCTTCTAGGTTGTTTAAGGTCATTTCGCGTCTAAAAGGACGTTGAGATAGTTACGTTTTAGTGACGGTAGCACTATTCCAAAGTGTTGCTCCCTATATAGTAAAGTGTTGCTCCTTGTGTAGGTAATAGAGCTGATGGAGTTGTCCACGAAACAGGTCTGGAGACAAGAGCCTATATACAGGGCTGACATTGCGAAGCTTTCTAAAGCTTTAGCAGAGCCAGCAAGTGTACATAGTTCCGAGAACCACAATGGCTATGTATGTCTCAGTGGTGAAAATGCTAGTTGGGATATGTGCGCCAGAGTAGCGTACAACGCTCTGAAAGGTAGGAATCATGTAAAGGCTACCTCATTTGTGTTCCAGCTTGGCAGAGAGGTTATAGAGGCTCATGGTTGGCAGGATCGAGAACCACCCAAAGTTATCAAGCAGAAGCTGATAGAGAAAGAGGCTAAGAAAAAGACTAAGAAAACAGTTGAGAAAGAGGTTGCTATCTGGCCAGATGGTATAGACAGAAGACCTACCCAGTTCCATGAGCAGTGCTTAGGTTCCTACTGCCTAACAATAATGATCCTACTTGGATACTGTAGGCTTGAGTGGAGTGAACATAAAGACTACAAGTGTTGGGTTGTACTGCTACCTCATGGACACCCAATAGCTAAGGAACCCTCAACCTACACGCAGTTCACGCCATTTGAACCGTGGTGGCAGCACACGGATGAACACCGGCATAAGTTAGTAAAGACTGACTTAGGTACAAATTGGCAACCAGAAAGATGGCACTTCACTGGTCTACCACCTAGCCCCAATGAAGAGCGGTTGTGGCATCCATATCATGAGATTAGGCAGCGACTAGAGAGAAAACCGTATACATCTATTGCTGACACTAAGAAGCCTATTGTGTACCGCGCACAAGTAGAGCCACCAGAATGGGTCAGGGCTGTACATAAGCATGAAGCTGTAGCTTACCGAATCAATAAAGAGATGCTTGATTTAATCCAGCAGTTAGACATTGTTGATGAATCCAATCCTGAGAGCGTCAGTTTTATTGATGAAGCAAGAAGACTGGCAGAGCATGACAAGTTCTACCAGCGGATGCATCTCGATTTTAGAGGGCGAATGTATACCTCTAGAAGTCTTGTTAACTATCAGGGCGATGAACAATACCGTTGTTTAATGGAATTTGCAGAGGGTGTAGAACTTGATGATTCTGGTTACCGCGCTTTGTGCTTTCATGCTGCGAATCTGTGGGAACTACCTGACGATCTCTTGCCTCGCATGGATGCACCTAAGTATTTTAGGTTGGTTCGGGTAGGTAAGTGGATGAGGGAAACCTTTATTGGGTATGCTGAAAACCCAGTAGAGAGTTATGAAGAATGGCAAGTCAATAAAGTTACTGGTGAGAAACTAGATGACCCATTGCTCTTTATCAGAGCCTGTATGGAACTGCGCGATGCTACTACCAACAAAAGGATGCTACGTAAGAAAGGATTTATTACCCATCTGCCAGTAGAAGTAGATCAGACAAACAGCGTCATACAGCATATTGCACTTTTTTATGGCGATCTAGCTTTGGCTGAGATGTGCAGTTTGATTGCCGAGTCAGATTTTTACTCCCAGATTGCTGAGAGTTGGAATATAGCTGGGCTAACGGATGTGCAGAAACGGAAAGTTGTTAAAAAGATTGTTGTACCAAGATGTTATGGATCAGGTGCAGAGAGGATAGCTGAAGAAGAACTATTCAACATACCGTTTCTGAAGGATTGGGTTCCTGAAGATGAGTCCAAAGGTAAACAAAATCCTTCTACGCAAGATGTAGTTGAAGCAGCAAGCCAAGTCTACCCTTCAAAAAAACTGGCAATTAATAAAGTCCTCAAGGTAGGGTTGTCAGAACCTGCTCTAAGGGCGTTGAAAAAGAGTGCTGCGAAGAACGGTACTCTATGGAAGGACAAGGCAGATGAAGAACTGGAAGAAATTTTAGATCACCTCAAAGAAGAGAAAGATAAGTATAAGAAGTTGAAATGGTCTAACGCGGACATTATCCGTTATATGCAACTGGTTGGATTAGCGAAGGACGGGATACAGAGAGTTGAGTCAGCTGTACCTGCTATTACAACCTATAGTGGCGAAGTGAAGGAGGTAATCAAGGAATGGGGCTGCCCTGTGGATGGTGAAATGGCATGGGCAACCATGAGTGGTTTTGAAGTTCACTTTAGGCCAGTTTATGTAGATCAGACGCGGTTTAGAGTGCCGAAATCCAAAGAGGAGAGATTCTACCGAGTACAGTTAAGTGCTAGGTATGTAACACCTAGACTAAATGAAACGGGTGTTAAGTTAGGGTTACAGGCCAACCTTGTACACAGTGTTGATGCAACACTGGCCCACTTGGTAGTGGCTAATGCAGAGTATCCAGTCATCGCTGTTCATGACGCATTTGCTTGTCACGCTAACAACATTGATGAATTGCGTATTGCTTTTGCTTACCACCTCATTGGTGTTCACATGATGGGTAAACCATTACGAAACTTCCGCTCTGATGTTCTTGGCGAGCCTCGTCCTGAAGGTGGCTTACTGTGGGATGAACAGTCCGCTGGAACGATAGCTATCCTCGGAGAGATTGAAAACAGAGGTTTCCTTGAGATGATTGGCTGATTACTAGCCCAGCTGTAACTTCCTGATTTACCCATCTTAGGACCGTTCTGGTCCTTATCAATACACCTATAGCAGGTAAGTACTCATGTACTCACCGGGCATTCCTATGGCCATTTACACGGAGATGAACATGAAACATTAAAGGAGAAGACCTAATGCTTTTACTTCAAAGACACATAAATGAATCAGTAGTAATACATAACAAAGACGATCCCAGCAATTGTGTTGTGGTTCGGGTTTGTGATGTCTACCCGACAGGTGATGTCACCTTAGGGTTTATAGGCGACAACTACACAGTTGTCAGAACAGAAATCTTCAACCAACGAACAACCTTAGAGGAATCGCTATGTGAAGAAAACTTAGAGTTAGAAACTCAGGAGCAGTATTATGGGAAACAAACCAACAGCTACTACGGGTAGCCATCCAATTGAACATGTACTAGACAAGCTAGAAAATGTTCACTCAACCAGTAGGTATCAGTATAGGGCGAAGTGTCCAGTCCACCAGAAAGCAAACTCAAGTAGCAGAACACTGTCCATTAAAGAGGAAACAGATGGCCATGTGTTACTGCATTGCTTTGGAGGCTGTGATTACGTAGACGTATTAGACGCTATCGGCCTGAAGAAGTGTGATCTGTATCCCAATGATGGGTTCATTGCTAATTGGGCTTATGAGCGGGAACTGGGTAAGCGTACACCCCGTGACATCATCAACGACTGCAAGCCTAGTGCAACGCTAGTGCAAGCCTACGTTAGTCACATCCTTAAACCTAAGAACTGGCAAGTTCTATCTGAAACTTTAGGTCTAGACAATGAAGACCTATGGGTACTGCAAGGCGCATCTGAGTGTCTGCAGGAGCTGTTAGATGCTTAGAGGACAACTGAACGGTATCGAAGATACAAGAAGAGACCTGAAATCGCTTGATCCTAAGCCGCCTAAGAGGTATGGGCGGTTAAAGGTGACTAATGGTGCAGATGTAACCCGCAAAGACTATGAGTGGATATGGCCGCAGATGCTTGCCAAAGGCGAACTACACATCTTCAGTGGCGAAGGCGGTGTTGGTAAGACGCAAGTCATGTTGAACCTCGCCGCAACTATCACTACCGGCGGTAGGTTTCCAAACATGGGTGCGTCGTGCGATGCAGGAACAGTGCTGTACATCTCTAGCGAGGATGATGCTGAAAAGACTCTTATGCCAAGGTTTGATGCTTGTGCCGGCTACGACGAAAACATCGACATCCTTGATTCACAACTTATAGGCGGCGGGAAGTTCGTCCTATCTGAAGTGCTAGATGAACTATCAGAACTTGTCTTTGATAGAGGCTACAAGTTGATCGTAGTTGATCCCATCACAGTGTTATTGCCAGAGCAATTCGACAATAACAGCGTAACCGATGTTAGGCGGCAACTGCATCCCATCATGCAATGGGTCAACAAGATGGATATAGCGATGGTTGGCATTGCCCACTTGACTAAGAACTCGCAAAGCAAGATTCAGCACAGAACTTTAGGCTCTGGTGCTTGGGTTCATGCGCCTCGTATTGCATGGGCGGCAGCTGAACATGATGGCGAACTGATCTTTGGTAAGTTCAAGCAGAACATCACCAAAGGCAAAGGTGTCTATAAGTTCCAGATTGAAGAGCGGTTAGTCGATGGCATGAAAGAGCCAAGAGCCTGTACCAAATGGCTAGAAGATTCCTACATCAGCGATCAATCTATCAATGAGTTACTGGATATGCCTGTAACGGCTCGTGGCGATCATGGGAACCGTGCTATTGAGATGATCCAGGACAAACTGCGAAATGGCAGTTTCGCTAAGAAACAAGAAGTCATAGCGTATGTCCAAGGTGAGGTTGCCATAAGCGAGCGTCAGATAGAGCGTTTAGCAAAAGACTTGAATGTACAGACCAAGCGGCTAAATGACGCGCATGGTTCCCACCTTTGGAGCCTTCCCGCTCCGACATAGCCCACATACCAAATGTCGAGGCGGTTATTGGTTTAGGCCGTAACCGCTCCGACATCTCGTATGACCGTTATGTCGTACCGAAAGAAACGATCTAAATCAGGAGGATTAATATGGAACCAGCAATAAAACTAGAAGAACGTAAAGAACGCGATGAGGAC
>ENA-OREN01005557-OREN01005557.1-marine-metagenome-genome-assembly--contig:-NODE-5557-length-10403-cov-4.649913_pt1 | contig 10403 bp, 10 predicted proteins | sample MGYA00248624_ERZ508555 | MGnify/ENA primary metagenome ERZ508555 (study PRJEB26222, sample SAMN06267773) | marine metagenome | isolation source: Saanich Inlet, British Columbia, Canada | place...
AGCGCCTCAATGGAAGACTCTCCCCGGTCAACCAACCCCCCAGGCGGCGTCCAATCCAGGCGACCTCTCCCCCGCCGGTTAGCTACCAGTAGCACACCATCTGGCGACTCAATAACCCCAAATGCCGCAGTCCGACTACGCATGGTCATGGCGTGGGGTTTAGCAGTGGTTTTGCCCCAAGCGACCCTGCTTTTATCTCTGCTTCAAGGCGCAACGCTGTCACCCCATCAACAGTTTCCATAAACCGAAACGATAGATGATCATGGACGTACGCCTTCACAAGAGAATCAAACGTTATGTAGCGTTTACTTATGTCCCTGATCTGACCGGCGGTCAATTGCGGCAATACAAAGACGTCCGCCACGTAGACACAGAATTGATCACCACTACGGCGGCCGCTGGCATGGGCGGCCAAGCGATTAAAGAGCCCGAATGTTTTCCCAATCTGACGGCGCCGTTCTAGCTCTTCAGGTGTTGCGCTCCGGCCACTCATCCCGATGTAAACGAACTGGTCACCTTTCCAAATGGAATAAAGCCCTGCAGCTACTTCAGGGACCTCCGTCACCGGCCAGTCGGAAAATCTATATAAAGAACCGCTAAGGAGAGGATCTGCCAAATCGTTCAAAATGAGTCCCCATTAATCCTGCGTCTCGTTACGGCCAACGTCAACCCTCTGCCTGCCCATGCCCAAAATTTTAACGGTCTCACTTTTACCAACTTACTCTTCAATGGCCTCTAGCAACGGGTATGGCGAATCGCTAAAAAAGGGAATTCTGCACTTCAGGAACTCCGTAGCCCCTGCCCTTGAGGGTTGCTACAAACTCCTCCGGGCTCGACATAGCGTTTTCTTTTAGCCCGGCCTTGGATAACGCCACAAATAACGCGCATGCGCGGGCCTGGCAATTAATTGATTTTTCAGGGTTGAATTCAATATCAGTAAATCCGCCGTATCTAAAAAGCTGACGCTCTAGCTCAATTCCCTTCACTTCCAAGTCGCAAAGTCCTTTTAGATACAGCCAGTCATAAAAAGCTGTCTTGGGAGTTAGTTCCCACTCATGTTCTTCAAATTGAAACCCAACGAGTTCGTCTTCGGGCAACTCTTTCATGTACTTTTTCACTTCTCGGCCAGATTTGAACGAATACAGGTCCACATGTTGGCCAGACGTAGCGAAGACCTTTGACCCTTGGAAAGCAGCCTCTAACACGAGAGGGTATTCGAGTTCCGTGGAAGAAACCGTTAGATTAAATGCGCTGAGTTGGACACCAAGTGGATCTTGTGACTTCGTTGAAATTTCAAGAATGGAGCGATCCCCGACCACGGGGCCAGCTGCTAGGTGAAGCGCTTCGATGCTTCGCTGTTTTTGCACCACGGCAAACCCTGGAAACCATTGAAATTCAATACTTTCTTCCACCACTAAAGAGTCGTGGGGGTCAGGCATAAAAATTGGTCGCTTCGCCATTCTCAACTCTCTTCAAGGTTTAATGAAGGTCCGCCACGCGCAGCTGACCGCATAGCATCCACATCAAAAAATCTTTGATTGTTAATGACGCGTACACCAGAACCAGACTCGTGTAAAATCTTTTCTACTTCATTTTTTGATGCCACCGAAGAAACTACTAGCCCCGTTACATATTTTTCCCACTGAATTCGGCCGTAAACGAGAACCTCTGCTTGAAGGTCGGTTGGGCATTGAGGAAGATGGTTTGGGCCTCGGTATTGCTTAAACTTAGAGGGCGGGGTTTTCATAAACATCTTCTTCAGACCATCAATTCCCTCTTGCAAGTGTCTGCCGCTAGCAGTAGACGCATTCACGGGACAGAACTTAGCAACTCGTCTCATAACCGCTGGGTCAAGACATAGAATCGCCCACTCGTGTGACCCCTCGCCTGCTTCAGTCCATTTCTGGAGTAGGTAGCCATTTGGATATTGGATTGAGCAACACACGTGATCTTCATGCCCATCTGCCCGAGATGGGTCGTTGTAAACAGTTTTCGCATGGCCTCTTAATTCTTTCGTTGCGTAAATGTACCCATCGGCCAAGATGCTCGGCAAGTTCGCAACTTTTGTAAAATGACAAAGTCTCTTTATGCTTCTTGATTCAATAAAATCTTTCACTTCCATTTTTACTCATTTCGCTGGGCGTCTCTCTTCATTTTTGCCTAAATCATGAGCGTCTTACTTCCGGCTAGCCAGAAGGTGCCTCTTGTTAACCATCCCATCTCAGGCCTGCTCCTTAGTCGAGTTCTTCGAACCACTTATCTAAAAACTTTTTAAACGTTCGTTCCGCATTAACGACTATGAGATGTGAGCCCCGCTCAGAATTCATGACACGTGTCAATCCGGTATAGACAAGGCGCCAATAATTTTTGACACTCGTACCTTCATCATCAACCGAACCCGGTGAAGGCCTCTGGGGGACCGCAAGAACCACACACGGCGACTCCCACCCTTGGAAAGAATGAACAGTTGACCCTTTCATCTCCCCGCTGCCCGGCCAAAAACCTTTCTTCAGCCGTTTGCGCATCGGATGATTCGGGCCAAACACCGAAGTCACATCGTCCCCATTGTTATCTTTGTCTTCTTTAGCCAACGCATCTAAATGCTCAAGGGTCTCCAACCCTGCTTCATGCGTCCACAACATGAACGAAACATCACCAGGATGAACACCTAGTTTCGCCGGCAACCCATACACCAACTCAGCGACCTCCCTAGGCAACATGCCCGAGCCTGAAACATTTCGGTACAAAAGACGGCACGGAAAAAGTTCCGCCTGTGGATCAGGGTCAACTACCGGCAAATCCACGTCAGGGTCACCATGTAAAAACGTGTCGCAAAAGTCAACCAACATCGGAATCACCGACTCCGGCAACCGGTAACTGTATTCCATACTTGCCGGGGGGCCAGAAAATCCTGCGCCACTCATTGCCCCATCAGTCCACGATGGCTTCGACAAATACAGCGACTGCGTCGGGTCGTAAGCAATCATCAAATCACTCTCATCATTACGAAGAACTTGTACAACCAACTCAAACCATTCAGCATCAATGTTTTGAGCCTCATCAATCAAAACCCGGTCATACAATTTCGGGCCCGTTTCTGTTTCCTCTTCCCAGTCCCTGGTTTTTAACGCCTCTGACAACAAACCCTGAATCTCTGCCGTCGGATACAAACCTCCTGGACCTCCGAAGTAAAGAAGACGAAGGCGTTTGCCGTAACCCGTGTCACGACAAACATCTTCACACCACTCATGTATATAAAAAAACGTGACATTACTTTTTACCGCTTTACTAATCTGCTGAGGGGTATAGCCATCCGGGCGATACCTCACTGCAATGTCTCGCAAATGATGCGCCATCGTGATATTAAAAACAAGTACCAACACTTTCTTACCCGCCAACGCCGCCTCAGCCGCCGACGCCGCCAACAACACAGACTTACCGCTCCCCGCAGGACCACAAACCCGTCGACGCTTCACCGGATTACGAATCAACTCCCACTTACGGCGATCCAAAGTCAACGGTTCACGCTGCTGCAACGTTGACTCCTGTTCAGACAGCAAAGACTCAATACGTTTAACTGTCCGGTCCGAAACCTTATGTTGCAAATGTTCCTTAAACGCCAACGGCAACAAGTCCTCGACACACCGATTCTCTAAAACCTCACGGCCAGCGAAAATAAAAAGATCCGACACGTTCCTATCGTGATGTGGGACTAGCCAACGAAGATACTCAAAAAGTTGATGGTTTTTCGGTGTAACAGTCATCACAACCACAGCAGTCACATTTCTACGCGCCATTTCGGTTGCTCTAAACAAACTTTGCGCAACCTCACGGTAGCCGATCACTTGGTCTACAGGGTTGCGAGTTACATACCAATTACGCCCTTGCCTAGATCGGGCAAGCAATGCCTTTTTTTCCGGCGAATACTCAAACTCACGCGCCTCCGGCGACCAATCCTTCACCTCAAAAACCGCCATACCCGCATCAGGATTAAACACAACAACATCCGGATTCGCATTCCACAACTGCGTTTGAACCGCGATAGTCCACCCCGGCGGCAACCCATCATCTAACAACTCAGCCAACGCCAACTCACCAGGCTCCATAACCGGGCGAAGCGTATGCCACACCGACCGATCAGGAATAGTTCTCGGTAGTACCATCTAAAGCCGTTCACTCACTGGTATTTACCAGTTTTGTCGCCATATATTGTGATCCTCTTTATCTCACCCAGGGTCCGCTCTCTTTGGAGCTCGCTAGGCGACACCGCAAACCCATCCCAAAGAACAAAAGCAGAATCATTCGACGCTATTTGTTCCCCAAAGGGAATATCAAAAAATGGCGATTCTTGCATTACTGGTAAATAACCCAATCAGGTAAGGGAAGTGGACTTCTGTGATAACTAGGTATAGCACCCGTGTGACGGCAGTTCTCAAGAACTTAAAACTTCTAGTCACTGTCGCTCCTCCGTACCAAGATGCAGCGCCTCGGTCCCCCCTTCGACAGCATTCAGATTGCGGGTGCACACAGCGTGTGAGAGAATACATCCCATGGTCAAACCACTCAAAAAACAATCACCTTCAGCCAGCGTAAGTAGTATTCGCTCCACTGAGGAGATCATCGATCAGCTCGAAAGCGTAGACATCAGCGACACACGGGCTGACGATGACCAGCGTTTCCCAGAATGTGAAGGCATCTCTCGGTCAGCGGAACCGGAAGGAGCATGGTGCGTCTATTGGGCTCCTTCAAATGAACGAGACGAGAACAACGACTGCTACATCGGGCCGATTACCTACTCGGATCCGACGAGTTATGGGTGCGAGCCTAGCGATTTTTTAGCAGACTTAATGAAACATTATCCCTTGGCGATGACACCTACGAGTTCGATGGCATTGATGCAGGTGAGGCGCTCTTACTTATCAAAGCGACGGATCTCGGTGGTGAACGGACGGAGTGCCTATACATCAACGGCTTTTACGCCGAATTTGAAGCAGGAGAGATTACCGCGTGGTATCAGCCGTAAATATCGAATAGAAGGAGGGCATAATGAAACTTGTCTACGGGTTTTACGGTTGGAATAGCACCCTTCAAATAGCATCAGTTGACGCAGCAGAGGGATTCGCTAGCAGCTACGAAGAACTCGCCGCCATCGGTGCATGTAATGATTACCAAGAAATACGCACCCTGCTCGGCGACGAAGAATTCGACTGGCGATTTGGTGAGCTTATTCAAGAGGCTTGGGAAGACCAGAACCGTGATTCCCAAAACAACCAAGACTGCCCACCAAGCGGGTGGGAGCCACCGTTTGCTCCACCGGATAGTGGAGAATTATTTAATGAACTTAGCGGTGTCAATTCACCTAGTAATTGCGGTGTGCCTTCTGAAATTCTTGAACTGGGTTCACGAGGATTTAGCATAAGTTCCGGCGAAATGGTCGACTGGGGTGACACCACCAAGAACCACTTAGAAGCGGTACAGGAAGTTTGTGTTGCAAATGTTTGGCAGCTAGTGGAGCGTCAAGATTTATTTGATCGCATGACCAATGCAGTGATGGGAGCGTAGGCATTTCCTAGCTAATTATTAGCCACAACCTTCTTGCCAGTCTTCGTCAATGCCATACCATGTCCGCCATTTTTCTGTGGCCTCTTCGGTGGTGCCAAACTTCCCGAGGGCGTTCCATCCATTGTTCTCGGACCAAGCGACATAAATGCCGTCATCTAAATCATAAAGTTCGGCGAGATCGCCGCCTCCAGGAGACATGCCTTCGAGTGACGCCCGAGCAATCGGTCCGAGATCCCAAAGCATTTCTGTATCAAAGTGAAGGTCGGCAACGCAAACCAAATCAGGGCAAGACAGACCGTCGCACGGGCGGGGCGAAGGCTCATGTTCCACCGCGGGCGGCGGCCAGGCAGGAAAGACCAATGGTTTAGTTTTTTTAGGCTTCGGCTTGGCTTTTGGTGGTTGAGCGATCTCTCTAATTTCTGTCGAAATACTGGCGTTACGAGCAACTGCTTTTCTCACAGACTCATCTACGTCAACAGCGAGTTGGCGAGCAATCAACTCTGGGCATCCCTCACGTTCAGCAATCGGTTCGCGTACCGCAGCATTTTCGTCTTTAGCCAGCACCCCAAGGAGGTCTTGTGGGCAGTTCTGGTTGGAGACCACGCTGCGCTTGATGTCAACTGAATCGTTTGCTGCCAATTTTTTTAAGACATCAGGCGGCGTATTGGGGTTTCTCGCCACGCCGACCTTTATAGGGATCCAGTGGCCGATGTATCTGCCGGGTTTAGCCCCATCGTCATCGGCCAGGGTGGCGAGCAAATCAACAGGGGTATTGCTGTGAGTAGCCACGACAAACCTGAACTGGTCAATATCTGAATTTACTAGGCGCCGAAGGTGCTGAGATTCAAAATCTATCAAACCATCGGTGATGCTAAAGAGTGGGAAAATCTTACCTTCTACTGCTAAGTCAATAGCAAGTTCTCGGGGCAGGTTAGCGTTCCACTTGAACTGATCAAGGACCGTCTCATTGGTGTCTCCGGAAAGGCGCTTCAGGATTTTTATAGAGGCCTGCGGGTTAGAGGCCACCGACCGCCGCACAGCCGGGCTGGGGTCACGGGAAAGGCGTTCCAATGTTTCTTGGGACGCTCCCACGTTCGCGGCAACCGAAGCTCTCACCCTGACTCGCCGCACATGACTGAGGCGCGCCAGAATTTTGACAGGGGTATTTTTATGCTCGGCGAGCAGTTGGCGGATCTTCTCATCTTCTTGGTAGTTGAGCAAGACAAGACCATCGGCAGGGGTTGAAGGGTTACCAGCCAACGCACGTCGAACAATTACTATTTGGTCAGTTGCGCATGCTTTCAGCCACTTTTGGGGAGTGGATTCGTTAGAAGCCGCGGCAGCCCTGACAAACCTGTTCGCATCCTGAATGAGCGCTTCTAGCATCTCTGGGTCATTGGTTCGCTCACCCGCAAAAACTCGCCGAGCCGGGCTGTCATCACGAGCAAGAAGCTTAAGAATAGACACCCGCCGGCGTTGGCCGCCGCGCCCAAAATTACCTGACTCAAACAAAAGCCGCATTGATGTGAGGTACTCATCAATCGCCATCTTCAACTCCTTCTTCAACACAGGTTTCTCAATGTCGTATCACTTACAATGTACACATGGGGTGTGACACACTAAAGATAAATAGGAATATTTTACCTCCGCCTTAGCGTCAAGTTTTCACCTGGCAACAGTAGGCGCTTTCACATCAGACACTTGCTTTTCTAGCCAGCTCAGTGGGGGCTAAGGGTAATCCGCTACTCAATGACTTACGGCCAATACGTTCAAGTTGCCGTTTACTTCTCGGGGTAGAGTCTCAGTCTCAGTCTCAGTCTCAGTCTCAGTCTCAGTCTCAGTCTCAGTCTCAGTACCCCAATGTCACACCCATCATGCATACTGAGATTGGCCAACACATCGTACCCACAAGTGAAAGAAGTTACCATCATGATCAAGTATTTAGGTTCAAAAAGACGTCTAGTGAGCGTTCTAGGTGACCTCTTTGAAGCATCTGGCGCTACCACCGCTGTCGATCTATTCACTGGAACCACCAGAGTCGCACAAGAGTTCAAGAAACGTGGCGGATTCGTTACAGCCGTTGACATCTCACGTTACTCAGAAGTTTTTTCGAAATGCTATATAGAGACGGATGCTTCTTCCGTAAACGAAGCTGAACTAAAAGAAGCATTAGACCATCTATCAAACTTACCAGGTGAAGCAGGCTACTTTACTGACACTTTCTGCATACAATCACGATTCTTTCAACCCTTTAATGGCGAGCGTGTTGATGCGATACGAAACGCCATTGAAACTGATTTTCAAGGATCTCCCCTCTACCCCATTCTGCTCACCAGCCTCATCGAAGGCGCAGACCGCGTGGATTCTACAGCTGGGGTTCAAATGGCTTATATAAAGAAATGGGCAAAACGCTCTTTTAACGCTCTTGAGTTACGCGTCCCGGAGCTCTTACCTGGACGAGGCGTCGCTTTACGCGGCGACGCAAACAAACTTAGCGCAGATATAGGTCCCTTTGACCTTGCTTACCTAGACCCCCCTTACAACCAGCATCGATACTTCACCAACTACCACATTTGGGAGACTCTCGTGGCATGGGACAGCCCAGAGTTTTACGGTGTCGCATGCAAGCGTATTGATTCACGAGACACAGAGACAAAAAGTCTTTACAACCGCAAGCGTGAGATGCCCGAAGCCCTCGCACATGCAATAACTTCAATAAATGCCGAGACGCTCATTGTCTCCTACAATAATGAATCGTGGGTAGAAAAAGATGCACTAATCGATACCTGTAAAGCGCATGGTGAAGTAGTTGTGCTCGCATTTGAATCAAAACGATACGTAGGAGCCCAGATTGGTATATTTAATCCAAGCGGGGATAAAGTTGGCAAAGTATCTCATCTGACAAACCTTGAATATGTTTTTGTAGCTGGCGACCCTAAAACAGTGAAAAAAATGACTGAAAAATTTATTTAATATTCCTCATTTTGCGCCTTTTTTCATCTAAATAAACCGGACTTCACAATACCTTCCCACTTCTCTTCAGCAGTTCCAGTGAACTCCCATACTCCTCCTTTTCTTTGCCAGGTAAGTTCAGGGAGCGGAACGAACACCGCAAAAGTGTCCTCATTCGACATTCCAGCACCCCTCACAAACCCACTACGCAATATTGCTAAGCGGCAGGCTGAAAGTAGCTCTTCTCGTGTGTACAGGTAAAGGAACTTTCCTCCGTCAAGCGCATTCACATAGATAGTTGCATCTGAACCGGAGATGGAGGTCAAGGAGGCGCTTACAAATGGGAGCCTCCCTACTTGAGTACACCCGCTTGCTCCTGCTCTTCTATCTGCAACTTTGGCTGCCGAAATCGCATCAAGAGAAATGCCTAATATTTGTGCAGTATCTTTAAGTCCGCTTGCATGCTTGATTTTTGACGTAACTTCAAATATTTCAACGAAGTTCTGCGAGTATTTTGATGGATTTATAGGCTGGCCTTTGCATTCAATCGTCGACAAAGACCCCTTCATCAAAAAATCCCCGTTTCGATAGTTTTTCTCCCTTTCCCAAATCCTTTCAAGAGTGACGTCGGCCTCTGCAGCGAAGAATGCCTCAACGACTTGAAGCGCTGCTTCTTCTTTGGGCACCCCTCTCCGATAACCTTCTTTTCGTGTAACCATTCAACCACTCTCAATCCCTCTTTACTAATATCGGTACATGCTGCGCACACGATGAACCGGCCAAACCGTCATCTCTCGTCGTCGGCAGCTTGCACTCGCTCGTAAATGACCTCTCTCATCTTGCTATAAAGCCAATCATAGGTAAACCCACTTGGCGATAACCAACACGAGTTCTCTTCTGGAAAGTATTCGTCCCATCCCTGCTCGTGTGCGACATCCAACAATTTTCCCATTTGACCTGCCGGATGAGCACCTGAACCTCTACAGAATGTCACATACGACACATGTTGATTTAGTTTTCTGCAGCGATACATATTCTTGTACCATCGCTCAATGGCGTTGCCCTTGTCTTGTTGCTTCTTGGCTTCAAAGACCGCCACAAGATCATCTCTATAGTACCAAGCGCCTCCATCTGGTTCACACGGCGTGAGCGTATCAGTCTTTGGAATCCTGACCTTCATAGTCAAGCCAGATACTCCACTAAGTTCTATGGCTAACTGATCTCGAATCGCCTTTAAGTCTCTGTCTATCTTTTTTGATGCTTCATCCGAAGCACCCTCATGTCCTTTTCGAAGGCCGCCCTTTCCTTTTTTAGTGATTGCGGTCCCACCGACCGTATTATTTTTATCGCTCACCGCACCCACGATTCTTGACCACTACGAACAAGCGGTCATGCTTGGAGTTCGCTTCGTTAGACATTGCAACTATCTCGCTTTCAATAAGCTACTAAAGAAACGCTGCTAATAGCCTCTTGACCTTCTGCCATGCGGGGTTCAGCATCGTTTAGTAGCCTAATGTCTCATCCTTTCTTCCCATGACGTATCCACTAAATCAGATCCTACGCTTTTACCACATGGGTGTTTGCGATAAGGTAGACGAGGGTCGGTTACAAATCGGAGCTAATATTTTTTTACCTTCGTTACCTAAATAGGCCGGGATCACATCAGGCACCTCCGAAGCCATAAAACATCCTGGGGGAAAATGAAGGCGGGTAACTTTACTCAGGATCTCGGAATCAACATGCAACGCTTGCAGCTCGCCCACCACAACCATCTGTGAGGTGACCCAAACCCTTTTTAAACTCGGATCGGCGCTACCAAGTGCTCCGGCTAAACGCCGAGCCTTCATTCCAATACTCGGTACTGGGTTGGACCGCAACTCACCGTTAAC
>ENA-OREN01005564-OREN01005564.1-marine-metagenome-genome-assembly--contig:-NODE-5564-length-10386-cov-4.902318_pt1 | contig 10386 bp, 7 predicted proteins | sample MGYA00248624_ERZ508555 | MGnify/ENA primary metagenome ERZ508555 (study PRJEB26222, sample SAMN06267773) | marine metagenome | isolation source: Saanich Inlet, British Columbia, Canada | place...
TCTAATATATATTTTCGATCCCGCTGCCGCGGAATAAATAGTCAAATAGTCAAATAGTCAACACAAATTTAATCCCTCACACAACGGACAGATAACCCGTAAGACACAGTAGAATAGAAATGCCACACTTCTGAATCGTCATACTGCATTGCCCTGGCCCATGCCCAACTAAAGTTGCTATTGTACTCCGTAGAAGACCAGAAGTATCCTATTAATCCGGAATGGTAGTAATCTTGAAAGTAACCTTCGCGCCGACCAGCCGGAAGGGCAGTAAAATCACTTTCGTTGGTTGCACCTTCATTAGGTGCATACCACAATCCATCTCCACCTTCTATTGTGCCTGTTGCTTTCATCTTTCCACCTGCTACACCACTTCCTCCAAGATAATCAACTAAGATCTGCCATTCACCATCCGTAGGTACGTGCCAGCCTTCAGGGGCAATATTCCGACTATCATACACTGCATACCAATTATATACAGTTGCGTATCCTCCCGATGAATAAGCACCAATCGAGAGATCATGCCAGGTGTTACCGCCGTAGCCCGTGGGTATGGCATCACCATTCCGGTAGTGGGTTACTTCCAAATTTTCCGCCATCCAGACCTGATTACCGATAATAATTGCTTCATAAACAAACCCATCTACGTCAGTTACAGTACCACAATAATTCTCAACCAACCCAGTATTTCCACCAACGCAATAATCGCATTCATTCTCAAAAGCAGTGCCATCGCAGTCTCCATTACAATCTTCTACGGTAGTTCCATTACATTCACCGGCACAATCTTCTTTGGCGGACCCGTTGCACTCCCCAGCACAATCTTCAACTGCAGATCCACCCCATTCACCGTCGCAGTCCTGCCAGAAGTATACAATTGTTTCAATATGCCCGGACTCGTTCAAAGCCGTGAACGCACTTACACGGTAAGTGTAGTCTGTGCCTAACGCCAAGCTCGTATCGGTGTATTCGGTTACGTCTGAATCAACTTCGGCAATTTGAGCAAAACTCCCGCTCCCGGCTTTTCTGCTGATCCTGAACCTGGAAATACGCCCATCTTCCTGTGCCCAGGTCAGTTTGATCTGTGAATCGTCGATGACCTCTGCCTGCAAGTTGCTTGGCGCCCAGGCATCGGGGTCAGCGTTAGGATCAACTGGGTTGGAACGCTCGCGGTCTTCACAGGTGGTAAACAATACTCCTGCAATTATTAAAATAAATTGAAGCCGTTTTTTCACTAATACCTTTGGTCTTGTAGGAGCGCTTCCAATTTTCCTGCGTCTTTGTCTTCGTAGCCCGTATGTGAATAAATAATTTCTCCTTTTTCATTCATGACAAAAAGTTGCGGTAGAATTACGGACAAGCCTCCGGTATCACTGGCAGAAATCACTCCAAATTTCTTTGCCACTAGTCCATACTGATCCAGCAAAATGGGAATTTTTGTCTTCAATCTGTTATTCCATTTCTGGACAATGTCCTTTTTCTCTTTATAATCAATAAGATAAAAACCCACTTTAGGGAATTTGACTGAAAGGCTGTCCAATGCTTTGACCTCTTTCTGGCAGGGTGCGCACCAGGATGCGGAAAAACTCATGACCGTTACTTTGGGCTGTTTGGCCTTTTCGCCGTAAACGTCACTTGCAAAGAAATTCTCCCCTGATAGTGTAGGAAGAAAAAAGGTTGGTGCTGACACCTGGGCGTGAGCTAGTGTAGTGAATAAAAGAAGTATCAGTGCCTGTTTCATGCTATTTCCCCTTTAATTGTTTTTTAAGCTTACCGATATCTAATGTGAACTTCACCCCAGACAAGCCGATAGCGCCTGCAAGGAAATAACTACCTGCTGCAATACTATCATTTAAGAAAGTTTTATCATAGAAACTAGATGCATCAGAAGTCGTCTGGGCATTCAAATATTCATCGTAATTAGATTCAGCTGAAGCTTGCATGGCCAGCCCAAACAGAACCATAGCCGCGGTTCCTCCAAAAGAAATCCTTTGTTTTAATTTTACCTTATCAATATCCTGGTGTATACTGCCTTCATAGGTCATCAGTTTGAAATGAAATCTCCTGTTATCGTTCAAAGCGAGCATAAACGTTTCTGATTGAGGTAAAAAAGACGGGTGATCAATTTTAAGAGTATGAGAACCGACGGGAATCCCATTCAAAATACTGGGTGTTTTTCCTTTTCCTTCACCGTCAAGATATACGTCCGCATCAGGCGGTTCCGTGATTATGATCAGTTTCCCGGAATGGCGCTCCAAATTGAAAAAGTGTTCATAGTTTTGGTCTCGCTGGATATTCATAAATTCGGTCTGTGAATGATAATCCTTGGCGCTGGCAGTTATTTCTAGCATACCCTCTGCAATTCGATATCCTTTCAGTGGCAGATTCCCGATTCTCTTTCCATTGGCCGCAATCTCTGCCCCATTGGGTTTCCCCGTAATAGATAATATTCCGGAGCGGGCATCCATATTCATGTTTAACTCAAGGTTCTTTCCATCTTCAATAACAATATCAAGATTTATGGTTTGGTACAGATCTTTTATCAATGTGATGTGGTAATTCCCTGAAGGCAGTTCATCTAGCTCAAACGGTGTAGTGCCTCTGCTTTGTCCGTCTATTCTGACTTCAGCATCTGCTGGATCCGTTTTCAGGTTTAATTTCCCAAATGCAGGGGTCAGGGAAATGTCTCTAGTATTGACGCTTCCATCAGTAATTATATAATTTTCTTCGTGGGTGTGATATAGGTCTTTCGATACTCGTATATTGTATGAATCGGATTTGATCCGATCAATGCTGTAGGGTGTTTTTCCCTTTACCTGCCCATTGATCATGACAACGGAGCCTATGGGCAGGGAATTGATGGATAAACTCCCAAAATTCGGTTTCAACACAGTTTTGACTTCGCCAATCATGTCCGGTTGTATGTTGAGAATTTCACTATATGGATAGTACAGATTTTTCTCAATACGAATTTCATGGTCACCCACACCAATATCCGCAATCTGAAGTATGGTTGTGCCCTTTTCAATGCCATCCACGTAGGCTGTTGCCCCCGTGGGTTCGGAGCGAACCACAAGAATACCTGTGGTCGCTTCTACCTGTATTGAACTTCCTGGTATTAGTGATACGTCGTAAGACAATTCTTGTTCAGCCATTACGTTGAAATCTTTTTCCCAATCCTTGAACCCTGAGAGAGAAAACTTTATCGTATGCATCCCCTCCGCAATTGACAAGGTCACCTGATTTCCTGAACTTAGGCTATTGTATTGCCCGTCCATAAAAATGGCAACGTTTATCTGATTTATATTAAATATTACTTTGCCTTTTCTGGTAGAAGCGTATTGTGTTGTAGTTTCTCCCGATTGGTCTGAGCCCATAGATGCTTCTGCACCCATTCGCATGGCAATATTTTTGATGGTACCCTTAATAAAATCCGTCACTTTGCCCTCATGATCATCCATATCCTGATAGATGATTTTTCCTGTTGCAACGTCAATAAGCTTGATATTTAAAGAATAAAAATCCCCGATCTTGCTGATGCTTCCCGCTACAATTTGGCTGACGCCGATTAGTTGGCCGATCTCGACCGCACATTCATCCGCAACACAACCTGAAGCCTGAAATTTCTGTTCTTCCAGGATTTTGTCCATCATTTCCCGTTCAACAATATCAAAACGACGTGTTTTGGATAATTCGTAAGAAAATCTGTCTGTGATGTTCTTTGAAGTGATTTCATCAACACCACTTCCTTCAAACTGCATGACTGCGATTCGTTCCTGCCCAATAATCCATGATATTGTAACCATAAACCAGATAATATATTTTTTCATATCAATATTCTGCTGAAATCAATTCATCATCCTCTCGTTATTAGTGTCGCCAAAAAATCCATAATCCATCATCCTTGTAAGTACTTTCTTCTTTTCTTGTCCATGGAATAGATAGGTAATATTTTTGATATTTCCATTACTATCTCTAGAATAAGTTGTTGAGAAAACCCAAATGATAGTAATAAAAGAATTAATAATAATCTCCTTACCCAAATATACAACCAGACTCAAAGTTTCTACAATGGGGAGATATACGTATTTTTGGGTGTTTTCATTAAGTATTTTTGCCTGTTTTAACTAAATAGTGGTATAAACAAACAAAAAACCCCACGAATGTGGGGCTTGATGATGTAATTCTGGTGTTTAGTCACACACACCTTCAGTCCAGTCTGTTACACCCGCATTTTCAGCATAGCAATTATTTGAATAAGTTTCTCCATCACAGCCACAAACTGGAGCATAGATTTCATAACAAGAATCATTGGATATTTTCGATTCATCTATACATTCACTATTATCTTCACAGCTCCAAAAATCCAACCCTATAAATAGCAGTAATGTGATATATCTACTCATCTCCAAATCTACCCATCATCCCACAAACATAAAACTTCTACAAGAATGTGGGGCTTGATGTTTATCTATTCTAATTCGACCATCCCATTTAACAGTTCATCAAAATCTCTTCTATATGCATTAAATAAATTTTGGGTGGTATAAGTCATTAGTTGATTTGTCCCATCCCTATTTGAAAAATAATACCCATAGTATGATATACTTATGCCCTCAATCGTCCCTTCCATTTGCATCATTAATATTCTGCTATTATTAACGAATCTATATTCTTCATGTACTATTTGCATATCAGGTGAAACAGATTTTGCATTTTCTAATGCAATATTTTTTAAGGTTATTAAAGGTATCTCAATTCTCTCGGTAATTAACATACCATATGCATCTTCTCCTTTTAATTCGAAATCGTATTCAGCATCAGGATTATTTTCTGATTTCGTAAAACTCCATTTTTTAGGATTTAACCATACACCTACACTAGTTTTCTTACTTTTTAATAGAAATGTAGATTTAACATTTTTTGTAAATTTTCTTTTATTTTCATAAATAGATTCTTCTGCTTGATTGTAATCACTGGCATATTCCCAAGAACCATCTTCAAACAAAATGACTTCTTCTCCAAGGTCAGTAATCGCTTTTGTCTGTGCTATACAATTTGCAGACAATGTAAGACTTATTATTATAGTTGTGATAGTTTTCATAATTGTTTCCTTTTTAAATACTAACCTAAATCTACAAAAAATAGTAGTACAATGTGTGTGTGGTTTATATCCTGACCCGTACCTTTGATATTTCGGGTTGGGTTGGCATAATCGAACTGTTAATGTTAATGTATAGTTACAACCAGACCTAAAGTTTTTACAATGGGGAGAGCTACGTATTTATGGATGTTTTTATTAAGTATTTTTGACCACTTAAGGGCAGTGGTGTAAACAAATAAAAAACCCCACAAGTCTGGGGTTTCATGTTGTAGAAAGGGTAAATCTATTCTTTTCTATCTATTAATCAACGTTACCGTTGGTGTGTCGGGGCGACAGGATTTGAACCTGCGACCACTTGACCCCCAGCCAAGTGCGCTACCGGACTGCGCCACGCCCCGTATTAAGTTCGAATTATTTCTAATATTGCCTTAAGATCTTCTCTGATTTTTCCGAATATAACTTTTTGTTTATCGGAAAGGCCTTGTGCTGATTCAATATGTTTATCGTCACCTCCACCATTTAGGACATGCCTTGCTCCATCAATTGTAAATTTCTTTTTATATAATAAATCTTTTATTTCAAGAATAATATCTATGTCTTTTTGACGATAAGTTCTATTACCTGCACGATTTTTTGGAGGATTCAATTGCTTAAATTCCGTTTCCCAATAGCGTAATACATATGCTTTTAGGCTGGTTAATTTGGCTACTTCACCAATGGAATAATATAATTTTTTAATTTTAGGTTTCATAGAATTTGGTAAGGATAATACTTAAACCATTACTTTAAATTAATGCCGATTACTTCTTCGGGCAAGCGAAATGAATACTCTTATTTATCTAAGTAATCTAAATATAGTTGTGCTAAAATAGTGGGAGTCTTCTTTATCAACTCTTCCGGTTCTACCATTGCCACACGCATTTGTGTTTTTCCATAAGATGGGTCCGAATAAAATCCATTCATAGGAGCTAATAGAAGGGTATAATCTTTTCCATCAATATTTACTTTTCCTTTGGATGCGCAGTATTTTACAAAGTCTCTTGCATCAAATAAATTATTGCAAATATTCCTAAAATCTATCACAAAATAAATTGCAGCTTCAGGCATTGTTACAATTAAACCTGGTATCGCATTCAATAAATTTTCACGTAATGGAATCATTAATTGTCTATAATAATTTCTTTGAGATTGATACCATTCATTTAGATCTTCATGAGATTCATGTGCTAAACTTCCAAAAATATGTTGACCAATTGCGTTTGCACATAAATTAGCTGTGTATTCTGAAACAGCTTTTGTATGAAAATTATCATTATCTGTAACAAGGCCACCAATGCGTAACCCACAGGCATTCCATACTTTAGATGCAGATTCTATACTTATACGTCTACCGGTAATTCCGGGCGCATTATCCTCTGTTATTCTCCAAATACTAGAAGATCCATCATCCACATAATATAATTGCCTATAAGCTTCATCGCTAATCATCCAAATATTATTCTTTACACATATTTTTCCAATCATGTTTAACTCTTTTTGAGTTAAAAATTGTCCAGTCGGATTGTCATTTGGGATCACCAACAATCCTCTTGGTTTTTGCTTTTGTATCATAGAATCAATATAGTCAAAATTCAATGGGTCAAACATTCCGTCATCAGAAATATGTCGATTTGAAGTAATGATTTGAATGGATAAACGTTTCCCAAATTCGATATAGTTAGTATATGCTGGATCTAGAAGCATTAATGGATTATCTGAAGATGGGCCACATACACCTAGCATCATTAATTCCATCGCTTGAGATCCACCATCAGTAATCAGGCTATGTAATTGTTCAACATCTACACCTTCGGAACCAATAATATTAAGAAAGGCATCTCGTGCTTCTTGGGTCCCTACGCTTGGTGTATACTTTACAACACCATTACTAAAGCTATTTGTCCCGAGTTCATTCATTCTTTTTTGCATGGCAGGATGCATAGGTAAAGACACATTCCCAATTGCAAGATTTACAACTTGAATGTGATTTTTATCAACCCTTTTAGAAAAGATAATCTGTGCTTCTCGAATAGATGAAGGTAGTCGATGATTAAAATGAGTTGATAATTTAGGATTCATAATACTTATCTCATTGATAATTTAGTCTATTATAAAAACAAAAGCGGTGAAACTATTGTTTAAATATAATTTCACCGCTCGATTTTGTACATTTAGAATCGTTCTAGAAGCGACGTTTCTTAAATGGTTTACGTCCACCATCACGTTTATCTCGTGGTTTTCTTGGTGGAGGTGGTGTCCATCCTTCAGGTTTTTCCATTAATGCTTTACGGCTAAAGTCTAAGCGACCCTGGTCGTCAATTTTCATTAATTTGATTCTCATCGGATCACCTGGCTTACAAACATCTTCTACATTTTCTGTTCGTTTCCAATCCATTTCAGATATATGAACTAATCCTTCACGACCAGGAGCAAATTCTACAAAAGCTCCAAATGTCATGAGTCGAGTAACAGTTCCATCAAACTCCATTCCCACTTCTGGTTCAAAAGTGATGGCACGAACGAGTTCAATAGCATCGTTACATTTTGCTGCATCTACTCCAGCAACTGTTACTGTTCCATCATCATCAACATTCACTTCACATTCTGTATCTTCAATGATTTTTTTGATGTTTTTTCCACCAGGACCAATCAAAGCGCCAATCTTTTCAGGATTAATCTGTAAACTCAAAATACGTGGAGCAAATTCAGATAATTCACTTGCTTCAGGCTGAGCTTCATCCATAATTCCTATAATGTGCATCCGCCCTTCTTTTGCTTGATCTAGAGCTTCGGTTAATAGTTCAAAGGATATACCTTCAATTTTAAGATCTAATTGAATGGCTGTAATTCCTTGACTAGAACCAGTTACTTTAAAATCCATATCGCCTAAATGATCTTCCATTCCAAGAATGTCACTTAAGATAGCATGACGTTTTCCATCGGTAATTAAACCCATAGCAATTCCTGATACATGTTCTCTCAAAGGAACACCTGCACTCATCATGGATAGAGATCCACCACATACAGATGCCATGGATGATGATCCATTTGATTCCATGATTTCAGACACAATTCGTATGGTATAAGGGAAATCATCATAATCTGGCATCACGGGCTTTAACGCACGTTGCGCTAAGTTTCCGTGTCCAATTTCACGTCTACTTGTAAAACCGATTCTACCCGTTTCACCTACGCAATATGGTGGGAAATTATAGTGAAGATAGTAATTTTTCTTATAATCTTCATCCATGCTATCCACAATCATTTCATCGCGTTTAGATCCAAGTGTTGTAACAACCAACGCCTGCGTTTCTCCACGTGTAAATAAGGCTGACCCATGATTCCTAGGTAAGAATTTTGGTTTAGCTGTAATAGGGCGAATATCTGTTGTTGATCGTCCATCGCTCCGAACACCTTCTGCCAAAATACGCTCACGAAATCCTGCTTTAAATTCATCACCAATAATGGATGAAATATCTTTCTCCATTTCAGGGAATGATTCAGCTAATGATTCCTTTGTATCAGCTTCTAAAGCAGATTTTGCATCATTTCTTTCATGCTTATCTTCAATTTTTACAATTTGAGATATTTGCTCTCCAACTACATCCAATACAGCAGTTTTTAATTCTGTATTTTCTTCAGGTAGATTTAATTCTCGCTTTGTAACATCACAAGCTGCCACTAATTCATTTTGAAAATCAATCAATGATTTAATATGTGTATGAGCAAAATTCAAAGCATCTAAAATGATGTTTTCAGGTAATTCATCTGCTTCACCTTCAACCATGACAACGGCTTCGGAATTTCCAGATACAATTAATTCTAAATCTGAATCAAGCATTTGTGAGCGAGTTGGATTAAGAATAAACTCATCTCCATCTCTTCCAACGCGAACTGTCGCAATTGGGCCATTAAATGGTATTGATGAAATACTTAATGCTGCTGATGCACCAACACCGGCTAAAACATCAGGTAAATTTTCACCATCACTACTTAACACAGTAATAATAACTTGTGTCTCATTTTTAAATCCTTTAGGAAATAAAGGACGTATGGGTCGATCTGTGAGGCGACTGGTTAAAACTTCGTGCTCTGATGGACGAGCTTCTCGTTTAAAAAATCCACCGGGAATTTTACCTCCGGCATAATGTTTTTCCCTGTATTCCACCTGTAGTGGGAAAAAATCAATATCTTCTCTTGGCGTTTTTGCGGCATTAACTGCTACAAGAACTGTTGTATCTCCATAATATACCATTACGGATCCATCTGACTGGCGGGCAACTTCACCTGTTTCAATTGCAAGTGTTCTGCCGGCTAGAGTCATTTCTTTACGTATCATTTTCGTTTCTTTTTCTTTCTTGTTTTATTTCGTTAACACGGACATGGTTTCTAAAGTTAGGTTGAAGTAAATCTCTTATACCCTTACTGTCAGCTAAAAAACGACTTAATGCTCTGTCAGTAGAATATCCTTCTTCTATATACATCTTTTTGTTTTTACCTTTTTCTATATATCTCTGAACTTTCTTAGTTGTAAGAGACATTCCAGCAGGAGCAGGCGCTCCAGCCCAAATATCATGTGCTTCAAAATCTGTTTGAGCAACTGCTTCTAATAATAGTTGTCCTATCTGAGACTTGCTTTGGGTGCTACCAAAGTTTGTTCTAGTAACTTCCTCAATATAATCGCCTATACTTTCTTCTAAAACTTTTCTTTGAGGTGTTCTGACATTTCTATTACGATCTCTCCTCCAAAGATTCGGGTGTCTCTCACCTTTAACTTGGGCATATTCCTCGTGAGTTATCTTTTCTTCATCTGAAAAGTCAGCCCAACTCGCTTCTTCCATTGCCCTATAGTAAGCTAATAGCAGAGCCAAGTTTAACTGAGGACTATGCATTGCGTTAGGCTCGCCTATCCATTTGTCAAAAGTTTGTGCTACTCGTGGATTAGAGGCAGCAAAGTTCATCAACATATTTTGTAATTTATTTGCGTTACCATATAAATCTGATACAACAGTAGTAGCTTCTTGAGCTGTCAAAGGAATGTATTGTCCTCTATCCATAAAAGCAGGGAACGATTCTGCCTCTTGTTTTTGTTTATTCCTCCAGTAGTTAGCTCTATTTGTAGCAATAGTTTCACTTCCTGTACGCTCTAAGTAATGTTTGTAAACTAAATCGTAAGTGTTTTGGTCTTCCTCATTTAATTCACCAGAAACACTTTGTCGTTTTTGTAACTTCCTAGGAACCCC
>ENA-OREN01005569-OREN01005569.1-marine-metagenome-genome-assembly--contig:-NODE-5569-length-10378-cov-4.269974_pt1 | contig 10378 bp, 10 predicted proteins | sample MGYA00248624_ERZ508555 | MGnify/ENA primary metagenome ERZ508555 (study PRJEB26222, sample SAMN06267773) | marine metagenome | isolation source: Saanich Inlet, British Columbia, Canada | place...
TATATTTTTTTTAATAAAAAAATATTCTGAAAAAGTTAGATTATCTAGACTTGAACCATCTAAATACTCCATAACTAAATATATATTTTTATTTTTATAAAATTCTCCATAAAACTTGGGAATAAAATCAAATTGATGTAGTTTGGTTAAATATTCTGCCTCATTTTTATATACATAGTCATCTATCCCATTATTTTTCTTAAAATTTGTGAATTTTATAACATACTGATTATTTGTAAATATCTCTTTTTTTAATTGTCTAAAACCTTTTGGTAAGTTGGATTTTTTAGTATTTCTATTTACATTTTTAAATAAATTTACTAAAGTATCTATATCATTAGTCATTATTTGAAAATCTATTTCTTGCTTCATCTAAACTATCTACTCTCCCTATCATCAAAACCAACAGATACTAAAGATTTTATTTGAATCTCCAATATACTTTCTTCTCCATTAATTGGAATTAATGACTTCGGTATTATATTCGTAAAAGGTCTTAATCTTGAACCTAATCCACCTGCTAATATTACTGCTTTCATTTTGTATCCTCATATATTTTTTTATAGTATGTTTCTAATTTTTCATAAGTTTTATAAATAGAAAACTTATCTTCTACAGACTTCCTTACTCTTAGTCTTAAATCTCCATCATTCAAATATTTCTTTATTTTCTCTATATAAACTTCGGCAGGAGCATCAAAAGGTATTAATAATTCAGGAAAATCTTGTATTGATTCACTCACACCTCCTACATTTCTTCCAATTGCAGGAACGCCACAACTCATAGGTTCTAATGAATTAAGACCTTGCGCTTCCATTTTAGATACAACTAACGCAATTTTAGCTTGGTTTATATAGAATGGAACTTTATTGTTTTCAACAACACCTGTAACCAAATCAATGCCATCACGAGCATTTTCTCTTACATACTTTTCGATTTCATTTACATGTCCAGTTGACCATGTTGCAGTACCACCTATCATTAAAAATGAAAAATTACCTTTTTTTGCTATTTCTATAAATAATCTATGATTTTTAACATCTCTCATTCTACCTATTATCATAATATCATATTTCTTTTCAATATCACTCATAGGTCTATAGAGGTCTATATCAACACCCACTGCTATTTTGTGCGAATTGTTAATTCTTAATGTTTTTGATACAAAATTTGTACAAGATATTATATTTGGAGGAGTGTAGCGTTTTAATATCCTTTCAAAAAAAGGTATAGTTTTAGTAGTGCAATACCAATCAACTGTTTGATGCCATTTATTTTTACAAAGTTTTCGTTTTATATTCTTTGATAATAAACCATCGGTTTGAATAATATCAGATTTGTCAACTAGTATATTTACATCAACATAATTTATATTTTTATTGATTGAATTTAATATAATAGGATCAATTTTATCCTGTAAATATATAGCAAAATATACTGTATAGCTTTTAGAAAATAAATTAGCTAAATTTATAAATTGAGTTTGAAAACCACCCATAAGGCCATTGGTTAATATAAATCCTACTTTCATTTATCAATCCTAACACTACTTGAAATATTTATAACTCTTTGTTCTAAATATTTAACATTTGTCAAGTCTCCACATTGACAATCTTTAAAAATTTCTTTTGTTACCGCCCGACCTATTGAACCTGCGCCACCAATAACAAGAAAATTAGAGTTCGATACTATCAACTCTAAACTTCCAGAATATAATTCTATATCATTAGAGAATAAAAGTTTATCTCTACCAATTAATTTAAGTATTTTGTCCATAGTTGTTGTTGATAGTAAATTATTGCATTATCCTAATTGATTAAGGCAATTACTCGAAGAATTTTTCCATTTAACCATTTGAAAGTTAAATGTTTCAGCTATTTTATCTTTATTCATTAAAGTATTTTTTGGTCTCTTTGCAGGGGTTGTATACTGCTGTGTTGTAATAGGGTTAACCTTACAATTTATCTTTGCTATTTTAAAAATTTCCTTTGCAAAATCATACCAACTTATCTCACCCTCATTTGAATAATGATAAACTTCAGTTGACTGCTCTTTATTTTGATAATTTTTATTACTTATTATTTTTAATATTACTTCTGCTAAATCAGTAGCGTAAGTAGGCGAGCCTATTTGATCGCTTACCACGTTTAATTCGTTTCGCTCTTGACCTAACCTTAGCATGGTCTTAACAAAGTTATTGCCATATTCTGAATACACCCAGCTAGTTCTAATAATAATTGCATTAGTTAGCATCGCTGCTTGCAGTGCTTGTTCTCCAGCGAGCTTGGCTTTACCGTAGACATTGATTGGATTAGTTTCATCTATCTCTAAATATGGCTCATCACTTTCTCCATCAAATACGTAATCAGTAGAGATGTGCATTAGTTTAGCCTGCTGTTTATTGGCAATTTCTGCTAACTGTTTAACTGCTAAATGGTTAACTTGATTTGTTAAATCCTTTTCTTCTTCAGCTTTGTCAACTGCAGTGTAAGCTGCACAGTTAATAATAATATCAAACTTATCATTATTATCAAAGTAGTTATTGATATTATTCTCATCACTTAAATCTAATTCTTCTCTACCAGCAAAAATAAATTCATTGGGGTTTGTATTGTTGTTTATTTTTGCATTGGTGCTAATAATCTTATTAAGAGATTGCCCTAATTGACCATTTTTACCGGTAATTAATGTTCTCATGATTGCTAACTATTCAAATAAATCTTTAGCATTTGCTAAAGTGGGGTGAACCATATCCTTGTCTGAGAGTTGTAGAGTTTCTAATGGTAGCTGCCAATCGATAGTTAATTCACTATCATTAAATGCAATACCTCGATCATGCTCAGGTGCGTAGTAATTATCTACTTTATAGGAAAATGTTGCACTGTCACTCAGCACAACAAAGCCATGTGCAAATCCATGTGGCACAAATAGCTGGTGCTTATTATCTGCTGTTAACTCTACGGCTACATGCCTACCAAAGGTTGGGCTAGACTTACGTATATCAACAGCCACATCCAAAACACTACCTTCAATGACTCTCACTAGTTTTGCTTGAGTATAGGGTGGCAGCTGGTAATGCAGCCCTCTTAGTACACTCCTGGTAGATTTTGATTCATTATCTTGGATAAAATTAACTTTATATCCTATAGCCTCTTCAAATAGATCTTGTCTAAAGGTTTCTATAAAGTAACCACGATCATCACCATTTGTAGTGGGCTCAATAAGCACTACATCGGATATTGATTGAGCTACAAACTTCAACTGTCTTCCTCTGCACGTTTTAGTAGATACTGTCCATATTGATTCTTGGCCAAGGGTTGAGCCAACTCTATAAGTTGCTTTTTGTTAATATAACCTTGTTCAAAAGCAATTTCTTCAATACAAGCCACTTTTAAGCCTTGCCTTCTCTCTATAGTTTCAATAAAGGTTGAAGCTTCTAACAAACTCTCGTGTGTGCCTGTGTCTAGCCAGGCGTAGCCTCTACCCATAAGCTCAACTGTTAAGCGTTCTTCATTAAGGTACATTTGGTTCACAGAGGTGATTTCTAACTCACCTCTGTCAGATGGTACAACTTCAGTGGCTTTTTTAACTACATCATTCGGGTAGAAGTATAAGCCTGTTACTGCATAATTACTCTTGGGCCTACCTGGCTTTTCTTCAATACTGAGTGCTTTGCCAGTATTGTCAAAATCAATTACGCCATAACGCTCAGGATCATTAACGTGATAAGCAAACACTGTTGCCACGTTCTTATCTGTAGCATTACTAACAGCATTAGCCAGCATATCAGTCATGCCATGGCCATAATAAATATTGTCACCTAAGATTAAGCAAGCATCGTCATTACCGATAAAATTCTTGCCCAAGATAAATGCCTGAGCCAGGCCATCAGGAGAAGGCTGTACAATATATTCAAACTTCATGCCAATATCAGTTCCATCACCCAATAACTGCTCAAATCTTGGCAAATCCTCAGGGGTGGAGATAATAAGTACTTCTTGAATGCCGGCAAGCATTAATACTGACAAAGGATAGTAAATCATCGGTTTGTCGTAGATTGGCATAAGCTGTTTTGATACTCCTTTGGTAAGGGGGTATAGGCGTGTACCTGAACCACCTGCTAGAATTATTCCTTTCATGATTTAATCATTCCTAGCCTCTCGCCCTGATAACTACCATCCTTAACTCGATCGCACCAAACTTGATTATCTAAATACCATTTAACAGTCTTTTTAATACCTGTTGCAAAAGTCTCGTCTGGCGTCCAGTTTAATTCATTGGCTATCTTAGTTGCATCTATAGCATATCTTACATCATGTCCTGCTCTATCACCCACATAGGTGATAAGCTGCTCATACTTGTCAATACCATTAATCTTACTTGGCGCTAGATCGTCTAAAATACAACATACTGTTTTAACAACATCAATATTTTGTAATTCGTTATGTCCACCAATATTGTATGTTTTACTAATCTTACCAGTTAGCGCTACATGTAATAATGCTCTTGCATGATCATCAACATATAGCCAGTCACGTATTTGTTTACCATTGCCATAAATTGGCAAATCTTTACCTTCTAGTGCATGGAGAATAATCAATGGAATAAGCTTTTCAGGGAATTGGCAAGGGCCATAGTTATTAGAGCAATTTGTGATCAGTGTTGGGAATTTAAAAGTGCGTTGCCATGCACGCACTAAATGATCAGCGCTCGCTTTAGCAGCAGAATAAGGTGAGCTAGGTGCATAAGGTGTATCTTCAGTAAATAGATCACCTGTTCCTTCTAAATCACCATAGACTTCATCAGTAGATACATGATGGAATCTAAAGTTATTTTTCTTATCACTATCTAGATTAAGCCAATAATCTCTAGCCTCTTCCAATAGTACGTAAGTACCGACAATATTGGTTTGAATAAATTCACCAGGGCCATCAATTGACCTATCTACATGTGATTCAGCGGCAAGATGCATCACAATGTCTGGTTGATGTTTATTGAATACACGTTTAACCTCATTAGCATGGCAAACGTCTACTTGTTCGAATGTGTATCTTGCATTGTTTTCAATAGAGGCTAAAGATTCTAGATTGCCTGCATAGGTCAACTTGTCAACATTAATAACACTATGATCTGTGTTATTAATAATATGTCGAATAACAGCAGAGCCTATGAAGCCTGCGCCTCCAGTTATTAGGAATCTCTTATGATTTGAGTTCATTATGTTATTTGGCTAGTAAATTGGACGCTTTTTTATTTCGACTAATACAATATATTGATACACCCCTAGGGATTAATATTGGTCATTACTTTTGGATTCTACCATAAATATCTTCAAATCTTACAATATCACTCTCACCCAGATAAATACCACTTTGCACTTCGATGATTTCTAGTGGTTCGTTGGTTTTATTCTCTAGCGCATGGGTAACGCCTAGTGGGATGTAGGTGGATTCGCCTTTATTAAGATCAAAGGTCTTGTCAGCATTGGTGACAGTTGCCGTGCCATGCACTACCACCCAATGCTCTGCGCGTTTGTGGTGCATTTGTAATGATAGTTTGGCGCAGGGTTTGATATGGAGTCTTTTTACTTGGAAGTGTTTGCCTGATTCGATAGAGTCGTACCAACCCCATGGGCGATAAACTTTACGATGTTCATTACTCTCATACCGACCACTGGCTTGTAAGGATTCAACAATGGCTTTTACTTCTTGCGCTTTGTCTTGGGTGGCAATAAAGGTGGCATCAGGTGTGTCTATAATAATTAGATTATCCACACCTATAGTTGCGACCATATGGTGATCAGCATTGATGTAAGTGTTAGTGGTGTCTTGAGTAATAACATCACCTTTGATGACATTACCTTGACTATCTTTTGTACCAATATCATATAGCGCTGGCCAAGCACCAATATCGTTCCACTGTGCATCCAATGGCACAACTACGACATTGTTGGATTTTTCCATAAGAGCGTAGTCGATAGAGTCCGATGGAGATGATTCAAAGGCTTGTTTTTCTAAGCGAATAAAGTCTAGGTCTTGTGTAGCATTATTAACAGCGTTATTAACTGATGTAACAATATTAGGTGCGTGTGTTGTAAGCTCTTCAATAAAAGTGAGTGCCTGAAACATAAACATACCAGAATTCCAAAGGTAGTTACCCTGCTCTAAGTAAAATTGAGCAGTTTTTAAATCTGGTTTTTCAACAAATTCTTCAACCTTATGTGTGCCACTGTCATTATCTTTTGATGATTTAATATAACCATAACCGGTATTAGCATCCGTTGGCACAATGCCAAAAGTGGCTAGCTTGCCACTTTGTGCTTGTTGGCTTGCTATGTTAATTGCTTTATGAAAAGCATCAACATCTTGAATGACATGATCGGCTGATAAAACTAGCAATGTCGAATCCTCTGAATCTTTTAATGATTGCAATGCTGCAGCCGCTATTGCGGGTGCGGTGTTTCTACCAACAGGCTCTAATAATATTGTTGAGTTTTTAATACCAATTTGTTGACACTGCTCTGCGACTAAAAAGCGATGACCGGCATTACAAATAATAATCGGATCTGCAAGATTATCTAAGCCATTAAGACGCAGGATAGTTTCTTGAAGCATGGTGTTATCACCAGCTAAAGGTAAATATTGTTTAGGGTACTCTTTACGAGATAGTGGCCAAAGGCGTGTGCCTGAACCGCCTGAGAGAATAACCGGGGTTATTTGCATTTAAGATCCATAATCAATAATTCAGTAAATTACCTTTTATCCTGTTTTGGTCCGAAAAACTCCCAATCTATCAATAGTTATGATAGTCTTTTTAATAACGATAATTGCTATTATTTTCAGAAATAAAAGAAGCCTTATCTTTTTCTTTAAAAAACCAAATTCAAATTGTGCAATAGCTACCCTACCGCATTCTGTTTAATACCCCCTTGAGGGGTGCTATTAGCCTTATATTATGGCCAGTAGTACAAAATATAAAAGGGTTATTTTAAACTAATATTTACGCAAAAAAAAAAAAGCGTTTATAAATAGTTTATTTTGAAATGTATTCAGAATTACCCACAAATGGGCTATTGTTTTTAACCCCTACCCTGTCATTTATACTTCTACTTCTTTAAATAATTTTTCAAATGTTACATCTCGTAATCGTTGATGCATAAAGTGGAATGTCGTCCCATCATCCTCAGATTGATAAAGTGCATCAAGTGCATCAAGTGCATCAAGTGCATCAAGTGCATCATAATTATTAACTAAATCTCGTAATACAAAGGCTCGAATCCAAGGATCAATAAACCCGTAAACAATCCGATAAATGGAATGAACATTAGTATCAGCCATATCAACATTAAATGAAAGCTCTGGCAACCAGCATGCATTAATAATATTTCCAGTATCAATCCCTGGTGACATATAAAAACATGTAGCTGAGGTGCGTCCTTTTAATAGCGATGACCATAATGCGCAATCAGCTCCTCGGATATCTGGGAGAAAACCTGGATGAATATGTAAAAATTTAATGTGTTTAAGCTCTAATAATGTAGAAGGAACAATGCCACCACCAGTGTACAAAAGTGCTCCAGAAGACTCTTCGGATAAATATTTTTGTAAGTTTTTGTCGTTCAGCCCTTCAACTAATATCGATTCTACGCAGTCACTATAGCTCGCTAAAGGCAACAGCGCAGTCGCGTTATCAATTACAGCTTTTTCAAAACCAAACCTTGTTTGGACTTCATTAGATATTTCGTTCACAATATTGAAGTTAGCCTTTAATAATTGTTTTGGCCAATAGTGCATTTTGTTTCGTTGAATACTGGAGGCGTATGCTAATCTCAAACCCTTAGGTAGCCATTTACCAACAACTTTTTTAGTGGCCACATCCTTTTTTGCGATAAGTTCAATAATCTTTTTAGGTCTGAAACCAAGATTATTAAGTGTTGCGAGGTATGCTCTAGCAATAGGTCCTTCATAAAATAACATGGTAAGCGGTATCACTTTGTGAACCTTATTAGAATTCCTGGCGTGACTCCTAGGTATAGATGAAATTTTTAAATCATTGGTAGTACCATCGAGTTCTTTTACCAATGATTGCCACACCACCTCCACCTCCACTCTTAAAGCTGACTCTGGCAATAGCCATTCTGGCTTTATAATATCCAGTGCCTTGAACAAGGTATTAAAACTTTTCAAACGAACTTCGACAGAAAAACCATCTTGCCTCAGCAATACTGATTTAAGTATAATTGCTATCACAAGCTCCAAATATGTATTATCAGTTATTTCCAGATCAGTGGCTTTATGGCCATTGGCAAAGTAAGCTAAAAATAGCCTCTTACTAATATCAAATCGTTTAGATAAGAAATCAACAAACCTAAATTCAGATTCACCCCATTCCAATATATAGGCTAGCTCATATAGAACCTTACAGGTATCAAAATCCCCATATTTCAAAGTAAAAGGTTTGACCCTACTCGCTATTTCTTTAATTTTCTGCTCTAAATAATGGTATTTTTTCATACTAAATCTTAATAAGCTGCTGTTGAATAGTTTGAAGAATGTTAGCCAATACCCAATATAGAACCATGACAGCAGGAAAAGGATAAAAAAGGATAAAAAAAGTAGCTGCCATAAAATAAAGATTGCGCTTTTGACGCTTTACCTCTACTTCTGATATATGACAATTTTGAAAAATAATAGTTGAATAGATTACAACTGTCGTCATAATAAATGGCAGTAAGTTAACCGTATCACCAAACATTGGTATAACAAACAATAACTCTCCAATAGCGTCAGGATAGGCAAGGTTTTCTATCCATAGAAACGACTGGCCATCAAATTGTGACATCTCACCTAAAGCATTAAAAACTGCTATTAGTATCGGAATTTGAATAAAAGAACCCAGCATGGGCTTCAAGGTATAGAAAGGTGAAACCCCTAAATTGTTATGTGCAGCCATTAAGCGATTGTGAGCATCCTCCCCATTATATTTTTCTTTTATTTCTGCTAGTTTTGGCGCTAGTGATGATTGAACTTGGCTTACCTTTCTTTGAAAATTTGTAGTCATGACCCCTATGGGTAATAATAGGAGCTTTAGAAGTGTTGCAAATACAACAATAGTCAAACCCCAATTGTTAATCATATATGTTTGTATAAGTACTAGAATAGATTCTATTAACTTAGATAACCAAGCTAACGGTGTCCATAGATGATAATATCTTATTTGATCAAGTTCCGAAGAGGTTGATACTAGCTCAGACTTTGAGATATTTTTTGTAAAAATTGTTGAATCATTTAAGGTAATAGGATTGTTAAAAATTACTCTCTCACCGTCTAAATGTAAAGAGAGGCCTTCTTTTTTTATTAAAAATACATTTAACCTTCCCACTACAGCAAGCCATTGAAATTTTTTCAGTTCAATAGTTTTATTGCTATCAATTTTATATATTTGGTTTTTATCTACAATATAATAATTTATCTTATTGTAATAAGAAGATAACCCAAAAAAAGAATATCTATTCTCTTTTTCTATAAAAGAATTAATACTTGTTTCCAATTTTACACTCTCGCCTATAATCCGTAGCTCTGAGCTAAAAACGCTTGTTGATAAAATTAAACATATAAAAAGTAATGTGAAAGCGCTATTTTTGATATATTAACTCCAAAATAACATAAGTATAGCCTGTTTTATTTAAATTAAATTTCCGTACATTGCAGTTATTTTTACCATCAATGATTAAGTTTTTCATTCTGACAAAGAAATAAGATCAGACTCTTTCATCTCTTGGATTAGAGTATTTTTTCTTGAAGGTATTTTCACCGAAATATGAGTATCATATTCAAAGCTTCCTTTTGCATCTTTTACAACATAGATGAAATAAGGCTCATCATTTATTAAAGAGTCGCCTAAAAGATTGACCCCATTAAAGATTTGACAGTCAGTATCTACACCTGATTTTTCGCATATTGTTTTAGCTATGTCATTTAATAATACTAGCTTTGATTTAAAGACTGGATTTAGATAATTTGTTTCGTAATCTTTTATCATAAGTGTTGGCCTATATCTACCATACCCCCAATTCTTTTGTCCGTTTATCATTAAATTATATGGAGGCTTAGAATAGTATTGAGTAGGTTTACCATGATCTGATTTAAAAATTATCAAACTTTTATCATAGATGCCTAGTTTTTTAAGTTTATGGAGAAAATCGATAAACTTATTTACTCCACATACGCTATTATTTTTAATTCCATTTTCATTTTGGTTGTTGTCAAACCACACTTTATCATTAGCTCTATATTTACAGGTTTCATCTAATAATATAGGAAAATGTGTAAAAGTGAGATGTAAGTACCTTAAGCTAGTATTTTTATCTGATGTAGAA
>ENA-OREN01005579-OREN01005579.1-marine-metagenome-genome-assembly--contig:-NODE-5579-length-10367-cov-30.913022_pt1 | contig 10367 bp, 11 predicted proteins | sample MGYA00248624_ERZ508555 | MGnify/ENA primary metagenome ERZ508555 (study PRJEB26222, sample SAMN06267773) | marine metagenome | isolation source: Saanich Inlet, British Columbia, Canada | place...
CAACTTTGGTATAATTTGTCCATAGTTGAATAAAATTCAAAACTCTATTATAGGGCTATATAGCCCTACAGAGCTCCAGCTATATAGCAGGTTATAAAGGAGAGCCAAATGGCCGTACAAATCAAACCTAAACGTACCACCACAGGTGGTAACGTTCCTAGTACCTCACATCTTGAAGCAGGTGAAATTGCTATTAATTTAGCAGATAAGAAACTGTACGTTAGGGATACCTCCAACAATGTACTAGAACTCACAACTAGAACCTTAAACTCCTTAGATAATGTTAATATTTCTGGCATAGCCAATGACCAAATATTACAATATAACAACGTCACTAGTAAGTGGGAGAACTCATCTCTAACAGCTTCAGCTTGGAGCGAAGGATCGGGGTTTATATATAATACCAGTACCGTAGGTATTGGCACCAGTACTCCTAATACTTCTTATAAGTTGGATGTAAATGGTACTGTTAATTGCTCTGCTTTGTATGTTGGGGGGGCCCAAGTAGATGGTTCCACAGCACCTTTCATCGTTACAGCTATAACAGTAGGCTCGGACTACACTGTCCCCTCAAACTTCGATGCTACAAAAGAAGGAGTAGTCGATATAGACACAGGAGTAACTGTAGATATCAGCGCAGGCTCTACTCTAAGTATTACATAAGGAAAATATGTCTACATTAAAAACAAATATAATTGATTCACACTCAGGAAGTACTATTACAGTAGATAGCACCGCAGAGCTTATTCTTGCGAGTACTACTACTTCTACTAGTGCTACTACAGGTGCCTTAACGGTAGCTGGGGGTATCTCTACCCAAGAAAATTTGTACGTGGGAGGTAACGCTGTTATCACTGGTACAATGACTGCTAACGGCGGTACAATTACACTAGGAGATGCCGCTACGGACAACGTTAGTTTCGGTGGAGAGATTAACTCTGATGTTATCCCAGATGCCGATAGTACCTACGATTTAGGGTCTGCCGCTAAGCAGTGGGCTGAGGTCCATTCCACGTCCCTATTAGGTGCTTTAACAGGTAACGTAACAGGCGATGTAACCGGTGCTTTAACAGGTAACGCAGATACTGCAACAGCATTTGCTACAGGACGTACTATCGGTATGACTGGAGATGTTGTATGGACCTCAGCGGCTTTAGATGGTACAGGTAACGTAACAGGTACAGCTACTATTCAGCCAAACTCAGTAGCTCTAGGAACGGACACAGTAGGAAACTATCTTAACGATTTAACTGCGGGTACTGGAGTAACTATTACTCATACTCCGTCAGAAGGGTCCACAGGTACAGTAGCTATTGGGCAAAGTGTTGCAACTTCTGCAACTCCATCGTTTGATGGAATGACTATTACTGGCAATGATTTTATTACTATACCTTCTGGTACTAACGCACAGAGAGGGGCACCTTCTACAGGCTCAATCAGATACTCTTCTACAGACTCCACTTTTGAAGGCTTCAACGGATCAAATTGGGGCTCTTTAGGAGGCGTAAAAGATGTAGATGGAGACACTTACATCACTGCAGAAACTTCAGCGGGATCTGATGAGGACACTATAACTATAGTTGCCGGCGGTACTACAGGTATGACTATTACCACTGCACTAACAACTATTGCAGGCAACCTTATTGTTAGTGGAACCACTACTACAGTAAATACCGAGACAATCAATTTAGCGGACAATACTATTGTACTAAATAGCAACGAAGCTGGAACACCTTCCCAAGATAGTGGTATAGAAGTAGAAAGAGGAACTTCTACTAATAAGACATTAGTATGGGATGAAACAAATGACAAATGGACTGTAGGTTCTGAGATTTTTGTAGCAGGTACTTTTGAAGGTGCTATTGCGGCAGCAAATGTTTCTGGACTTACTACTGAGATCTCATCTCAAATAGACGTTGCTGTGGCCCCTAGTGCTAAAGCTTCCACTTCCGATACTGCGTATACAACCGCAGATTGGGGCAATTTAACCAACGCATCAGGTACTTCAGGGTTCAGTAATGAACCTGTTAGAGCCACTGCATACCAAGATTTAGCACTACCAGCAACTACTACATCAGTAGACTGGGGCTCAATATAACTCAAGGAGTAATTTTTAATGGCAACACAAATTCAACATAGACGTGGCACAACAAATGGACACGGATCATTTACAGGAGCAGCAGGTGAAGTTACAATCGATACTGACTTAGACGTAGCAGTTGTTCACGACGGCTCTACAGCTGGGGGCTTTCCTCAAGTAAATACTACTGCGGCTCAAACAATGACTAATAAGACATTGACGAGTGCAGTATTAAGTACAGGTGTATCAGGTACTGCAGTCAAAGACGAAGACAATATGGCTTCTGACTCTGCTACACACTTAGCAACTCAACAGTCTATCAAGGCGTATGTGGATTCTCAAGTAACTGCACAAGATTTAGATTTTAGTGCAGACTCAGGTGGGTCACTAGCTATTGATTTAGATTCTGAAGCTATGACATTTACTGGTGGAACGGGTATTGATACCACAGGCTCTCTTAACGATGTTAGCTTTGCTATTGATTCTACTGTAGCTACTTTAACAGCGGCTCAAACAATGACTAATAAGACATTGACGAGCCCTGTACTAAATACAGGAGTTTCTGGCACAGCAGTCAAAGACGAAGACAATATGGCTTCTGACTCTGCTACACACTTAGCAACTCAACAGTCTATCAAGGCGTATGTGGATTCTCAAGTAACTGCACAAGATTTAGATTTTAGTGCAGACTCAGGTGGGTCACTAGCTATTGATTTAGATTCTGAAGCTATGACATTTACTGGTGGAACGGGTATTGATACCACAGGCTCTCTTAACGATGTTAGCTTTGCTATTGATTCTACTGTAGCTACTTTAACAGCGGCTCAAACAATGACTAATAAGACATTGACGAGTGCAGTACTTAATACGGCGGTTTCTGGCACAGCAGTTAAAGACGAAGACAACATGATTTCTGACTCTGCAACGCATGTAGCCACACAGCAGTCTATCAAGGCGTATGTAGACGCTCAAGTAACTGCACAAGATTTAGACTTCGCAGGAGACTCCGGAGGTGCTTTAAGTATTGATTTAGACTCTGAGTCTTTAACTATTGCAGGCGGTACTGGACTAACTACCGCAGGCGCAACTAATACGGTTACAGTGACTTTGGACGATACAGCAGTTTCTGCAGGTTCGTACGGTAGCGGTACCGCTATTCCTACTATTACCATTGACGCTCAAGGGCGTATTACTGCAGCATCTACTGCAACAGTAAGTTCAGATATGGCTATCGCAGCTGATTCTGGCACAGGTGGACCGATTACAGTAGGTACAGATACATTCACCGTTACAGGTGGTACTGGTATTGATACATCCATTTTGGGTGATACTATCACAGCAGCTATTGATTCAACAGTAACAACTCTTACAGGTAGTCAAACTTTAACTAATAAAGTATTAACTAGCCCTTCTATTTCGGGTAATACTACTTTTGCAGACGGGGCCTTCGATTTTGATGTAGCTTCGCATGATGGTACTAATGGTCTTAAGCTGGGGGGAACTTTAGTTACCTCTACTGCAGCTGAATTAAACCTATTAGATGATGTTACAGCGGGCACCGCAACGGCCTCTAAAGCTCTGATTGTGGATGCAAGTAAGGACCTAACTTTAGGTACTGGAGATTTTACAGCAACAGACGTTACAGTAACGGGCACTCTTACAGAGAGCTCAGCAGCAATTTATAAGAAGAATATTAACCCTCTTGGAGAGCAGTTAAATAATATTATGCAATTAAATCCTGTAGAGTACGATAAGAAACTATCAGGGGAACATGAATACGGTCTAATTGCTGAAGAAGTTCAAAATATCTACCCTGACTTTGTAAAAACAAAAGAAGGAAAAGCAGACAGTTTAAACTACTCCAGAATGGTCTCAGTACTTGTGAAAGCAGTACAGGAACTTACTGAGAAAGTAAATAAATTATCTTAAACAAGCAAAATAAGGCGTTAATTAACTAGCGCAACTAATTCAACGGAGAAAAAATATGGCAGAATTAAAAACAGGCTCTACAGTTAATGGCAGTACTATATTAACAGACAGCGCCCCTAAATTTATCGAGGTACAAGAGACAGTAGTCGCAGTACCTTCTTTGGATCTAGATTTAGAAAACGGAACAGTATTTACAAAAACGATTACGGGTAACTCTACTTTTACGTTTTCCAACCCGGCAGCTAGTGGAACTGCGTCGTCTTTCACATTTATACTAAACAGCGGCAGTAACACTGTAACATGGCCAGGTAGTGTAGATTGGGCTGCAGCAACGGCTCCCGATCTTACAGGGGTTAATATACTGGGTTTTACAACTACTGATGGCGGTACCACTTGGTACGGAGTTGTTGGTGCACTAGGAGCGTCGTAATGAGTGGAAGTTTTAACAGAGTATTACCAGGTGGCGGGAACCAGTCCAGTACACAAGAAATCAGCTATTCTTCTGGTAGAAGTAGTGTGTATGTAGGAAGCGCACAAGCGTACAGCACAGCTTGTACGACTAATCATACCTCTCCATTAAATAACTCCGCCACTAGTGCCTCCATTAGTGCGGCCTCCTTCGGGGGTTCTTGTTCTATGAGTTGGTCTGGGTGTTGCGAGCAACAAGGAACTTACCGCTCTTATATTGATGCAGGTTTAGCAGCCGGCTGGATCAACAGCTTTAACACTTCATGTAGTACACCCAATAAGTACATCTGGAATTTCAGCAGAGGTAACCAGAATTCGTCAGGCGCTTCAATTTGCCATACTTTAACTTGGCTTGGGTCTGCAGGACAGAATACTGCTACCCCACCAACCTTCAGTTTGTCGGGGATGCTCTCTACTACTTGGACTCGGTCCCCCGGTAGAGCAGCTTCTGGAGCCCAAACGACATATACCGTATCATACGAGGGTAGTTCACAAGGCACTTTTACAAGAAGTGTTAGTAGTTCGGGGTCTGACGACTCGGATTCAGTAGGCAACTCTTTAGCTAGTTTTATTAATGGTAGAACAGCGGGAGGCAAGTACTTCGAGGCCACCAATGACACTAGCACTAATACTACTACTATTACCGGCCCAGCGGGGGCCGCTTTTTGGAGTTGCTCAGCAACTTCCAACCCAGGAACTATTACGTTCACTAACCCTTCTTAGATAGGGCTACTTTTAATAACAAAAAAATACCAATTACTCAAGGAGGTACATATGTATTATGCATACAACAACGAAGGTACATTTACGAAAATAGTATCTTTAAAAGGGGAGTTTCCTAAGGTTTCTTTCCCTGAACAAGGCCCTAACAGTGCTTTTTTATCAGACAACGGAATTGTTAAAATCAATGCCGTAGATTCACAACCTACAGAAGGTCAAATATCTTTAGCTAAAGATATTTACCAAAACGCGGACGGGTACTGGGTAGACTACCAGATAGTAGCTACACAGACTGTTTTGACTGCCACAAGTATATGTGGCGGGAGAGTGCAAACTAATTCAATCTTCGAATCAGATAGCCCTCAGGTAGTGGACGGAGTGTACATGGCATATGAGCTAAGAGACAAGTCTGACGCCGATACCTGGATTTCTGTTAGAGACCTTCTAAAAGAAATGTTAGCTAATACAGATTGGAGAGATCTTCCTTCGTACCCTGGAGCCGATCAAGCAGCTTGGAGAACTTATAGGCAAGCCCTTAGAGACGTCCCACAGACTTATGCTAACGCGGTTGACGTAGTTTTACCTACTGAACCTAGTGCGTAACTAGTACTGAATACGATAAAAAACCCCAGACACCTAAAAGATGCTGGGTTTTTATCGTATTAACTTCTTTTCCAAACCCAATCATCTTTGCAACGATCAGTAAGATAATCTTCTAGCTTTGCTAAATATATACCTTCTGAGTAATAAAGATGTCGATAATCGTTTACTGGTTCCTGTTGAAAAGCAGCAAACCACTTACTTCTATCAAACTTAAATACTAATAAAGGGTGATCCACTTCATTCTCTAGCTGCTCTCGAACAGTTTGCTTCCACCATTCCATAATTTGAGGAGTCTTTCCTGTTAACAACTTACTGTTAAGATGGTCATCTTTATAGTGTTTTACTTCCACACTATACTTCATAAGTTCTTTAGGAATATAAACATCTCCTTTAAGTCCGTGCTTAGCGTCTAAAGCTCCTGAAAGAGGGATTCGTTCCCATTTCCAGCCAGTGTGTGCTGAAAGCACTTTGCAGGCGGATGCTTCGGCCCTTGTACCTTTAGCCTTACTTTTATTAGTCGAGGGCATCTAACATTTCCTGCTCTATTTCTTCTCTGGTTTTATAGCCACCTGCCGATATATCATTTAGAGTACCTGTAATAGCTTCTTTTGGGGCAACTCCAGTAGCTACTAAGACTCTACGATTATTTTTGAAGAAGAAGACGGTGGGGTACACGTCTGGTTCAAAGTACCCGGTGTCTCTTCCAAGTTCTTTAAGTCTGCTGTCTAAAGATACTTTTAAAAATGTCCAACTAGTATGTTCGTCCTCCAACTCTGTTAGTGTGTCGTTAAAGTGTGTACAGTTAGGACAGTTACTTACCGCCCAGTATATTAATACTAGCTCGTCTTTGTTGATATGTTCAATAGCTGTTTTCTCATTTACAGTTCTCATTATTCTAACCTCGATATTTTGTTTGTTTTCACCACATTAATTTTAGTCAATAGTGGGTGGCTCCACCCGTGACTCACTAAGAAAGTATTTAGATCGTGCTCTCTTAGCAATACTTCTATTAGCTTCTCTCTACCTTCATCATCAAGAACTCCAATCACTTCATCTAGAAACAGAACATTAATTTTCGACTTAGATAGCGTACTCATTAGTTTTCTAATAGCCAATAAAGTTGATGTATTAACTCGAGCTAATTCTCCACTACTTAAAGCAAGGATATCAATATCAAGTCCCTCATCTGATATAACTACGTTCAACTTATCATTAGTAATAACAAACTCTAAACCGAATCTGCCGTCTGATAACTCAGATAAGTATTGGTTCACTAAGTCTTCTAAGTCCTTAACTAAGTTTTCAATCTTATATGCTACTAAACCATTTGTGCTAAACGCTTTCTTTAGTACTTCCAGGTTAGCATATACATCATTGGTTTTCTTAAGTTTTGACTCCTCAGACAGTAACTTAAGTTTAAATTCTTTTACTTGTTTAACCAGATAATCTAACTCTGTATTAATTTTTGTAATTTCGTTATTTTGAGATGATATATCCCTAATCTCAATTTGTTTTTCTGAAATTTCCTTTGTGAATTTAGTAATCTTCTCTTCAAGCTCGATTTTGTCTTCAGTTTTACTAGGTAATTTACTATCAACCAGGCTTGAAAGTTTTTCAAATTTATCAACTACAGATTTATGATTTCGATAATTTTGTAAATCTTTCTTTAAATCTATTACAAGGTTTTGTACTTCATTTTTCCTTCTAGTGCTAACTGATACAATGTCTTTTTGCTCTCCTATTAACTCGGCAGTCTTATCTGTATCTATATCTTGTAGACAGGTAGGGCAACTATCCCCAAGCTTTTCTATTTTTCGTACTACTGCGTCAGCTTGGGCAATAATAGTCTTTAAGGAGGTAAATTCTTCGTTTAACTCTCCAAGGCCTTCTGGCATTTCTACTTCCTTGGTTAACTCCAAAGCGCTGAGTTCAGCCATCTGACTCTTATACTGATTATTAATATTAATCTTACTATTAATGTCTAAAATATTGGCAAGCTTTTCTTGTACTAAAGCCCTTTTAGATATTAAATCTTCTGGGGCATTAGGAACATCTAGCAACTTCTGCTTAGTAGTGCTTACTATTGGATTAGCAGATACCCAAGAATTAATCGTATCTATACTACCTCTAATTTCTGATACTTCATTACTTGCTTCTTTATGTGCAGTCTTGAAGTTATCGAATAGCGTAAGATAATTATCCAAGTTCAACAACTCAATAAGGAATTTCTTTCTGTTAGTATCTGTAGCAGTTAGAAACTGTAGAGAACTAGTAGTACTTTGATACACTAACTGACTGAAAGTTTTGAAGTCCATACCTACTACGTTTTGAATAGACTTGAAAGTATTAGTAGCAGTATGTGAGGAGATGTCTTCTCCATCACAAGTTAAGACCACTTTAATACTTGCCTTTCTTCCTACCGTTATATTATAAACTCTGTCATCTACTTCGAAATCTAAGGATATGGTGTACCCATTTTCATTGTTGTTTCTATTAACAATGTCCACTTTCTTAATACCTTTAGAGTTCTTATTAAACAAGGCCTCTTCAATCAATAAAGGTATGGAACTCTTGCCCGTACCATTGGTACCTACTAACTGTACGATTAAGTCTTTTTCTAGGTCTAATACATTATCTACTCCATAAGAGAAACAGTTAGACCATTTTAGTTTTTTAAGTATAATCATGATACACTCCTAGAACCTCTTTTACTTTCTTTTCGTTTAATCCCATAATAAACTGTAAGTATTCAGACAGCTCATCCTCTAGAGTCATTTCTGGAGTTAGTATAAGTGCTGAGTCATTATGCCTCTTTATTAACTTTTTGTCTAACAGTTCGTTGTCTTTATCTACTTTCACTAAGTCACTTACATCCCCTTCTAGCTCATATATAGTGTGGTGATAGTTAGTTCTAATCATTTGATCAGGATGACTAACTGTTTGTCTAATAAGTTGGGGTAATTTTAGTTTAAGCCAAGACCACTCCATAGTGTCACTTTCGAATAATAATACTCCTGTATCTACAGGGTTTCTATGGAAAGAGGTAGTAACTGGGCTTCCAGGGTATACTATGTTACCTTGTGAGTTAGAGTGCGAGTGTAAGTCCCCCGCTATAACTAGCTCCCAGCCCTCTAGTTTCTTCAAGTCAATTTCAGGACTTACGTGTGGAGGTATCTCCCCTCTTACATGTGTAAATAAAGTACGTCCTGAGAAGTTTTCTGCGTCGAATTTTTTTAGCTTATTGTAAGGGATAAAGTCCATATCTTCTAACTTGTAATAGTCGTCAATAATCTCCACTAGAGGGTTTATAGCTTTAGTAACATCCTTTAAATTAGTAAAGAATGACGTATCCTTCTTTACTGCTTCGTGGTTCCCTGGGTAGATAATAGTCCTTATACTAATATCTTTTATGTACTTGAAGTATAAGCTCAACTCGTCTAACGTAGGCATCCTATCAAACAGGTCTCCGCCAATAACGTGGAGGTCTACTGTCTTTTCCAACTTATATAGTTCTGCAAATAGCAGCTCGTACCTATTAGTCGCCCACTCCCGTGGTACGCTTTTCTGTCCTAACTTAATGTGCCAATCCGCTGTGAATAAAATCTTCATTGTTATTTCCTATATGCGATAAAAAGCCCCATATGCAGGGGCTTCCTTATTTCTAGTGACTTACAGTAGTTCAGTAACTTCCTCTGCAACTTCTGCCGGTACATTATCAGAACCACCATTCTCAAGGATTCTAGTTTCAATGAACTCCTTCTGCTGGTCTGCTGATGGACGACTAATAACGTCGTCAATGTTAGGCAACTCTTTAGTAGCCTCTAACTCTGTTTCATTTAATGGGCGTACTTTACATTTTAATACTTGTAAAGTGTATTCTACATTAAAAGGTAGAGGACCAGTCTTTTGCTTCTTAAATGCTAAGTCCCAGCCAGTTACTGGGTCCGTAGGGTCTCCTAAGTCTTCTGCTGCTACCATTACTGCTTCAAATAACTTCTTTTTAAGGTTAAGCACTTTAACTTTACCGTCATCGGGGTCAATACACTGTACTGCATACGCCCATGAACATTTCATATCTGTATGGTAGTGTCTTACCCAGTCCTTTTCAATATTTGTAAATTGTTCTTTATCTCTGTCAAACCCTAAGCACTCCATAGGGACACGCTTACCGTCTGCTGTTGTTACCCAATAAACATATCTAGGAAGAACGTCTCCTACTATGCGAACAACATTGTTGCCTTCTTTATATGTGTATGCGTCTACTGAAGACTTCTTTGCTTTACCTGTTACATTGCCAAATTTAATTGCCATATTCTTTTTCCTCGTAATAAAATGTTATATTATCTTGCTCATCAAGTTCTAATAGTGGATTGTCCTCTATATCTTTCCGAGTTATCTCTGTGTATCTATATGGTAAGGTTGCTACGCCCTGCCACTTGTAATCTAAGTAATTTCTATAGCTTGCTAGTTCCATATAGGCAACCATCTGTTCTAGAGTTACTTGAAGTTTATTCTTAAATATCGCTTTAGGATTTAGTAAAAAACTATCTCCAGTTATATCTTGTCC
>ENA-OREN01005581-OREN01005581.1-marine-metagenome-genome-assembly--contig:-NODE-5581-length-10365-cov-4.698484_pt1 | contig 10365 bp, 6 predicted proteins | sample MGYA00248624_ERZ508555 | MGnify/ENA primary metagenome ERZ508555 (study PRJEB26222, sample SAMN06267773) | marine metagenome | isolation source: Saanich Inlet, British Columbia, Canada | place...
CGAAACAATCGAGCGAGCAGGGCATCAAAACGCTTATTCTCACCGGTGATGCCGACCAACTGCAGCTGGTCGATGAGCACACATCACTTCTCATGTACACCGGATTCGGCGACATGCGGACGTACGACCCAGCCGGGGTCGCCGATAAATATGACGGACTTGGCCCTGAGTACGTAGCCGAGATTAAAGCGCTTGAAGGCGATTCATCCGACAACATCCCGGGCGTACCGGGAGTCGGAAAAAAATCAGCCCGCGCAGTGCTCACTAAACTCGGCCACTTTCCTTCTCTATTCAACCAGCTCGAAGAGGTCGAAAAAATCGAAGGATTACGCGGTGCCAAGCGCACGATGAATCTTCTTGAGGAGCACCGCGAAACAGCTGCTACTGCTCTGGTGCTCACTACGATCGTCAGGGACGTTCCAGTCGAATTCGATGAAGCGATAACAAAGTTCGGTGACTTCGACCGTGAAACCGTTATCAAGACGCTAATGAACTACGAGATGCGTCTCATAGCCAATCGACTCCCAAAGGTAGGAGCTGACACTCCCGGTTCGTCGACTTCAGCGTCGGAAGCTGAAACAGCGCCGGGATGGGAGCCAAACGAGGTCCCAACGGTCGTGGCGAACGGGCAGATCGACATGATGGGTGAGGCTCCGCCGGTCGAAGCATTGGTAAATCCAGAACCGGCAAAACCACTCGGCGAATACGAAATCGTCACCGACATGGTTGGTCTCAACACGATGATCGACATCCTACGAGCAAAAGGCGAGTTCGCGTTCGACACCGAAACGACCGGCCTCAACTCAATGACGTCCGACCTCGTCGGACTATCGTTCTCAATCAAATCCGAACATGCCTGGTACGTAGCTGTTGGTCACAACGAAGGCGACCAAGTGCCGTTTGCCGAAGGACTCGCAGCACTGCGACCTCTTTTCGAAAACGATTCGATAAAAAAGATCGCCCACAATGCCAACTACGACATCATGGTTCTCGCCACCGCTGGAATCACTGTCAATAACCTATCGTTCGACACGATGATCGCAGCAGCTTTGTGCGGTCGGCGTGCTATTGGATTGAAACCACTCGCACTTGAGCTGTTTCAATCAGAAATGACCGAGATCAAAACCCTCATCGGAGTCGGCAAGAAACAGATAACGATGGCAGCTGTACCGATCGAAATGGCAGGACCATACGCCGCTGCTGATGCTGATTTCACGTGGAGGTTGTACGAGCATTTCGAGCTTGAAATCGAAGAGCATGAAGCGCGCTATGTGAACGAAGAAATTGAACTTCCATTACTTCCTGTGATTATCGAAATGCAGCGCAACGGCATGATGATCGACACAGCAGCCCTTGCCGAGATGTCTGAGCAACTCGGAGCCGATGTCGAACTTATCAAGCAGGCTGCAACGGCCGTTATTGGCGGACGCGAACTAAACCTTGCGTCGAATCAGCAAGTGGCAGCCTTATTGATCGATGAATTAGGTGCGCCAAAGACTAGAAAAACCAAAACCGGTTATTCGATGGACGCTAATGCCCTCGAAAAGATTTCTGAAACCAGCGGACTTGACGATCGGGTCTACCAAATTGCCGACTCGGTTCTGAAGTACCGCGAACTCACCAAGCTAAAGTCGACATATGTCGATGCACTGCCTGAACTTGTGAATCCGCAAACAGGACGTGTTCACACCAGCTTTAATCAGGTTGGTTCTGCTACTGGTCGACTATCAAGCACCGATCCCAACGTTCAGAACATTCCGGTTCGCACTGAGTTGGGGCGACGAGTACGCAAGGCGTTTGTGGCCGATTCAGCGCATGGGTGGCAATACCTCGCCGCCGACTACTCACAGATTGAACTTCGGATTCTTGCGCATCTTTCTCAGGAGCCCGGACTTCTCGAAGCGTTCCATAAGGGCGAAGACATTCATGCTGCGACTGCGAGAGCGATGTACGGCATTGAAGAAGTAAACCCTGACCAACGCCGAATCGCAAAGATTTTAAACTTTGGAGTGATCTACGGACTAGGACCCGTCGGTGTAGCGCGCCAAACTGATCTCACTCGCGCTCAAGGTCAAGAATTTATCGACCTGTACTTCGGCAAGTACCCGGGAATTCGTGATTACATCGAGCAGGTGAAGCAGTCAGCTCGGGACACTGGATTCGCCCAAACGATCACGGGGCGACGCCGCTATCTTCCCGACATCAACGCTGGCCACCCAGGCCATCGCGCCGCCGCCGAGCGTGTATCGGTAAACATGCCGATTCAGGGAACGGCTGCGGACGTTATTAAGCTGGCGATGATTAACATTTCAAACGAAATGAAGAGTCAGAAAATGCAGTCGAAAATGTCGATTCAGGTTCACGATGAACTGATTTTCGAGATAGCTCCCGGAGAACTGATGGAAATGCAGATGATGGTCACAACCATGATGCCCGCCGCCATGGATCTTGCCGTCCCACTCCTAGTAGAAGCCAAAACCGGCCCAACTTGGGGCGACATGGATTCGATGGATTAGGCGTCCACAAGGAGACATGCAATCGGCTTAGTCGATCTATCTATCATCTACTGTCGTCCTTCGATGAACTCAGGATGACACTGTAAAATTAATCAGTGAATGAGAATTGCCAAACGTAATTGCTCGAAAACGGTTCGGCCTAATGAAACCCAACATCGTCGAGATCGTCGGTTTTTCTCGCATGCAGTCTGTCCCGCAGCGCCACCCAGCCAAGCATCGCAACACCGAGTAGTCCTAAGACGTAGCCGATGGCGTATAACTGCCAAGAATCTTCAGTGACTATCAATACGAAAATGCCAATGAGGGCGACGATGATGCCTATAAGCACCATCAACATTCCAGACTTTTCAAGAAGCTGTTTCATGGTTACTCCTCATTTACTGGTACAGATGAGCGCATCATTTTGCCGATCTTAGCCAAATTTTGGCGGCAGGCTGCCAGGGTTTGCACTCTCTTATTTCAGTATCTACCGCTTGAAAAGGGCTATCTAGTTCAGATCACTGAGGAATATGTAGCGTTTCACAGTTTCAGATTACTGGAAGTTGCTATTAGAATTACTTACGTTATGCGGTTTCACTCCGAAACCCCAGACGGTCCCCTGCGGAGGGGTGGCAGAGCGGTTGAATGCGCTTGTCTTGAAAACAAGTATGGCGGTAACGTCATCGCAGGTTCGAATCCTGTCCCCTCCGCCATTTTTTTGCGTTGGTGCGTCAGTCGCGCTCGTCATCGGATGACTCGGCTCCGCAGCGCTGTCTCCCCCTCTAACTCCCCATTCTGGGGGAGGACCGATTTGCTCCGAGAGTCACTAGCGTGACTTGGTCACAGCGTAAGTTCATTTCAACTAATAGCCCGAGCTTCTCAATAAGAGCCTCAACATGGGGGCGACGGTGTTTATTGAAATACCAACCGCTTGATGTAGTCTGTTTCATATAGCGTCAGCATGAATCCACAGTCACCGTCAATAAAGGTGGCTGCCGGTAGCATTCAATCAACCCTGCTGGTGCGTATAGAAATCTGGTCACGTCCTTATAGCGGTCTCACGTTGATCTGGTAATCAACCTCGATATGGCACAATTCGAAACATCTTCGTTCGTAGCTTCAGCCACATTTGTCGGAGCTGTGATCGCGCTCATTATGACAGCGTTCATGTGGAACCGTCGGCAAGCACCAGGTGCGGCTTCAGTGGCATGGCTAATGATCGCCGCCGCCATATGGTCCGGCGGCTATGCTATCGAGGTGCTGCTCGACGATATCGACGACAAACTGCTTCTGATTCCTCTACAGTACGTTGGAATTACCACCGTTCCAATTTTCTGGTTTATCACGGCAGCACATCTCACAGGCCGAATACGTACCGTATCGATTCGTCTTATTCTGAGCCTGCTCGTTATCCCTGCGACAACGGTAATTCTCACCGCCACGAACAGCTCGCACCATCTCATGTGGAACGATGCTCAGGTGGTCGGCGATACGGGCAGCGTGTCGGTGATATTCGATCGTGGTGTGTGGTTCTGGGTTTCCTGGGTTTACTCGTATGTAGCGTTCTTCGGCGGGTTCGGATTCCTCTTGTACCGCACGTTTACCGAATCTTCTATGTTCCGAAATCAGATGATTGCGACCATCGCCGCAGGAATCATTCCGCTTGCCGCAAACCTTCTTTTCCTAACCGATCTAAACCCACTAGGCGATTTCGACCCCACACCAATGTCGTTCGCAGCGTCAGGCGTAATCGTCGCTTATGGCTATGTCCGACTGAAGCTGTTCGATATGGTTCCAGTGGCTTTAGATATTCTGGTCGAGCGAATTCCAGACGCGATGTTCGTGCTCGAACCTGCGGGTCATATCATCGATGCCAACCCTGCGGCCGAACGGCTCGTATTTCCGTTTGAAGGCCATTTAGTAGGCAAGCATCTCTGCGACGTACTTCCGGGAGATCTAACAGAACATGAGCTGTGCTCAGGTAAAGCATCCGACGTTGTGCAAGATGTTGTATTCGACAGCCCGATTGGCGCTGCCTCATCAACTTACGCACCGAGCGTAACCGAGCTTTCCGACGCTACGAGCGAAAGCGGTTCTAACGGCAGGCTTGTGATTCTTCGAGATGTAACTGAACAAAGAGCTGCATCGAAATCACTGATGCGGCTCGCCAGAATTACAACTCTGAATACGATCACAACAGCCGTAGTCAAAATGCACGATGTCGAGTCGATCATGGCGACAGCTACTTCGCAATTGGGCGATTTACTGCCAGCTGATCACGTAGTTGGATTAATTCTCGAACCAAACAGCGGCGACTTCACTGTAGTAACCACTTCAGGCGAACACTCAACCGATCCGATTCCCGTTGGATCGAAAACATTTGATTCTCAGATACTCGCCCCGGGCTCCGATGACGGTGTTCACAACCTCTCAGAGACTGGTGGGCATCTCGACGATTTCACCTACCGGTTCGCCGCAGCAGGGCTAAAATCCGTCGTCGGACATACTCTTGCTGCAAATGGCGAAACTTACGGAGCCATAATCGTGGCACGTAGCAAACCGTCATCTCTCGGCTCAGCTGAAGTCGAGCTCATAACGGCTGTTGGAGCAGCAGTTGCACAGGCGATTTATGGAGCACGCTTAGTCGACGACCTACGAGTGATGAACGTCGAACTTGTCGAAACTCAACAACGAGCAATGCGGCAAGATAGGTTGAGAGTGCTCGGGCAGATGGCGAGCGGAATTACGCACGACATCAATAACGCGTTGTCGCCAGTCGTTGGATTCTCAGACATGTTGTTGCAAAACACTAGCAATCTCGACGACCACTCGCGAAAGCTACTGCAGTTAATAAGACTTGCCGCTCTCGACATATCAAGGATCGTCGAACGAATGCGTCAACTCTATCGTGATCGTGAAGCCGACGGCATCGCTTTCGAGCCGGTCGACATCAAACAAATGGTTCGTGAAACCATCGAACTCACCCGGCCAAAATGGCGCGATGAATCGCCAAATGGAGCTGAAATACGCATCTCAACCGATTTTGCCCGAGTGTTGCCTCAAGTACCCGGTAGTGACACCGAAATTCGTGAAGCCCTAACGAACCTCGTTCTAAACGCTGTCGATGCCATGCCCAATGGCGGAAGAATCATTATCACCGGGTATACCGAACCCGAGCCAAGTGCTGGCGGCGGAACGGTAGATCCAGAAACGGTCGTGATTGATATCTCTGACGAAGGTTCGGGAATGAGTTCGGAAACTGCCCAGCGAGCACTTGAGCCGTTTTTCACTACTAAAGGGGACGGTGGCACCGGTCTGGGACTTCCAATGGTCCAGCAGGTTATGCAGCATCATTCCGGCTCTATATCGATTCTGCCGCGAAAAGAAAAAGGAACTATCGTCCGGTTGGTCTTCCCTGTAGCGACCTCGACCACGGTTAGCAAACCCCGAATTTCAGAAGAACGAACCGACAACTACAAACTCAAAATTTTAGTGGTCGACGATGAGCCCATGCTGCGAATGGTTGTTGAAGAAATGCTGAAATCTGAAGGGCACACAGTGGAAGTTGCTCCGGGCGGCCCTGAAGCATCGGCTGTCATCAAGGAAAGATACAAATCGGGTAAACCGTTCGACGTCGTTGTTTCCGACATTGAAATGCCAGTACTTAACGGCAGGATGCTCGCAGAGTTCATCGAAACCGAATCTCCCGACACCGAGGTAATCCTCATGACTGGTTGGGCCGATAGTCAGATCGATATAGATACGATCTCAACACGCGTTGTTGGCGTGCTGAGCAAACCTCCAAGGCTCGCCGATATCACCGCGCTCATGGCAGTAGTTGCCAGAAATATAGCGCCGGTACATCCAAACGATTCTTAGGTACGACGTGCAGTCGTTCGATAATTCTGCATCTTTTAAAATCACATAACCAATCGCACCGAACCCCGGCGCGCCGTACCCCATTGTGCCTACTAGGTACTTTTACTGATGTTTGGGAATCAGAGTTGTCGTAGATTGAATGTTATTGAACGGAGTAGCTGCGATTCACTCACATCACTTCGTAACTCGTTCGTCCCAAGTGGGGCTGACAAATCTAATCTCTAACAAGGTGAAGGTTCTGACTCATGCGGCAAGAGTTTGTTAACCCGTTCCTCGGTCCCGCCCAAATGGTGTGGCAGAAGGAATTCGGTACTCCGCTAGAAATCGCTGGTGCAGAGGCTGTGTCATACCAATACACAACCGACGACATCACAGCGATTATCGGCGTAAGCGGAAAATTAGAAGGTAACGTTCTATACGGATTCAGCGACGAAGTTTCGTCGGAAGTCGTAAAACGGATGATTGGTGAGGACATGGATTCTCGCGACCCGATGGCACTATCTGCCCTCGGTGAAATTGCAAACGTGATTACCGGAAACGCAGCCACAGAGCTTGCGGCGAACGGTTTCACTTGCGACATCAGTCCTCCCGTCATCATCGAACCACGTGGCTCGACGCTGACTTCGACAGTTCCTAAGCAGATTCTCGTAACGTTCAAGAGTGATCTTGGAACTTTGACAGCCCGTATCGGTCTATCAGAGAACGCTCGGTATCAGGAAAAAGCCGCGTAGCAATCGTTGCCTGCGGAGCCTAACTCCAATCGAATAATTTCAAAACGAGCTCGCAATTTTGCGGGCTCGCTTTGTTTAATTCTTGTTTCAATTGCCTATGCGAACCCTCGCTAGCGGCGTATTTCGTAGACACTGACCATCACCCTCGGTACGATGATTTGCGGTCTAGAAAAATAAGGACCGCCCGCACAAGCCATTTCAAGCAACACATGCGGGGTCGCTAGCAATCAGAACCGAGTAATCGTTCGTGAATATCCACGAGTATCAAGCGAAAGCAATCCTCGATAAATTCGGAGTTCCCACTCCGAACGCAGAGGTGGCATCGACAGCAGCAGAAGCGAAAGAAATCGCTTTGAGAATCGGTGGGCGCGTAGTAGTAAAAGCCCAAGTACACGCAGGCGGTCGAGGCAAAGTCGGTGGCGTCAAGCTCGTCGACTCACCAGAAGAGGCCGAACAAGTAGCAGCATCGCTACTCGGCACTAGGCTAGTTACGAACCAGACTGGCGCTTCCGGTGTGCCGGTCGAAAAAGTGATGATCGCGGAAACTCTCGACATCAAAGACGAGCTATATATCTCGATCGTGATAGACGGCGACATTGGTGCTCCACTGGTAATGGCAAGCACTGAAGGCGGAATGGACATCGAGGAAGTTGCAGAATCAACTCCCGAAAAAATCTTCCGTGTAGCAGGCGACCCGCTAATCGGGCTCACCACCTACCACGCCCGTGACATCGCACTTGCACTTGGCGTTCCTACGAAGTCGGTTCGAGCAACCACAAAACTCATCACCGATCTGTATAACCTGTTCGTCGAAAACGACTGCTCGCTCGTCGAGATCAACCCACTCGTAATCACCGAAGACGACCAAGTCTTCGCACTAGATGCCAAGATCAATATCGAAGATGATGCATTATTCCGCCACCCCGATCTTGCGGTTCTACGTGACCCGAACCAACAAGACCCGCTCGAACAACGCGCCGACAAAGCCGAACTCGCTTACGTAAAGCTTGAAGGCGGACGAGTCGGTTGTATGGTCAACGGTGCAGGTCTCGCTATGGCAACAATGGATATCACCAAAGCAGCCGGAGCCGACCCTGCCAACTTCCTTGACATCGGCGGATCTGCCGATCAGGACCGAATCGAAGAAGCGTTCAAGATCATCATTGCTGATGACGATGTCGAAATGATCCTCGTGAACCTATTCGCAGGTATCGCACGTTCCGACATTGTCGCTCAGGGAATTGTTGCAGCAGCCAAAGAAACCAACGCATCAGTACCCATGGTGGTTGCAATGCGAGGCACGAACGCTGAAGAGGGAATTAAAATCCTCGCCGACTCAGGGCTCAACATCACTGGTGCTCCCGATCTTGCAGGAGCCGCCGAAGTGTTGAAAGCGAAATTACTAGAACTTGGAGAATCCAACTAATGGCTATTCTTGTTGGAGAGAACACACGACTCCTCGTTCAGGGACTCGGACGCGACGGTAGCTTCCAAGCAAACCGCACACGTGAATACGGCACAAACATGGTCGCCGCTGTTCACCCGGGTCGAGACGGTCAGAAATTTGAAGACGAAGTTCCATACTTCTCAACAGTTGCAAAAGCTGTTGAAGAAACCGGTGCCAACACCGGAGTGATCTTCGTTCCTGCCCCGTTCGCAATGGACGCAATCATCGAACAGGTCGATGCTGGCATAGAACTCGTTGTCTGCATCACCGAAGGCGTTCCTGTGCTCGACATGGTCAAGGTCATGGCGTACATAAAGGACAAGCCCATTCGACTTATCGGATCAAACTGCCCCGGCGTGTTAAGCCCAGCATCGAAAGCCAAAGTCGGAATAGTACCTGCAAACATCGTTCAGCCAGGAAACGTCGGCGTTGTATCTCGATCAGGCACACTCACTTACGAAGCAATCGCGCAGCTTGTGCAGCACGGCATGGGTCAATCGACCTGTGTTGGCATCGGTGGCGACCCGGTTCACGGCACCACATTCACGGACGTTCTTGAGCTATTCCAAGCCGACGACGAAACAGAAGCAATTGTGCTTATCGGTGAAATTGGTGGAATTCGAGAACAACTCGCCGCCGACTACATCAAGGAACACGTAAACAAGCCCGTTGTTGCTGCAATCGCAGGTAGTTCTGCTCCTGCTGGCAAGCGCATGGGGCACGCCGGAGCGATCATCACTGGCAAGGCAGCACTCGCTTCTGAGAAGAACAAGGCGCTTGAATCTGCCGGAGTTCACGTTGTCGAATCGCCAGCATTGATCGGTGCGAAAATGAAGGAAGTGCTCGGCTAAGCCGGGCCATTCCTCCCATATGCCGTTTACCGAACGCTACGTTCATACCGAAAAAATCGCACTGAACGTGGCGGAATGGGACGCGCCAGCAGCAGCAACAACGGCGCCGGTGCTTGTTTTAGTTCACGGCTACGGATCGAACTGGAACACATGGGGCCGTGTGGTCGACAAGTTGGCGGCGGAGTTCAAGCTCTTCGCTGTCGATCTTCGAGGTATGGGTCGAAGCGGACGTTACGGCAAGGGTTCAAGTCGCCAGACTTGGGCAGATGATATCGCCGACTTGATCCCGAGGCTCAGCAATGGTCCGGTTTACTTGGTCGGTCACTCACTTGGCGGTTGGGTTACGGCTGCTGTCGCGGCTGAACATCCCGAGCTGGTTTCAAAGGCAATATTAGTCGAGCCGTACTCAGGAGCCAACTCAGAAGTACGTAAGCAAGCACGCCAACGACCATCTGAAGAGCGCGGTCGACGAGCACGAGAGATTCGTGATGCTGCAACGCCCAACGATCTGATTCAAGCCGTAGCTGAACAATACGAAGGCGCTTCAGAAGACAGCATCAGACGCATCGCACAGATGTGGTTCCAGATGGATCCTGCGTTAGAAGAAGGGCCCATCAGCCGAGCTGAAGATACCGAAACGTTCGACGATATGTTCTCTTCGATTGAGTGCCCCACTCTTATGATCGCCGGCGCAGCCGACAAAGGCGGAATCATGTCAAAGGAAGAATCCGAACGTGTAATCGGACTTATCCCCGACTCTCGGCTTCTCACATGGACAAAAGTCGGGCACTCTCCACACATCGCCCGCAACCACGACTTCATCCGAGCAACAAAACGCTTCTGGACCGAATAAGTTTCCGAACGACCACCGCGCTCGACAAACCGATCAACGATAGTCAGTCGCCAAAGATTCATGCAACCGTATCCAACAACACACCCGTTCATTCTCTCTCACTTCTGCT
>ENA-OREN01005582-OREN01005582.1-marine-metagenome-genome-assembly--contig:-NODE-5582-length-10364-cov-5.803052_pt1 | contig 10364 bp, 10 predicted proteins | sample MGYA00248624_ERZ508555 | MGnify/ENA primary metagenome ERZ508555 (study PRJEB26222, sample SAMN06267773) | marine metagenome | isolation source: Saanich Inlet, British Columbia, Canada | place...
TATTATAATGTGGATCTTTTTGTTTTTGTCAGGATGTAGCACTCCTCCTTGGAATGAAGATGAGATTGCAAGAGTTAAATTAAGTGTAGCTAAAACTGTAAAATTAAAAAACGGAATGGATTATTATCTATCAAGTAATTCTTTAACTAGAGCTTTAGGTAAAAGATTAAAAGAAAGGTTTGGCGGTAATAATAAAGAAACTTCTAGCTTATGGGGTGTAAAAAAAGATCGAGAAGTTTATCGAGTAACAGTCTTATTTAGAGGAGTTCCATTCAAAAAGAATGAGATTGTAACTTACGATGGAGAAGATTACAAAGTTGTTTCTTTAAGTAAAGATATTTTCTTACAAGCGGTTAAGCATGGTAAGAAAGTTCATATCAGATATCACAGAATGAATCAAATTCGGAAAAAAGTAGATTAACTTTTACCCAACTTCTTCTTCATCGGTTGTAAATAGAATGGTTACATATAATTATTTTGATTCATCACCACAAAGACCTGTATGGGCAAATGGATCTTTATCTAGAACTATGTGGAAAGACTCAGCAGTTTTTGGTAGTCCACATGCAACAGAATACGATGCAGGCACTGATAGTTCTTTTGATGTAGTTGGAAACACAGAAGGTATGACAACTTATTATGAACACGAAATTGGAACTGATCAAAATAAAAACGGAGTAATCACTGCAGTTACTGCAAACATTTCGTCAGGAGATTTTGATATAACACAAGCAAGATCTGCTCAAGGAACTCAAACAGGTATTGCAACTTTTAAAGGAGATGGTGAATATTTAATGAAAATAAGAAGATTTGTACCTGACTTCATATCACAAACAGGAACTACTAGAGTTACATTACAATTAAAAAACTATCCTAATGATTCACAAACTGGTTCACCACTTGGACCTTTTGATATAACAACCTCTACTACAAAAGTAGACACACGTGCAAGAGCAAGATCAATTGCTATGAAAATAGAAAACACAGCAGCTAGTCAAAGTTGGAAACTAGGTACTTTTAGATTAGATACACAACCGGATGGTAGAAGATAATGGCAAAAATTGTACAAGTAATTACAAGACCTGAACGAGATTATACTATAGAAACAGCAGAAGCTCAAGTAAGAGATCTTGATGCAATTGTAGAAAAACTAAACTCAACGTTTCAAGCAGACTTAAAAGATGAGATTGATGCGTTTAACTTTTTTGTAAACTAATATGGCAAATCAATATAAATTTATAGGTATAGATAATAGTACAACAGGTGGAGCACTTACACCATTAGGATCTGGTAATCCTTTAGTAAGTGAAACATATGTTATTAAATCTATTTTAGTTACATCAGCTGGTACACCTACAGTGACAATTACAAACAATAGTATTACAGCTATTAAAACAATAGGTCTAACAGCAAATGTTACAACAGAATTATTAACCCAACCGCTAATAGTAGAAGGGGGTAAAACCTTTACAGTACAAGCAAGCACATCAGACTCGTTTGATGTAGCTATTAGCTATCTAAACATTAAGAAAGAGGTAACAACATAATGGAAATACTAAACGCAAAAGTAGAGACGACTTACAGACACAAGGAAACAGGAGAGCTTTTTAAGGAGAGAAAAGACTGGGAAGCTAAGGGTTTCAAACAAGAAGACATGGCTCAAGATGTAAAGGTTATTATGCCACCACTTGATTTGTTGTCTAAAACAAAGTAAAGTAATAAGCTCAGGAAAAATATATGTTCGAACAACAAATGTCACAATCTATAGAAGCAGGAGCCCCGGATATTACTTATTCAGGTAATGAAGGTCCTAAATCTCCGCAACAAGAACAGCAGATGATGGAACAGCAGATGATGATGCAGGAGCAGCAAATGATGGCTCCCGTAGATTATTCAAGCCGTGCCTATAGAGATAAATTAATTCAACAACTTATGGACACGGCTGGATTAGATTATGGTTCTGCTGCTAATGAAGCAGATAGAATTATAAAAATAAAACTAAGACCTAAAGCAGCCTATGGTGGTATCATGGGTCTTGATGGTAGACGTAAATATGGTTTAGGAAGTAAGTTTAAAAAATTTGTAAGAAAAATTATACCAAATGAAGTAGCAAAGATTGCGGAAGTTGCAGCGCCATTCGTTGCACCGTTCAATCCATTAGCTGCAGGTTTGATGTCAGGTATAGGTGGTTTTGATAGAACAGGTAGAATAGGTTCATCAATTAAATCAGGATTAATGAATTATGGTTTAGGTCAAGGTGCTAGATATTTAGGTGGAGCAGATTTACAAAAAGGACTTAGTTTAAAAATGCCAGGGGCAACATCAGGCGGCGGAATAGGAAATTATTTTAGTAAACCAACAGGATCAAACTCAAGATTTTTTGATAATGCATTTAAATCTAAAAGTGGACCTACAACTTCTACAAATTTTGATTATGGTGTAGAAGATGTATTAAGTGATAAACAAGGTATTTTACCAGGTTCTGAAAGTTTATCTGAAAGATTTGTTAAAGCAGGACCAACAGGAATAATGGAAACTTTAAAAGGATTTATTCCTGAAAGCACACTCGGTAAAGTAGCTTTAGGAGGAGGTGCAATAGCTTTAGGAACAGCATTATTAGGTGGTGGTCCAGAAGAAACTGTATCAGCAATCATGGACCGTGGTGAAGGATTAGATATAGATGGTATTAGAACAGAAGTTATAGAAGCTTATAAAGATTCAACAGGTGAAAAATTATTAGCACTTAGAAGTAAGTATCCTTTTCTTGGAACACAAGCATCTAAGAACACAGCGATTATGGCTATGGGTGGTAGAATAAGAAGAGCCGAAGGTGGAAGAATTAATTTTAAGAGTGGAGGTTCAGATATATTTGGTATAGGTGGAGAAGAAGTTATTCCAAAAATGGGTGAAAAAATGGGTGAAGGAGCTTCTTTTTTATCTGATTTAATTACGGACTCTGAAGGAAATGTGTACACAGTATTACAATATTTAAGAAAATTTGGAGAAGATGCATTTTTTGGTGGACAAAAAAATCCGGAGTTAAGTGAAAAATTTTATAATAAATTAGGTGATGATTATATTCAAGAAATGGAAACAGTTAAAGAAAGAGGTTATAATACAGGCGGAATCATTGGACTTAAGGAAGGTGGATTAATGAACCTTGGTGGTATGGAAAAAGATTATAGAGCTGAAGGTGGGTTTGTACCTATTGGAGCTAAAGAAAAAGCTGATGACGTTCCAGCAAGATTAAGTGTAAATGAATTTGTATTCACAGCCGATGCTGTAAGAGGCGCAGGTCAAGGAGACATAGATAAAGGAGCAGAAATTATGGAAAACATGATGAAACATTTAGAACAAGGTGGACAAGTATCTGAAGAGTCACAAGGAATGGCTGGCGCTAGAGATATGTTTGAAACATCACAACGATTAAGTGAGGTAGTATAATGGCTGTACAACAAACACAAGCACTTCCACCACAATACGTAGAAGATTTACAGAAGGATTATGGAAAACAGTTAACAGCAACAACTGCAGCACCATTAGATACTTCAAAATTTGCACCTCAAGTTGCAGCACAAGATGCAGCTCAAACGTCTGCTTATAATTTAGCAACAGGCCAAGGGATCGGTGCATTTCAACCTTACATTACACAAGCAGGATCTTACGATACAGCGGCTGCAGGTTTATCAGGACCACAAGCTTACCAACAATTTCAATCCCCTTACCAACAAGATATAATTGACGCAACATTAGCAGAGTATGACACACAAGCTGCAGCAGGTATGACAGGTATAGGTCAACAAGCGGCGATGTCTGGTAATTTAGGTGGTGGGCGTGAAGGTGTAATGAGATCACAGTATCAAAACAAATCTGATATGAACAGAGCATTATTACAATCAGGATTATTACAACAAGGGTTTACTCAATCTAATCAATTAGCTAATCAAGCCTTTAATCAACAAATGCAATTAGGACAAAATCAACAAGGACTAGCTGGGTTAGTACCAGGATTATATGGTCAAGATATTGGTACTTTACAAGCAGCAGGTGCTGGACAACAAGCACAAGCTCAAGCAGGCTTAGATGCTACAAGAGAAGCAAACAGATTAGAAGCTTATGAACCTTATGAAAGATTAGGTTATCAAGGTCAAGGTATAGCAAGTATTGCATCAGGTGCACCAGGACAATATCAATCAACAGTTACACCTAACCCATCTCCATTACAAACTGCACTAGGAATAGCTACAGTGGGTGGAGGATTAATGGGTAATTATGGTGACTTTTTAAGAGGACGAAACACAACATAATGGATAGATTATATAAAAGACCGATGTTTAGAAAAGGTGGAAGTGCTGATAGTGCTGGTACAGGTATTACATCTGGCCTAGCTCCTAGACAGGGTTATGCAGTGGGTCCTGGAACTGTCAAACAAAATGATTCAAGCAGACAAAGAATTATGAATGCAATGGGAGTAAACCCACCTAAAAGAAACTTTAATGATTTTTTAATTAACTTTGGTTTAGACATTGCATCAAGACCATCAGCAGGTCCGGGTTTTGGTGGTTTAATAACTACTGCAGCGCAATCAGCTAAAGGTCCTTATGAAACATTTTCTAAAGCAAGAGATGCTGACAGTAATTTAATGAGACAAGTGGGTATGGAATCAGAGATCATGGATATCAACAAAGAAAACGCAGCAGCTGCAGCAGCAGCTAAAGATGCATCAGCTATGTCAAGATTACAGGCACAAATACAAGCTGACAAAGATTTATATAATTTAGAAAAAGGTGATATTACACAAAGGTTAATAGATGCAGATGCAGCATTATTGTCAGATGTTGATGGTGGAACATATGATACAATTTTACCAGCACAAAATCATGCAGAATGGAAACATAAAAAATCTAAAGATTATGATCAATCAAAAATAGGTGGAGTCTTAACTAAAAAACAAGTTACAGATGCAAGAACACAAGAATCATTTGCTAAAAATCAAGGTAAGAATAATGGTGTAGGAAAAATTTACTACGATCCATTTAATGATAGAGTTTTAGAAATATTTCATGATAAAGTGGAAAACAAATATGTTTTAAGACCTGTTGATGGTACTGAAAGTGTGTTTACTGACACTGCAGAAGTTGTAGAAGATAAATACACTGGAGATAATCCATTTTACATGAACCCACCAAAACCAGATATAGTTACTCCCTTTGTTAAAGACTATATGGAAGATGTCGAAAAAGGCGAAGGCGAATTTGGCTCTGGAGCATAGGAAATTAAATGGCCGAAGACAACAGATCATTAAACGATGCAGAAGCCAACAACGAGACTAGTTGGTACAAAGCTTTTGGCGCAGGGTTAGCCTCTGGAATAATTAAAATACCTGAAGGAGTAATATCTCTCGGAGCAGAGCTTATTGATCTTGGAGCAGACTCAGACACAGCATCATCTGTTGAAGAATTTTTTGATAAAATAAATATATTTGAAGACACAGCAGAAGAAAGAACTATTGGTAAACTTACAGAAGCTATCACACAGATAGCTGTACCGGGGGGTATAGGTTTTAAAGCAGCTAATGCAGCCGCTAGAAAAATAACTAACAAAGCATTAAGAGCTAAAAGAAAAGGTTCATACTTAGAGTTCGGTAAAGGAAAAAAATATTATAAAACAGGGGATCCAAAAGATATAGCTAAAACTTATAATCCAAGTAAATTAAAAGAAGGTTTAAATAAAGTAAATGATTTAAACAAAAGATCTAGGTACAAGAGATTTGCTTTAGCTGTAACAGGTGGAGCAGCCGGGGAAGGTTTAGTTGTAGACACAGATGAGATAGGTACATTCGGTGACATGTTTGAAGGACCCACAAGTTTAAATAGAGATGAAAGTTTAAGTGGTAGAGAAGATGCTACTAGAAAACTTATGAATAGATTTAAATTTGGTACAGAGTCTTTATTAGTTACACCTTTTGCATTTGGTGTAGGGAATGCAGCTAAGTCATTAGCCAAACGTGGTAAAGATTTAGCGTATAGTAGTTCACAATTTGAAAGATTTTTAGATAAATATATTAGAGCACCCTTTAGTCCTAGAGGAGATTTACCTGATGAAGTTTTTAAATCTGAAATGTTAAAACAAGGCCTTAAAACTAGAGATTCTTATAGAGCTAAACAGATTGTAGGAAACATAACTAAAGTTGTTGATGGCATCTTTCCAGTGTCACAAGAAATAGCTGACAAATCTATTAAGTCACAGAAATTAAAATTTGTAAAAGAAGTTAATGAAGTTTTATTAGATGGTGATTTAGCTGAAGGTTTAGATCCTAAAAAATTAAAAAATATTATAGATAAATTAGATGTAAAAAATATTTCTAAAGAACAACAAGAACTATTAGCAGACGCTTTGAACACAGGTCGTGGTGAACTAAATAATCTTATTGATATATTACAAAGAAGTTCAGGTGGTGCGGCTGAAGGTGCACAAGGAGAATTAAAAGAATTATTTAAAAAAAGATTAGAAGGTTATGTGGGTAATACATTTCAAATATTTGAAACTAAAAGTAATTTATTTAATCTGTTTAGAAAATATACACCTACAGAAGAAAGTTATAAAAATGCTGTAAAAGTATTTAGTAGTGGTGGTATGAGAACTGAACAAGAAGCAAGAGAAATTATAGATCAAGTATTAGATCAAGCGCAAAAAATGAAAAAACCAAAACCGTTACCTGATTTTAAATACACCCAAAAATCTGCAGAAACTGGTAAGTTAAATAGTGTCGACATAGGTTTAGGGGCTGATGCAGCTGGGACCATGGCTGAGAAAAAAGCATTAAGAGAGTTGTTTGGTGAAATTAAAGATCCAAGGTTTACATTGTTTAATGGAATGACTAACCTATCATCACTTGCTAGAACTTCCGCTTATCTAGCAGAAGTACAAGCTAAGAATGCAGATGTACAAGCAAGAGGTGGTAGAGGATTTTTTTGGAACACCTCTGAAGAAGCAGCAGAAAAATTAAATGCTAGAGATCTTGGTATAGAAATTGTACCGATGAGAGAAGTATTAGGTGAGATAGATGCAACTAAAAATTTAATTAATCCATTAGCAGACACGTATACTACAAGAGAAATTGCTGAAGGTATTAAAGCTGCAAACGATGTTATGGGAGCATTACAAGGATTTATTAGAGGAGATAAAAAAAACATGGGGGGTGCAGAAAAAGCAGTCAGTTGGTTTTATAGAAATTTATTATTGTTTCCAAAAGGTGTATCACAAATGGCTAAAACTATTTTCTCAATACCTACTCACATAAGAAACTTTTTTAGTGCAGGTGCGTTTAGTGCAGCCAATGGTTTATTGTTTGAAGGATTAACTAATCCAAAATTATTAAAAGATGCTTTTCAACAAGGTATAGATGTATCTGGTTTATTAAAAGCAGGAGCTAACTCTCCATTAGCGCAAAGAGAATATCAAGACATGTTATCATTAGGGTTAACAAACTCACAAGTTCAAATGGGAGATCTTATATCTCTGTTAAAAGATACTAATGCAGGTGAAAGTATGATGGGTTTAGATAATATTTTAGGTCGTATGTTTAAAAAATTTAAAAAAGGGGGTGAGTTCTTACAAGGTAAATACATGGCTGAGGACGACACTTTTAAGATTACAAATTTTGTAGTAGAGCTAGATAGAATTATAAAAAACACTGCTAAACGAACTAATATGAGTCTTGATGATTTTAAAAAAACTTTAAAACAAGAGATAGGACCAGATGGTATACCTATTAGAAACGAAAATTTGTGGGCACTTAAAAGAGAAGCTGCAGACATTGTTAAAAACACTGTACCTAACTATGCTTACGTTGGAGAATTTGTTAAAACATCAAGACTATTACCTATTGGTAATTTTATGTCGTTTCCATCAGAAATTATTAGAACAACAACTAACATTGCAGAACAAGGTTTAAAAGAAATGAGACACTCAAGACCAACAAGAGGCAGTAATATTGCACCTATGGTATTTGATATAGAATTAGATCGTTTTGTTAAAAATGATAACTTGTCTTATGGCACAGGATTTAAAAGATTAATGGGTATGAGTACAACTTTAGTAGGTGTGCCTATTGCAGTAACAGAAGGAGCTAAAGCTTTGTATGATGTAGCTGATGAAGAAATAGATGCTATGAGAAGATTTGTTCCTGATTGGTCTAAAAACTCTACTCTTGTTCCAATAAGAGATGACGATGGAGATTTAAGGTACATAGATTTTAGTCATAGTAATGCTTATGATTTAATGGCTAGACCATTTAGAACTTTAATGAATAATATACAAGAAGGTCGTGAAGATGGTGATACTTTACTTGAAGGATTTGTAGGGGGTGTGGGTGAAGCTAGTGGTGAAATTATGAATCCATTTATTTCTGAATCTATTTGGACAGAAGCTATGTTCGATTTATCTATAAGAGGAGGAAGAACTGCTGAAGGAAAACAACTGTACACAGATCAAACTTCTGCAGGAGATAAAATGCAAATTCAATTAATGCATTTAGGAAATGCGTTAGCCCCCTCTTACAAACAATTTTTAAGATTAGGTTCTGCTGCTTTTGGAACTCCAGATAAAACAGGAGAAGTATTAGACATTGGTCCTGAACTAGCTGGTTTTATGGGACTTAGAGCTATTAAAATAGATCCATTAAGATCTATGGGATTTAAAATTGCTGGGTATCAAACCGGAATAAGAAATGCCAGAAGAGAATTTACAGGAGGTGTCTTTGGATTATTAAAAGGTGGACCAGTAAGTGAAGCAGATGTTATTGAAAGATACATAGCATCTAATAAAGCAAGATTTGAAGTACAAAAAGACATGTTTAAAAATATTGAAGCCGCACAAGTTTTAGGAGAAACTCCTTTTGATGTTAGAAAAACATTTGAAGAAAGACAAATTAGTTCTAAAAATTTTAACAATTTAAACCAAGGAAAATTTGAACCTTACTTTCCATCTAAAGATATTTTAAAAAAATTTAGAGAGATAGCTGCAGGTATAGATGAAGAAGATCCGTTTGCAGCAGCATCCGGAGATGTAAGAGATTTACAACAAGGATTTAGACAATTAAATTTAGGTGAAAGGTTTCAAGGTTTTGCCAGTGGTGGACAAGTTAATAGTCAACCTGTAACTAATGGTATCGATAGTTCAATTCCTGCATTAATAGATTTAAGAAATCAAATGGCGCAGTTAGATTTGGATGATGAGTTTGGTGTAGATGTATCTGATTATATTGAGGAAGAACAAGAAATAATAACTCCTTCTTTACCTCCAACACCAATGCCAATAGCTCCAAAACAACCTGTAATGGCGCAACAAAATGTAGCTAATACTAACTTGACACGTACAGAAGAAGCACTATTATCGCCAATGGAAAAAGTAATTGTAAGTAGAAAAATTTAATGGCTAAAAATATTGCACTAACAAAAATAGAATCACATGAAAAACTGTGTAGAATTATGCAGAAACAAACTCATGATAAAATTCATTCACTAGAGAAACAGATCGATAGAATCGAAACGATTTTAATAACATCTGTTGGAGCTTTGATCACCGGTATGGCCGGAATGATCTACATGTTAATCACACAATAGGAGAAATCTATGCAACTAAGTAAACACTTCACCTTGGAAGAGATGACACGTTCAATGGTAGCTTCTCGTAAGGGAATTGACAACATTCCAGGAGCTGGAGAGATAAAAAACTTAGGAGACCTCTGTTATGAGGTCTTAGAGCCCGTTAGAGCACACTTCGACAAACCCTTAAGCATTTCCAGCGGATACCGCTCAGAAGCGCTGTGTGAGGCCATAGGAAGCAAAAAAACCTCACAGCATGCCCTCGGGTGCGCCGCAGACTTCGAGATCAATGGGGTACCTAATATTAAGGTGGCTTACTGGCTCATTAATAATGTTGACTTTGACCAATGCATTTTAGAGTATTATAAACCAAAAGATGATCAAGCAGGCTGGATCCATGTGTCATATGATGAAAAAGGATCTAACAGAAAACAAGTTCTCACTTTTGATGGTAAAAGATACACTGAAAATTTACCTGATATGGAATGGAAAGACGGCAAAGTCGTAAAATAAAATCCCAGCGCGCCTCGCGTGTATATCCTACTAAATCCATGACTTTAATTCTTCTCCTAATACTTCAGAAGCAATATCAATCTTTTTACGTAAAGCTTTAACAATCTTTTCATCGACTGTATCTTCAGCATTAATATCAACATACGTTACCGGTTTTTTCTGACCTATTCGGTGAGCACGGTCCTCGGACTGTAATCTTTTCTCCAAGTCATATCCGTTAGAATAGTAAATAACGGTGTTTGC
>ENA-OREN01005585-OREN01005585.1-marine-metagenome-genome-assembly--contig:-NODE-5585-length-10361-cov-4.260210_pt1 | contig 10361 bp, 12 predicted proteins | sample MGYA00248624_ERZ508555 | MGnify/ENA primary metagenome ERZ508555 (study PRJEB26222, sample SAMN06267773) | marine metagenome | isolation source: Saanich Inlet, British Columbia, Canada | place...
ATAAGAAGAAGGCTTCTTAGGATGTTCTATATAAGAAATTTTAAAAAGTTGTCAGAGGTTTTGGGGTGATAAAAATGGCTTAGAATTTGCCGAACATGAGCGTATGGCAAAAGCACTGGGTACAGATATATATTTTGCACACTCGTATTCTTCTTGGGAAAGAGGTATTAACGAGAATATCAATGGATTGATTAGACAGTACTTCCCAAAGGGTACTGACTTTAATAAAATTAAAAATTCTCAAATTGAATTTGTAATGAACCGACTCAATACTAGGCCTCAAAAAACACGGGGTGAAAAACAACCTATTGAGTTGTTTTTAGGAGAAGCTGTTGATTTACTAACAGCTTAGAAATAATTGCACTTAATGTGCGAATTCAAGGATTGTTCGCACTGTGAAATACTTACAATTGGAAATTTATTATTTTTTCCACTATATACTCTAGCTCTGAAGTTTTTATACCATTAAAAAATGGCAAGCGCACTAATCTATCAGAAGAATTTTCACTGACTAAGCATATAGAGCTATTTTCGGATATTTTAATTCCCATTTTAGATAAATGCAACGGAAGATAATGGAACACGGCCTGAATACCATTATTTTTCAAATAAGAAATAAATCTATCCCTTATTTGAAGGTTAGGCATCAGCATGTAAAACATATGATAACCCTGCTGACAAAAACCTGGAATATATGGTAACTGTATATTATTTTTTACCGACCAATCTGTCAACTCAGAATAATAATAATTCCATACATTTTCTCTAGCTTTTTGAATATCTTTTGATTTTTTTATTTGCCCATACAAAAAAGCAGCCAGAATATCCGACATAACATAGCTTGAACCTTTATCAACCCATGAATATTTATCTACACTTCCACGAAAAAAGTTAGATCTATCAGTGCCCTTTTCAAGAATTATTTCTGCACGATTATTATATTTAGAATCATTTATAATTATTGCACCGCCCTCGCCACATGTATAGTTTTTTGTCTCATGAAAACTTTGAGTAGCCATATGACCGATAGTTCCAAGACTAGCGCCTTTATACTTACCATATAGTCCATGGGCATTGTCTTCTATAATGGTTAATCCATATTTTTCTGAAATTTTACTTATAGAGTCCATCTCACAAGCGACTCCAGCATAATGCACCACAACGATCGCTTTTGTTCTACAAGTAATCAAATTTTCTAGATTTGATTCATCAATATTTAAAGTGTCTTTCCTTATATCAGAAAATACTATATTTGCGCCATGCATATAGAAAGCAAGGGCTGAAGATACAAATGTAAATGAAGGGACAATTACTTCATCTCCAGGCATCAGGTTAAGCAAAATTGCTGATAACTCAAGAGAATGAGTACACGAAGTTGTTAATAATATATTTCCAGTACAATTTAATTGACACTTAAGTAAGGCTTCGACTTCTTTAGTATAGTGACCTCTGCCAGAAATCCACCCTCGAGAAATACAATCCTTAATTAAACTTATTTCATTTCCAATAATTAATGGTCGATTAAAAGGTATCACTGCACGTCCTTTAACTTTATTAAAGATCTAATGAATTGTATCAGTCAAGGCAAACATTGCTAAAGTTCAACTTGGTCAGCAATTCTGGCAGCATTAGCCATAGAAACAAGGCCAATGGTTGTGGCTGGAATAGATGGTAGAACACTGCTATCTATTACATGAATATAATTCCATCCTTTGGGGCGACCAAGTAAATCAGTATCATTCTCATGCTCTACCTTCTTCTTCATAGGCAGTGACCCCCCTACATGATAACTACCAGATTTAATACTACTTTTAACAAATGGAAATATCACAAAATACCTTGACTTTAACAAAATGTAAAAAAATTTCAAAACAGATATTGCAACTGCATAATACGCCCTTATGTTAATTTTCCGTCTAGAAACTAGCATAGACGGGGAGTCTTTAAGTGACTTCTTCAATGAAAGAGTGTAATTATCAGAACTATCAGAACTAATATTACATAAAGCAATTATAGTATGTGAAGCAATCCATCTTTTTATCAGTTGCACCACCCCCTTACAATCGTCATCTATTCCTAGCTTTTCATACAAAAATTCATTATGTGGCGATAATTGCACATGAATCCAATGATTTGATAGTGTATTTACTTTGTACTCCATAAATACCGATGGTTGTGTACTCACATTTGGCCAAATTCCAGGTATTTTTTTAAATCTAAATATTGGAACAACAAAACTTAATGTAGACAACAATTCAATTTTTTTATTATAAATTTTTTTGGACTGCATAATAATTCTTGTAGAGTTAACAGCGCCAGCACCAATAAAAACTCTATCAAATTCTATTTTTTTTTGTTTTTTATGTTTATCAATAATAGAAATATTTACTTTCTTGCTAACTTCATCAACAGAATTGACAATAACGCCTGGAACATACTTAACTAAATTTAACGCAATTAAATTATCTAAATCATTAGCGGCTTTGTAAATATACCCGTACACACACCCACTCATACAATATCCGCAATATTTACACCCGCTTTCTTTGTAAGGATTATAGCCTTTAACAAGTAATCTTGACTTTCCATAAATAAGCTTACTAGCATCTTTAATTGGAATTAGTTTTTTAAAATCATTCAATATATCTGTATGTGGGCCAATACTATTCTGTGCAATAACTTTATTCGAATACGTGGGAAATACTCTTGACAAGTCATCAGTAGTAGCAGAGTAAGGAACGTCAGACAGAATCATTTTATAATATTTTTCAAGGTGCGCATTATTTATAGGCCATGAACCAATATCATTGTCGTCTACCGGAAGAACGGAGCCCCCCCAACCAGCACTAAATCCTCCTTTTGCATAACTTAATGGCAAGGGAGGCCCATGGCACTCAATAGGAGCACTAATAACTGATGAGCCATAAAAGAAATCAGACCCAAATGCATATTTTCTCGGCAACGACCCACTACCATGAGATGCTGAATTATTATAAATAAATTTCATATCTTTTTTATTCCAATAACTAGGCTCTAAAGATGACATTTTTTTTACACACAATAGTCGCTCGCTATCAAGTTCATTCCCAAAGTCTAGTATAGTAGGCTTTATTCCGCGCTTTACTAACACCTTTGCTGCAGATATTGCAGTTAGTCCACTACCAACAATTGCTATTTTTAACATGCAGCTGGCTTATTGTTTTCTAATTCTCTAAGCGTGCTAGAAATATAATTAATGTCGACACCGCTTAAGCCGGGATAACAAGGTATAAACACTCCATTTTTATACAAGTAATCTGCATTAGGTGTATCCGAAGAGCACGAGTAAGATTCAAGTCCAGATATTTTTTCAAGGCTAGTCGTAGAAACATCAACCTTCATAGATTGCAATCTTTTTTGAACTACTTTAGGTTCGTCAAAATAAGAAATAAATTGCCAGTAATTATTATCCGCTCCTTTATTACCACGAGGATAATTTAAGCTTGGAACAATAGATTTTATTTTATTTACATTATCGATACGCACACTATCACTATATTCGATACTATCAATTATTTTAATTCCCAAACTAGCCTGAAAAGAAGTATATGATTCAAACCATAACTCTGGCATAGTAATTATAGGCTTCACGTCTTTTCCGCCCGTATGCTTCATCGTTGAATTAGGGGATAAAAATGTAAGTAGTCTAATTATTGGAAAAACAATAGTATGAAACACAAGTCTAGATGTGGCAACATTCCTAATAAGGTCGATAATTATCTTCTGCACTAAGTTCATCCTAGATGCACTATGGAGCTCAGCTTGGTATTTTTTCATCTTCTTAAATATTGAAGCACTATCCGATACAACAAGTCCGCCCCCATAAGTGTCTAAAGTCTTGATTGAAGAGGAGCTGTACACGCCAATATCCCCAAATGAACCCACTTTTTTCCCTTTAAACTTTCCATTAAGGCATTGTGAAAAATCTTCAATTATAAATAAATTATTTTTATTACATACAGAAATAATTTCAGGGATATTCGGGACCATCCCAAATAAATATGTGATAATTATCGCTTTAGTATTGCCGTTAATTGATGATTTAAGCTGGTCAATATCGAAACTCAATGTATCTAAATCTATATCAACAAACACTGGCTTTAACTTTAATTCCAAAACAACATCAAGAATTGCTTTAATACTGATTGGAGGCATTATGATTTCAGTTCCTGCAGGAAAATCCTCTATTCTAAGTGCATAATAAATTGCAGTTCTAGCAAATGGGAAACTAATTGAGAATTTACAGCCCATATATTTGGCAAATTTTTCTTCAAATACCCTAATTTTATTAGGATCATCTAACTTGAAAAATAACGACGATAAAAGTGAAATAACATCACTTTTTATTTTATGATATACGATTCCACGTGGAATAGATAGGCGCATTAGTTTAATAAAATATCTCTTATTTTTCTAAACTAAGTTTAGAAAATTTAGTAAAATTAAGATCTCTATTAGACACTATAGGGAAATCGATTGGCCAGTCAAAATCAAAACTGTCCCATCTGATTCCACTGTCAGAAATCTTAGAATAAGTGCTGGTTACCATATATTCAACTACGGCCTTTGAACTAAGAGTACAAAAACCATGTGCGAAACCTTTAGGGATGTACAAGGCCTTATAATTGTTTGACGACAATACAATTGAATAATATTTCCCATATGTTTTTGATTCATTACGAATATCCAAAACAACATCTAGTATCTTTCCATGTGTAACGCGTACAAGTTTCTCCTGATCGAATGGTGAAACTTGAAAATGCATCCCTCTAATTACATTTCTATTAGAAACAGAATAAAAACCCTCTTTAAAATTACAATTCAATCCATGCTGTAAAAAAACATCGGAATTAAAAAATTTTACAAACACCCCTCTTTCGTCTTTAAAAGTAGGTTCATTTATAACATACAAATCAATCAAAGGGGTGCTTTTGATTTTCATATTTTTTCCTTAGTATTTATCGCCCCAAAACCTCTGGCAACTTTTTAAAATTTAATTTCTTATATAGAACATCTAAGCGACCTTCACTTTTTTTCTGGTTTAATTTTATACTTTCCTTGATATACGTTTATTGGTTTTTTATAGTCTAATGTTTTATGGAATCTTCTATAGTTATAAAGCTCAATGTAGTCATCTACATCAGTAGTTGGCTCATTGATTGTTTGATATTCGTTTAAGTAAGTCCTCTCGCATTTGGAACTTCGCCAGAAGCTCTCAATGCAGATGTTATCTGCGTCCCTGCCTTTGCCATCCATTGAGATAGTAATGCCTAGGTTTTTAATCCTCTGAGTATAACGCCCCAACAATTCAAGGAAACAATATTTATTTATAAAAAAATTTATTATCACGCAAAAAACTTGATAGCAGTCTTGACTCCGGGTGAATAAAGCCATGCAACTCAAGATATTCTGGACTTGTTTTTAACTTAGCCCAGAATTGTTCTTTATCTTTAGTATCATCTTTATCATTAATCCAGATGCCAGTTATTCTCTCCCATGACTCCTGAACTGCATTCAGAATTTCATCAGGCAAAAGATTAATAATTTTTATACCGGCCATACGATACTCTTCTGTTGACACAAAACTATGATCAAGATGTTCTGATAATGTCAAATAAATACCGGACGACTCCCAAATTAGATGTTTTGGATAGATAAAACTATGGCTCCATGAAAATAAACGGATTACAGGAATAAAGTTCACAAATAGTGTTGGGCGACGATACACATCACTAATCATATCTGGACCAGTACCAGAACTAATACATAGATTGCAATTAGCAAATAACCAAATATCCAATAGATCACTCTTTCCTTTATCAAATGCATAATCAATTACCATTGGATGAGATAATAACATTCGCTCTGATGCAATTTTCCCCATTCTAATAACCCACACGCCATTATTGGCTAGCCACTCAATTGCAAGGCTATAAGTATGAATATCTGAATTTCTATAACTATGATAGCTCCAATCATACTTGTTACTGTGCAACGGGTCTTGATTTAAATATAAAGAGTCTCTAACCATCAAACAAACAAAAGGGTTTCCTTCTCTCCATCCTTTGCTTCTTAACCAGCTTTTTGCATCATTCTCCTCATTTGATAAAAAAGAAAATGAGTCGCCTGTATTCTCTAAAAATCCATTGATATCAAGCGATCCAGTACAAGTGGAGGGTAAATAATGCTTTTCACCGCCAGGGAGTAATCGATTCCAACGATCGATATAGTAAACCCAAGAATGAACAAATAGATTTCTGCGAACCATTTTCTCCCACTGAATATTGCACGTATTATCTGGTAGCCAATATAAGCAAATTATATTCCATGGGTTTTTCTTATTTGCAGCCCATTGTTGTGCTGTATCTGCAACAAAATGCCCTATTCTAGTAGAAAAAAATGTACCAATTTTAATTGTTACAATCGGCCTTATGGCTCTAATAATAAATACTAGAGGAACTGACCATATTCCATTAAACAACAGCACAATTAATCTAAAGAATCTACTTTTTTCATTTCTCATTGTAATCCCAAAAAAAATTAACACCTAACAAAAGTAGAATTTTCTTATAATAAAAATACAAAATCACCTCTCTTTTAACATAGTTAAAATCTCACCATAAGCCAGCCTATTTTTTATCAAATCAACAACAATATTACTTTCTAATTTCCATGAAATAGTTCTCTTTTGTATTGGGTAAATATATTTAGAAGAAACCGCATTATAGTTATCGGCTTCTTTCGCAAGAACATCAACAGAAATAGGAATAACACCCATATTAAGAGACTCTCCTAGCGCCGTGCTAACTGATCCAATAGTGAATTTAGGCTTTATTTTATTAATCGAACTATAGGCATCCCATAGTTCTTTATTATCAATTAACTTAATATTATTATTATTTATCCATACTTTCTGATGTTTATTTATCTCTAATACAGGATGAATTTTTACATGTACTTCATATGCATTAGAAATAAACAAATTAACTACATCAGATAAAATTTTATAATCATTATGGTGATAATGATCAAGAAAAATAATAATGGAAGAATTAAGTCTCTTAAGTCTCTTAAAGTTATAAACAAAAATATTAAATGGCAAATTAATGTTTTCTAGATATTTTTTATCTTCTATAAAATAAACGTATATCGATTTAAAACACGGATAAGAATAAGAAGCGTTTTTAGAAAGATACCCGTGGGAAAGGTAATTAACTTCTAAACCTGCAAATACCGATGCATACGATGACAAAGATTCTCCAGCTGCAGTGTATATTCTACACAATTTGTTTTTTTCCTTAATAGCTAAAAAAAAACTTACTAAATATGCATATGATGAAATAAAAGTAGGTGCATTCCGTACTAATATACATTCAAGCTGTTTTGGAAAATTTAAGGAGATTACATGATGATATAAAATAATGGAACGCCACACCTGTTTTATTAGCACTAACAATTCTACTTTCTCAAAACTCATCATATTATTGAAATCAAATGATTTTATTGTTTCAAAATAGTACTTATCCAAATCTAATATTTTTCCTATATTTAAATGCCTATACTCTACATCAGATTCCAAGATCACATACTCATATAATCTTTTACTATTTGTGCTAGTTATAAAATACTGTTTAAAATAATAATATAGTGAACGTAATATCGCCATTGTAAGATTGATATACAGTATTACATATTTACTCTTTCCGCCACTCTTTTTATTGTAGCCACCTCTATCATTATCATAAATATATGCTTGAATTCTATCATCGACCATAACCCACTTGTACTTATCTTGAACAATCCTTCCAAGTACTAGCGATTGCGTATTTTCTTTATTTAATTTCATTTAAAGTTGCAATATTCAGTATGTCTTCTATAAACATCGACTTTTATAAAAAAATTAAAGTATTTTGGTAGTCTGTCCACCATCAATCACCAAAGTGGTACCTGTAATAAAACCTGCCCTATCTGAACATAAAAAAACAGCTGAATCTGCAATCTCTTGTGGTGTTGCAAAACTATCAACGGCTTTTTGGGATAAATCAAGCAATATTGGTGTGCCTCCATAACATGCTACTGCTTCAGCATGTTTTCTACCTAGCAATCCTGTTGCGCCTGTTATAACAATAACCTTTCCATCCAATCTAAATAAGTCTTCTAACATCTACATCACCCCTACAGTTTGTCCACCATCAATCACCAAAGCAGTGCCCGTGATAAAACTCGCCCTATCCGAACATAAAAACAGAGCTGAATCGGCAATCTCTTGTGGTGTTGCAAACCGATTCATTGGCACAGTTGATTTGATAATTTCATCTACTCGTTTTTTATCTTGTTTGATTTTCTCATCCCAAGAACCCCCTTCAAAATATACATTACCGGGTGCGATGACGTTCACTCTCACATCTGGCGCTAATTTTCTTGCCATATTTTTAGCCAGCGCAATAATCGCTGTTTTGGCGGTTGAATAATCAGTAGGTGCGCCAAAGGCTTCCAAACCTGCAATAGACGAAATAAATAATAAACAGCCTTTTGATTTTTCTAACATTGGTAAAAAAGTTCTAGCAGTTTGTAAGGCGGATTCAAAATTACTATTCCATGTTTTTTGCCACTGTTCATCATCAGGCAAGGCATCTGGCACACTTCGTCCATCACCCACATTCACTATAATAATATCTAAACTACCCCACTTATCCTTAACTCTATTTTTCAAGCTATTGAGTGACTCAATATTGGTGCAGTCGCACTTACAAGCAAAGGAATTTTCCAAACCGTAAATATCTTGTAGTTTCTTCTCATTTTCAAACAAGGCTTTAGAGCCTCTAGATACCAAGCAAGTTTTTGCATCTTCTTGTAAAAAACTTTCAGCAACAGCCAAACCTATACCTCTTGATGCACCTGTTATTAAAACTTTTTTATTGTCAAGATTTAAATTCATATTACTTTGTCATTTCAATACACACTAAATCAGCCAATCCTGATGATTCGACAAATTCAATCCAATTTTGATCAACGCCATTACTTAGGAAATCTAGTTTTCCATTGCCCGTTGGCTTATTATCTCGCAACCATAGCATAACATTAGACATATCGAAATTATGTCTAAAAGATATTTTTATATCTAAGAAGCCTGCCTGTTCCGCCATTTGTTTTAATGTCTTATCTTCAAAATACCATAAGTGTGCTGTACGATAGAAAAATTCATCAAAAGAGGTGATATTTAATTTCATTAAAATGTCATGAAGGTTATCTGTTTCCAGATACATTTTTCCGCCTTTTTTTAATAAACCATAAGCATTTTTTAGGTACTGCTGTGGATTTTCAACATGTTCCAATACGCCAAATGAAACGACACTTTCAACTTGATCTTTATATTCTGATTGAGCTGTTTCTATATCAGGAAATATTTTATGCCCTCTGCCTATCAAAGACTCGTGATAACCAGAGAAAGGCTCTATTCCCAATGTTTTTCCACTCAGGCCACTCACCAAATCAAGAAATGCGCCGCCGCCACAACCATAGTCTAAGACTGTCTTGTCTCTAAAAAAATCAGCACCAATTTTATCTAGCCTTGGCGGCTGTTCATTGTCGTGCATTTTTATATAATCACTTGGATTTGATGTCTCATTGTAAGCATTACGATATTCATCAGACTGATAATATTCCATTGTTAATGGATTGTCTAATAATCTAACCAAACCACAGCCACAACATTTAACAACTTTATGTTTGATTGTTGTTTTTATACCCACGACTCCATCACGAATCACGCCATCATAAACAACTTCGTAATCTTGAGTATTACATAAGTCACAACTTGTCATAAAACCTCCACAATTTCCATTAAATTACCTTCATTATCATGACAATATGCCACCTTTACTTTTTTATCGTTTGTTAACGCAGGGGGGTTAACCATGCTTCCGCCTATTTTTTTAATTTTTTCACAAATAGTATTAATACCTTTAACGCTAAATGCTAAATGCGAGTAGCCCAATTGATTCGACTTTTGCTTTGCTATATTCTTCTGCTCTGAATGAGAATGATATTGCAATAACTCCAATAAATACCCATCAGGCGCTTTTAATTTCACCCATTCTAATTTCGTGTTTTGCAAGCCAACCACTGTATCAATAAAAACACCCTCTTCTATGTCTCTATTATCTTCAACAAAGCCTAATGCACGATAGAACTTTACAGATTCATCTAAATCTCTAACAACAATGCCAGTATGTCTAACTGATATTATCATATTGACTCCTTAATACACTGCTCTATCACTGTCAGCCCTTCAAGCATTGCCTCTTCAGTAATACTTAATG
>ENA-OREN01005588-OREN01005588.1-marine-metagenome-genome-assembly--contig:-NODE-5588-length-10359-cov-4.223108_pt1 | contig 10359 bp, 8 predicted proteins | sample MGYA00248624_ERZ508555 | MGnify/ENA primary metagenome ERZ508555 (study PRJEB26222, sample SAMN06267773) | marine metagenome | isolation source: Saanich Inlet, British Columbia, Canada | place...
TGGCAGATGGTCTTTGGCCCTTTCTTTATGGCTATCGGCATATTTATTATCTGGTTCTTATGGAAGTCACTCGAACCACGCAAACTCTGGTATTGGTTTCTTGTTGGTATAGGTCTGTATGCCGTTGCGATCGGACTTGATTTTGTAGAAGGGCTTGATAGTGAACCGTATGAGGGTATAGCTGCCTTCTTCTCTACAGAAGAGTATCGCATCGAACATCTGTCAAAAACACTAGAAGAGTTTCTTGAGATGCTTGGTACGACAACTTTCCTGATTATATTTTTGAAAAACATATTTAATCAGTCACGAGAGTGGAAGATAAATATATCTGAAAAAAGTCCTAGTTAAAAACAACAAACGAATTATAAGTTCTCACACAGAGGCACAGAGCTCACAAAGAAAAAAATATATTTTATGGTCAAAGTTTTAAATGGAATTCACATGCATTAGACGTTTAGAAACGTAGGCGAAGCATTCTGCTACCTCTTTATTTGAGAACTCCGTTTATAATTCTTGTTATTCCATCCTTCATCAATTCTTCACCAAAGTTCAATAAGTAACCTAGTTTACACTCTGTCAGTCTAAGATATGTTAAGACTTGTTTCTTATGTGCTTTTGTAACAGATTCAACTGATTTTAATTCCAGGATTACTTTACTCTCAATAATAATGTCGGCCCTGAACCCTTCGTCAAATTTTATACCATCGTATTCTATTGATATGGGGACTTGTCTTTCGACATCCAAACCATGCTTCTTGAGCTCATGAGTTAGTACAACTTCATACACAATTTCATAAAGACCTGATCCAAGTGCTTTATGAATTGCAATTGCAGAATCAATTACAACCTTCCCAATCTCATTTTCAGTTATCATTTTATACCTCCTTGTATTAATGAACACTTTTTTAAATGTCTTATTTTCTACATTCCATGTAAATTCATTTCTTTGTGCCCTTTGTGCCTCTGTGTGATTACTCTATCACAGCGCTCTTTTAGGGTCAAAGCTGTCTCGGAGGCCGTCGCCAAGGCAGTTCATTCCGAATAGTATAAATATCATTGTTAAAGAAGGGCAGAGGAGCAGCCACCAGTTTTCACCGGCATCTCCCAACATCCGTACTCCCTGTTCCACAAGACTGCCGAGCGAGTCGGATGCGTTTGTGATTCCAAGCCCGATATACGCAAGAAAACTCTCTTCAAGAATAATCAACGGTATAGTCAGTGTAGTATAAACTATCACCGGGCCAATCGTGTGTGGTATCAAATAGCTGAATATTATTTTCCTCGCACTCGCGCCTGACATCTTCGCGGCTTCCACGAACTCTGATTCACGTAGAGAGAGTATCTGGCCTCGAACAATACGTGCTACTGTCAGCCACTGAACAAGGCCAAGAGCAACAAAAAAGAGAATCAGGCTTCTGTCGAAAAGCACCATTAAAAGAATTACGAGAAAGATGAATGGCAAGCCGTAAAGAACGTCAACGATTCTCATCATTATGCTGTCTACCATCCCACCAAAATAGCCTGACACTGCTCCGTAGCTCAAACCAATAACAATACTTACCAGGGTGGCAACTATTCCAACCAGCAGAGAGATCCTTCCTCCATATAGAATTCGTATAAAGAGATCGCGGCCAAGCTTGTCAGTTCCAAGAAGATGACTCACTCGCCTCTCTTCACCGTCAGCAATAACGCTGATTACTTCCCGTCCTTTAATAATAAGATCTTCACTGCTAATTTCATTATTATCTTGTTTTACCGTTATCGATGTGACTATTGAATTATTTAGAGTGACGATGCTTTGTGTAACTTCATCATCTGCTTTAATGAGGAGCATCATAAGAACACGGGAGCCTTCATCAAAAAGACCTCCCGGTGGGGCGCTGTTTTTCTTCAGTACAAATGCCTGTTCCAGTTTCTCACCCGGAGTCCCATCATCATTTGAACGGAATAGATCACCCTTTAAAGTAGAAGTATCCAACTCCTCAATATGACGGGCACCGTCAGTAAACATTATAGTATTAATCTTACCGCGCCTTGTAGTAATCCGAACCTCCTGCCTGGAGAAGTTTTTTGTCTGATATATTAACTCATCAGCGTCAGATAACGAAGGTGATGTTTCAGCTTCTGTTCCTACGATAAAGATGTTTTTGCTTAAACAGTCAGGATGTGTAAATCCGGGAGATTTTGCTCCAAGCCAGACCCTAGTAAGTTTCGGTGAGCCACCGTAAAAAACAGGGACTATGACAACCGCTGCAGACACTGCAACAACAAGAAACAGTCCGAATAGTGCAAGGCGATGTCTCAGCAGTCTCATAAAAGCGAGACGTGTTGGTGAATATGATTTATGGACCTGTTCCATCTTAGTTTTCATTGCCTACCCTCGGATCAAGAAACCCGTATACTATATCCACTGCAAGATTACAGATGATTATTAATGTTCCGTAAAGAATAACAGTTCCCATTATCATAAAGTAGTCACGGTTGAGAGCGCTCTCCACAAACTCTCTGCCCAAACCGGGTATATTAAATATCTTCTCTACAACCAGTGAACCTGTAGTAATTGATGCAATAGCAGGCCCGAGGAAACTGACAACCGGCAGAAGGGCGCCTTTAAGTGCGTGACGCAAGACTATCGTCCTCTCCGTCAGCCCCTTGGAACGTGCTGTGGTTATGAAATCCTCGGATAGTATATCCAGCATTCCTGCCCGGGTAAGGCGCGCAAACCGGGCTGCAAAAGGTAGCCCGAGCGTTACAGCAGGAAGTATCAGGTGAAGGGATATCCCTCTGTATCCGGAAACAGGAAGAATATGGAACACACGGGAGAAAAGAGTCTGCAAAAGGGGTCCAAAGACAAATACCGGCAGGCTGATACCAATCACTGCTAACGCCATTGTAGAATAATCAAGCAAACTATTTGATTTCAAAGCAGATACCAGACCTGCTGCAACACCGGCACAGAGTGAAATCAGCAACGCTGTTATGCCGAGAAGAATTGACGGAGGAAGATGGTTTGAGATGATCTCGTTTACAGAAAAATCTTTCTGTTTCAGTGATGGCCCAAGGTCTCCCTGCACAAGTCTTACAAGGTATCTACCGTACTGACTTACCACTGAACCATCAAGATTGTATCTCTTGGTTAACGCCTCTTCAACTCCCGGAGGAAGCTCTCTGTCAGAACTGAATGGGCCGCCGGGCGCCATCCTCACCAGAAAAAAAGTAATAGTGATCAGAATAAGCAGGATAATCGGAACAAAAACCAGTCGTCTTAAAAGATATCTGAACACTTTTTACTCTATTCCCTCCAAATGTACTTTAACGGATGCACATCTCTGATATTGGCTTCCCATCCCAGAACGGACTCTTTAATCAGGCCTTTGTTTACGTAGTCATAGATCGGCAGAACAGGGCACTCCTGTTCTACAAGTAATTTCTCAAGCTCATTGAAAAGTCTGTTGCGTTCTTTTCTATCAAGGGTTACAGATACGGTATCGAGAAGTTCATCATACTCTCTACAACTCCAACCGGTTCGATTGTTACCATCATCTGTTCTGAATATGCTGAAAAAAGTAAATGGGTCTGCGTAGTCTCCAATCCATGAGGAGCGGCTTATTGTATAATCCAGATTGTTCTGGTTGTCCAGATAGACCTTCCACTCCATATTACGAGTGCCCATATCGATGCCAAGATTCTGTTTCCACTGTTGAGATATCGCCTCGGCAATCATCTTATGCCCTTCACTGGTATTGTATATAACTTCCAATTTAGGAAATGCCATCTTATCTTTACCGTATCCGGCTGCGGCGAGAAGCTTTCTAGCAGCAACGATATCATGCTTTAATCCCTCTACCGGTTCATAACCGGCTACAGGAGGACAGAAGTGGTTGCTGGGCTGCTCACCGCCTTTAAGCAGCTCGTTACATATCTCCACACGATCTGTAGCAAGGCAGAACGCCTTTCTGACTCGCACGTCATCAAATGGTGGTTTGGTTACGTTAAATCGGTAAAAATAGGTACCGAGCATCGGGTAAACATAATAGTCAGGATTGCGTTTAAGCTCTTCTATTCTTGCAACAGGAAGTGCCGGCATCCAGTGGAGCTTATCATCCTGAAATAGTTTATATGCAGTATTCAAATCTGATATAGGCAGAACAGTAACCAATTCGAGCTTCACAAAATCCCTGTCCCAGTAATAAGGGTTCTTCTCAAAAAGAATCTGTTCACGAGGAGACCACTCCTTTAGAACGAAAGGGCCGTTTCCAATAATGTTCTCCTGTCTCGTCCATTTCTCATTAAACTTTTCTATCAACTCGACACGTACCGGATAATATGTTGGAAAAGCTACAAGATCAAGGAAATAGGGGCAGGGTGCGTGAAGAACAACCTCAAGAGTTTGAGGATCCTTAACGTGGATTCCGACCTCGTTAAAATCTGTCAGTTTGCCTTCAGAGTAGCCTTTGGCACCTGCAATCGGGAAAAAGAGGTTTATATAACGGTTGACAGGGTCGAGGCCTCTTTTCCACGAAAAGAGGAAGTCAAGAGCTGTGACCTCCTTGCCATCACTCCACTTCGCATCTTTGCGGAGATGAAAGGTATATATAAGACCGTCATCACTTACATCCCAGCTTTCAGCAACTCCCGGGCGAGGTGTGAGGTCAGAAGGATCATAAGTTACCAGGCCTTCGAAAAGCGCCTCTGCTAGACGCATCTCAGGCAGACCGGTCATCATGTGAGGATCAAGTGTTTCGGGGTCTGTCCCGTTATTGAAAGTAAGGTGCTGCTCAGTATATTTCCAGACATCGCCTTCCGGCACATATGCGGCCTTCCACTCTGGCACATTACCTGGCACATCGTCTGCCATAGCACCTGCAACATTAAATAAGCACAAACATGCTATAAAAGAGATGTTGACGATACACTGTAAATAGCTCATTCTAATTATCTTCTTCAATATCCGGTTACCTTTATGATATATGGTCTGAGGCAAAAGGGCATGGTAGCAAAAAGAGGTATGGAATGTAAGCCAATTTTAATGAGTAGATCCCCAACGATAGTTGCTGCCATTTGACCGCCGTCTGCCATGGATCACTCTGACACACTACTGTATGACTCCGGTACACCAATTATTCTGCAAAACCACTCCTTAGATATAGGTATGCTCTTTGCCATAAATTACCTTAGCTGCCGGGCTTTAATACTTAGTGCCGAGCCTTACGTAGTCAGGAATGGGTTATGAGAATCTCTTAAGTGGGGGGGATAAGCTGGGTTGTAGATTTCGATGGCGGTATTTGTGACGACGCATGCTGTGACTGGTTTATCCACGTGCGAGCAGTTCGTTGAGGGCTGTAGTGGGAAATAATTATCTAATTATGATACATAAATGTCCTAATCATAAACAGATTTCAAACAGCAATTTCATCTCTTCAAACCCTGTAAAATTTATCATTTCCACATCATTTTAAAATAAAACAACTTACAACATTTAAAGATTTCATCAAGAACTAATAAGATATTGGTACGGTCTTTGCTTTTATTTTAAAGCCGGAAAGAAATACATGGAAGTATTAAGATTTTATAGTGATTGGAGAAAGAGATGAAAAGAGATAAGGTTTTTGTAATTTTTATTGTTTTTGTATCATTTGGTATCACAGGTTTTCTTCATTTTATGCGATCTCCTGACTCAAAAGAGGTTTTGCCATACTTATCAGCAATTGAAAGCAGTCTAAATGTATTTGGTAAAGGGAAAACAAACGAATTCTACAGCTTCAACAGCCTTCTACAACCCGACGCAGAGACCATCCCTATCGATTATTTTGTCGAAGAGCAAAGTATTATAGATGATTATGATAAAGAAAAGCAGATTGGATCATTTCTATACCTCGATGAACCCAATGATTATATATCCTTTTATCTATCATTAACGAATCCTATAGATGTTAAGTATAACTCTTCTGCCGTATTGAAAAATGAGGGAAAGGGGGAATGTGGCCTGATAATTCCTCCGGAGCTCGTAAAAGCAAGCGTGGCAAACAGTAATCGCTGCATTACTCACAAAATAAAGGCTAATGACAGTCTGTTCAAACTAGCAAAGAGGTATTACAATGATGGGTCTAAATGGGATAGAATATATCAGGCAAACAAAAACAGTATGCCAAACCCGAACTCATTAAAGATTGGCCAGGAGCTACACATCCCTGATATCGCATTGTCAAGTAATCAAGATAAAGACAGAAGCAGAATCATAAAAACATAATGTTAACAGCTTTATTCCTCACACGAAGCCACGAAGAACACAAAGGAAAGAAAAAAGCCTTAGCCACAGACTAACACAGACAGAAACAGGGTAAACACCGATGTTGTTTTTAACTCGTAACCCGTCACTACTCATCTCTAGATTTTAATTCGCCCAGTAACTGGAACTCATATAACCCTGTAAGTCTCCCATCCCCGTAGTTTGACTCCAGTTGTACCTTCAAGAACCTGGAAGTTACTTCAGGAAAAGTGAATGGCTGATAGGGCGTTCCGGCTGATCCACCGTTTTGAGCCTGGAATTTGCCGATTGAGCGAAATGGCCCTGACCATGAGCGATCCGACACAAGCAACTCGAACTCCTTCAAATTAGAATCGTCTTCCCCCGGAGTGTATAATACGAAAGTATCAAATGTCGCCAGTTGTTCGTATTTGAAGGCAAAGACAGCTGATGAATATAGCGGAACAAGTGCCTTCTCTTCCACACCGTCAATTGTCTGTTTCCATTCATCCTTAGGGGCCATCACTATTTGACCTCCATGTTCTTTAAGCAGTATATTGGGCCCTTCAAGATCCTCGGCGGATACCATAGAGGCGGGCTTCCCAGCCTCAATATCTTTAAGAGATCTCTCCAGTTGTTGCGCATTATCCGCAGCATAATAGTTCCCGCCACCTGCACTTGCAGTCTCTTTCAACTGCTCTTTAGCTCTCCCGTCTACGCCAAGTCCTGCAACCTGGATATTGACATCTATGCCCATCTCCTCTCGAATGCGCTCTGCAGCACGTACCGGGTCACCGTCGCACGTATCAACTCCATCTGAGATCAACACTATGGTCTTGTCCCCAGCAAGTGATCTCATTGCGGCGGCAGCTTTTTCCAGTGCAGCAGCAACAGGTGTCTGTCCGAATGCCTGTAGAGAGTTGATCTTTTGCTGCATCTCATCGACATCCAGCTTACCTACCGGAACTATCATTTCAATATCATCACACTCTTGCGTCTCCATATGACCGTAAACTTCCAGCCCCACACTCAAATCTGCCGGAAGAATAGCGACGAAATCGGACAGGGCCTTCTTTGCCGCTTCCAGTTTTGTCTCTTTACCATCTATGAGGTCGTTCATACTTTTTGAAGAATCAAAAATAAAGAGCAGGTGCGATTTATCAGCGCCGTCATCTGCATCGTCCTCTTTTGCTGTTCCAAGGTGTATCCCCGGCTGAACCGTTGTTGTAACTCCGTCAGTAGTGATAACAACATCACCCTCTATATCTGCAACTGTCATATCACCGGTCACAGGATCAACCTTCACATCCATGGCCTCACCTTTATCTATTGAAATAGTACCAGCGTTCGTTACCAATGCAATAGAACCACTCTCTGAGGATATTGAAGTCTCTGCCTTATCCGTATCAACGGAGACCGATACCTTCTCGTCCTTCTCCACAATAGCTTTCCCTATACCGGTCGCAATCTCCAGTGCGCCTTCTTTCGCAGACACAGTTACTGTTCCGGCCTCTGTGGAGGAAACATCCAGTGAAGTCCCCGGTGTTATATCGAAGCCAACTTCGTTCCCGGCACTGGCAAAGCCCAGCAATCCCTCGAACAGACTGATAGATGTTATCCCGGCAATATAACTGATATTCAATTCAGTGCCCCTGACACTGGCGACACCGGTGGGTGTTTCAAACTCAGTCAATACCGACTTGCTCGGCGTTATACTTGCCAGCAACTTGCCCATTTTAACATTGATGTTCCTGACCATACTCTGCTGCGCGATGGAAGCTTTTTTAGTAAATTTTCTCTCAGCCCTGTCCCTGTCAGTTACCGTTTTTGTATCAATCGAAATGCTTGACTCTTCACTAATCTCAACAGTGGTGTTGTCATTAAACAGGAGGTTAGCCGTTGATGTAGTCTTTGTGATGACGGTGTCTCTCTTATAGACAGCGGAGTTCCTGATCCTGTTACCAATTGACGTTACAGGTTTCACCATCAAGTTGTGTCTGACATTTACCTTGCCGGTATACTTCGACACAACAGCCAGTCTATCCTCCTCATCCTCTTCCTGTGACAAAATAGTCTGGTGGATGGAAAGTAAAAGCACTAGAAGAATAGCAGCCGGAATATAGTATCTCTTAAACATAGAATTATAGATAAAATTAATTGTTTGTCTAAATGACGTTATTCTAGGGATATTATCGGCAGAATACAGAAATACAACACTATTTTACGGATATGGGCAATACGCAACATCACGCTCCCCGGACAAAAGGCGCCGAGGACAAGAAGCCGCTAAGATTGCAAAGGGATGAAACAATTAAACTTTATTTTCTTTAATTTCGTTTTCTTAGTGTACACCTTGTCCTCGGCGCCTTGTATCCCTAAATTCCGCAATCTGTATTTATCTGTGTGTATCCGTGTCCAATCTTATGTCTGTGAATGTCAGTGGTTAAGTTACTCTTTTTTTGATAAAATATCTGACATTGAAAGACACGAATTCCACGAATTGACACGAAAGAAGTGCAAGAAGCTTTTTATGGAGGAAAGCGATGTTTAGATGTCGAAAAGCCCTGATAACTCTGACTTTATTTATCATTCTTGCATATACCATATCCTCTAACGCAGAAGAGGTTATAGAAGATCTGATTGATATTGCTGAATCGAAAAATAAAGTTATCGCGGTTATAGAGGGAAAAAGGTCTATATCCGTAAATCTTCGACCAAGTGAGAAAGTGCTATGGAGTGATTCAAGCGGTAATTTAGGTGCATTTCTAACCGATTCCCGTTTCTTTGTAATATCTACTACATCAGGTGCTTGGTATGGAAAACGTTTGAAGTTGGATGAACCGGAAAAAGCAGTTGCGTCATTGTCTCCATTTATGGCTCTGCTGGTAACCGGTGATCGTGCTATCGGCTATAGTGCTTCAACTGATAAATTTATTGAAACCCGATTTCCGCTTTTCGATGAGCAGATAGCAGTGGAGACAGGTAGATACGTTGCTGTGGTGATCACCTCTGGCAGGATATATGGTTTGGGAGTTAAATCTTCATCTTTTATTGAAGTTCGTCTCGGAATTAAAGAGACCATAAAAGAGGTAAAAGTAACATTGAATAAGGCAACAGTCCGCACCTCAGATCGTCTTCTGAGTTTTGTAGCCGATGGTTTCTCATGGAAAGAGCACAGGCTTAAATAGCCATTGGTGTTAATTCGTGCCTTTTCCTCGTCCTCGGCGCTTTTTGTCCGGGGAAAATTAGTGTCTCAATCCCTCACACGAAGCCACTGAGAGCACAAAGGGCAAAAACTTTTATTGACAGGATTAACAAGATAGAGAGGATAAAAGTAATGAAGCGAAATTGGTTGCCACAAGTCGTTGCAGGTGGAATGCTTTTATGGGCGCAGTATCCCAGCAATCCGTCCGGTTATTATACCCTGCTTCACTGGGTCTGCTGCGGAACACTCATCTACCAGGCCTGTCGAGCCGTAAGTCAAAAAAGACAAATCTGGATATGGATATTAGGAATCACGGCCCTGGTTTATAACCCGATTTTTAGAATACACTTTCACAGAGATCTATGGTTTGCCATTAATATCATTACTGCTGTAATTGTAGTTGTGTCAATTCTTGCCTTAAAGATTAGGGATAAACAATAAAAACCAAGGTAAAAATATGAAAAGATGGAAATGTTCTATATGTGATTATGTTCATGAGGGTAATAACCCTCCCGGTGAGTGTCCTCATTGTGAATCTATAGCTGAGGTATTCTCTGAGCAAAGCAACAAGGAAGAACATAGAGCAGAACATAAGCAATTAGAAAACAAAGAGGTCAAGCAATCAACCTCTAATAAGAAAACATCAAGGAAGAAAATAACAAAAATAGGACATTTCGATATCCCTAAACCTGCTTTACTCAAGTTTGCATCTTTTAGAGATAAAAAGTCCTCTCTCTATGATCATTATTCATTGCTGCTCAAACATGATGCTGTATGCACTCAAGTTTTAGCAATGCTTAGTGCTGACGCGAGAGTTCAAGCTCTAGATGGTATGTTGATCAATAGTGGTGGTGTGGCGATTAGATTTAATCTGGAAACTCTCGTAATGTGGTTATTGTGGGCGATT
>ENA-OREN01005591-OREN01005591.1-marine-metagenome-genome-assembly--contig:-NODE-5591-length-10356-cov-6.346045_pt1 | contig 10356 bp, 21 predicted proteins | sample MGYA00248624_ERZ508555 | MGnify/ENA primary metagenome ERZ508555 (study PRJEB26222, sample SAMN06267773) | marine metagenome | isolation source: Saanich Inlet, British Columbia, Canada | place...
AAAGTAAAATTAAGACATTCTTTTACAGTTATTGAAAGATATACAAAACCGGATATTAATAGCCTGATTGAATGGGAAAATAATAATTTTAATTAATTAAGAATAACCTACATAGTAAACTTTAATGTATGCTCTTTTTGTTTGTGCTGACCATGAAGTAGAATCCCCAAAAGTTGGATTAGCGGAATAAGACATAGTTTTCATTTGATTTTGAGAAGTTAAACCATTTTGTAATCGTATACGTGAGACAGAACTTGCTTTAATCCATGCACCGCATATCGTTCCTTTAGGGATAAAATCTGAATTAATATTTGAATTTCTTTGAACCGCATTAGTTCCAGAATTAGCCACTGGGAAACCAAATGCAACGGTTTTGGTTCCATCAACTGTTGGTGGGTCAGCGTCAACAATGTCTACACCTGAAATCATATCACCACCAACAGAAGTTCCATTTTTCCATTCAATTCCTGAAATTTTAAAAAATTTACTACTTGTTGGTAAAGTGAAAAAAGCGTAATCTCTTGCGTTTGTTGCGTCGTCTTGAATATTATCTGAAACGGGTGTAGTATTAGCTTCTGTTGCTACTGTCATTCCGCCGCTAATAGCTGCCCATTTTAATCCTAAACTTTCCGTTGAATCTGCTGTTAATACTGTATCATTAGCACCTACACCTAAGCGAGATTCTGTCGTAGAAAAAGATAAAATATCGCCCTTTGTTGTTAATAGTCCTTTAAGTCCAGTAATGAAAGATGATAAGTATTTAGTCATAATTAGCTCCTATGAATTTTTCAGGATATTTTTTCCTAATTAATGTTCTAAGTTCTTTAAAACAATTATTTCTTTCATCAGTGATATGATAAATTTTATTTTTAAATAATTTAAATTTAAAAAACCTACTTATCTTACTCCATAAAATGATTTGAGAATTAAGTTTGTTTAATCTTAATTCTAATTCAGTTTCATAACTCACGATTAGACATTTCCCTAGAACCGTTACAGTGTAAACAGTGAGTTTTGTGTAAAGTTCCAAATTTAGAATTCCGTGTATAAATATATCCGTGACCATAACAAACCCTACAACTTACTATAGTGTTTAAAGTTTGATTTAAATTTAATTCGTGTAAAGCTGGTAATCTGTTTAACAATGGTTTTAATCCATTGACATTTCGAATTAATAACGGTTCAGGTTTATGCAAAAAAGATTTCAAGAGATTTAACGCCTCTTACGTGCAGCTCTAGCTTTCTTTAGATTTCTTAATCTAGTTGCTTTGATTTGAGCTTTAGTTTTCTTTTTAGTTGCTTTACGTTTAGTAGATTTTCTACGTTTAACTTTAGATTTTACTCTACTTTTTACTTTATCAATTCTGATTAGAATAGATATTTTTTGCTTTTTTGGAAGCTTTGTAAACATTGAAATTATTAAATCAATCAAGAAAACTTTAGATTTTAATCTTAATGCAGATTTAATTTTCTTTATAGTAGGGATAGTAAATCCTTTACTTCTCGTACGCGAAACTAAAGATGTTTTACTTTTCATTATCTAGATTTCCTACCGCTAGTAAATAAGCTTAGTGCTAAAGTTCCTATGAATAATCCTTTTAATGCCTTCATAAATTTATCATCTGGAATACTTGTTTTAACATCAGTTGATATTTGCTCTGTAACGGTTAAAGTTTTAACATCTGTAAATGAACCTTCACCATCAGGTAACATTACAAAAAATTCTAAATTTAATTTTTTTAATCCATGTGATAATTCATTTATCTGAATTCTTTCATCTCGTTCTGTTTCTGTAAAGTTAAGATTATTTTCTTTAATTCCTAATACAACACCTAATTCATTTTTGAATTGAACAAAACTAGTAATTTTTTTATTATAAAAGAAAGAATCAAATGATTTATTCGCAATATACAATATTTCACCTTGAATTCTATCATCTTTAATTTGAAAAGCTCCTACACTTTGAGAAATCATTGAATTATTTGGAAGCGGTTTTATTTCTTCAATTTCAATAATTGGTTCTATTTCATCAACAAATACAGTTTTTTTCTTAACTTTAGTTTTAATCGTAGGTTCTGGGTTTAATTCTTCTTCTTTAGTCTCTTTAATTTTAATTTCTTGCTCTGGAATATTTACAACATCTGAACCAGTGATAAAATCAGTCCTTGATTGTATCGCACCTGATTCAAGTAAAAATATAAAACTGTTAATAAAATCTTGTTCTGACATTAATCCATTTAAAAAATTATTAACGTTATTATTTACAAACCAATTTGGAGCTTTAAACGTGAATTTTTCACCAATAGCAGAAGCTATATCTTGACCGCTCATTTGACTAACTGGAAAGCCTAATTGTTCTATTTCTTTTTCGTTAGATTGTACTATTATATCTGATTGCTGTTGATAAGATACTTTAAAGAATACATTATTTTTTCCCTTTCTAACCAATTCTTTGCACTCCCGTTATTTGACCTAATGATTGTAAATCTAAAATTAATTTTAAAGCTGGCACTTCATCTATAACAGCTCCAATTTTTATTAACATTTCTCTATGTCTATTCTTTTGAATGTTAAACCTTTGTGGTAAACTAGGTGGAATTTCAATACCTACAGAAACAAAATTATCTAATATCCTTTGAACGTCATTAATTCTAATTGGTATAATTTGATTAATCATATTTGTTGCGGTATCTTTTAGAATCTGTTTGTTAGTTCTTATCTCTCCTTCTGAAATTCCAACTGCAAAAGGAATTTTATTTAATATATTTTGTACATCATCTAAAGAATCTTTTAATGAAGCTAATAAAATATTAAAATTATACTCTAAAGTTTCAGATCTTCTAATATCTTTCTTTGAAGGTTCTTCAATTTCTTCTTCTTTAGGAAATAATTCTCTTCTAGTTAAGCCAGCTATCCTTCCAGCAATTTCTATATCAAGTCTTTTAGCTGCTTCTTCTTCTAAAGCTTGTAATTCTGCTTTAGATAAAGGTGAAATAGGTCGAAATAAATTACTGTATAACCTATATCTATCTCTAAGTTTTAATGCAAATGCTTGATTTTTATCAATTCCTTCTCTTTCAATATCCCTAGGTAAAAATTTAAATCTTCTTGCAATAGCATTACTCACTAAATGCCATTCAGCTTCTCTAATTATTTTTTCTTGAGTATGAGGACTAGTTATAGGTATAGCTGAACGATTGTTTTCTTTTTCCCATTTTACTATTCTACGATAAGCTTCAATAACTCTAGAAGCTGGAATTATTACATTTTGATTTCCAAATAAAGTCTCATTAAATGTGTCATAACCTCGTTGACCTTTAAAAATTCCCGCGTCTTTTATTGGACTATTAACACCATACATATTATTTAATTCACCAATAATCCTTGAATCTACTTGGGAATCAGAAACCATTATACAAACTCCTTTTTGTTAAAGTCCATCTTTTTAATTCTAGTGTATAATTCTGGAATTGTTGTAATTCCTAAAGCTGCTATAATCATAATAAAAACTCCAATAGTCATTGGACTTGATTTGCCACCAAGATTTCTATTAGTCCTTTGATAATTTACAGCTTCAAATAGTACAAGTATTAATGCGGTAATCTTTACAAAATCCCAAAACTGAAAACCGTGAAATCCTTCTTCTGAAAATAAAGATACTATGGTTTTATTTTCTGTTAATGGTTTTGCAGCTTCTTTAACAGATTCAGATTTTGGAATAAATAAATTTAACAATATACCACTTAGACCAAATAAACCTAAACTTGAAGCTCCTCTAACTGCGGATTCTGGAGTTAATGTCTTAAAGAATAATTGAGCTTCCATAAATTTAGTAAATACAAAAGCTACTGTAAAAAATACAACTAGTTTTATCACTAGTCCGATAAAATCATAACCAAGTAATTCTTTTGAAGCAGTTCTAGAAATTTGTAAGCCTGCAGTTACTGGAGTCCTTGCTAATACTGCTTTTTGTACAACTTTAGAAATTGTATTAATTGGTATTCCTTTAGCCACCTATACCACCGACAATTTTTTCTAATAATTTTCCAACTGTGCCGCCTAATGGTTTTGCTAGATGTCCATATTTTGCAACTAACTTTAACATATCTTTTTCAGATTCTAATCTAGAAAGTAATGCTTTAGTTTGCTCTGGAGTTAAATGTTCATCAATAGCCTTTTGTCTAATAGTATTAATTTCAGATTCAATTTGTTGTAAATTTTTTGGAGCTGAATCAATCATGTCGTTAATTGCACCGCCGAAAGTCTCTGAATCTTTTTTCTTTTTATTAATTGCAGATACTTGTTTAATTTTGTAAGTTGCTCTTACTTTAGCGTAATAAGATAATCCAATAATTACCATTCCAATTATTATAAAATATGGTATAAAATCTAGTAATTGCTCTGGACTCATATTGCAGCTCTGTTATTACCTGAACGGTCAATCCCATCAAAGTCGATTCTATTAACTATTGATGAATCCCTAAACACTGGGAAAGCATGGTCTAGAGCTGGGTGTAAATGTAATAACATTGAACTTTCAGTTAATGTTTTTGCTGTGCTTCCTTCTTGGAAGTAGAAATAAGGAAATATTCCTTCGTAACTTGTTGCAGTTGCGGTATCTGTACTGTTAAAAGAAATTTCTAATCTAACAACATTACCTTGAGTTATTTTAAAAGGAACATTACTCTCAAATTGTACAATAGTTGCGGCATTAACTGCACTTGTAATATTTGTCATTCCAGTTGCTACGACTTGATTTTCTATATTTTTAACTAAACTTCCATCTTGTAACCTTTCAGATAAAATAAACTGTACTGAATCTACTGAATGATTTCCACTTGTATAAGCGGTTACTGCTAATCCTACACAAATAGATATTGTAGTTTTGTAAACCCAAGCGGACATATCCGTTAAAAATTCAAATGTTCTTGAATATCTTACTCCATCTCCTTCATTTAAAATTCCTAATGTATCTTCACTTGAAATTAATCTGGGATAATCTTCTAAATGTGAATCTGCATGGTGAGGAGCTACTTGGAGTAATTCGTTTAATCCACTCCATGTAATAGCTTGTAACGCTAAAGTATCTGTAGATAAGGGAATTACTAAATCTTCACCATAAGAGGCGACATCATAAACGGGTTTCGTTAAAGTATCTAAAGCGTTGTAATTTACCAAATCATATCACCTAATAAAAAAAACGCAAAGTGGTTATTTATAATAACCGACTCCGCCAATAAAGTTGCCTGCAACAGTAAGAGCTTCTGATAATCTTAGAACCGTGTTAATTACACAAGTAGGTTTCATACCCATGTTTACGTTTTTGTAAGTCGTTCCTTTAACATTCAAAGCACTTGCAAGAGATGATAATCCAACGCTGTTTGGTTGAATTGGTATCTCTAATGCTTGTGAGTTATCAAAGTCATTGGAGTTAAACTGCATACTAGACAAATATGATTCGCTAGCTGTAATTGTGCCTGCACTGACTGCAGCTGTTAATGCTTGAACAGAAGTTCCATCATTAATGGTAATTGAATTACCAGCTACTGTAGTTGCGGCTGTGCCAGTAGAAGTTTCATTGTCAGGCTTTGCCCAGAACATTTCGCTTCTTGTTGGTGTGTTATTAGTCCAATGGAATGCAACTCCCATACTAGGAGCTACGGTATTTGCCACTTGAGCTTGTCCAAATGCTTCAATTTGAGGCGTTGAGCCACTTCGTAAAGGTGTTGAACATTCCCATGCTTCCAATATTGGAATCATAGTTGCAAATGTTGCACCTAAACCAGCTTGAATTACTGGGTTAATTACTCGTTTTGGTAAAAGATTTACAGAATTACTTTCTAAAGCAGTTTCTAAAAGCATTGATTCTGCAGCTGTTACAGCTCCGCTAGGTGCATAATAAGGAATAAACTCAATTAATCCTTGTACTTCTTCGGGTTTTGTGATAGTTCCGATTGAAGTTTTAGCTACGCCAGTTCCGAGTCCAGCGGGTGCAATTACATCATAAGATGTCATTATAATCCGCTCTCCGTTGAGTCACTACTACCACCATTATTGACTCTCATTGCTGAAAGTTGTAATGTTGGTTGAGGACTCAAATGTGCTGTTCCAACTGTAGAAGATTGTTGAGATGTTGGTTTATCGTCAAAGAATCCACCTAATGCACCACCTATGATAAGTTGCTTACCAATGGATTTTACTTTGCCACCTATTGGAGCTACTGGGGTTCCTACTGCTTTATTCACGTGTTTAGATAACACGCCATAAGCTAGCATTGCACCGCCTGCAGTTGTCCATTTATTGAAAATATTTTCAATTTTCATTTGTGACAAAGGTGCTTGAAATTCATCTTTGAAGAAATTAAATCCAGTTGTGCTTCCAGTTACAATATTTGAAAGAATTTTCAATTTTTGTGTTGCTGGTGCTTGACTGAATGAACTTCCCATAGTTTCCCTATGTTTAGCAGATATCTGCTCAATGAATGAGACTGGAGCTGCTAGGGTTTTTGCTACTGGGAATAACTTTAAACCAAATTTCTTTGCTTTTGATTTTAGTTTTCTTCTTTTAGTTGCCATAATTCTTAATTTTAAGTATATTTACTTGTTAATAAGCTTAATCTGATTCACAATTTGGGCAATCTACCGACTGTCGTTTGTTCTTAACATAAGCCTTGAAAACGTAAGAGCATTTTTCACAAGCAAATTTTTTTCTTTTATAGATGGTTTTGAAATATTTGTATATAAAATATTCAAGTTTAGAGAGTTTTTTTGTATGTAATTTTTCATTCTCATCACTGAAATAAGCCGTACAACGTTGAGCGGGTTTAGTTCTTCGCCTAACTCTCGAAAAACCGTTGTTATATTTCTTTGAAACACCAATTAAAACATACACCATACTAGCAAATAAGATTATCGTGTATTAAAGTTTAATAATGGATAGAGTTTTTACAATATTGTATTCGTAAATTTCTTACTTTCTAGTTAATACTATAATTATTAAGAGTATATTTCTCTTATTTTGTTAAGATAAAATGGAATGGAGTTGTTAAAACTCCATTCATGAGAGGGGTGAAGGCTTGTATTCGTAGGTTTCTCAATGATTAGATTAAAAACAATTAGTTAATAAGTAAATATCAATATCAACATATCTATAAATAAAGGGTATATTATTACTAAATAATAACATGAGTGAATACAAAAGAGCAAACAGTTTTGGCACAGGTTATATAGACATGGAAGATGTCTATAAAATGACCATTACCAACAAAACTAAAAAGCGATTCTTTGAAGTTGCAGGCGATTCAAAAGTAGTAGCCGCATTTGGAAAAATTCCAGAGAAAACAATTTCATACAAATACCAAAAAGAAACCAAACTAACTCAATGTGATGGCAGCGACTATTTCACAATAGAAATAGAAACCCCTGAACATGACAAAATGATGAAATTATGCGATTATAAATCGTATATGAAATTAATCAAAGAGTACAGTATTGTTTCTGAGGGTAAATGGAAAGAATGGCAACAAGTAAACGGTAAACCAAGAGCTGTAAGGATTCAGGAATAAAACATGAATCTTAAACTGACAAAACTTTTAGGGTTAAAAGATAAATGGCAAATGTCATTGGACAAATACTAATGGCTAGCCAAACAGTTTCCCTAAAATTATCAATCTTTGAAAGGCTTGTAAGTTTTAAGATAAAAAATGGTTTTAGTTCCTACGCTTCTGCGATTGATTTCTTATTAGAAAAAGAGGAATCAAAATGACACAGAAAACCCAAATTTTTTCTTATTTAGTTAAAAATCCAAATTCAAAACCTGCAAAAGTTGCAAAGGCTTTAGGATTTCCTCAACCTTCTGTAAGAAGAATATTTCATACTTTGAGACAAGAAAATATTATTACAAAACCAATAAAAGAGAAAACTGCAAAAATTAAACAAAATATTGAATCTAAACTTTTTGAAGAAAAAATAAAACTTGAAAAAGTTATAGAATTTGAAGAAGAAATAGAAGAAGAATTTGAGGAAATAGAAGAAGAATTAGAAGAAGAAATAGGAGATAAGAAAAAATATATTCTAAATACAGTTTTGTATTGTTCTTCAAAACCGAAAACAATGAAAGCAATTACTTATTCAGATAGAATTTTTGACAATACAGAAATATTAGAATTAGAATCTGATATGGCTTTTGAAATAATGGACGAAACCAATAACGATTGTTCAGATATTGCTTATGATTCAGGATTAGATATTACAATAGTAAAATCAATGCCCTTTGAATATCCCGAAATTAGAACAGATAATTTAACTAAAATATCTAAAATTAAATTCAAACATATTCAAGGAAATCTTTTTGACTGGAGTAATAAAATATGAAAGAAAATTATTCATATTATCTTGATTTTATATTTCATTTAGCATTTTTTCAAGAAGTGTATAAAATTACTGATAAAGATAAACGTGAAATTTCAATAGAGGAATATTTACTAGAATGATTTGTAAAAAGTGCAAAAAATCAATATTCTCAGGATTTTACTTAATTGTAAAATGTCCTTATTGCGGGGAAAATAATTGACTGTTATAAAATTAGATTTAGATGATATTACTTACAAAACATTACTATCTAGAATCACATATATTAAAAAATATTCATGGGCTAAAGAAATTACAGTTTATGAATCTTGTAGAATGTCGGGTTATCATATCTATATCAAATCATTTTGGAAAATAAAACAATCTGCAATTTACCATATCAGATATGAATTAAATGATGATGTTAAAAGGTTAGTTCGTGACATGTTAGGAATTGGTGAAGATTTACTATTTTCTTATAAAATTGAAAAGAAAAGAGATGAATCAAACAATATAATATCAAAGCATTTGTGGTCAAGAACTATAATGCTTAAATATTACAGAAAAACAAATCAATCATCATGGGAAATAAAAAAATTCAAACGGGAATTATTACATTGACCGCAATTATTACTTATTTATTTTGTGAATCGGGGATTATAGTTGGCACATAAGAAAAAATCAGCACCTAATCACCATGAGATTAAAGAATTTAAATCTAAAAAATTATTAACATCAAGAGAATTTGCAGAATCAATTTCAAGCGGTAAAATTCCAAATCAGCATATCGGAAAAAAATCTACTGCAGTCTTACAACAAGAACTATTTTCATTAATCAACACTAAAGAAGCATTCAGAAAACAAACATGGCACATGAAATTTAAAGCAGTTAAGGAATTATCAATAGAGTATGGCGTTTGGACTGGATTTATCCAAAAGTATGACCTAGCGAGATTACATCTTGATTGAAGGAATAACATTTGATACGTTTTTCTTATTTCTGATAACATTATTTTCAGGAATCATTTTACCTATGATTAAAAAATATTTAGACTGTTTACGTCAAGTAGTCAAAAGGGTAGAATTATTAGAGTTTATTGCAATTTCACAACACCCCGATTTAGTTAAAAAATTCAAGGAAATTAAAAAATGAATTACATTACTTTATGTCCATCATGTGAAGATAATATAAGAATTCATGGAATTTCTATTAAATGTCAAAAATGTTGGCGAGGGAATTGAGTCAAGAAATTAACTTAAATGTAAATCCTACTGACATTATTAAAGATGGAGTAATATTTGCATTAATTGGTCTAGCTGTATCTAAAGTTAAGGACCATATCGAGGATAATTTAGAGTAATGCCTACTGATTTTGATTCTTCAACTTGGGATAAAGAAAGAATACAAACTTTAGTAGATGAATTAGAAGATTTTGAAGATGACAACGAGGGATTTATTTTAGATTCTGAAATAGGTGCATTCATAAAAACAACTAAAATATTACATGAATTTATAGATGAATTAGAATGAATAAAATCTGCTATCATTGCGGAATATTATTAGAAGATATGAGAATTAATAGACATTACAAGAATAGTTGTATTTTTACTATGAGGCAATAAAATGAATAAATGGGCTAAATGTAATTGCAAGGAAGATTTTAACAAATGCAACTGTAAATCACATAGCTGCTTAAGACACAATAAGAAAATTTTCCCACCAAAATTATCAAATAATAACACTTAATACAATGTCGATATATTACAATATATGAGAAAATGTTATCATACATTCGACTTTGAAAGAGGCACGAATAAACCAAGTAAGTGTATTTACTGCGGATTAGTTGCAAAAGAAATCGAATATGACGGTTCAGATATGGAAGCAATTTATGCTTCTCGCGGTTATTAATAAAATAACCAATTTTTATTTTTTATTATTTTTAGTAAATTCAGTATGAATAGTATGCAGATTTACATACTATTACTTTTTTCCCAGAAAAAAAAG
>ENA-OREN01005594-OREN01005594.1-marine-metagenome-genome-assembly--contig:-NODE-5594-length-10354-cov-3.445655_pt1 | contig 10354 bp, 17 predicted proteins | sample MGYA00248624_ERZ508555 | MGnify/ENA primary metagenome ERZ508555 (study PRJEB26222, sample SAMN06267773) | marine metagenome | isolation source: Saanich Inlet, British Columbia, Canada | place...
TGACTTTATTCTTCGATTAGCAAATGGTGATTATATGGTTTTGGAAACAAAAGGTGTTGACAGCCAACAAAATCAAACTAAAAGAGAATATTTGAATGAATGGATAAATGCCGTAAACAATCACGTTGGTTTTGGAAAATGGCATTGGGATGTTTCATTCCATCCAAGTGATATAGAAGGATTGCTAAAAAAATGTATGGAAAAGAAATTATCCTAATCTATTTGCAGCCCATTTACAGGTATTCCAGGGAAACACTTGCATTGAATTATTGACCAATCTGATTGATAAATGAAAGTAATTATAAATTATTTTCTGTTGATTAATCAACAGAATGAAAAGCCCACCACACGTTCAAGCTCTTTTGCTGAAAGCGAATAGAATGTCTTATAAAGACACTATCGTAAAATTTAAGGAAATTCTAAAGTTTCGTTATAATGAAAAAGAGATTAACGATATTGTTAGTGCGAGGGACACGGTGATTACGCGTTATCAAGAAATGTTTTCGCAGGGTAATATTCCTAAGATTGAAGCTGAAGAATTTCGCAATTTCTTAATGTTTCGCAACAATAAACATTGGACAGGCTTACAACGAATGGGTCCTCAGACTACGAAAGATATGCCCTCACTGAGAAAATCCATATTATTACTTGTCGATGAGAGCATTCCAGTTGAAAAGCGGTTAGAATCTCTAATACCTAATGGAAAAGCAAAAGTGTCAAGGTTAGGGAAGGCAATTTTAACTCCAATACTTCATATTAATAATCCAGATAAATATGGTGTCTGGAATGGTACCTTAGAAGGAGCTATGAGGAAACTGGGTATTTGGCCAGATTTTGATAGAGGCGCATCTGTTGGAAATAAATATGTACAACTAAATGAAATACTTAAGGAAATCTCATCAGATTTAAATATTGACTTATGGACTTTAGATATACTTTGGTGGGCTCTGTTAAATCCTCCCTCTGAAAAAACTGAAATCATAGAATCAGGAGAAGATGAAGTAGATGAAACAAGTTTTGGACTAGAAAGACATTTACATAATTTTCTATATGATAACTGGGGAAAAACAAAATTAGGTAAAGAATGGGATTTAGTCGAAGAAGGAGGAGATATAATTGGATATGGTTATGAACGTATTACAGAGGTTGGCCGTATAGACCTACTAGCAAAACATAAAAATGATTCCCGATGGCTCGTAATTGAATTAAAACGTGGGAAAACTTCGGATAAAGCCGTAGGACAAGTATTAAGATATATGGGTTGGGTTCGATCAAATCTTATTGAATCCAATGAAGACGTAGAAGGATTAATAATTGGACTTGAAGACGATTCCAACTTAATGTTTGCAATCTCTGAGGTATCAAAAGTTCGGTTCATGCGATATAAGATAGATTTCCAATTAATTGAGAAAAAATAATTTAGGATATTTTATGGGATAAACAGATAATCAGCAACATATCCGTTTATCTGTTTATCTAATGATTTATCCTCTCCGTATTTTATATCCCATCGTATCACACCAGACATTTAGTTTATTGTTCTCCTCTTTTATCCATTTTAGAGTAAGACTATCCAGTGGTTCGGAAAACTTCCTACGGATATGAGTTATGGCTCTTCTTTTCAGTTCATCATCACTTAGATGTCCTACAGCATCAATCGTTCCTAAATGTAATCGTGTTTGTTCTTTTCCCATAAATCTCCACTTAGCCTGTATCTTATTATACTTAGTCCTTCTCAAAATATAGATTGCTGGTATGATTGATTTAGAACAAGTATAGACTAATCGTTTTCTATATTTGAGTTCGTATTTATACTCTCTCAGTTTCACCCTTTCTTCTGCTATCCTTCTCTTTCTACATTTCAGACTTCTATTATATTGAGGAGATTTCTTATTTAGCAGTTTTATACTATTCTGTAATCGTTCTATCTTATTTGGAATATGAGTATTGATACTTCTTTCTAATCTTCTTGTTCTTCCCATCTCTTCAGCAAGACTATCTAGTAAATCCATATTACCATATTTCATATCCACATCACTCTTCCACCACTTATCAATCAAAAACATAACATCTGAGGTTGGTGTTCCTTTAGAAGAACTCACTACTCCACTATGTGCTGAATACCCGCCAGTCTGAACAGTAGAATAAGAAAGATGAACACCACTCTTTTGTATATAACCAAACAATACTGAGGTATCACACTCTCTTACTGGTTGTTTTCTTCCACCTACTTTTATTTCCATAAATACTCCTCTATTGGTGCGACAAATGGCACCCAGTTTCACGAATGTACAGCCGATAGTTCCGTATCTTATATAGTAATGATAAATAAAGAAGAAAACAGGATTTAGAATGATAACAAATCACTTCGTAGAACGAATAGAAAGACTGAAAGAGTTGGGTTTAGATACAACTGAGATAAGAACAATGGTAAATAAAGTAATAAGGTTTTTGATGGTGAACCCACATATGAAGAACTCAGCAATCTTAGTGAAAGAGTTTAGTGAAAGGTTTTATTGCAATGATGGTAGTAAAGGTGAAGACTTATGGATAATCACTAGAGGTGGAACTCTACTAACAACGATGTTACGTCCTCGTAATCGTCCTAAGACAATCAATCACTTTACGAATGTTGATTATGTAGTGATAGGTAGTTAGAAATGGCACCCAGTTTCACAGATATAAAGTCAATAGTTCAGTATATTATATAGTAATGATAAAAAGAAAGAAAAAAATGAACAAAGAGATAATAGACAAACCACTAAAAGCTAGTGAAATAATAAAAATGCTAAACAAAAGACTAAAAGATACTGAAAGAATAGAAATGTTATGGGAATACATAGTATCACTTGAGTTCAATGGAGAGGTAACGATGGACAGACACGAAGAAGGATATGAAATCCAGTTTTCTTGGAAAGACTGGAGTAAATAATGGCACCCACTTTACCGAATACGGACAAGTTTTTGCCGTATCTTATATAGTAATGATAAATAAAGAACAAAACATGAAAGATAAGAAATGAAGAATAATATAAATCCAATCTATAAAAAGATGTTACGTGCTTATATAGAATATCTACGTAGTGGATCTAATGGGTATCTACTCATCAGTAGAGCCAGTTATGATAACAAAACGAACTATAATAAATCTACATCCAAGATGTTACAAGAATCTGAGAGTAAGTATCTGAGGAACTTTATGGAATGGCTAGAAATAGGAACGAAAGACTTGGAGTTCAAGGAAGATGGTTTCCTTAGATGGTATGTTGAGGAGCTTGGTATCTAATGGAACATAAACTAACTAGTGATGAAGAAATGGAAGAATACTTGTCTGAACAACAAGATGAAATGGTAGTGGAAGAACTACGAGCAGAAGGTATGGAAATAATAGATGGTGAAGTGATAGATGGGATGGGAGATACAGACACTTCATCTGCAATATCAATCCAAAAGACGATAGATGAACGAAAGAATGAAGTGTTTTGGTATAGTGATACAAATACACAGAAAGTAAAACTGGCGATAGACAATCGTAGGTTACTGAAATGGCTAAGAAGTAATGGACACACTTTACTAAGAGATGGGAAACCAAAGACTAGTGGTTACTATAATATCAGTATCATAGATGGTGTAATAGATAAAGAGGACGAAGATACTATGAGAGAAATGGTACATAACTACTTTGAGAAACAAGACTCGTTCTTATGGGATGATAAAGATGCTTATGGTGTCTATAAGAAAGGTAAGAGTGGAGATATGTGGTGCAAGATGGAAGTGATGAGTAAGTTGTTCAATCACTCGTTCAATAGAAGTACTTATGGTTACAATGTGAAAGTGGTGTTAGATAGAAACTATAACTATAAGACTCTACCCACCCTCGCTGATAGTTCTGATGAACTTTATATCCCTTTTAGAAATAAGGTTGTTCGTATAACAAAGACATCAACAAAGTTGATGAACTACGATAAAATATCACACAAGGGTTCTGTATGGAAATCAGCAATCATACCTCACGATATATCAATCAAGACTGATAAAGAAGAAGGTGTGTTTGAGAAGTTCTGTCGTTTAGCAACCTCTAAAAGAAAAGGAGTAGAACTTCGAAAGGGAACTAACTGGACGAATCAGTATGAAACAAATGAAGATGTACTAAAGTCTCTCAAAACTGCTTATGGATACTTGATAAGTAACTATAATCATCCTTCCCAACCTGTAGCACCAATCTTTATGGATGGGGAAGCAGAAATAGGTTTGGAAGAAGGAAGAAATGGTAAATCAGTTGTTATGGGTTCAATGAATCACTGGAAGGAAGTTGCTTATCAAAGTGGTAAAGCATATCAATCTGCGAAAAGTAGTGGTGGAAGGTTTCAGTATAGTAATGTTGATATAGATACGAGGTTTGTTTGGATAAACGATGCACCAGAGTGGTTTGATATGGAAGACTTATACGACAGGCTAAGTGATGACTTTGAGGTTAGTGGTAAATATAAAAACAAGTTCGTAATACCAAGAGATAAGAAACCAAAGATAGGAATAACTACGAACTTCCCAGTTAGAGTAAAAGGTGGAAGTGCTAGACATAGAATGCACATCACCCCGTTCGGTAACTACTGGCTAACTTGTAAAGAAAACAATGAAGAATCATCGGACAAAAAACACTTAGGTAAGTTGATGTTTGAGGATGACTTCACTAAAGCAGACTGGAATGACTTTTACAACTATGGGTTTGAGTGTGCAAGACTATATCTAAATGAAGGACTCCATAAATGTGATACTAGCGGTATCAAACTGAAAGGACTAATAAGCAAGTGGGAAGATGGTAAAGACGATGGAATAGTTCGTTGGTTAGTAGATGTAATAGAAGAAGAAAGATACCCAGAGATGATCAACTATCCAGGAATCCCAAGGACAAGACTTCATACTGAGTTGTGTAAATATCTAACTGGTACCCCTGCTCTAAAAATGGCTTGGGGTGTTGATGAAAAGAAGTTCAATAAAATGCTGTTTGATATCTGTAAGGTTTTGGGATACAAATACAATGAACAGAAAAGTCATATAGGGAATACTCCTAACGATAGGAGAATACTACAGAAGGATAAGAACACTGGTAAAAATATAGAATATATCTGTATCAATAAATAAAACAACGATGAGTGAGAATCCATCTCACTCATCAGATTAGTGGGAATGAACCCACAATAAAGTAAGAGATAAGAATATGAGTACTAAAGCAAGTTACAAAGCAGTTACTCTGTTGGTGGAATCAGGCAAAATGACGCAGGAAGAGTTAGACAGAAATGTAGAACTCGGAATCGTTACTCAACCCCGTAATGGTGGTGGAATATCTGTGAATCCTTTGGAAGTTTCGCATAATGGCAAAACTCTCCAAGTGATACCAACCTTGTACTTCAAGGGTGGCTCTAAAATCGTTCCGAATACGGATGAGATGAATGAGTTACGAAGAGAAGTTCATAAGGTAATATCCAAATACACTTCGCCCGAAGTGGATACCGCTGACGAATCAAAAGTAAAAGCGTAACCAAAAGAGAACGATGGGTGGATAAAACCACCCATCAATCTCAATCTAATCTTTAGACACCATTGAGTTATTAGAGGAGAAACACAAAAGATAATGAAAAAGAACAAAGACAAAATAGTAGAAAAAATGGTAAAAGATAGTTCCAAAAAAGAACTAAAGAGAGTCATAACAGAAGCGTGGGAAGAAAACTATAACTGTACGGTTATAGATATGGATATCACTGAATCTGTAGTGAGGGCAAAGATAAGATGTAATCAAACTGGTAGATACTTCGCAATAGGTGGTGATAGGAATAAGAGAACAGATGATGTTTCTTGGAAAGGCAATAGTGTTAGTGAGTTATATGAATCATAAAGAAAACAAAGGACTCACAAAAGAAGAGTTTATAGACTGGATAGATAACAAAGTTCTAATAGAAGAAGATGGAACACAGATGGATGACGCTAGATACTTTCTTGGTTACCAGTTACTTACTACTCAAAAGAAAAAGAGAGATACTGCTGATATAATAATAGAAGCAATCAAAAGTGAAGGAATAGTTCTGTGGGAACATCTAAACGAAGAACTGGAAGACTGGGTAAAAGAAGAATATGAAAAACAACAGAAACAATGCAGAGTGTTTGATGGATGATAAATGGACATATGAGTTCAGAGATAATGAAGAATACCGATGGTGTCTAAACTATAAAGAACAGAAAAAATGGTATAAGAAGAATAAGATAGATGGTGAGTGGGAATACTATGATGTGGTTGGACTTATATATCATCTTAGTAATCCTTATGACTACTGCGTTCAATGTGGTAATAAAAGTGTAAGGTTATCTTTCGCAGAAATATCTAGAAAAAGCAGAGAGTTGGGAATATACCGAGATGATGAAAAACTCTGTTGGGAGTATGATAAGAAGAGATATGAAGAGTTAGGTTTGTTGAGAGGTGAAACTGAACTTGAGAGACAATGCGATATACCACACAAACGTAGTTTTGATGATATGGAATCTGCATACTTTTGGGAGTGTGTGAATGGATGCAAAATAACTCACGTTCCTACTGACTTTTATGAACTAAAGAAAGATATGGTTGATGAAAGAATAAAAAGAGGTTTGAGTGTTGATGAGATAGATACGAAGGCTATAAACAATAGGAAGAAACAAAAGGAGTTAGAACAAGTGAGTAAAGAGAATATGAAGATATGGGAAAAGTTCTTTTAGTGATGTTGTAATCGTATATATGTATATATGAACTAAATGATACTACAATCACCCACTTGTATTTTCATCGCTGAGTAAATGATACCCTTTTAGGACTATTTGATATACTTAGCAGTAGATGTGTTTTGTATAAAAGACATAATGGTATGTGTGTTCATCCCTCAATAGTTTTATTTCGCTAGAGTATTTGATATACTATTGATAGAATAACTCTATCAGCAAAATATCTGTTTATCTGTTTTATTAGGAATAAACTTCTGTTAGTATTCACAGAAGTTATACTTTGTTCTACTAGTATATATTATACCCCGCCCTACCCTCAGTAGTAAATATCAAGTTTTGGAAAAAGTTGTTCTTTTTTCTAAAACCCATATTTATTTATAGAAACAGACTTTTTATAGATAAACAGATAAACTGAAGGAAACGAATAATGTACAAAACAGAGTTAGATATCATATCTCAGCATAGTTGGGTAGAAGGAAGTAAATACCTACAACTAGCCAAACTCAACTTAGAAATGAATAAAGACGAAGAAGAGTGTGAAGAGATTTTGGTAGAAGAATATGGACTTATGAAACCAAAGGAGTTCAAGAGTAAGTGGAACAGATTCCAACATATAGCACCGAGAATAGAATGGATGAAGAAATGAAAAGAGAAAAGATACAGAAAAGGTTGGATGATGCACAGAATGAGTATCACGAAATACTACATAACATATTCAGCAACAATATAGATACGCTAGATAAAGATAGAGGTTACACTTACTACTGGGAGAGAGCGAAGAAGCTACAATGTAATATAATAAACTATACTTTGATTGAGAGAGAAATAGCATTGGAAGTGGCGAAAGAAGCGTTGGAAAAAGCGTTCACTCCACGAATCAAGCAGATGTTAGCAGATAAGATGAAGGAAGAGACGAATGGATAAGAAAGCAAAACAAATCTTTATTGATGTTGCTAATGATTGGAAAGAACAAGTAAGAGATATGGATGATGATGAACTCAACGAGGATAGAAGTGAATGGATAAAAGTTTATGGTAGAACGGATTCTACAGATTTGGTAAATAGTTATGATACTGATATTCATACTCTAGCGATTGAGGTAGAACAGTTATCTAGGAACGATGAGATTATTTATGATAAGAAAACAATGAAGGTAGATGAAAACATTATAGGAGATATTGATGCAAGTAAAGTTGGAACGGCATTTGCTTTCTTCTGTTTATCAAAGTTAGATACTGATACACTACAAGATAGATTATATGATTTTAGAGATATGTTCAGAGAAGTAATACTTCATAAAGCAAAGACTGATTTACCTATGAGTAATACTGACGATGAAATAACTAATCAACATAAGGACATAGAGACAACTAAAGAGATAGATAAGGTAACGGCTAGGGGTGTTTTAGATATAGAAATGATGATTGATAAACTCCACCTGAACAAAAAAGATTGGGTGAAATATCTAGAGTTATGAACAGAAAACCATTTGAGAGTTTATACTCTTACCTAACTAAAGGTAGAATCTTATGGGCAATCCAACAAACAAAGTCCATTACTAAGGCTAGTGAGTTATGTGGTGTTAGTTATATCACTTTTAGAAAGTATGCTAGATTGTATAAGAATGATGAAGGTTTATCTCTATTTGAGGAACACAAGAATCAATGTGGCAAGGGTATAAGTAAGAAGAAGTTTCTTTGTTAGAAAAGAAGTTTTTTTTGGGGTGGTGTTCTTACCTCACTCCGTATGTCGTTCGGTAATCCCACCACCCCAAAAAACTATTAGAATAGAACGAAGGATAAGGAAGAACAACCACCATCAATGCAACCAATAATACTAAGTGTATCACCAATCATTTTATTGTTGAGATAGATGTGTTGTTTCCCTGTTCCATCTGTCCGTGAATATGTTGAGTAGTTTATTATTGGTTCTGTAATAGGATACCCTAGATGAACGATAGTAAATGAATCTGGAGAAGTCCAAAATACTCGCTGAAAACTTGGTGGTGAAATCTCATAATAAACTGGGATGTACGAATGAGGTTGGTTATTTGGATAATCAATAAGGTATAGTTCATCACTCATATCAGTTTTCATATACAAAGAAAGTTCATATTCTACGCTAGTGGGTGGTGTTGGTATTACGTCTTCACAACCTAGCAGTAGAATAAATAATATATTCATACTCCATTTACAGAAGTTGCTTATATAAGGTTTTTTATTCTTCTTCTGTAATCTTCTAGCGTAGTTCTTCATCCAATCCGTATCTACATACAAACAACAATCATAGATATCAGAATAGAAATCATCGTAGTTAGGACTAGTCTTATTGTTCCTACATAAACCATCATCATTACAGATTTTACATTTCATCTTTCTCTATCTTCCTAGACAGAGCAATCAAATCCCAAATCATATCATTGATAATAGTTCCTACGGACAACATCTTTTCTATTATTGCCTGTATCTCTTTATCTGTTTTATTCTTATTATTATTATCTGTGATACCTGTTTCTCCTCTCTAATCTCTCCATAACGAGACTTTTATATTTTCAGTCAATCCTTATATCAAATACTATGTGTGGGTGCCATATTGTAATGTATTTGATTGAACATTCTTGTAGAAATAATATGTTCGTAGTTGTGTTTATTCTCTCTACCCTTCCAGTTCATTTTGCCTGTATAGAATGGGTTAGATAAGATTTGTTTGAGATTCCACCATTGGAACTCTTTACCTCTAAACAAGTAACCTTTCACTTTGAGAGAGTGTAAAAGTTTTTGTGTTCGTTTTGTTTTTGTAAGGTGTTTCATCTTAGAAAGAGTGTGATATCTTTTATAGATATACTGAACAACGCTACTCTCATTCTCATCTAACACAATCAATCCATCTCTATTTTTTCTATAGCCAAAGGGAGTCTTTCCGTACGGTTTATTTCCTTCTAAGAACTGTCTTTCCCTGCCCGACTCTAAACGAGATTTGATTACTTCTCTTTCGTGTTCAGCAATACTCCAAAGTATATTGATTATGAGTTTGGATTGTGGTTCATCCGTATCAATGTTTTCGCTGATACTGATAACTCGTGTTGTGTGTTCTTCACAAAACTTTAGGAACAATAAACCCTGTAAAAGACTTCTACCAAGTCTATCAATCTTATTCACAATAATAGTTCTACATTCACCAGTATTGATAAGATGGTTCAGTTTAGATAACCCAGTTCTATCCTCATTGTTTTTAGCACCACTTTCAGTTTCTATTATTATATCATTCAGTTTGAGATTATGTAGAGAACAATAATCTTTTATTCGTTTGGATTGGAAGGCTAGGGAAGTGTTTTCTTTTTGTCCAATCGTACTGACTCTGGCTAATCCATAAGTAGAGTTCATTTTATTCTCCTTTTGTTACACAATAGTTTTACACAATGATTATGATGGTAAGAACTAGTGAGATTCTCTGATACACAACGATTACACAATAGTAGTGTATTAGTATAAGTGAAACAATATAAGGAGTTAGTGTATAAGAGGTTTATTACGAATGCGTTGCTCTACCAGCTGAGCTACAGTGGCATATTCGCCTAAAATAAAGCGGCGAATTTTACGGTAAT
>ENA-OREN01005595-OREN01005595.1-marine-metagenome-genome-assembly--contig:-NODE-5595-length-10354-cov-2.779508_pt1 | contig 10354 bp, 9 predicted proteins | sample MGYA00248624_ERZ508555 | MGnify/ENA primary metagenome ERZ508555 (study PRJEB26222, sample SAMN06267773) | marine metagenome | isolation source: Saanich Inlet, British Columbia, Canada | place...
ATATAACACCCGCTCAAAAGATGGCTGAATTGGAAAAAGTGGCTTGAAATGTGTCCAAGTTTAACGGACCACTACAGATTAACGGACCACTACAAGGTTGGCAGTCAGGTTTAAAAATAGTTTTATCAGTTAAACTGATTAATGCCAATATGCCAATACATGAGAATCTATCTAAATCAATAGATACCTATTAATAGAGAATAAATTAAGGATCGATTAAAAGTGTTTTATATAGGATATCTTAAAAAAATACAAAAGTTTTAGAATGGCAAAGTCAAATAATTCAAGAAGCTCTTTATTTTATAAAAATACATTTTCCAATGGTGTTTTTTTTATTCTTAACTCGGTGTTAGGTTTAATTATTGTCCCATTATTTATTAAAAATATGGGATCTGATTTATATGGTGTGTGGATTTTAAATTTTGCAATTATGAACTATTTTTTATTTTTAAACTCATCAATTTCTGGGGGGGTTATTAAAAATATTTCAGAATCGCTTAATGATAATAATATTTCAAAACAGATAAGAACTATAAATGTAAGTTTAGTAATTTACTTATTTATTGGATTTTTAATTTGGATTTTTTTCATTTTTAGTGCTGATTTTATAATTTCATTTTTTAAAATTAATGCGATACATCATGATTTACTTAAACAAATGTTACTAATATCAGCAAGTTTTGCAGTTGTAATTTGGCCATTGAAAGTTTTTGAAGCTGTTTTTTTGGGCCTGCTTCAACACACTACGATCAATATTATCAAAGGAGTGGTATCAATAATTACTACAACATTAATAATTGTACTATTAAATAATAATGTAGGTTTAAAAAATTTATTAATAGTTTTTTACAGTTTAAGTATGCTTGTTGGGATAATTTTATTTATAAAATATTATAAAAGATATCCAGAATATCGTTTTAGATTTACTGATTTTGAAAAGAATACTGTGGCGCCAATATTGGGATTTAGTGTAAATTTAATGATTTTAGAAATAATTTCAACACTCTCCTTTCAGGTTGATACTTTTGTGATCGCTTACTTCTTGCCAATATCATTTGTAGCAACATATGCCATTATAACAAAATTATTTTACCTTCTTCAAGGTGTGTATGGAGTTATGCTAAGTGTTATTCAGCCTATGATTTTTAACGCTGCCCATAAAGATGATAAAATTTTTATAAATAAAATGGCATTAAAAGGATTTAAATATATTTTAATTTTTTATATACCTTTAATAATAATCACTTCGATTCTTGCCAAACCTTTTATAACTTTATGGGTGGGAGAAGAATTTGGACAGCACGCTATATGGGCGTCTATTTTTTTATTACAATACATTATATCGCCAGCAGTTGGAATAATAGGGGTCATCTCTATTGGAATGAGTAGATTAAAATATATTCAGATATATGGAGTGATGGCAGCATTTAGCAACCTAGGTCTTAGTATATTTTTTGTACAAATATATGGATTTCAAGGGGTTATTTTAGGCACGGTAATTACAACTTTTTTTGGAGTTATGATTATATATCCATATTATTGTAGAGCAATTGAACTAGATTGGAAAACTCCCATAAAAGAAAACTATAAGGAATTTATTTCATTATTATTATTTTTAGTTTTAGGTTTTATTGGAACTCAAAATTTATTAATTGATTCTTGGCCTATGCTTATATTGGTGGCCAGTTTATTAGTCTTTTTTATATATTTGTGGATGTTTTTTATGTTTGCATATAGAGAAGAAAAGAAAAAATTATATAGTTTATTAATAGGCATAAAATGAAACTTTTGGTAAAAAAAATACTTAAATTATTTGGAATATATTTTAATAAAGTAGAGGGAAGACTATTAGAACTTGAGAAAGAATTTAAAGAATTTAAAAAATTTAAGTATTTTAGTAATGGAAAGAAAGTTTTATTTACGCACTCCTTTGGTATATATGAGCCTTCTTTTATTCACGATAAATTAATGGCATTTGCTTTATCTCTTAGAGGGTTTAAAATATTTGCTACTTTTTGTGATGGTATTCAAGATACTGAATGCAATGTTTATGGAGGCGTATGGGGTGGCAAAGAACAATTTAATAAAAATTGTCAAAATTGTCAAAATAAATCACAAAAGCTTTGGTCTTTTTTAAATCCAAACAATATATTTAAATATTCGCACTATTTAAACCAAGAAGACTATGTAAAAACTGACGCCACTTTAGAAAAAATCCTTAATGACAAATGGTCTAATCATCAAGAAGATGGCTGGGACATTGGATTTTGGGCAAAAGATATACTTGTAAATAACTATGTGGTATCTGATTATAAGCTTATAGAAAATTATGAGAAGTTAGGTAGGGCACATCTTAGAAATTTATTGCTTTGTAAATTGGCATGTGAAAAGATCATAGAAGATACAAATCCAGATAGAATTATTTCTAATGATAGTTATTATGGTATGTGGAAAATATGGGAATTTCTAGCTAAAAAACATTCCATACCTTTTTACTCTCACTGGAGCGGCACAAGAATAGGTGGCTGGAGTTATGCATTTAATGATGCTTCAATGAATTTAGATTTTTCAAAATCTTGGGAAAATTATTCTAAAAATCCTTTAACCAATGATGAAAAAAATAGAGTTGAAAAATGGCTTGTAGATAGGATGAATGGGGAGGAGATGGTTATTGATACTGCGTCTTTAACATCATACAAAAATGAAGAATTTGATTTAACTCAAATTGATACAAATAAACCTACAGCTTTACTTTCTGCAAATGTAGTATGGGATTTAGCAGCTTTAAATAAAGAGGTTTTTACTAAAAGTATGGCTGATTGGATTATTGAAACTATTAATTGGTTTAAGCAGCATCCTGAGTATCAACTGATTGTTAAGTCACATCCTGCAGAATATTTCCCAGGTATTCCTGAAACAAAAGAGACAGTTATATCCATGATACAAAAAGAATTTTCAGAGATACCTAAAAATATTTTTGTATTATCTGCAAAGGTTTCAATTACTGTCTATGATTTACTTTCTTTATCGAGTGTTGGTTTAGTTTTTACATCTTCTGTTGGCATGGAAATGGCTGCAAGAGGTTTTCCAGTGATATCTGCTGGCAAATCACATTATAGTGGATATGGATTTATATACAACCCATCTTCACAGTCAGAATACTTTAGAATATTGGAGAATTGTTTAAGTGATAAGCGGGATATTGAAAGATTAAAAAATAAAGATTTAGCAATGAAATTTATTAAATTTAATTTTTTTCATTATTTTACTAAAACAGGATTTATGGAGTTTAGTTTTGGAAAAGAGAAGAATGGTCGATTGCATATGAATATAGAACGTCTAGTTCAGTTAGAAAAAGGGCATAATAAAAATTTTGACTATATAGTGGATTGTATTGAAAATGGCGAAGCAGTTTTATCTGAAAATAAATGGATGGAGGAGAGTTAATGATAAAAAGAGTAGTAAATAAAATCAAAAGAACAATTAGTTGGTATACAGAATTAAGGTACTTAAACGATTACCGTTTGAATAAAAAAGGAATATATAATTTTTCTAAAAATGATTTAGAACTCTATAAAATAGAAAGAAAAGCAAAATTACCATCCAAGATACTTACTAAAATTAATGATAATTTATGCAAAGTTAATATTTCTAAACATGAAATTTTTTGGCCAAAAAGTGTTTCAAATGATGACTTACCATGGTTATATCATGAAATATTTGATTCATACGATGAAAATCCATCTTCTTATAACAATCCCAATCTAAACTATCCAGGAGCAGACTGGATAATAGATGCTGGTTGTTGCGAGGGTTACTTTTCTTTATTCGCTTTTGATATAAATAAAAATTGCTCCATTATAGCTTTAGAGCCACTTAAGGAGATGAAAGAGTCTCTTTATAAAACATTTAAAAAAAAGGTTATTGATAATAAATTTGTACTTGAGCAAAAGGCGCTTGGTAAGTCTTGTGGAATGGTTAAGTTTCAATTTGATAGTGAGCATCTATGTGATTCAGCAACGAGTGAAAGTTCTCCTGTGTCAGAAGGTAGTGATGATATTTTTTATGATGTACCAACAATAAATTTAGACACACTGATGGATCAGTATCATTTAAATGAAAATGGAGTTATCAAAATGGACATAGAAGGGGCGGAAATGGATGCATTGCAAGGAGGGGTAGAGTTAATGAAAAAATACAAGCCAAAATTGGCAGTAGCTGTTTATCATGAATATGAAAATGCAATAAAATGTAAAGAAATAATACTAAAGGCTAATCCGGAATATAAAGTAGAATTACGAGGAATGTATGGATATTATAAACCACCAAGACCATACATATTATTTGCATGGTAAGTAGAAAAAAAGCAATTATTACAGGTATTACTGGGCAAGATGGTAGCTACCTTGCAGAGTTGTTACTTTTAAAGGGTTATGAGGTGCATGGCGTTATTAGAAGGGAGTCTTTTGAAGATATTGAAAAATTATCAAACATAAAAGATATAAAAGATAGGCTGTATTTGCATGAAGGTAGTGTGAATGACCATCTAACTATCTATAAAATATTTTCCAAAGTTATGCCCGATGAGTGCTATCATTTATCGGCTTCAAGTTTTGTGAATTACTCTTTTAATGATGAATTTCAAACCATGAATAATAATTTTAATTCTACTCATTATTTACTCTCTACAATAAGAGAAGTAAAAAAAGATTGTAAGTTTTATTTTGCGGGGAGTAGTGAAATGTTTGGAGAGCCAAATGAAGTGCCTCAAACGGAAAATACGCCTTTTAATCCTAAATCAATATATGGAATATCTAAAGTTTCTAGTCACTATTTACTTAAAAATTATAGAAAAAAAGAAGGTATGTTTGCCTGTACTGGGATTATGTACAATCATGAAAGTCAAAGACGAGGGGCGCAGTTTGTAACTAAAAAAATAATTTCTTCTGCAGTTAAAATTAAGAAAGGTTCTCAAGATAAATTATATCTTGGAAATCTAGAGGCGAAAAGAGATTGGGGATATTCCCCTAGTTACGTAAATGCAATGTGGAAAATTCTTCAATTTGACAAACCCGATGATTATATTATTGCTACTGGAAAACTTCATACAGTTAGAGAATTCCTGGAAATAACTTTTTCTTATTTAGGATTGGAATATAAAAATCATGTTGAAATTGATCCAAAATTCTTTAGAGCGAGTGAAAGCACCCCACTTTGTGGAGATCCAAGAAAAATAAAAAATATAATTGGGTGGGAGAATAGTAAAAATCTTAAAGAAATTATAAAAGAAATGATTGACGGTGAATTAAATAAGTATACAAGTGGCACTATAAAATGAGACCTAAGACTTTGATTAAAAGAGGAAAAATTGTGAAAATATTATTTACATCACCTATTATCGAACACCCAGCTGCTGGCGGGCCTCAGTTAAGGATAGAAAACTCTATTAAAGCATTATCTAAAGTATCTGAACTATATGTTGTATCCCGTAGCACAAAGTGGGACACTGGAGGAGATGATGCTGTAAATTTTTATAGTTCATTAGTAAAGAATTTTTGTTTCGCACCTTCGGTAAATGGATTATCAAAAAATAGGTATATCAGTAAATTACAAAGAATTTTTCGTTTTATAAAGAAACCTGCACTTGAGCAAGATATAGATTGTCTCGTAAATATAATAGATAGGGAAAAAATTGAAATTATTTGGTTTGGATATGGAAATATAACTTTTGACTTAATTAAACTTCTAAAGAAAACTAGACCAAATTTAAAAATAGTATGCGATACAGATAGTGTCTGGTCAAGATTTTTGCTAAGAGAGTTACCATATGAAACAGATGAAAGACGCATAGCTAAAATAAAAAAAGAAGGGTTAACAAAAGAAAAAGAAGAGCAAGAGTGGGTAAATATTTGTGATATAACTACTGCTGTTTCAGAAGTTGATGCTGATTATTATAAAAACTTAGCAAGCGACCCAAGTAGAGTTATGTTATTTTCTAACGTGATAGACATGAATAGCTATACTCAAGAAGTTTCTATGCCTGTAAACATTAAAACTCCAAATATTTATTTAGCTGGTAGTTTTGGCCCTAAAAGTGCTATGGATAAAGCTGCAAGATGGTTTATTGAAGATATTTATCCTATTATAAAAAAAGAGATACCTAGAATTCATTTTTATATTATTGGTAGAGGGTCAAAAGAAACATTGCTCGATATTAAAGATGAAAGTATTTCAATTTTAGGGAAAGTTGAGTCTGTTTTGCCTTACTTAAAATATGCTAGTGTGTCATTAGTGCCATTAAAGTTTGAATCTGGAACAAGGTTTAAAATAATGGAAGCGGCAGCATGTAAAATACCAATAGTGTCTACAGAACTTGGGGCGGAGGGTATTCCTATTACAGATGGGGTTGATATTTTAATTTCAGATGAGGCGAATGAATTTGCACAGTCTGTTATTAAGATAATTAAAGATGAAAAATTGGCTGATCATATATCCGAAAATTGTTTTAAATTAATTTCTGAGAAAAATAGTGTCGACAGTTTAACTCATGAAGCAAGAAAAATATTAAAGAGGCTAGGTTAAATGATTGAAAATGTAATTTACAAAGAAAAATTATTATCAGTAATTATACGATCTAACTATCAATCGGATGGAATAGAGTTTTTTACACCAAATGATTTTTCACAGCAGTTGGCATATATGAGTAGAGCAAAATATTATGTCATACCCCCACATGTACACAATGCAGTGCAAAGAGATGTTCATTTTACACAAGAGGTGCTTGTAATAAAAAGTGGAAAAGTGAGAGTTGACTACTATGATGATAATAAAAATTATCTTGAAAGTAGAGTGCTGAATCAAGGTGATGTTGTGCTTTTAGCTTATGGGGGGCATGGCTTTGAAATGCTTGAAGATAGTGAGATGATAGAAGTGAAGCAGGGTCCGTATGCTGGCGAGATGGATAAAATAAGGTTTGAGCCTGTAGCAATTAGTCAAGTTGAGGTAAAGTAATGGTAATGGTTAATGAACCAGTGTTAAATGGTAATGAAAAAAAATATCTAAATGAATGTATAGATACAGGATGGATAAGTAGTGAAGGCTCCTTTGTAAAAAGATTTGAGAATAATATGGCAAGCTATGTTGGGAGAAAGTACTCAACAACTTGTGCAAATGGAAGTGCAGCTCTTGATATTGCCGTTAAAGCTTTAGGGCTTCAAAAAGGCGATGAAGTAATATTGCCATCATTTACTATTATTTCTTGCGCTCAATCACTCGTAACACAAGGACTGAAGCCTGTACTTGTAGATAGTCATTTTGATACTTTTAATATGATTGTTGAAGATATTGAAGCGAAAATAACACCTAAAACAAAAGCAATCATGATAGTTCATATTTTTGGGCTGAGCGTAGATGTCAATCCAATACTTGAGCTTGCTCAAAAATATCATCTAAAGATTATTGAAGATGCAGCCGAGGCGATAGGGCAAGAATACAAAGGTAGAAAGTGCGGAAGTTTTGGAGATGTAAGTATATTTAGCTTCTATCCAAATAAACATATTACCACTGGCGAAGGCGGTATGGTACTTACAGATGATGAAAATCTAGATAAAAGAGCCAAGAGCAATAGAAATCTTTGTTTTACGAGTGATAGATTCATTCATGAAGATCTTGGGTGGAATTATCGGATGACAAATATGCAAGCAGCACTAGGCGTTGCCCAACTTGAGAAAATAGCTCCAATAGTAAAGAAAAAACGATATATAGGAAATACATACAACGAGCTTTTAAAAGATATTAATGTTATAAATTTACCTATATCTGAAACTGATTGTTGCGAAAATATATATTGGGTATATGCGATCACCTTAAAAGATGGTTATAAGAAAACAGTAAAAGAAGTTATGTCAGAATTAGAAAGACATAAGATAGGTACCAGGCCATTTTTTTATCCTATGCATAAGCAGCCTGTTTTTAATAATATGGGATTATTCTTAGATAATGATTTGTTGAATAGTGAAAAGCTTTATGAAAGGGGTTTTTATATTCCTAGTGGCTTAGCTCTTACAGATAAAGAGATCAAAGAGGTTTCAAATGTTTTACATAGGGTTTTAGTATGAGTCAATTTACTTATATAGATAAACCAATATATTCACTACTAAGTGGTTCAATTATAAAAGGGGGTTAACGTGAGTCAATTTGGAAATTTATATTCACAATATTATGATTTACTTTATAGCGATAAAGACTATAAAGCTGAGGTGGAATATATAAATAGATTAATAAAAGAAAATAGTACGGATGTTGAGACGTTACTTGATATGGGTTGCGGCACAGGCAGACATGCGGAATTACTTTGCGACAAAGGTTATAAAGTTCATGGTATAGATTTAAGTAAGGATATGCTTAAAATTGCAGAAAATAGACGAAAAGATAAAGAGGATGAGCTCTCATTTAGTCATTCCAATATTCAAGAGCTTAATCTTAATAAAAAGTTTAATGTAGTAGTTTCACTTTTTCATGTAATAAGCTACCAAAATAGCAACAATGAATTAATTAAAGCGTTTGAAGTAGCTAAAAACCATCTAAAAGATGGCGGTATTTTTATATTTGATTTTTGGTATGGGCCGGCTGTTTTAACAGACTTGCCAACCACAAGAGTGAAAAGGCTTGTAAATGAAAAAATTAAAGTAACTAGATTTACTGAGCCAGTAATATTTCCAGAAGAAAATATAGTAGATGTCAATTTTGATGTATTTATAGAAGATCTAGATTCAACGGTGATAATAGAAAAAAAAGAACTCCATAAGATGAGGTATTTTTTTGATACTGAGTTAGATTTGATATGTAAACAAGTTGGGCTTGTAATTGAACAAAAATATGAATGGTTGAGTGAAAAAAATCCAGATTTTAATAGTTGGAATGTGGTGTGGGTAGTAAAAAATTGAATATAGCTATTTTTATTGGCTCAGATTTGGAGTCCGGCGGCGGATATCAGTATGAGTATATGGTTTTAAATATATTAAAAAAATACCATAAAGATAAGAGTATTAATTTAAAATTTTATGGATTAAGAGGCAGTATCAAAAAAGATTATGCTAGTCTTAATTTAGATATTAATATTATAAGAGAAAATATTTTCCAAAAACTACACAGAATTAGCCTATCTAATTTGTTTTTTTATAAAATATTTTCTAAAATTAAGATGAGTTTTTGCTCTATTGAAAAAAAACTTGCCAATGATCAAGTTGATTTAGTTTATTTCTTATCGCCAAGTTTAATTTCTCAAGGATTGAGTGACATTCCATATATATTTACCCTTTGGGATTTAGGACATTTAGATATTTTAGAATTTCCTGAAGTTAGTTATGATAGACGGTTTGAAACAAGAGAGCTTATTTACACCAAAAGTCTTAAAAAGGCCTATAAAGTGATAGTGGACTTAGAATATGGTAAAAATAATGTTATAAGAAAATATAACTTAGATGAAAAGAGGGTGGAGGTTCTTAAATTTTTACCGAATATTGGAATAAATGAGCCCGAAACATATGTAAATATAAAGAAAAAATATAAACTTAAAAATGATTATATATTTTATCCTGCTCAGTTTTGGGCGCATAAGAACCATATGTACATATTAAAAGCTATAAAAATATTAAGAGAAGAAAAATATATAAATATCGATGTAATATTTTCAGGTTCAAATCAAGGTAATTTAGAATATATTTTGAATAAAGCAAAAGAGTTTAAAGTTAATGATTTAATCCACTATATTGGTTTTGCTCCAAATAAAGATATCCCATATCTTTATAAACAATCATTATCTCTAGTAATGCCAACATATTTAGGACCTACAAATATTCCACCTCTTGAAGCATTTGCTTATGAAACACCAGTTTGTTATTCGGATTTGCCATTTTTTAGAGAGCAAGTTAGAGATGCTGTATTTTTTATGGATTTGCGAGACCCTTCTAGTTTAGTTGAAAAGATATTGACAATTCAAAACGACAAATATACTGTAGAAGAAAAGAAAGAAAAAGGACTTAAAATACTTAAAAGTTGGAGTGAAGAAGAATTCTATAGTAAATTACTGAGTATCTTTAGTGAATATAAGTATATTAGAGAATTATGGAGATAGATATACCCCAAATAAATAACAAGCCATGATTTATAAATAAACCTATATTTTGTATCCGCTCCTTGAATGAAAAATCTAACATTCAAAACTGCTTATTTTTTTTGTAAGCAAGAAAAAAATATGAGAAACTATATATTATTAATCATTGATATGTAGTGGTCTGACAAACTTGGACACAAAGATAGCCTTATAATACAAACTATAAGGAGGTCAACAAAT
>ENA-OREN01005599-OREN01005599.1-marine-metagenome-genome-assembly--contig:-NODE-5599-length-10349-cov-15.652161_pt1 | contig 10349 bp, 10 predicted proteins | sample MGYA00248624_ERZ508555 | MGnify/ENA primary metagenome ERZ508555 (study PRJEB26222, sample SAMN06267773) | marine metagenome | isolation source: Saanich Inlet, British Columbia, Canada | place...
TTCCTGTAAGTAGTTCTTGCATCGAACCTTCTTTGATATTTTTTTTCTTTGTAATGAGATAATCTAATTGTTTGATAAGTTCATTTGTGTCAGAAAGAGTTTTACCGATCAAAATTTGTTCTTTAGGATTTGTAGGTAACAGCAGTTTGAGTTTTTTTAATTTTGTAGTGCTGATAAATGGCTGATCTGTCCCTACAGATGTTTCTTCAACAAATTTTTTGATATATTTTTGTAATACATAAAATAAGAATTTTTCGTCATCGTTCCGATTGAGAAAAATAATTTTTCCGACTCTTTGATACAAAATACTAGGAATATCTTTTTTCTCCAAAATTGCAATTTTTAATTTCCCGTTTGTTATTGGTCTGTTTAATGCTAATAATATGTCCCCTTCTTCTAACACTATTTTTGGAAATTTTTTTAAATATTGAATTGGAACATATGCTTCAGATTCCCAAGTGATTGTTTCATATGACACATTGTCAATTCTTAATAATTTAATTCCATTCTGTGTATATTCTGATTTTTTAAATCCAATTCCTGAAAATATGTCAAAATGATTTTCAAAATAAGATATATTCCAATCTTTAGGAATAATTCCCATCTCCGTTTTTTTATTACCTTGTTTTACTTCAAAACCTGATAACCGTTTACTTCCTGTTAGAAGTTCTTGCATTGTACCTTGTTTGATATTTTTTTTCTTTTTTATTAGGATCTCAAGTGTATCTATTAGTTTTTCAATATCTGAAATTGATTCTGCAATATTCTTCTGTTCCTGAAAATTAATTGGAATTAAAACAAATACTTTAGATAATAATTTTCCATTCGTTAAAGCGCGAGTAGTTTGTGAACTTGTGGATATAATTTGGCTTCTTGCATTTTTTGAACGAAAGCAATATCTCTTAAATTCTAATTCAAAAAGTTTAGTTTTGGGTCTTGCACGCAGTAAAAATCCACTAAAAACAGTTTTTTTAACATCATCCAAAACAACAGATGTTAAACCAATTTCTTCAATTGTTTCAGAAGTACGCGTAAATAATACGTCACCTTTTCTTATTTCAAATGATGTTAGTTCATCATTTGTTAAAGTTACTTTTCCATGAATATTTTTTTTATTTATTGCAGGATGTGGATATACATCCATATAATTAATAATTGGTGTTCCTTGACCAAAAAAAATTTTTGCTTTGTTTAAACCATTTTTAAAATCAAAGTGATCTCCAACCTGAACTTCTTTCCATCCTTCAGGAATATCTTTTTTTTGACTTAATTTGAGACTCTGTTTACTCATACCAGTCTGATTTCTCCAGTGAGTAATTTCTGCATCATCCCTTGTTTGATCATAATGTATTTGTCTCTTTTAGTTTCTAATTCTTTTATTTCTGAATCCATATCTGATAGAATTTTTACTATAGCTGTTTCTTCTTCAGGATCTGTAGGTAAAGAAATCATTTGCTCTTCTATTGTTCTTTTACTAATTCCTAATTGTGCAGTACCTGTTACCTTTTTTCGCATTTCACTGTTCACATTATTACTATTAATGATATATGACAAAAATCTTGAATTATGTTTTAAATTTTTAATTCTTAAAGCATAAACATGATCTCCTAGAATGTATTTTTGATTTTCATTAACAAATGCAGTTTTTGCAATTATATTTCCTCCACCAATATCGTCTTTTGGCATAACTAAATCTCCATATTGTAGAAAATCACCTTCAAAATTTGTCTGTTTATGAGAAATATTCTCACCACCCATACCTACTGAACCCATATCCATAACTAAGTATTTTCCAGTTTTTTCAATGTATTTTGTTTTTGAATTAGATGTGAATAATGTAACAAGTTTACCAAGTTCAATTTTTTTCCATTTTTGATCAAATCCAAACAATCTCCTTTTTTGTGTCAAGAGTTTTTGTATTGTTCCTTGTTGGATATTTTTTTTCTTTTGAACCAATTCTTCAAATCTATTTATTAAAATTGAAATATCAAATAAGATTTGAGAAATTTTTTTTTGTTCTGGAATTGAAGGAATAATTATTAAAAATTGACGTAGGGTTGTCAATGGTTGTGTTATGTGTGGAACTCCTGATTTTGTTGATTCTTTAAAAATCATTTTTTGACCGTATTCTGAACTAAAAAAATAGAATGCAAATAATGGTTGAAGAATTTCTTTTTTGCAAGTACATTTCATTTGGCTTTGGGATATAACATATTTTTTGAATTTTGAATTCTCAGGTATCATTCCTATTTGACCTAATGTGCCTCGATGAGTGAAAATAAGATCTTCGGGAAATGCATACGCGCTTTTTAATTCATATGCCTTTTTTTCTGTAAGAAAAACAAAGTTTTCTTCATAAAATGGTGGAACAGTGAGATTGATTCCCCTAATTACAGGTACACCCATACGAACAAAGTTTGATTTTTTAATATCAGAACCAAATGGGCCCATACTAAAATTTGTGCATGTTTCTTTAATTGTACACGTATTCCATCCATCTGGAAGATTTTGAAAAATTGCTTCAATTACCATTTGAATCCCATCTTTTCCAAATGGTCATCTACTTTTTTTGAAAGTGTTTGAACATCTTTGGAAAGTTCAGGTAAAGGTATTTCATATCTGTCTGCAAGTTCATTTATTCTTCTAGCAAGTTTGTGTGAGATTTGCTCCATTTCTTCATGGATTAAATTGTGAATTGTGAACAACCACTTGTTATTTATGACTAGATTTTCGATTTCAGACTCATTCAAGTCATTATATTTTTTAAACAGATTTTTGTCTAATTCAGTTTCTAGTATTTTGATTTTGTTTGCAAAGTTATTTTTTTCATCTAAAAGTACCTTGTATTCTAATAATATTTTTAATTCATCAGCAAACTCGGAATCCTCTTTGATCAAATTGATTCTTTTTGTAAGAATTGGTTTGGAGACATTACCTGCATCACTTTTGGCTTCAGATAGCATGTCTTCTTCACCTTGATTTTCTTCATCTATTGTTTGCATTTGTTGTTCTGTATTTTCTAATTCTAATTGTAAATCATCAAGTTCTTCTTGCTGTTTTGCAAAATATTTTCTAATTACAATATTTTTTGGAATTAATTCACTGTCCCATTCCTTGGTCTCTTTTCCTTTTTTGTTTTTGATCTTAAACAACGATACTTTCCAACCATTTTGAGAAACAAGATACAAGTCATCTTGCATTGTATCTTCCCAGTATGTCATTAAATGCTGATAGATATCATATTTATCAATTAGTTTTACTTTTGAGAATTTATCAAGAATGCTTTCAGAGATATCTGAAATTAGTTTCTTTGGATTTGTTCCAATTTTAATTCTTGTTAGTAATGGTAAGTTTGTTTTTTCCCACTCGAAATATGTTTTGTTGATTTTTTCTGAATATTTTTTAAATTCTTCATGTTCAAAAATTGTTGATTTTATTTTTACACTTTCTATTTTTAACGCTTCATAATTTTTTCTCTTGCTTGGTGCAAATAGAGCCTGTCTGATATTTGGATAGACTTCCCAATACTTGTCAAGATCATCAATGTCTTTTTTAGGTATGTCCCCCTTGAGGTGGGCTTCAATATCTTGAATGTCTTCTTCTTCCTGACTATCTATGTATCTTGGAATGTTTAGATTATACTCATTTTTGTCATCAGAAATCTCAGATACTGACACCATTCTGGAATATTTTGGAATCTCTATCTGGTTAGTAAACACATCAACTATTTTGTGAATATCTCTGGCTTCAAGTCTATTCTTGTTACCGTCTTTGACAAATCCCTTACTCGCATCAATTAGAAATATGCCCTTGCGACTCTCAGCATTTTCTTTATCAATTACTATAATACATGCGGGTATACCTGTACCATAAAACAAGTTTGGAGGCAAACCAATAATTCCTTTGATATATCCTCTGTTAATGATATTTTCTCTAATTTTTGCTTCAGCATTTCCTCTAAACAAAACTCCATGTGGAAGAATAATTGCTCCCTTTCCTGTTCTTTTAAGAGATTTGATCAGATGAAGTAAGAATGCATAATCCCCATTCTTATTTGGTGGAATATCAAAACCGTCAAATCGTTTGTATTTATCATCTTCAGGTTTCATTCCACTACTCCATGATTTTGTAGAAAATGGTGGATTTGCAACTGCAAAATCAAACTCTTTTAATTTTTCACCGTCTAAGAATTGAGGATCAATAATAGTATCTTCACTTTCAATAATCGCATCTTCATTTTCATGTAGTACCATGTTCATTTTTGCCATGGCTCTTGTTGCAACTTCTTTTTCTTGACCGTAAATTGTCACACCGCTTGGAGCTTCATGTGCAACTTTGAGAAGTAAAGAACCTGAACCACATGTAGGATCATAAACTGTCTGACCTCTTCGAGTAACACTACCTGTACCAATAATTTTTGCAATTACTCTGGATACTTCTGATGGCGTGTAAAACTGCCCCTTACTTTTTCCAGACTGTGTTGCAAAGTTTCGCATAAGATACTCGTATGCATCCCCCAACAAATCGTCTCCTTCTGCCCTGTTCTTACTAAAGTCAAGTTGTTCGTCATCAAAAATTCCTACAAGATTGGATAATCTATCTTGCATAGCTTTGCCCTTGCCAAGTTTTGCATCATCATTAAAATCTGCATTATCAATAATTCCTTTCAAACCGTTTGCTTCTGCAAGTTTTCCGATAATCTTATTCATCTCTTCACCAATTTCTGGTTTTCCAATTAATTCCACCATATCTTGGAAACTACCTTTCTTTGGAATCTCAATTAGACCTTTTTTGCCACTGTATTTGTCTGAAACATATTTTACAAATAATAATACTAGAATGTAATCCTTGTATTCTGAAGCATCCATTCCTCCACGAAGTTCATCACAACTTTTCCAGAGTTTACTGTAAAGTTCACTTTTCTTAATTGCCACGAGGATTCTTAATGTATGAGGAAGATAAACTTAGTTATAATTTATTGAAAACAAAAAGAAGACCTAAAGTTGAAATACATAGATACTTTGAAACTCAAACCAGATATCAATAATGAATTCCCTCTACATCCTGAGCCATGTTCAATCCTTTTCCACATACAGGACAATGAAGTTTGCTTTGACGTGAACGGTCATGATAGATACAACCACAGTTCATACACCCATGGACGTTACTACTTGGAATCATTCTACACTCCTGAAATTCCACCTAAACTGTTCATTGTAGGTTGTACAATAGGTTCAGGCGAATATTTACTTGTAAAAACAGACATTGACCACACCATTGGGGCTTTTAACAAATGTTCCAAATACTTTGATCTTATTTGAGTAATTTCTCGTCGAATCTGTAATTGTAATTTTGGATTATTCCTTATAGATTCATCTTCAAGTAATTCATTTAGATACATTATGTCTTGCTGGAATCCTTGAAGAGATTCATGAAAAATATGAGCCATATCTCGCTCTGCTAGGTTGGTTAACCATTGAGAACTACTTTTTCTTAGTTTGCGTAGAGTTCTAGATACGGTTGAAACTGAAATGTTTAGTTTATCAGCAATTTTTTCTTGGGTATATCCAGATAGAGTCAACTGTTGGATTTCTAGTCTAATTTTTTGATTACCTGTCATAATTCGTGCCTAAATTGATTAGTGATTCATCATTTAATAGCATGTTTTCTATTTTTTCCCTCTAATGCTCTTTACCGTATCTGAAAATCCTCGCATGTTGAATCGTACTTCAAACATTCCTCCTTTTAGCCCTCCAATTTGCCTTGAGTAATCTAGAAGACATTCATAATATGCTTTAGATGTTCTTTCATCTGGTCTATCTAGTACATCTGAAATTATTTCATTCAAGTCATTGTTTGTAAATACAACTGATTCGTAACTGTCCATGAACATTCCAATCCGTTCTAATTTTTTTAAAACTATTGTTCTAGGCGCATGACCTTTGTAATTCAATGTCCTTGTTGTTGTTTGTTGTTGTTTTTCAAAATATTCTTTGGCGGTATTATCTAAAATATTATTTAATTCTGTACTTGCATAGGATATATCTCCACATTTCTCTATTACATACTTTAAATAATTTGATATAGTTTTTCTATTTGAAATTGACTGATACTTTACTTTCTCTTTTTCATTATATTCATTACATTTTATATATTCTATAGAATGAATTCTATTATCTATCTCTTCATTTATTTTATTATTAATTATATTATTATATAAAACCCTTGAATTATTGATTATATTATTTGCAACTTGTTTATTCTTTTCTTTAATTGAATCATAACTCTTTGTATTATCTAATTTTACTTTGTAATGTAAAATATCTTTTACATCAACAAACAACAACAAGGAGTTATCATCATTCATACAGATAACCTCTACTATACCAAATTCTGCCACAAAAACAAACAAAAAACTGATTTGATCGTGGGTAATTCCAATACTCAAGTACTTTGCCACATTCTGGACAAGTAACCGTATCTTTAATTTCATTTTTACTAGTCAAAGAAAAACATCCTCCACTGAATTGCTTTACAAATTTGTTTTACAGTTTCTTTAATTTCTATGATTGTTATATTTGTAGAATATTCATCATCTGAATTGTGATCCTTTAGGTGATATAGTAGATGATATGGTGTGCCAAATTTCTTACTTTTACTGTGCAAGTCCACACAAATTGGGCATTTGATAGCTAAAGCTGTATACAATGTTCTGGTTGGATGCTTTGTGCTGAGTTTATCTCGTCTAGTCAAGTGTATTCTCTCCCAATTTTCTGTTAATTTTTGATAATTGATTTAATGCACACTGCTGTAATTGCTCATTTGTGTGATCTTCAAGGCTGTTTTCACAGGTCGGGCATGATTTTTCATTTTTCTGTATCATTGTTCTCAACATTCCTTTAACGTAGCTTTATATATTCACTATACTATGCGTAGTATACTATACTATGCAAACTAATTCAAATCGTAGAAGAGAAACTAGTAGAAACAAAGTATTGATTTCATTGGAACGTAAAGCCAAACGAACAAAAGACATACTAAAAGATACAAAATTATCTCCTGCAGGATGGAATGAAATTCGAAAAATTTTGTTAGAAGAAAGAGAAATTGAACACACATTAATTGATGGGAAAGAAGGTTATCAGTTATCTGATAGAGGAATTATTTCTGTAAACAATTTTAATAATCTTCCATTTAGTATTGATGAAATTCAGTCTAATGATGGAAAATCATATAGAGATTATTCTACTCTTTGTGGATCGATTATGTCTTCATCCCTTCCTTGGGGAATAATATCTAATCTATCTATTGATAAAAATATTGAAAAATTACAACCGTTATTACCTAATGATGTAATTGAAATCGAAGAATTAATTTTTAATAAAATCATGTTCAACATAAAGAAAAGAAAATTAAATAAAATTGAAAATGGAAAAATGGTTTTAGGATTTGACATGGATTTTTCCGATTTACAAAAATCATTTGATGCAAATTCCCTTAAATATTATGATAATATGTCAAAAGAGGAATCTAACCTTTTAAATAAATATGAAGTTGATCCTGAAAGTTTGAGTCAAAAGGAATTTAAAAAAATGAATGACTTGAGAACTAAAACCCGTAAAAAATTAAATCTTAAGATAACTTAGAATTTTTTCAACACTCTGCTTGATTTCTTCATTATCTTGCTTGTTTTCCTCACTTTTTTCCTTCAACACTTCATACATTTTTGATTGCTGAGTCTTACCTTTTCTATGGCTAGATACGTTTGAAAATATGTTCAGAGTCTCTGAAATTATAGTATAATTTTCAGCCAGATTTTGAGGGTAAATGATGTCTTTTTTACTGTAAGAACTCCCCTTATGTCCCAGATAGTGTTCAGAATCCTTGTCAAAGACTTTATGATTTTCAAATATTGTCTTTAGTAAATCTCTACACTCATGACTTCCTAAATCACGATTATCGATATTGGAACTTGTGATATTCAATAATCCTGCAATTTCTGCCAAGTCCCTGAAATGATTAGTTACCCAGACTGTATTGATTTTATCTCCAAACTTGTTGACAAAGAGAGGTTTGTCTGCAGACATTTTCTCACCCATTTTCTTTTCCCGATAATCAAGATAGTCAATTATTGCTTTAACTGCGTCATATTCTAAAAATCCCAAATGATAGTAGTCTGACTTTAGTCTAGATAGTCTAATAGGTACAGGAGACATGGAATCAATCTTCCATTTACGATGATCTTCTTCTCCGAAATGTTCTACTATTTGCACCCATGCTTGAAAGTTAAAGTTCTCAGATAGTGTTGAAGCGTCTAGTCCTCTATGCAGTTTAGTGATAAACACAGCCCTTTCTGTGAGATTAGCCCCTCCCTTTTCTATCAAATCGGCAAACTCGTTTAATCCAAACAGAATTGTGTCTTGATTACTTTCAGTATCCCACATATGTTTTGACTTGAATTTGAAATTAATGTTACATTCATTGGAAACAAAATATGAAGTGATTGCAGAGAATTTAGAGTTCATGTATACTGCTTTGTACTTTTTATTCTCATCATCATATAGATAGTCTTTAATTATTCTGATGAAATCATCTTGTTTACTATTTTCGTCTTTGCATAAATTCAACATATCCTCAACTGTTTCAAATGTGATATCTTGATATTTACACTCGTAAAGATTCTCGCCTACTTTTTTTGAGGAATAACAATTGAAGGATTTACCTTGTAGCCATTCGTTGAACTGCCACAAAAGACGGGCATAATTATCTCTAGTTCCAACTAGTTCTCTATTGGGACGTGAGTTTTTGTATTTTGTCTCACTAAGTTGCTTTAACCAATACTGGAGGGATTTCAAATGAATAAAGTCAGTATACTCGATTGATTTTCTGGCAATCTTATTTTTGTGTAACATGCCAATCTTTTTGCCACATCCCAAATGCCTATACCCCATACTAGTGAGATGTTTCTTTCTGGAAGTTTTAGAAAATTGGGGCATTACATTTTTGATAAAATCTTTAGCTACTATGATATCACCTACTTTCAGAGTTGAGAGACTATTTTTACATTGAGCAGTAATACTGTTAGTTAAATGAGGTTCAATATCATCAATGTCTTTGATTACAGTATATGTGAGACTATCCATAGTAGTATGATAGCAATACACACACTAAATAAAACCCATAGGAATAACTTGACAAAATAAGAGCTTTGAAAATACGAAATATGTCTAAAATGTGACTAAAAGATCTATTTTTTCTTTAAGACTGTAAACAATGCTTTTGGGTAAAATTCAAGAGCCCCATGAAATTCACTGTCTTCTATTTTTTGAATATCAAAATCAGCATTAAAAGAATCCGTAATTTCTTGTTTTGATAATTTATGAGGCATATCATTATCTGGGAGATTTTCTTCTTCAACACTCATACATTTTAGAAATAAAATTCCATTATCATTTAAAATTCGTTTAATTTGCTTGACATATTGTGATCTTTGAGAAATTTCAAAGATATGAAAAATTCCTCTATCTAAAATAAAATCAAATTTCTTGTCAGGAAGTTTAGAATTTAAAACATCATCTACTAGGAAATTAATCTCATTTGATAATTTTTTAGCTTTTTCTATTGCACTTTGAGAAATATCAGTTCCAGTTACCTCAAAATTATATTTTGATAATTGTAATGCTTGTGTACCTGGACCAGTACCTAAATCCAAGAAATTCCCAGTGGTGTAATTTTTTGATTTGATTTCATTTTCAATATCATGGTCTAAATTTTTCTCATACCAAGGCATTTCCTCGACATTTGTTTTCTCATAGTACTCATCCCAGCCAGTAAAATTTTCTTTAAGATTCCCTAATTCTTTGTTAGACACATGTTCAAACCGAATATTACTACTCATAAAGAATTCGAATCTTTAGTACGTGTCTAAAAGCCATGTTTTGGAAATAGATTTTATGACATTCCTAAAAGCTTTGAAAATACGAAATATGTCTAAAAAAGAAAATTCTGTGATTATATGTCAACCAAAATAATGATTCATTCCAACAATCACAATAGCCATCCCCAATGCAGCATACCCCAGATTCACAATGTTTTGAGGTTCCATCATACCACAATAGTTAATCAAGTACTTTAGCTAGATGTTTTTTATTACTCCTAAGTGTTAGCAAACGGCTTTATCCTAGTTTTAAAACATTGGAAAACATGACATTAAAAAATGTAAAACCATCATTAAATAAAATTGCAAAAGATTTAGGATTAGTACAAGATGCCAGAGAATTTCTGTTAAAAAATACTAGAGAAATTATTATTCTATGTAGTAAATCAATTATCGCAGTCCATAAAGGAGA
>ENA-OREN01005600-OREN01005600.1-marine-metagenome-genome-assembly--contig:-NODE-5600-length-10348-cov-25.975173_pt1 | contig 10348 bp, 6 predicted proteins | sample MGYA00248624_ERZ508555 | MGnify/ENA primary metagenome ERZ508555 (study PRJEB26222, sample SAMN06267773) | marine metagenome | isolation source: Saanich Inlet, British Columbia, Canada | place...
CAATATTGACCTTGTTATAAAACCTTTACTTGACTCAGATGAATTGGTTGTGTCGACTCTTATGACTTCTATTAGCAGTTCCTCCGAAATGCTTAATCCGGATATTTGTAAAGTAGTTGTTGATGACGCAGGGTGTGCCTTATATTTTACACGAGCCCCAATTCCTTATAACCGAGATTTTGACTGTATGGATAGCCAAGTGGGTTGTAAGCAAAAGATTTTAGGGCACAAACATATCGGAATCTATGCTTACAAGAAGTCGTTTTTACTAAATTTTTCAAATATGAAAACATCGCGGTTGGAAAATATAGAAAAATTAGAGCAGTTGCGAATTCTTGAAAATAGATATTCAATTAAGGTAATTGAAACTGAACAAAATTCTATTGGAGTAGATCGACCGGGTGATATAGAAAAAATTATTAAAAATATAGCTAAAAAAAAGTAACATGAAAACCTTGCTGATATTTACTGAAATAACGAAGGAGATGGTTTGAATAGAAAAAAAAATAATAAGGTTAAATATATTTTTGTTACCGGAGGGGTTTTGTCTTCTCTGGGTAAGGGGATCGCCGCAGCATCTATAGGTAGCTTACTAGAGTGCTCCGGGTTGAAAATTACTCTCTTGAAACTTGATCCATACATAAATGTCGACCCCGGAACGATGAATCCACTTCAACACGGTGAGGTTTTTGTGACAGATGATGGAGCAGAAACCGACCTTGATCTCGGTCATTACGAGCGGTTTACTAATGCCAACATGCGCCGGGTGAATAATGTCACTGCGGGAAAAATTTATCATAATGTTATTCAAAAGGAACGACGCGGTGAATATTTAGGCTCTACTGTTCAAGTTATTCCACACATAACGGATGAAATTAAAAATCATATTCGTGAAGTGGGTAAGGGTGTTGATGTTGTTATATGCGAGGTCGGTGGTACTGTGGGTGATATTGAGAGTCTTCCTTTTCTTGAAGCGATTCGCCAATTTAGATTCGATATTAAGTTTAAAAATGTTCTATATATTCATCTCACCTTAGTCCCATACATTAAAACCTCTGGTGAACTCAAAACTAAACCCACTCAGCATAGTGTTCAAAAGTTGCGGGAAATTGGTATCCAGCCGGATATTTTGCTATGTAGAACAGAAAAAAAACTTGCTAGTAAACTAAAAAATAAAATAGCTCTTTTCTGTAACGTAGAGGTTGATTCAGTTATTACAGCAATGGATGTTAAAAATATTTACGAAGTTCCTCTTTCTCTTTACGGTGAAGGGTTGTCAGGCATTATCATTTCGAAATTAGGAATTTCAGTTGAAAAGCCTAACTTGGATTCATGGAAGCGAGTTGTTCAGGGTTTATCAAAACCTAAATTAGGGAGTGTGGATATCGCTGTAGTTGGGAAGTATGTTGACTTGCAAGATTCGTATAAGAGTTTAACGGAGGCTCTTATTCACGGAGGAATTAGTAATGATGTTTGTGTCAATATTCATTGGTTAGATGCTGAAACACTTGATGGGGATAATGACCTATCTGACCTGAATCGTTATAATGGAATTCTGGTTCCTGGAGGATTTGGTGAACGTGGTATTGAGGGTAAGATTAGAGCCATTCAATTTGCAAGGGAGAATAAAGTTTCTTTTTTTGGTATTTGTCTTGGGATGCATTGTGCTGTTATTGAGTTCGCGCGTAATGTGGCACGATTAAAGAAGGCAAATAGTGCGGAATTTGCATCAAATACTCCGGATCCTGTTATTGATCTATTGCCAGACCAGAGTGGAAAAAGTGATAAAGGTGGCACAATGCGGCTTGGTGAATATCTCTGTCAATTAAGAAAAAATTCCAATGCATTTGAGGCGTACGGTAAGCGGGAAGTTTATGAAAGGCATAGACATCGATATGAATTTAATAATCGGTATCGAATTCAATTAGAGGAGGCGGGGCTCAAATTTAGTGGACTATCCCCCAATGGAAACTTAGTAGAAATTATTGAACTGGAGGATCATCCGTGGTTTTTGGCGGGACAGTTTCACCCTGAGTTTAAATCATCTCCCATGGAACCCCATCCTTTGTTCACAGCTTTTATCTCTAGTGCGTGTTTATCAAGAAATGGTGTGCAGGCAAAATAGTACTAACCAATCTTAATATAATATTATTCTTCTTCCCGCAGCTTTAATTTAAGTTGAACTTACTTTGTAATGTTTTTTTTGTTGACCGGTCTGTTTGCCTCATACTCATTTAATTTTATTTGATTATCGTTTGTGCCATGGAGAAGTTTTAAGTAAAAATGAGGTAAAAGCTTGTGGACTGTGCTTATATTATCAACTAGTCTATTGGTGAAATTAAAGGGAAGATCTTTTTGCATTTTATAAGATGTGTAAAAAATGACGCAAAGTATAATTATATTTGGAATCCAGATAGAGGAGTAAGGTTCTATTTGTCCCGATTTCCCCATATTTTGTGCAAATATTAATCCCATATAGTACAGAAGAATTACCATAATCGATGTGGCAAAACTTCCGGACTTTCCACCTCTGCTTGAATAGATACCAAGTGGAGCCCCCAGCAGACCAAACAGTAAACATGTGAAGGGGATTGCAAACTTTTTACTGAGTTCGACCTTTGCAGCAAATGTCGGCAGGCCTTTTTTTTCAAATTCCTTAATTTGTTTTAGAAGTAAATTAATTGATAATTCACGATGGCCTACAAGAGCTTCCTTTTCTAGTTGGACTGTGTCGGGAAGACTTAGGTTTAGCTCATATGTGTCAAATTTTATCGTTTGGTATTCGCTTAACTTGTCCCCTAATTCATGAATCGTACCACTTGTTAACTCAAGTCGAACTTTTAATAATTCAATATTGGGGATAATTATTGCTTGTTTTGCAGTTATAATTTTAGGTGATTTTGATTGAGTTGAGTCAGCTATAAAAATATCTCTATATTGAAATTTTTTATCACGTTTTTTTGTAATAATAACTAAATCCTTAAAATCATAATTTAATATATTGGGTCTGATATTTATGTCGGCGTGGTTTTTAATGATTTCATAAGTTTTTTGTTTGTATGCGAAATTACCCCAAGGCAATGCATATACCATAATAATAACTGCTATGATATATGTGAGGATTGAGAAAATAAGTACAGGTCGCATGGTCTGCATAAAACTTAAGTGGCAAGATTTCATGGCAACCCATTCGTTAGATGCCGAAAATTGATTGAAGGTTGCCACCGATGCGATCAGTACCCCAATGGGAACAGTAAGAGCCAAGTAGGAAGGGGATATATAAATCATTATGAGAAACACGTCCCAGATTGAAACTCCACGATTAACAATGTTTTCTGCGATGAATAGAAATTTATCCAAATATAGGACGCTTGTTAGCGACCCGACTGTAATTAGGAATATTTTTATCAACTCTCTAAGAATGTATCTATCGATAATAGTGATTGACATAATTAAATAAAGAAATGAGGTGATATTGTTAAATTATTCGACTTTGTTAAGGTGATCATGTGAGTGATAATAAGTTTTCGGAAGACTAGAATTACTATAGAAAGGTTGTTAAAACACTTTCTAAACTAAGGTTATTACCAATTGTATTATATCTGGGTTAAATTTATTTTGAATTAAAAAACATGGATATTTTGTTTACATAAATTATGAAAAATTCTAAACCTTTTCATGCTTCTATCCGGAAACTTCCAGACTGGCTTAAGACTTCTCTGCCGAAAGGAGCTAATTATTTTCGTTTGAAAACCTTGGTCGACAAACATGGGTTAAACACCGTTTGTGAATCAGCTTCGTGTCCTAATGTGGGAAACTGTTGGTCTGCAGGAACTTTAACCCTTATGATTCTCGGAGAGACATGTACTAGATCTTGCCAGTTTTGCGATGTCCCGACGGGATCTATGAAACCTCCAAGGGAAGAGGAGCCTGTAGAAATCGCAGAAATGCTATCTAAGCTAAACCTTGAGTATGTCGTAATAACATCAGTTGATCGAGATGACCTACCCGACGGAGGAGCTGGTATTTGGGCGAAAACGATTTGCAATATTAAAATAAGAAATCCTTACGTGAAAGTAGAAGCCTTGATTCCTGATTTTAAGGGTGAAGATTTCCTTGTAAATAAAATATGTCAGTCGCAACCCGATGTCATTGCTCATAATATAGAAACCGTTGAATCTTTACAATCAATTGTGAGACCTCAATGTCGTTATTCATGGTCGCTTAAAGTTTTAAAAAATATTTCAAAAAAAAATATAATTACGAAAAGTAATCTTATGCTGGGGCTTGGAGAGAAAAAAAGTGAGGTTGTTGAGACAATGCGTCATTTAGCAGAAATAAATTGTAAAATTCTATCTATAGGGCAATATTTGAGGCCTTCTAGAAAGCACTTGGATGTAGTCGAGTATATACATCCGGAAACTTTTGCTGAATATAAAACAATTGGACTGTCTCTTGGAATTAAATATGTTGAAGCCGGTCCCTTAGTAAGAAGTTCTTATCGCGCTGACCAGCAAGCTAAGAGGTTATTGAATGCTCTGCATTAGTGAACCTAACCGTGTCATTTTGTTCTGGTCCTTAATTCGGTTTTTTAGATATTTAAAAATATTATGATAATATTTTAACGTTTCAAAAACTAGATAATATTAGTGAGATTTTTTTGTGCCCAAAATTTAGATCTCATTAAATTTTAAAGGGTGAAAGTATTGTGAAAGTTTTTAAAGTTTTAAGTCTTTTTATTCTTGCTGCAGTGGCACTTGGTTTTTTTGCAAGTATTGGTATTTGGGCTGCTGTGTCATTTCTTAGGTTATTTGGGATTGATACTCTCTAAGGTAGAGGTGCTAATTCATGACGTTATTATGAAGTTAATTTTTTGAGGATATATCTATGTCGATTTATGGAATAGTATGTCTTGGTGTGTCAGGGTCTTGCACGTTAGCTATTATTTATTACTTCTTCAATAAAATGAGATTGTCCGAATAATAGATTATAGATAGAATTTTTATTTTTTGGCATGGCACCGAACAAATGATGTTCCCGTATACACAGGTTTAGGATATTCCTTTTTGCATTTGTGACTTAGTTGTGAATCATCACTCTCATTAAGAAAAATTGGGCAGCGTGGATGAAAGTGGCAACCGGTAGGTGGGTTCAAAGGGGAGGGAACATCACCTGTGATTAACTGAAATGCTTTGCGGATTTCAATGTCTGGAATAGACTCTAGCAATGATTTGGTGTATGGGTGCTTTGGGTTTTGAAAGATTTCATTTGTCGACCCGTTTTCTACGATTTTACCAAGGTACATGATCGCCACTTTATCAGCCATATATCTCACTACACCTAAATTGTGGGTGATGAATAAGTAGGTCAGTTTTCGTTTTGCTTGTAATTCTTTAAAAAGGTTGAGAACTTGGGCTTGTACGCAAACATCTAAAGCACTTGTTGGTTCATCTAGTACTAGAAATCTTGGTTCAAGAATTAATGCCCGAGCAATCGCAATGCGTTGCCTCTGTCCGCCAGAAAATTCGTGTGGGTATCTGCTTATAGAAGATTTTGGTAATCCCACCTCGTTTAAAACATCTTCTGTTTTTTTTCTACGTTCAATCAAACCCATGTCTTTAGAGTGCACCTGTAGTCCCTCTCCAACGATATCTTCAACTGTCATACGTGGTGATAACGATCCCATAGGGTCTTGAAATACAATTTGCATTTGATTGCGTATTTTCTTTAATTCAGTGTTATTTAATTTCATTATGTCTAGTCCTTCAAAGATCACTTCTCCTTGAGTTTCTCCTGTAAGCTTTAATATAGATTCGCCAAGGGTTGTCTTACCGCACCCTGACTCACCTACAAGCGCAAGTGTAGATCCTTTTTGTATTTCAAGATCAACATTGTCCACTGCTTTAATATAGTTCGCTATCCTTAAAAATACTCCTTTTCGGACGGGGAACCATGTTCGTAGGGCTTTAATGGATAAAATTGATTTGTTTTCCGTCGAGCGCTCTGGTGATTTAATGCTGCCTGGCATGGCGATTTCTTGTGGTAGTTTCCCATGCTCATATAGATGGCAAAATGTGAAGTGATTGGGTTCGATAGTATATTGAGGGCTATCAATCTTTTTACAAATATCCATAGCCTGCGAGCAACGTTCTGTAAAAAGACACCCAGTACCATAATCAGTCGCCTCGGAGACCATTCCAGGTAAAGTGTTAAGGATAAAACCAGTGTCTTTGACTTTTGGAATTGAATTCATCAAGTGGCGTGTGTATGGATGCGCCATGTTTTTTAAAATATTATCGCGAGAACCTTTTTCGGCAATTCTACCTGCGTACATAATACAAATGTCATCAGCTATTTGATTTACAATTCCCATATCATGGGTGATGAGAAGAATAGACATTCCTGTTTCTTTTTGAAGGTCAGACATTAACTTTAGAACTTGAGCTTGAATGGTGGTGTCTAGCGCTGTAGTTGGTTCATCAGCGATGAGTAGTTTTGGTTTGCAAGCCAACGCCATAGCAATCATCACACGTTGTTTCATTCCTCCAGAGAGTTCGTGAGGGAAACAGTCTAACCTTTTGTGTGGGTCAGGAATTCCTACCTGGTTTAACAATTCTATCGCAAGTTTGCGAGCAGGACCTTTCGCTATTTTTCTATGCTGATATAGAGGTTCTTCTAACTGATTGCCTATTCGATACAGCGGATTTAGTGATGTCATTGGTTCCTGGAAAATCATTGAAATATCATTTCCACGTATTGATTGCATTTCTAATTCGGTAAGGTTTGATAGTTTTCTTTTGTTAAAGTAGATTTCTCCGGAGGGGTGAAATCCGTTGTTAGCAATGAGACGAATTATTGAAAACGCAGTTTGAGTTTTTCCACATCCAGATTCGCCTACGATAGCAAGGGTTTTGCCTTCCTCCAGGTTAAATGATATACCGTCGATGGCACGTGCCACCTTATCAATCCCAACATTAAAATAAGTTTTAAGGTTTTTAACTTGAAGTAATGAAGACACTTAATTATTCCTTTTAGGGTCAAATGCATTACGTATTCCCTCTCCGACAAAAGTCAGCATCGTCAGAGCTGCAGTGAGGGTTACAAATGTAGGAAGTAAAATCCATACGGCTTGAAGGTTGGTCTTTCCTTGTGCTAGTAACTCTCCGATGCTAGGAGCAGGACTCGGAACCCCTAAATTTAGAAAATCTAAACTTACAAGCGCTAGAATCCCAGCGGTTACTTCAAACGGGAAAAAGGTTATAACTGGGGTTAATGCATTTGGTAGAATGTGTTTACGCATAATGCTAAAATTAGATACACCCATAGCTTTTGCGGATTTTACATATTCAAAGTTTCTAATTTTTAAAAATTCAGCTCGTATATAAGCAGCGATACCCATCCATGCAGTTAAATTTAAAATCAAAAAAAGTAACAATGCCGAAGGAACTAAAAAAGAACTTAAAATAATTAGAATATACAATCTCGGAATTGAACCCCATATTTCGGTTAACCTTTGCCCTATTAGATCTATCCACCCTCCAAAGTACCCTTGGGTTCCCCCAAGTAAACATCCGATTAGTGTTCCTGTAATGGCAATTGAGATTCCAAAGATCATTGATATACGGATTCCATAAATCAACCTTGCTAGAACATCTCTCCCCCTATCATCAGTCCCTAAGTAATGGCCGTCGATCCATGATGAGTCTGTAACTTTGTTAGTTTCTTTATCAATTGTTTTATAAGGTGCTGCAAGAACTACATTCCCGCTTCTACTTTCTGTCGGTATATATTTATAGTCATAACGAATCGGTGGCCACAATTCCCAGTAATCAAGAGGTTTTATAGAAGGTTTTTTATTATGGTACTTTGTATTTGGTGAAACATGACTTTCGTTTAATTCATCCTCAAAGTCATCCATTTCAATTGAAAAAATTGGATCCGGTTCTTCAAAATCATCTAAGCCAATATCAAAGGATGATGGTTTGTTGGTGTCCATAGAATAAAAATTGTTATCTTCTGGTATTCCATTCAGAAGATTTCTGAATCTTTTTGAGAGATAGTCAGGTTCTCTTAGAAGAGTCCCTCCAAAATCTTTTTCACTGTAAGTGAATAATACGGGTATGAAGGTTCTACCTTCAACTACAAGTAGAATAGGACGGGTGTTACATAAAAACTCCGCCGGGATTGTAATGATAAAAAGCCCACATAAAAATAAAAAACTAATAAAAGCTCTTTTGTCACGCTTAAATTTATTCAATTTAAGGCTAAAATCATTGGTTATTTCCATGTCATAAATGGATTAAGATTGCGACTCATCGAAAGAGATACGTCTATCAATAAGGACATATGTCAGGTCTGTCAGTAACTGACCGATCAGTCCCATTAATGAAAATATAAATAATGTTCCCAGAACTATTGGATAGTCTCTTTGTATGACAGCCTGATAAGAAAGTAGGCCGAGGCCATCTAGAGTAAATATCTGTTCAATCAAAAGCGAGCCAGCAAAAAACATTGCCAGAAATGCAGTTGGAAAACCTGTTACAAGAGGAATAAGTGCATTTTTAAGGATATGTTTAAATAGAACTATTTTCTCTGGCAATCCCTTTGCTCGCGCAGTAAGAACATACTGTTTTTGTGTTTCCTCCAGAATGGCATTCTTAGTTAGCATGGTGAGAGTAGCAAAACCACCTAATATAAAGCAGAACAAAGGAGCGGCTAGATGATGAAGGTAGTCACCGGTTTTTTTTAATATTGACCACTCTTCATACCCGGGGGTCCCTGCCGAAGTCAATCCAGATAGAGGAATAAGGTGAATAATTGCCCCGTCACCTGGACCTAGAAATACGATCACAAATATGCCCATTACAAACCCAGGAATACTGTAGCCTACAAGTACGATGAGACTGGTCATTGTATCGTATTGCGTTTCATGCCTGACCGCTTTAGAGATCCCAAGAAAAATACAAATAATATAAGTAATAAAAAAACTTGTTACGCCTAGAGATGCCGAGACAGGCAATTTTTCTTTAATAAGCTCTAATACAGATTTGTTTCTGTAAAAGGAATCACCAAATTTAAAGACTAGAAACCCTTCCCAATTATCTCTATTAATAAATCGGTCGGAGAATGAACCTTCAGAATTTATGGGTGCATACCATAAAAATGTTCTGATATAGCGTTCCCATAACGGGCGATCAAGGTTGTATATTTTTTTAAGGTTTTCCAGATTTGTATCGTCAATTCCTGACTGTTTTATAGAGAGCATTTTTTGGGCTCCCCCCCCAGCTTCAGATAGTGATGCAGAGTGACCTCTCAGGAGAGATTTCATTTGATCAATAGGTCCTCCGGGAACAAACTGAATAATCAAGAATGTTATTGTCACGATTCCGATAAGGGTTGGAAACATCAAAAGAAATCGACGTATTATGTAAGATGTCATCGAGGAAGAATTACTGGAGTGAGGAACCTGAGTCCCGTGCCTTTTTTAATGTTGTTGCTTTATTTTGATCAAGCCACCACCATTCGAGTATATTATTTATTATGATTGACTGTGAGGCGTTAATTTTTGGGCGTGAAAACTTATTCCAGTAAACAATTCGATCATAAGGTATATACCAATTAGGAACGATATAAAATTGGTGGGTAAGAATCCGATCCATTGCTTGAATAGAGTTAATTAAGTCTTTGCGAGACTTGGCTTCAACTATGGTATTGATTAATTCGTCGACGGCTGGGTTTTTGACTCCCATATAATTTCGTGAACCCGGAGTGCTTTCCGCTTCACTACTCCACATAGAGCGCTGTTCATTTCCAGGTGATCGGCTTTGCGGATAATTAGCAACTATCATATCAAAATTAAAATTTCTTAAAATTTCTTCGTATTTTGCGATTTGAACCACTTTAATATCTAATTCTACACCGATCTTTTTTAGATTATTTTTATAGGGTTCTACAATGCGCTGGAAGAGGGGGGAATTAAGAACTAATTTAATGGTCATGCGTTTGCCATTTTTACTGCGTATCCCATCAACTCCCATCAACCACCCAATCGAGTCAAATAAAGAATTAGCTACTTTGATATTTTTGTCTAGAGACTGTCCTTGGCCAGGAGCACCAACGGGTTTTGTCAATGTTGTTTTGGGTACAAAGGAGGATCCGTGTTTTTCCCGTAGTTTTTCCAAGATGGCCTTAACCTCGCCATTCGGTAACCCCCTTGCTCGCATTTCTGGATTATTATCGAAATAACATTCGTTACGAGTATATTGTCCGTAGAAAAGGTTTTTATTGCTCCATTGAAAATCAAAAACCATGGCAACTGCTGCACGTATTTTTCTGGATAAGAAAATAG
>ENA-OREN01005603-OREN01005603.1-marine-metagenome-genome-assembly--contig:-NODE-5603-length-10347-cov-2.885200_pt1 | contig 10347 bp, 5 predicted proteins | sample MGYA00248624_ERZ508555 | MGnify/ENA primary metagenome ERZ508555 (study PRJEB26222, sample SAMN06267773) | marine metagenome | isolation source: Saanich Inlet, British Columbia, Canada | place...
AGTCGGTCTCACCATCAAGGTTACTGTCCACGTCGATGCCGATGTTGGTGAGGAAAGATTGCGGCACAATCCACGGCCCGTCCATGGCGATGCCAAAGAAGACAGTGGCCCCGTCGATGCCGCCCAGTTCCGGCGCGTTGGACGCCGCCCCCACCACGCGCAAATCGCGTGCCGCCTGTTCGCGATTGGCGTAACCCCTCGAAGGACTAAGATAACCAAACTGAAACACCGACACCAGCGGCGCGCTGTGCGGGTTGCCCCCGACAATCGGCAACGCAACCGTTGCCAAGCCCTCGCTTTGTGGCAATTCAACGCTCTTCGCCTCCACACGATGATCACCCACCGGACGCAGCAGCATGTGGTACGGCACATGCACCGAGCGCGACTCGCCGTGAAACCAAATCTGGCCGGACGCCTCGTGCGCGATGTGGCGCAACCCGCCCTTGACCTCCGGCGGCGTGGTGGGATCGAACAGCAACTGAACTTTGGCCGGGTCTATCGTCAGCATCACCTCGACTGTGGCCGTGCCCCTGGCCGGGACGGTAACCGTCGGCTTGGCCGCGGTAAGCATCAAACCGGCGTTGGCCAAGGTGTTGCTAACCGCGAAGGTGCCGATCCACGGCTGGTCGCCCAAATTGGTCAACTCGATACTACGCTTGGCCAAGTGCGGCGCGGCCACTTCCAGCAGGCCGAACGACAGCGACACCCGCTCCGGCGAATCTGCGTCCGAGGCGATCACCGGCGTATCGATAGCCAAGCGCGGATTGACGCGGCCCGCCCCGGTTCGTGTCTCGGGATACGGTGCGCCATTCTCATCCCGCGTTTGTACGGCGGTGTTCATCAACGCAGCCTTGACGACCAACGGTGACCAATCCGGATGCCGCTCAAGCAGCAACGCCGCCGCTCCCGCGACGTGTGGCGACGCCATCGACGTGCCGCTCATCTGCTCAACACCCTTCCCAGCCCATGCTGAATGAATGTTGAAACCGGGCGCGGCCAAATCCGGCTTGAGCAAATGCGTCTCGTAAACCGGCCCGCGTGAACTGCCGGGTGCCAGTTGATCGGCCAGTTCCGGCCCGCCGATCATGACATCCCCGCCAAGCTTCACGAACAGCCCGGCCGCCAAATGTTCCTTCAACTTTTTGCCGTCACGCAGCGAGATCATCATCGCTGGAATATCCACCGTGCCGCCGGGAGTGCCCATCGCAATCGGCGGCCCGCCCTCGTTGTTCACCACGAGCACCGCCACCGCACCGGCATCCGCAGCGCGCTGGATTTTATCCAGAAAAAAACAGACACCTCGATCGATCATCGCAATGTTCCCCGCAAGGGCCTCGGCGTTTTTCAAATCTTCGCAAGCCTGCGGAGGGTCAGCATAAACCACCCGGCCCGCTATCTCCCCGGCATCCTTAAGCCGTTTCGTGAACGCCGCCTCGACCGCCTCGTAATAATCGCGAACCACCGGCGGGTCGGTGACCTCGATGCTGTTGTTTTCGATGCCGTCGTCCATCGAGTTGGCCACGGTGATCTCGCTATCGTCGTACGCCATCAGCGCGTAAAAATTGTTCCCGCTGTTCCCGGCGGCTCGCACCACCACGCAGCCCAGCTTGGATAGACGGGCGGCAACATTGTTCTCGAATCTTGGGTGAGAATACGGGTTGCCCAGCGACAGGTTCACCACGTCCAAATGATCGTCGAGATCACCGTCCGCGTCCGGGTCGGCCGCCCACTCCATCGCATCCACCGACAGGCCAGTCGTCCCCGAGCAGCCGAATACTTTCAGCGAATAAAGTTCCGCCTCCGGCGCTACGCCGGGGCCGATCAAAAACTTACCCATGTTCAACGCCTTCCCGTAGCCGTCGGTGTACGGCACTCCGTTGGTCAGCACGCCGACTCCACCCGCGATGCCGGCCACGTGCGAGCCGTGGCTGCTCTGCGCGCAATCGAGCGGATCGTTGTCCGGACGCGGAGTCTGTGTGCCGTTGTAAGCGTCTCCGGCAAAGTCGTAGCCACCCACGACTTTCGCCGTTGGAAAGGTGCCTTTCTCGATACGCGCCGGATTGTTTTTCGTGTAATCTGCCACGTCGCCGCTCCCGCCGAACATCGCGTGGTGGTAGTCGATGCCGGAGTCGATAATGCCGATGCGAACCCCTTTGCCAGTGGCCGAGAGATTGCCACGATTCCAAACATTCGTCGCGCCGATGAACGGAACACTCGACGAGGTCAACGGCCGGAATTGCGCCACCGATTGGACATCGACCACGCCGTCGAGTCGCCGAAGTCGCTCCACTTGGCCAAACGGAAGCCGTATCTTGATCGCGTTGGCCAAGCGGCTGAACCGCGCCTCGACCGCCCCGCCGACTTGGCCAAGCCGTGCCACGACCGCGTCCTGTTGGGCTGCAATTTCGGCAATACGACCGCGGGTAGCCTCGGCAATTTCGCGATTGGCCAAGCCCCGATCGAGTAGCCGCACGGCAACGTCCGCCGCCGGTTCGCCGGCAAGCACCGCAAAAACCAAGCGAGTCTCCGCCCCCCGCTCAGCGCCAAACGCTTGGCAAGCACCAGCCAAACCAATGCAAATTGGGAGAAAAAAACGGCCCCATCCGAACCCACTCGTCATGCGCGGAAGATGCCAGTTTTCAGCAAACGGAGCGAGCCTCCCTGTCGAGGGCGCTGCTCAAGCGGGATCGTAGTTTAGATTGGGGGCAAGCCAGCGCTCGGCGTCGGCGAGGGTCATGTTTTTGCGCGTGGCCCAGTCCTGGACTTGGTCGCGGTCGATTTTTCCGACGCCAAAATACTTGGCACGCGGATGCGCGAAGTACAGTCCACTCACCGAACTCGCCGGCCACATGGCGTAACTTTCGGTGAGTCTTATGCCGGTGTGTTTCTCGGCGTCGAGCAACTCCCACAGCAGCCGCTTCTCAGTGTGATCCGGGCAGGCTGGATAACCGGCGGCGGGGCGGATGCCTCGATATTTTTCGCGAATCAACTCGTCGCTGCTCAACGATTCGTCAGCGCCGTAGCCCCATTCGCGGCGGACGCGCGCATGTAGGCATTCCGCGAACGCTTCGGCCAAGCGGTCGCCGAGCGCCTTGACCATTATGGCGTTGTAATCGTCGTTGTCCGCCTCGAACGCTTTGGCCAATTCCTCGACCCCGTGGCCGGCGGTGACGGCGAACGCGCCGATGTGATCGGCCATGCCGGTTTCACTCGGAGCGATGAAGTCGGCCAAGCTGTGGTTCTCCTCGGAGACCTTGTCGTTTTGTTGGCGCAGAAATTGGAACTTGGCCAAGCGCTTGGTTCGCGTGTCGTCGGTGAACAATTCCACGTCGTCGCCAACGCGGTTGGCCGGAAAAAAACCGTACGCGCACTTGGCCGTGAACAGTTTTTCGCCGACAATGCGGTCGAGCAATTCCTTAGCGTCGTCGAACAACTCTTTCGCCTTTTCGCCAACAGTCGAGTCGTCAAAAACTTTCGGATACCGCCCCTGCAATTCCCACGCGTGAAAGAACGGCGACCAGTCGATAAACTTAACCAGCGTCTCCAGCGGGAAGTCGTCTTCAACTCGTACGCCGGTGAATTCCGGCTGCGGGATATCATCCGCTCGCCAGTCGATCAGGGGCGCTCGCGCTCGCGCCTCGGCAATCGGCAGCAGCGGCTTGGCTTTGCGTTTGCTGTAATGTTTCTCGCGGAGTTCGTCTTGCAGCTTTGCGTTCGCCGCGATGAAATCGTCACAGCCGTTTTCGCTCAATAGTTTGCCGACGACACCGACTGCGCGAGAAGCGTCGAGCACGTGCAGCGTTCCCCGCTCATAGGCGGATGCAATCTTCACTGCGGTATGCACTCGGCTGGTCGTCGCGCCGCCGATGAGCAGCGGCAGCGTAAAGCCTTCGCGCTGCATCTCTTTGGCGACGTGCCCCATCTCGTCGAGCGACGGCGTGATCAATCCGCTAAGGCCGATCATGTCCACTTTTTCCTTGCGGGCGGCTTTCAAAATCTTGTCGCACGACACCATCACCCCAAGGTCGATGACCTCGTAGTTGTTGCAGCGCAACACCACGCCGACGATGTTTTTGCCGATATCGTGCACGTCGCCCTTGACGGTGGCCATGAGGATTTTACCGCGCGATGACGAGCCAGTCTCGGCCTTCTCCTCCTCCATGAACGGTTGCAGATAAGCGACTGATTTTTTCATGACACGCGCGCTTTTGACGACTTGCGGCAGGAACATTTTTCCTGCGCCGAACAGGTCGCCGACGACGTTCATGCCGTCCATCAACGGCCCCTCGATGACGTGAATCGGGCGTCCAAGTTTTTGCCGCGCCTCCTCGGTGTCGGCCTCGATGTGCTCGACGATCCCCTTGACGAGCGCGTGACTCAACCGCTCCTCGACCGTGCCTTCGCGCCAGGCGTCGGCGACTTTCTCCGACTTGCACTGTTCCTTGACCGTCTCGGCAAAACCGACAAGTCGCTCGGTGGCATCGGGTCGGCGATTCAGCAAAACGTCCTCGACACGCTCGAGCAGGTCGGGCGAAATTTCCTCGTACACTTCGAGCATTCCTGCGTTGACGATGCCCATGTCCAGACCGGCACGAATCGCGTGGTAAAGGAACGCCGAGTGCATCGCCTCGCGCACGCCGTTGTTGCCGCGAAATGAAAACGAAATGTTGCTGACCCCGCCGCTGACCTTGGCCAAGGGCAGCGTCGACTTGATGAGGCGCGTTGCCTCTATAAAGCTCACCCCGTAGTCGTTGTGCTCCTCCATGCCGGTGGCGACGGTGAGGATGTTCGGATCAAAAATAATGTCCTGCGGCGGGAAGCCGACTTCCCGTGTCAGCAAATCGTAAGAGCGCGTGCAAATCTCGACGCGGCGCTCGGTGTTGTCGGCTTGGCCCTTTTCGTCGAACGCCATCACCACCACCGCCGCACCGTAGCGGCGGATCAGTCGCGCCTGTTTGATAAACGGCTCCTCGCCTTCCTTGAGGCTTATCGAGTTGACTATTCCTTTGCCTTGCAAACACTTGAGGCCTGCCTCAATGACGGACCATTTCGAGCTGTCGACCATGATCGGCACGCGCGAGATATCCGGCTCGGAGGCGATCAAATTCAAAAACCGCACCATCGCCGCCTCGGAGTCGAGCATGCTCTCGTCCATGTTGACGTCGATTATTTGCGCGCCGTTCTCGACCTGTTGCCGCGCAACCGCGAGCGCGTCCTCGTACTGATCGTTCTTGATCAGCTTGGCAAAGCGCGGTGAGCCGGTGACGTTGTTTCGTTCTCCGATGTTGATGAAATTAGACTCGGGCCGAACCGTCAGTGCCTCCATGCCGCTAAGTCGCAGCCACGGCTCCGGCTTGGCCAAGCGGCGCGGCGCACAGTCGCTAACCGCCTCGGCGATGCGGCGAATGTGTTCCGGCGTCGTACCACAGCAACCGCCGACAATGTTCAGCCAGCCGTTGGCCGCCCACTCGCGCAACTGCGGAGCGAACGACTCAGGCGTCTCGGGAAAACCGGTCGGCAGCAGCGGGTTCGGCATACCGGCGTTCGGGTGCGCGCTGATGTTGACCGGCGCGATGCCGGAAAGCTCATCGATGTGCGATCGCATTTCCTGCGGGCCAAGCGCGCAGTTGATCCCGACGCTGAGCAGGTCAATGTTGGCGACGGAATTCCAATACGCCTCGACCGTTTGGCCGGAGAGTGTGCGGCCACTTTGGTCGGTGATGGTGAACGACAGCATGACCGGCAGCCGTTGGCCAAGCGAGTCGAACAGCGACTCGAGCGCGAACAACGCCGCCCGCGAGTTGAGCGAGTCGAACACCGTCTCGACCAGCAACACATCCGCCCCGCCCTCGACCAAGCCCTTGGCCTGCTCGCCGTACGCCTCGACCAACTGGTCGTACGTCACGGCGCGGAACGCCGGGTCGTTGACATCCGGCGAAATGGATGCGGTGCGATTGGTCGGGCCGATTGCTCCGGCGACAAAACATTGCCGGCCGGGAGCCGCCGCCATCACGTCATCGGCGGCGGCGCGAGCGAGCTTCGCGTTGGCCACGTTCAACTCGTAAGCGAGCGACTCCATCGCGTAATCGGCCAAGGCGATGCGAGTGGAGTTGAACGTGTTCGTCTCGATGATATCCGCCCCGGCCTCGAGATAAGCGCGGTGAATGGAACCGATCACTTCCGGCTGGGTGATACCCAGCAAGTCGTTGTGGCCCTTGAGATCGCGCTCCCAGTCGGCAAAGCGTTCGCCCCTGAAATCGGCCTCCTCGAGCGTGCGCTGCTGGATCATCGTGCCCATCGCGCCATCGAGAATCACGATGCGCTTGGCCAAAAGCTCGGATAGGGCGAGTTGACTGTCGTTGGACGGATTGATGCCCATAAAAGTGGCAGGTTACCGGCCGATACCGAGAGAGTCAACTAACATATCAACATATCAAGATATGTTGATATGTAATATTTTATTACTAGAAATCAATTTATGACCGTGTAAACCGGTTTTTTTGACAACTGTTCGTTGAGGCAGCTTGATGAGGATCATGAAGAGGATGAACTCACACGGAAAAATCTCCGGCGGCTTGATTCAAGCTCTGATTGACAGTGCCTATTTGTAAACTATAATTCCCGTCACGAACAATCCGTAGTCATGCCAAAAAAAATTGATATTATATTCTCGTTTGATTGGGAGAAAGGCGAAGCAAGGCACCCTCCCCACACCGGGCTTCGGGCCAAACTCATTATTCCAGATCCTGAGTTAATCGGCATGTTCGGGTGAAAGATTCCCGACCTGTTCACGATACGGAAGAAATGTTCAAACACAAATTCACCGTCCGGAGTAGGAATGTAACAGTTCCGATACCCCACCATGTACTGGATGATTACCCTTTCCAATACGATGGCGAGCGCGTTTCTACCGCAGGGCCAGTTCGATGGGCATCATACGAAGGGTGAAGTCGAGGGCGTTTTCCAGTTCGTTGCCGAGCGAGTCGAGTTGCTGCTGGTAGGGATTGTTGACCATGTCGTTCAACACTCGATCGGTGATCAGGCTGGCCATTTGCTCGTCGCTGTTTGCCACCAAAACTATCCACTCGGACACTTTTTGGGGAGCGTCGGACAACCGTTGAGGGGCCGGAGACGGCCAGAGCGCCAGAGCCAGGGCGATGCTGGCCAAGCCACCGGCGAGTACCCAGCGCCACACATTGGCCAAGCCGGCCGTTGGGCGGGTATGTTTGTCGGCCTCTGCGTGGATAGCCGCCATGATTCGCCGGTGAAGAAACGGCGGGAACTCTGGCGCATCCCGCTTGGCCTCGTCACGGAGTCGCGCCTCAATGTCTGGCCAAGCGCTTGGGTGTGGTTCCTCTTTCATTGGTCAGTTTGTTCGTTTAGCTCGTCAATGGGTGTCATTCGTCGGTAATAATTCAGCCAGTTTTAGCCGGGCGCGATGCAGCAGCACTTTCACCGAGCCGACGCTCTTATTCATTACGTCCGCGGTTTCGGCAAGGTTTCGGTCTTCACCATAAAAATGCCACAACGCGGCGAACTGGTTCCCAGTGAGCAGCGCCCTTGCCCGGCTCCAGACGCTCTCTGCCTTTTCGCTGGCGATCAGTTCGCTGCTTGGGGTCGTGTCGGTGACTCCATCCGCGTGCTCTGACTCGAGAAGCCGTTTGCGGCGGAAGTGGTTGATGGCCAACCGCGAGGCAATGGTGTAAATCCAGGTCGTGAAGGCGTATTGAGGATTGTACCGATGCAGTTTGCGGTAGGCGGTGACGAAGGTGGATTGCAACAGGTCCTGCGCAAGATGATGGTTTGAGGTTTTTTGGTACAGAAACGCATACAACCGGCCCTCGAGCCGGGCGACCAGTTGCTCGAACGACTCCATGCAGCCCTTCTTCGCGGCGATGGCCAGGGCGAGTTCCTCCGCCCGGGCTGTGTCGCGCTCCGTCGGCCCAAACTCACGGCTTGAGTCAGCTTGGCCCTGTGTTGGGGCCGCCATCAACGATGCTGTGGCATACTGAATCAAGGCTAGGGAAGATCTATGTCGATCTCCTTCAGCGCCGGGTCGATCAACTCGAAAAACTTGTCTACGCCGATGGCGAAATGAATGGAGAGGGTCACCTCTTTGCGTCTGACCTTCAGTCCCTTGAGGATGTCTTTTATCTCTGGGTTCTCTTCCTGACTCAGTCTGGCGAAACCGATCAGGCCGTTGACCATCGCCTCCATCTGCTCGGCGGTGTCGGCGTCGTAAGCATCGACGGAGAGAGAGAGGATCAGTTTCCCGTCTGACTCGCCCAGAACGAGGGAGGCCTCCTTGGCCATTTGTTTGATATTCTCGTCATCAATGCTACTGATGGCGCTGACATCCGCATTGGCGACGAGGAAGGCGTTCTTCGTGTCCTTACCGATGCTCACGAGGCTGGGTGGCAATTTTTTCGCCGCACCCTTGCCGTTGACGAGGTCGATGGCCTTGGCTGCCAACTCGCGGCCGGCAGCCAGCACTGCGGTGGTGTCGTTCACAAAACTGACATAACCGCGCTCGCCATCGCCCCGGTCGCCGGCACCGTGAATCTCGTGTTTGCCGTGCTCGGTTTTGCGGTAATTCTCGTCCAGCTTCATGAACGCCAGCAGCTTGGCGTTGTCCGCCTTGTGCCTGACGATGAGGATCCCGTTGTCCTCCCCGCCGTTGCCGGACATCGTGGCACCTTGAATGACGGTCAGCGGGTCGAACCCGATGATCTCGACCAGTGCCTCGAACTTTTCTCTACCCTCCTCCTGACGCACTCTTTCGAGGAGGGTGGTGCCGATTTTCGAGGCACGGAAGGCGTCCAAGTCCAGATGTGCCACGAACTTGGCGTCATTGGAGATGTTAATTTTATCGACTTTTGCCGCTTGACCGACGGTCAACACCAAGGCCAGGCCCAACAGTGTCAATAGAGTGTTTTTCATCGTTCTTATTAATTCGACGCCGCATTGGCGCTTTATTATTTAGCTATACACGCCGCAGATTCCGAAGGTTACGCCCCCCGCAAAAAAGGGCCGGCGCTACTCGCGCATGATGGTGATAAAGCCGGCATCCTCTGTAGGCGCAATATAAAGGCTTACCGTGTTGCCGTCGCCGCCGATGCTACTCTTGTTGAGCGAACCGCCCGGCGTGAGGGAGAACTTGGCCTTCGCCGACTCGCCGCCGTTCACCGTGCCGCGAACCTGCACCGAGTAGTCCATCCCGGAGAGCGTCTTGAACTCCAACTTCACCCGCCCCCCCGCGCCGGCCTCGACGAATTCCGTCGCCACCGAGTAGCCGAGGTCCGGGAACTCGACGCTCACCGCGTCGCTGCCGTTGTACGTTGCCTTGTACGACATTAGCGAACTGCGAGCCGGACCCTTCACTTTTTTTCCGTGCGCCTCGAACTGCGAGCCGTGCGCTGGGCAGCGCAGCCCGAAACCCTTCTTGAACGCGTTCACCGCAACTCCCTGGTGCGTGCACTTGGCCGATACGGCATAAAACTGGTTCCCCGGCATGCGCGTCACCACGATTTGGCTACTAGAGGATGGGATGCCCGGAACGTTCAGACGCACCGAGCCATACGAATTCTTGAGCTGCGAAAAGTCGTCAAAGTTCATCCGGAACACCGCCGTTTCCCCGGCCTGCACCCCAGACACAAACCACCGTCCGGGCCCCACTCCGCAAGCGCCTCCGCACACCGAGGCAAAAGCCATAGTCCGCAGGGCGCCGCGCCGATTCATTTGTTTTCCCAAAGATCTCATGACTCCAAAAAGTTGACTGACTCTGCTCGAAACCAAGTCAAAGGAAAACCAAAAATTGCGCTTGGCCAAGTTGACGGTTTTGTAGTGACAGCCGCGCCGGAATCAGGCTTGCTCCCACGGGCGCTTGGCCAACCCAAGGCCACTTTCCCTCCATGGCAAACGACCCCGACCAAATCGCCCGCATCGAGGCGTACCTGAGTGAAAACCTGTCCCTCGCCCGCTTCAAGCACATATTGGGCGTGCGGGAAACGGCCGTAGCCTTGGCCAAGCAGCACGGCATCGAGGACGCCCAGGCCGAGTTGGCCGCCCTGCTCCACGACTGCGCCAAGGAACGTCCCGATGACGAACTGCTCGCCTTGGCCAAGCGCCACGGGCTGGAGGCGGATGAGCACGAACAACGAATCCCCAGCCTGCTGCATGGCAAGGTGGCGCCGTTCGTCGCTGCGGAACAATTCAGCGTGAGCGACGAAGCCGTGTTCGACGCCATCCGCTGCCACTCCACCGGCGCGGTGGAAATGGGACCACTCGACCATATCCTGTTTGTCGCCGATTTCTGCGAACCGAACCGCCCCTACACTGCGGCGGAGG
>ENA-OREN01005604-OREN01005604.1-marine-metagenome-genome-assembly--contig:-NODE-5604-length-10346-cov-3.093875_pt1 | contig 10346 bp, 10 predicted proteins | sample MGYA00248624_ERZ508555 | MGnify/ENA primary metagenome ERZ508555 (study PRJEB26222, sample SAMN06267773) | marine metagenome | isolation source: Saanich Inlet, British Columbia, Canada | place...
TTACCGAACAACTTCATGTTGCGCGGATCGTCCTCAACGATGAGAATAGTCTTTGCCATTTTCGATCCTTATATTTTGTGCCCAATAGAATATTCCGATACCGGTGATATTCAGTTTACTGTTTCAATGTCTTTTAAGGCCAGCATGATATCCTGCTCTTTCCCCCTTGTATATTGGGGCATTCACACCGGTTCACAAGTCATCGCTGCAAATTAGAATGCCATTTTTTAAGCCAATGGTAGCTCAATCCAGAAAGTGCTGCCGATACCTTCTTCACTGTCAAAACCGACTCTGCCGGACATACGTTCCACCAACATTTTGGTTACCGGCAGACCAATGCCGGTGCCTTCCTTTGAAATCATCGGGTCTAAGCCCAGTCGATTGAATATCTGAAAGACGTCAGGATAATTTTTCCTGGCGATGCCTGTGCCGGTATCCGTTACCAGAATGCGCAAGTACTGATCATCGGTTTCATGTGCATCTATTGTCACCGATCCACCGTCCTTGTTGAATTTAATGGCATTGGATAAAAGATTGAGGAACGTTTGCCTTAATCGGGTCATGTCGCAACGAACCAGGGGTAACAACCTGTTATTAATTTTATTGGTAATTTTAATTTCCCTTGCTTCCCCAAGGGGGGAAATCAATCTCACACAGTCGACGGTTACTTCGACAACATTGACATCATTAAAGGTAAGAGAAACCTGATCTGCCTCAATCGTGGCCAGATCAAGAATATCATTTACCAACTCAAGAAGATGCTCGCCACCCTCGACAATACAATTTACATGCACTTTTTGAGATTCTGAAAGGGGGGCCTTGGGGTCAAGTTGCAACATTTGCGCGAAACCAAGGACAGCATTCAGCGGCGTTCTTAACTCGTGGCTCATACTGGCGAGAAAATTCGACTTGTGTAGATTAGCTTGCTCTGCTTCCTGCAAAGCTGTTTTCAGATTAGCGGTGCGACTGTTGACTTCCTTTTCCAGGGATAAATTGGTCAAGACCAGGTTTCTCTCAGCTATTAATTTACCCACCGAAGCGCGTGAAAAATACCATGCGATTATTATGCAAACGGGCAGGAGCAGGGCCAGGGGATAAAATTTAAGCAAATCGCTTGCAATCATGAAAAGATCGCCGGTTCTTGCATAGGACGCGGTGATGATTTTCCAGTCTCTCATCTGCCTGCTTTCTTTGCTGGCGTTTGGGGCATAAGCGTAGGGGTGGGTAGTCGAATAGACGAACCTTCCTTCGCTGGTATCGATAATGCCCGAGTCAGTTTCCTTTATGGATTTCCAAACTTCTGGGTGTTTATTGCTGAAATTAGCCTTACCACCAAACATGAACGCCCATTCGTCTGCCAGCGTAGGACTGGACAGGTAAAATCCATTACTATTGACCAAAAAACCTGCCCCGGGAGCCAATTCCATTTGTTTTTTGAACTGATCAATGAATATCTTGGCAAGGTAATTTAGAACAATAACGCCTCTAAATTTTCCGGATGTATTGTAAAGCGGTGTGCCGAAACGGATCACCGGCCTGGAGGACAAATTGCGCGGCGGAAAAATTGATCCCGACGCTATCCAAGCTGCGATGGGGGAGGTCGCCGCTACCCTTGCGCCGGGCAGCGATCAACATGCCGGAGCTGATTATCGCCGCCGTGTGGCAGGCAAGTTGGCTGAACGCGCCCTGATAGATGCCCTGACAGATGCGCTGTTGGAGGCCGAAAATGAGTAAGCGTAACATATCCGTGACCATCAACGGCAGCGTCTATACGCGGCAGGTTGAGCCGCGCTTGTCCTTGTCGGATTTCCTGCGCGGGGAACAGAATTTGCACGGGACCCATATTGGCTGTGAACACGGGGTTTGCGGGGCCTGCTCCATCCTTCTCGATGGCGTGCCGATCCGCGCCTGTTTGATGCTGGCAGTGCAGGCCGATGGCCAGGAACTCACCACCGTTGAAGGCTTGAGCCAGGACGACGGTACGCCCGGTCTATTGCAGGACGCCTTTCAGGATGCCCATGGCATGCAATGCGGCTATTGCACGCCGGGCATGTTGATCTCGGCTCAGGCCTTGCTGGCCGACAATAATGATCCCAGCCTGGACGAGATCAAGGACGCCATTGGCGGCAATCTGTGCCGTTGCACCGGCTATGTGCAGATTATCGAAGCCATCCAGCTGGCGGCCACCCGTTTGCGGGAGGCGGGCTGATGAATGAAAATATCGGTCGCAACCTGCACTACGTCGCGAACAAACGGCGGGTGCGTGAGGACAAACGCTTTGTCACCGGCAAGGGGAAGTATGTCCAGGATATAAATTTGCCGGACACAAAACACGCCGCCGTTCTGCCGTCGCCCTATCCCCGGGCCCGTATACTATCTATCGACACGGCGGCGGCAGAGGCCCTGGACGGCGTGCATATGGTGCTGACCGGGGAGCAAATGGCAGTGGATTGCAATCCCATCCGACTGGGCCTGAAACTGCCGGAAATTAACTGGTACCCCCTGGCCGTGGGCATGACCTGTTATGTCGGGGAATGGGTGGCGATTGCGGTGGCTGATGATCCTTACATTGCCGAAGACGCCCTGGATTTGATCGAGGTTGAGTATGAACCTTTGCCTGCCGTCGTCGATCCCGAACAGGCCTTTGCCGATACGGATCTATTGGTCCACCCCGGTCATGGCAGCAATGTGCTCTACCACGGCAATTTTTTGTGGGGCACGGTGGCTGAAGATTTCGCCGCCGCCGATGACAGCCTGACCTTCCGGGCCCGCTGGGGCCGCAGTTCCACAGTGCCGATTGAGACCTTTGGTGCTCTGGCCCGCTGGGACGAAGGAACGGAAATCATGGATATCTGGGCTTCCATCCAGATGCCGAATTTTGTCGAGCTGATGGCGACCACCTTGGGCTATCCCCTAAATTGCATTCGCCTGCATCAGGATGTGGACGTGGGCGGTAGCTATGGCGTCAAGCGCGGCATCAAGCAAAGCGTGTTGGTGGCCTACCTGTCGCGCAAGCTACACCGGCCCGTGCGTTTTATCGAAGACCGCCTGGCCAACATGGCGGGCAGTGATGCCCATGGCCCGGACCGTATCTTTGATACGGACGTTGCCTTTAATAAAGACGGCGTTATCCGATCCTTGAAAATCCGCGCCCTCGATGATGCCGGTGCCTATCCGGGCCGGGCACCGTTCCAGTTGGCCAAGCCGATCAGTGCCATTGTCGGGCCCTATAAAATCAACTCCGTTAAGTACGAGGCGATATCCGTCTGCACCAATAAATCGGGCCAGGTGCCTGTGCGTGGCTTTGGCCAGGCACCAACTAATTATATGATCGAAACGGCGGTGGACAATGTGGCCCGGCATCTGGGTCTGGACCGGTTGGAAGTCCGCCGTCGTAATCTTATTCAGGCGGATGAATTTCCCTATCAAATTCCCCCCGGCAGCAAGTATGACAGCGGCAATTACCCGGTGGTCTTGCGAAAATGTCTGGACTTGGCCCGTTATGATGAACTGCTGGCGCGCCGCGATCAGGCCCGCGCGGAAGGCCGTCTTGCCGGCATTGGCATCGCAACGGTGTTGGAGCCGGGCGGCGGCAACAATATTTTCGAATACCTGATGGATCCATCGGCGGAGATCACAACCTTTATGGAAGGCTGTGAAGTCCGCGTCGACGCCCAAGGCAACGTCACCGGCATTATGGGGACGACCACCTCCGGTCAGGGCCACGAAACCATGATGGCGACCATTCTGGGTGAGGAATTGCAGTTCGACCCGGACGACATTCGCATTGTCCATGCCGATAGCCTGAATGCCCTGCCGACGCGATCGCCCATCGCCTCGCGCATGGCGATCATGCTGGGCAGTGCGGCGGCAGGGGCCGCCGGTCGGATCAAAGGCCGGGCCATGGCCATTGCGGCCCATAATCTGGAACGGGAGGTCGAAGATCTGGAATATGCGGGCGGGACCATATCTGATCGCAATGACCCCAGCCGCAAACTGACCTGGGCCGAGATTTGTTTTATCGCCTATCGTGCCTATCACAAATTGCCCCCGGGGATGGAGCCGGGCTTTCAGGCGCAATATGTTTTTCAAGTGCCGGGCGGCGGTCAGCTACCGGATGAAAACAACCGGGTGCAGGTCTATCCGTGTTTTTCCTTCCAGGCCCATATCCCTTATGTGGAAATTGATCCGGGTACGGGGCGGGTCACGGTGGTGGACTATGCCATCGCCCATGATTGCGGCACGGTGATCAACCCGGACATTGTGCGCGGTATGGTGATCGGTGGCCTGGCCCATGGCATCGGCGCGGCGCTGTATGAAAAATTTGCCTATGACGACGAAGGGCAGTTTCTCTCCGCCACCTTCGCGGACTACCTGATGCCGTCGGTGCATGAGATTCCCGACGTCAAGGACGTGGAACATTGCACCCCGTCGCCCCTGACGTCCCATGGGCAGAAGGGGTCGGGGGAAGGTGGTTATCTTGGCGCGCCGGCGGCTATTGCCTCTGCCGTCAACGATGCGCTCGCGCCCCTGGGCCATACGATCCATGAATTGCCCATGCGCATGCATAATATTGAAGCCCTTATAAATAGTGGAAATTCTGAATGATCATTGATACCCACGCCCACTACACGCCGCAGACCATGCTGGCGGCGCTGAAGAACAAAATCGAGCAATTCCCGAATGTAGAATTGCTGCACCAGGATGACAGCTATCAACTGGTCTTTGCCGGCCGCGCCCCGACCCGGCCCTTGTCGCCAAAGTTGCGGGATACGGAAATGCGCCTGTCCTGGATGGATGAACAATCCATCGATGCGCAAATCGTCGGCGGCTGGCTGGATAGCTTCGGCTATGAATTACCAGCTGAAGAAGGCGCGGCGTGGAGCCGTTTCCTCAACGAATTCCAGATGAGCGGAACCGATGGTCTGGATCGCCTAACGCCGTTGGCCAGTGTGCCGTTGCAGGATGGTAAACAGGCGGCAAAGGTTCTGGAAGAGGCGCTGGGCGCGGGTTTCAAGGGCGTGATGATTGGCACCCAAAGCAGGGGTGATGAGGGCAACCTGGACGATGGGGATCTGGATCCGTTCTGGGAAGCCGCCGATGGTCTGGGCGCGACGGTCTATTGCCACCCCATGTTCGGCTGTGGTGATCCGCGCCTGTTGGATTACGACATGATCAATGCGGTGGGCCGGGGCAGTGATACCACCACCGCCGTATCACGCATGCTGTTCGCTGGGCATTTCCTGAAATACCCAAATATGAACTTCATCCTCTCCCACGGCGGCGGGGCTATTCCGTTCATGTTGGGCCGCCTGGCGCGGAACCATGTAATCCACCCGGGCAAATATGCCGATCCTGTCGCGGGTTTCAAAAAACTGTATTTCGACAGCGTGCTGTTTAACCCCGATGCCCTGAACTACCTGTGCGGCTGCTGTGGTCACGATAAGGTCATGCTGGGCTCCGACTATCCCTTCCCTATTGGCGATACGGAACCCCTGAAAGTTGTGGAAGATGCAAATCTGACGGATACGCAAAAAAGCATGATCCTGGGTGAGACGGCGGCGCGATTATTTGCTTAAGGTGCCATGAGGGCATCGATGGTTTTCTGTTCAAAAAACTCTGCCGGCAAAACCTCCGGCCCGATAAGGGCTGAGGGATTGGGCGAGGGATAACCTTCAACATTTGTGCGGCGCGATGCGCGGGCACGACGCTGACGGGCGTCTTCGCCAAATTCAGCCCGCAACTTTGTGACAAATTGCCCGGCAAAACGTAGCCTTCGCATACGGTCCAGTCGCTCGTCCACATAAGGTTCGAACGCGGCCTCGCTCCAATCACCTGCCGCCAGAATATCGCTGACAATGCGAACATCGCGCAGTCCGATAGACAGGCCCTGTCCGGTGATGGGGTCGCAATGCCCTGCTGCATCGCCAATCAGTTCGTATAAGCGCGATTCCACGTTCATGTGGATATCTTCGAGTTCTTCTTTCCACTCGAACTCGCCGTTTTCGATTTCAACGACGATTGCTGCAAGTCCTTCGACGATTTTTTCCACGTCGTCGGACTCGATGATGCCCTGACGACCCAGCATGCGAGCGTGCGCGATCGATCCTGCGATGTCCTCACGGTAAAGGCGACTGTCGTAGTGGATCGACACCGTGAAATCACTGGCAAGCTCGCTGCCGCGTGCGGCAGCTGCGGGGTTTTTGTTTTCGTTCGAGCCGTTGTTTTGGCTGGTCATTCGAGATGATCTTTGGACTGGCATTGCGCGTGTACGAATTTGTACTGCGTGCAACATTATCGCTACTAGCGGGATATTTTAAGGAAGCGGGCAGGTGCTGGGCGCGTCAAAGCGCGATCAAACTACCTCGTAGGCAAAACCATGCGCTCCAGAAAAAGTAGCTTTGCTACCTACCGCTTCTCGGAGTTGGTTTGTTTTCGGGATTGGGTTCGGGCTGAGAGTGAGTAGATGTCGATGAATCCGGTTGCTGCCTCGTGATCGAACGAATCGGTCGTCGAGTAAGTAGCCAGATCGAAATCGTACAGCGAGAACGGCGAACGTCGTCCAACCACCAAGCAAGTGCCCTTGTGCAGACGTAGGCGCACTTCACCGGTCGAGAACTCGTGAGCGCTGTCCATGAAGGCCGCGATGTTCGTGCGAAGCTCTGTGAACCAACGACCGTCGTAAACCATGTCGGAGTAGATTGCAGAAAGATTGTCTTTCACACGCTGCTGCTCACGAGACATCGTAGAAGTCTCAAGCGCCTTCAAAGCGGTGTGCAGAACGATAGCTGCTGGGGTTTCGTAAACCTCACGTGACTTGATGCCGACCAAGCGGTTTTCGACGTGGTCGATTCGACCCACACCGTGCTCACCAGCCATGTCGTTCAAGATAGCGATCAGTTCAACACCCGACTTCAGAGTGCCATCGAGAGAAACCGGCACGCCCTTTTCAAAGCCGACAACGACTTCGATGCCCTCATCTGGAGTATCGGAAATCTGCTTCACCCACGAGAAAGCGTCTTCTGGCGGAGCGAGCCAAGTGTCTTCGAGGTCTTCACCTTCGATAGCTTGACCCCAAAGATTGCGGTCGATCGAGTACACACGCTGGTCGGAACCAACTTCGCGTAGCTCAAGTCCTGCCTTCTGGGCGTAGAGCTTCTCTTCATCACGGGTCATGCCCCATTCACGGGCAGGTGCGACGATCTTGAGAGGCTCGCCGTGTGCGGCAAGAGTCATGATTCCAGAGTCGAAACGAACCTGGTCGTTTCCTTTACCTGTGCAACCGTGGGCTACAGCGGTGGCTCCGACTTCACGAGCGGCTTCGACTAGTTTCTTCGCCATCAAAGGACGCCCAAGCGCTGTCGAAAGTGCGTATACACCTTCGTACATGGCTCCGGCTTTTAGGCCAGGGAATACATATTCGTTTACGAACTCGTCACGAACGTCCCAAACGAGCGATTGAACTGCGCCGGCCTGAGCCGCCCGTTCTTTAACTCCAACGATTTCGGGTCCTGCGCCTAGATCGACAGTGAGAGTTACAACGTCCATGTTGTAGTTCTCTTGGATCCAGACGGTTGAGATTGTTGAGTCCATGCCCCCGCTGTAAGCGAGGACGCACTTTTCCCTTGCCATGTTTACGTAATTTTCCTATTGGCTTTTGGCGAACGAGGCGATTGTTGTCGCGATTGTGATGAATGCAACCTGACTATTCTCTCGCTAGATGGGGCGAATGTCGATCCTAGTGGTGTGTCAGTTTAGTTTTGAGATTTGTTGGCACACAGATCACCATGCAATCAAATAATGCTAACTGTCATTCTGAACTTGATTCAGAATCACTCCCAAACACTCCGGATTGATCATGCCGAAGCAGTCGAACAGATATTTCGTGTATATCCTCGCTGATGTCGACAAGACTATGTACACCGGCGTTACTGCTGATCTCTATCGAAGATTGTGGCAACACCGAACGGGCGCAGGCTCAAAGTTTGCATCGATGCATTTCGTAACCAAGCTGGTTTGGTTCGATGAGACTGACGATGTGACAGTTGCAATCGGGAGTGAGAAGCAGATCAAGACTTGGCGACGGAAGTGGAAACTTGATCTTGTGGAGTCAGGCAATCCGGGGTGGTTGGATTTAGCTGACGGTTGGTACGGAATCGAAGCTGATTCTGAATCGAGTTCAGAATGACAGGGTTGGTAGTGCAGGAGTGTTGGCGAGAAACTTTTAGCTACCCGCCAGCTTGTGCGGGCATCCATTTTTCGGCCCAGTTTTGTAGGGCGTCGAATACGGGGGCTAGTTCGCACGCCATCTGGGTTGATGCGTATTCGACTAGGACGGGTCGCTGCGTGGCGTCGACTTTTCGTTCGACCATGCCGATTTCTTCGAGTTCGACGAGTCGCTGCGAGAGCATTCGATCGCTGATGCCATCGACCGCTGTGCTGATTGCTGAGAAACGTGCTGGCTCTTCTTGAAGGACGGTGAGAATCAAGCCGGTCCAGCGTTTGGCGAGCAGTTCCATCGCCGCTTCGTAGTGCGGGCACATCTGGGTTGATGCAGTGTGGTCGTGCGTTTCGCTCTGCTGTGGCGTACTTTGGGTCATGCATTCCACTTTACACGATAGTTACTAATGTTTTGTTAGTGCGTGTTCATCAAGCAAGCGGTAGTCACAGTGGGTTCATCCCCGTAATGTGTGTTCATTAGAAAGTTACGTTTTGGCTCGGATAGCAGGAGCAATCGACGCAATGGTGGATACGGGTTTACAGACTGATATTTCGGACGATATTTTGCGCAGGTTTGAAAAAGTCAGTTTGCAGTCGTGTACTGGGGCTTTGCACTACATAACGAACCAGGCTCGTGATTCGAAGAACGGCGATACAAGCACTTCGTGGAACAACTGCTACATGAAGAACCTAAAGCCGTTGACGCCCGGCAGGAAGATCGCCGCTCGTGCTCGTACTTTGAGCTTTTTACCGCCTAGACCCGATACTGCTGCCGTTCTGCGTAAGGGCGAGGATTCGCCTGAGTTCGTTGCGATGGAGAGTTGTGGTCCCGGCGACGTGCTTGTGGTGGATATGAACCGAATGTCGGATATTGGCATTCTTGGGAATATGAAGACTCGTCGGTTGTGGGCGCGCGGCGGCGTGGGGTTAATTACTGACGGATCAGTAAGGGACTTAGACAAGATTCGAGATGAGTACGGGTTGGCGGTGTTTGGCGCTGGTCGCTCGGCGATTACTGGGCTTGAGGGAAGTCCATTTCACGAGGTGAACGTCCCGGTTAGCTGTGATGGAGTTCTTGTGATTCCGGGTGATGTGATTGTGGCTGACGATGATGGAGTAGTGGTCGTTCCTCAACAGCTTGCTGAGCAGGTGATCGATTGGATCGAGGAGCATGATCTGGTGGAAGACGAAATCGCCAAGATGGTCGATGAGCAAGATGTTTCACCGGGGCGGTTTTATCCTCCGAGTGAGGAATTGCGTCAGCGGGTTCGGGATGAACGGACGAAGCGAGACTAGTGGCAAAACAATGCCCTTGCCGGGATTCTCGACAAGGGCACTGAACGACTGTTTTGTGATTTGGGGTGGCTATGACCGGTGCACTATCACCATCTTAAGTTCGGTCATTTCCTCAACTGCGTAGCGAGGACCTTCTTTACCCATTCCGCTGTCTTTGAGACCGCCGTACGGCATCATGTCCGCTCGGAACTGGGTACCGCCGTTGATGTTGACGTTGCCGGATTCGACTTCCAGCGCGAACTTCAACGCGTTGTCGATGTTTTCAGTAAATATCGCAGCCGACAGTCCGTAACGAGTGTCGTTTGCATACTGAATCGCTTCATCGATGCCTTCGATCGGTGTAACTCCAACCGCAGGCCCGAACAGCTCTTCGCGCGATACTTTCATGTCGGGATGAACATCAGCGAGGATCGACGGGGCTAGAACAGCGCCGTTTCGGCCGCCACCCTCGATCAGTCGTGCGCCTGCACCGACTGCCTCATTGATCCAACCTTCTACTCGCTGTGCATCACTTTCTCGCACCATAGGGCCGACCTTGATCGCATCTCCCATAGGGTCGCCAGACGGTAACGCTGCGACCATTGGTTTTAGGGCGTCGAGATAATCTCCGTAGACCTCTCTATCGACGTAAACCCGTTGGGTCGAAATGCACGCTTGACCGGCGTTCGCGTACCCGTTCTGTACGGTTGCAAGAGCTACTTTTTCGACGTCAGCATCGGGCAGAACAATAAGTGGCGAATTGGAACCAAGCTCCATCGTCACTTTCTTGAGCCCGGCTGTACGCATGATTTGCTCGCCAACCTCTTGGCTGCCAGTGAACGTCACCTTGC
>ENA-OREN01005606-OREN01005606.1-marine-metagenome-genome-assembly--contig:-NODE-5606-length-10345-cov-3.105668_pt1 | contig 10345 bp, 9 predicted proteins | sample MGYA00248624_ERZ508555 | MGnify/ENA primary metagenome ERZ508555 (study PRJEB26222, sample SAMN06267773) | marine metagenome | isolation source: Saanich Inlet, British Columbia, Canada | place...
GTATTCCCTTAGAATCAAACGATTTTAACAAAATCCATTTACCTGTTGAATAATCCTTAATAAGATTACGCGCATCTGTTAGCGTTACTCCATTATGAGAGTAAAAGCCAATTTGATTAACACTATCTGATAACCTTCTTATCACCCTTGATCCACATTTATATAGCGTATTGTATTTTTTCCTAATCTCCAAATGCAGAACTGGCTCAATATCGCATGGCGACATAATCAAATCATTAACTTCATAAGTTGTGAGAATAGTATCAACTTTTTCCATTGACATTTGTTTCACATTATTACTCAGCATATAATTTCCAAAAATTGTAGCAAACCATATCAATACAATTGAAAAATAAAATTTGTTATCAAAAGCTTTCTTAAATAATGCTTCATTGACAACAATAGCAAATACTAATGCAAATGGCGGTAGAAGTATTAAGGAATGCCTGGATGGTGTCATAGGAATTACACCTGACAAATACATTAACATATGTGCAAATATATAAACAGCCAAAAAAGAATAGAGCTTACTATTAATTTTTTTAATATAGAGAAATATAAGAAATGCTGATACTAAGCCAAACAAGCCAAACAAATAGTGATGATTAGAGTAACTTGAGCTAAAAAATAAACTCTGATTCATTGAATAAAAATACTCAAAAATATCGTAGATCCTGCTAAATAAAAAAGATAATACTTCAGAAAATGAAGAGATATTCTCTAGAAAACTATACCTAATCACTTCTCCAGAATCCATAGTCGATATGGCTGGATTGTCATGCTTGCCAATTAATATTGATCTCATATATAAAAATACAATAGAGAATAATGCAATCGCTCCTGGCATAATCCAAGCAAGTATTTTTTTGTTAAGAATTGGTCTCTTCGTAAAAACATCAAATACTCCAAAAATAGCAACAATCGGAATATATTGATAATTAAATAAAATTGGCAATGAACGCAAGATTGACAACTTACCGAAAACAACTATTGGTAATTCATCTTTATGCGCCTCAATGTAAAATATTAGTCCAAAGCAGAAAATATGATATGAGTATGAACTTAAAGTAAAAGACCAATGAACAAAAGATGGTGAGGATAACAAAAATAACAAGAACAACAAAAGAATATTCTTATCTAATTGTAATTTCAGTAGTGATTTATGAATGAGATATAAGCCCACAGACGCCAAAATTGCAAATGGCGTAAACAGAATAATTCTTAACTGAGTCCAATCCACTTCTATTATTCTTGATATTCCTAACAATGGACTAATTCCAATTGCATAAGTCCATCGTAATGGCACGATAAAAACAGGTAGAAATACCTCAATCAGAAAATCTAGTAAATAACCATCATCAAGCCCTTTTGAATACAGAAAATCTTTATAAACAGCAAGAAATGATTCATCATCCAGCTCCAAATGACTAACAACAGCTCCAAACTCATCATATCCCCAGTGATAATTAGTTGTCAGAAATAAAATACCTATTACCAAATAAGCAAAAATCGCATACACCATATATTTACTGGCTTGCATACCTCTACTTCTCCCGATCGCAATACAAGGAAACCCCTAAGAGCCCTATAGAAAACCAAAATGGCATCCAGGTAAAGAACGAAGTTATCAGAACTAAAATAACCATTACGCTAATGATTAATAATCTTAAAAGCGAATAGCTGTCATTTGTATAAATACAAATCTTATTACTATCTACATACTGAATATCTTTATAAATAAAAAACATTAAGATTGTAAAAAATAACCATCCAGTTACGCCCAGGTGAGTAATAATAGAAACCAAAGAATGCGGATATCGAGCTCCAGTAATGTTATGAACATCCATATTGCCAAATATTGGTGAGTGCAAAAACTGTACCATAAAATCATTGGATAGTATTTGCAACCTAGAGCCAAGTGAATCATCAAGTGTGTTCAGTATTCTAAAGTTTGGCAGGTTTAAATCAAACAATACAAAAGAAGCATAAAACAATACCAAACCAATAAGTAATAACTTGGCAATTGTAGCAATAGCACTCTTTGCAATTTTTCCAAAAATTAATGAATAAATATTGATATTAAATCCAGCATTACCACTTAACTGTTCAATTATCAATCTTGAATATACAAAATACATTACTGTCAAAATGGTGATTGATGCAGTTGCATTGTTAGAGCCAAATAATTGTGATAGAACGATATTAACCATCAATTGTATGTACAAAAAATATGAGAATGACTTGCCAACTCCTTTAATAATAAGCATTGACACAAGTACAATATTCAAAATACTACTCATCAATATAAAGTTACCTGGCCTTTGATAATCAGTTGCTAGACTAGAGGTTAAAAATATTCCATCAGAAACGTCGGAATATAAATATAAAAAAGCATTAACTGACAAGTACAGTGTTAGCATAAAAAAAATAGCTAATAATTTCTTTGCCAATAAATTAACATTATTGCCACTTGAACAATGCCTAAATAATTGTGCAACCAATATAGATAAGCTTAAGCCTATAAAAAAAGCAAGTACAAGTCCGGTATGAGTCCCCACTGTGAATTCAGCTAAATTGTTAAAACCACTATCGGCAAAGTACCTTAAAGATGTGTAAGTCAAAAAAAGAATGGTTATTAATAATGAATATTTGATACGCCCAATTCTAAGTAGACTCTCGGAAAAATTAACTACTAATGAAATAACAAAAAGAAAGAAATACAAAACAAGAATTGAAAGACCTACTCCAGGACCAAAATATTTTATATTTTGAAATATATAAACAGAGAATGTACATAGTGCCGCTACCGGAAAAAGTATTTGGAGCATGTCTATTTTCTTAGCTTAATGATGATAAGTTTCATTATTTGCTTAATGAACAATAATAAAAATTTAGATGGATCGCTATATTTATAAAAGAACTCTGCATTTCTAAAAAAACTGAAAGCAGAACTCTCAAGGGTATATGAAGAATTAACCCCACTAGAACTTACATTCCACTTATATATCGTATCATCTATATATCTAAATTTAAGCCCTCTAATAATGGCCTTTCTTAGAAGGTCAACATCATCACTTACAGGATTAAATTCATCATACCCTCCAAGAGACTTAAAAGCCGACTTCCTGAATGGAGAACTACCAAGCAAAATCCAATTATTTGCAACTTTTTTAGGGTTTAAATACCCATTATCAGTTATGATTGAGCAATTTACATTCTCTGAATATCCAGTATCTAAATTTTCTTTTATATAATCACCATATGCAAAGGATACATCTTTTATAGAAAAAACATCTCTTATTATGTCAAAACTCTTTAATACTAATTCATCATCAGCATCTAACAAAACTATAACCTCGCCCTTTGATATATTGATCCCATAATTTTTTGCACCAGCAGCACCTAGATTCACATCAGTAGCATAGAAAGAAATATTAGAATTACTCGTGTATTTTTGGGTTAAGTTTTTTATGCAGTTTATAGATTCTGTGTCTGTAGAACAATCATCAACTATAACAACCTCATCGTTATCGGTTATTAAATTTAAAGCAGAATCAACAGAATCAATCAAAAGATGCCCTTTGTTATAGGCTGTGATAACTATACTTATGTTCATGAAAAGTACAAACTGATAATTTTTTTGAGTTTTCTGATAATCCTATCGGTAATACTGCCTCTGCTGTGCTTATAGAATGCTTTTATTCTTTCTACGGCAAGCTTATTTTCCTGAAGATCTTCTTCAAATTCAAAATTCATGTCTTGTTTAAAATACACCCTATTATCTAAACGGTAAATATCGTTATCATCGCAATTGTCCCCCGTTCCATCCATGCCTATATTCTGCGATAAAGATCGACTAATATTCGCAGACATGCCGTTATTCTCATAGATGGTTATGTACCAAAATATTGCCCAGGTGTTAATTTTTCCACTTTTATTACCCGTTACTTGTCTCCAGACATTCCTTGAGTTATCTAAGTTTAATGCATTTATATCATCTTTATTAAATTTGCTAACTGTATGCTCAACATCTTTTTTAAAGTATTGCCATCTATCACTCCATGTTGCCCAACCCCAGCACTCCATTCCTCGCCATATGAATACATCTGAAATATTGTCGGTTTCTATTGGATAATTCCACCCACTAATATGCCAAATTGTTTTTTTGTTTTGATAAAAGTCTAATGCACTATTCATAAATTTTAAAAACGACCTTCCGGTAACAATATCATCCTCTAGAACGATAACTTTACCATACTTTGAAACAATGTCAGAAACGCCACAAATAATAGAACTCGCCAAACCCTCATTTGTTGCCTTTTCAATAATAACTATATCTTTGAAAAGCGCCTTACTGATAGAATGTATATAATTCCTAACTTGACCTACCTTTATACTGTCATGTTCATTCTTAGAGGCGTCACTATAAATATAAAGAATACTATCACTTGCCAATAAATTTTTTGACAAACTTTCTATTGTTTGTTGGGTGTGTGATGGACGGTTATACACAAATAAAACTATCGGAGATAAATGATTCATGAAGGGCATATATTAGGTGAACAACTTATTTCCAGTTTAATAAAAAATTTTTATGGTTTTTCCACTCATAATAATTCATTGCATTAAGTTCAGTATTATCATCTGCAACGTCAATAACTTTAGCGTCAGAAATCCAGGCCGCCATTAGTGCAAATGTAGACCCAGCTGTCAGTATTAAATCACAACTTAGAAGATCGGAAAAGGCATCATACATATCGCCACTCTTGCCAGCGGATCCAGTGCTAATTGCCCAACCATGATGCGCTACTATAAGATTCGTCCAATCTTTATCTTCATCAGACATTAATATCACTTTATCAAAATTAAACTTTTTTACAATTGTCTCGGTCTTTTTGATCCATTCGGCATCATTAAAATACAATCGCCCATTCGCATGAGTTTTAAAATCAGTACCTCGAATATGTACCCCAAGTACCTTGGATTTCTGGTCAATGCCTGTCTGAGCAAAAGTTTTAAGCAAATTGGAAGATATTTCTTCCTTCCATTTATCAACAACACTCCAATTCCTAAACCCCCAGCCAGATAGTAATAAAATCGGTTTTGAGGCGATAATAAAATTTTGATCAAATATTAACTGATCTGTATGCACACCAAAAATATAACCTAAATTATTTCCTTTATCACCAATAACTATCGACTCTATCTTTCTAGAAAATAAAGCAAGCAAATGATGTGATCTAATCTTGGTATTGTAAACCAATCTTAGTAAAAATTGATAGTATCTATTGTGTGCAGTAGTTCTAACAATCAACAACTCACTAATAACTCCTCTATTGACAATATATTTACCACCTTTAGGCAGCAAATAACTTTGTAGTGATTGTTGTTGAATTTTAACATTCTTATACTCAAGGCCACATGCCAACAGATGGGCATAATTGATCAATTGGTTGCCAAACCTGCCTCCGCCATGCGTGAAAATTATTTTTCTTAAGCTCACAATTTGGTTTCTTAAAAATCCGTTTCAATCATTTTTTTAATCACACCCTTCATCTGCGTTTTCGCCTCCCAACCAAGTTCCTTTTTCGCTTTAGCTGGGTTGGCACAACTGTACACAATATCGGTCGGCCTTTTAAAGTCATTATTCACAATAACGTATTTCTGCCAATCCATATTAAATAGTTTGAATGTTTCATCAACAAACTCTTCCAAACTATGAGACTTGCCTGTGCCTATAACATAATCTTCAGGATCTTTCCGTTGCAACATAAGCCACATTGCTTCAACGTATTCTGGTGCCCATCCCCAATCTCTTGAAATATCCAATCGGCCCAGCTCTAGTTGATCCTGTTCTCCAGTAGCAATTCTCTTAACAGATTGTATTATTTTTTGAGTCACATAACGTTCAGGTCTAAACACAGATTCATGATTAAATAAAACCCCTGTACAGGCAAAGATTGAATATGACTCTGAATAATTTTTCACTAACAAGTGTGATGCTAACTTAGCAATTCCATAAGGGCTTCTAGGCTTAAAACAGGTATTCTCATCTGAACACAACTCTACCGAATCACCAAAGCATTCACTCGAGCCTGCGTTATAAAATTTAGTAGACGTTTCAAGAGCTCTTATCGCATTTAAGAAATTTATAACACCCAATGTCATACTCTGAATAGTCTCAGCTGGCTGATCAAATGAAAGCCCAACCGATGATTGACCCGCTAGATAATAAATTTCATCAGGTTTAATATTAGATACTACGCTGTATACACTGTGATAATCTTCTAAAGAAACAGAGAGTATATGGACTTTTTCAAATACACCTAGACTGATAAGATTGCCGAACTTCCTACCTTCGGCATCCCTAGACGTTCCCCAAACCTCATAACCTTTTTCCAATAAAAATTTAGCCAAATAACTGCCATCTTGTCCGCCTATTCCGCAAATCAGTACCTTCTTGTCAATCATTATTCAAATTAATTTATTATAAATTTCTAGTGTCTCACTAGCGCATTGTTGCCAAGAGAACAATTTACACCGCTCTTGCCCTAATTTTACTAATTCATCTGCTCTAGTTTGTGAGTATACAACGCGTTCTATAGCACCCCTCATCTGCTCAATATTTTCAGGGTCAAATAACTCTGCAGAATTTCCAACAACCTCTGGCATTGAGCTGGTGTTACTACTTACAACAGGGCAATTATACGACATAGCCTCTAGTGGCGTTAATCCAAAACCTTCATATAGTGATGGATGTACAAATACAGAGGCAGATTGATAATACCTGGCTAATAAGTGATCATCACCTTCTATTTGTGTAACTTGATTAGCTCTAAATCCTAAGTCTTGAATTAGCTTCATGTGTTTATTAGAAATTTTACCGCCACCAAATAATACAATATCAAAATCTTCAATTAATTTATGTGACGATGCCACAGACTTAAGGAAATTATCAAAATTCTTATACCACTCCCTCCATCCTACATACAATAAGTATGGTCTAGAATTAATGGTTGTATCGTCATCTATTTGTATTGGCGACCTTTCAAATCCCAAATAGGTTACAGATATTTTTTCATCACTAATACCATATAAATTTATCAAATCGTTCTTTGTATTTTCAGAGATGCAAATAATATGGTCAGCATTTTCTATTGAAGTTTTTTTCGCATCCCAACCTCGATGGTGTGGCGGTTCATAATAATCAAACAGCTCATGAATCATATCATAGACAGTGATCACCGTTTTATATGAATTCTTGTCTGTTCTACGTCCAGAATAGAATGTCTCATGAATAATGTCTGGTTGATATTTATGTATACCTCTATCAGAAACAAATTGATTGTATTTATTTACTATTCTTTGACTATTTAATGGGTAATGGTCAACATATCTACCATTAACGACCTTCTTTGGAAGATCAGAAATATACTTATTCTTATAAAAAGGAGAGAAAATCTTTACACTCTCCCCTATTCCTGATAACTCTTTAGCTAGATGGTAATAATATTTAGAAATCCCTCCATAAACCTGCGAGGTAAATATTTGATGATCGTACGCTATTTTCATGCAGACAAGATTATGCTGATCTTCCTTGTTTTAATAACGCTATAGTCTCACCAATTCCACGCTTTAAACTTCCTGCAGGAACGAACCCATGTGATTTAAATCTATTATCCAGCACTTCATAAGATAGTTGATTCATAATCTTATTATCAACGAATCCCACCTCTAAGTCAGGAATAAATTCACGTATAACATCCACAACCTCTCGAACAGTTGAGTTATTGGTCAATACGTTATATACACGTCCATCAAAAATATCGTTCTCAATAATAAATGAAATTGCACGAGACGCATCAAATAAATCCAAGTATGGTCTCTTTTGATCATAGGCGGTACTCCATACACTAATTGGCTGCCCCATTGCCGCTTGCCAGCAAAACTTATTAACTGCAGTATGAAAACGCATACCTGCAGATGCACCAAATATTGTTCCAAAGCGACAATGAATTGCTTTCAATCCTTTGTCTTTGCATAATTTAGTAATTAACTCCTCTTCTTTAAGTTTTGTAGTTGCATATGGACTTTGAGGTTGTAGCTCCTCTTCTGAACAATCCTCATCAACAATATCATTTTGAGTACCATAAACACTAGTTGATGATAATGCAATTAATGACGCGCCAGTTTCAACACAGGCGTTAGCAACTTTTACAGTTGATTGATAATTATTAGCTTCCAACTCTTCGGCTCGGTCAAAACTTCCTGCCGCATCTGTAATTGCAGCCAAATGTATTACTACATTTGTATCAGAAAATACTGCATTTAAATCCATGTCTGTAACATCGCCTTCAATAAAATGGAAATTACCTACAGCTGGAAGATTAAACAAAGAAGGAAAACGTTGGGTCATCATGTTATCAATCATGACAATTTTTGCACTTGGAAATTGAATTCCTAAATCTCTTATAACGTAAGACCCTATATGGCCTATGGCACCAGTTACTACAATTTTCATTATTTCACCGCCTTTAAATAACCGCCAGGGTGGCATGACATTAATAACTTATTTTCCACATCTGCATCCACAGTAAATCGATCACTTTCTGCAAGAAATTCTTTAACAGCCGTACCTGGATTATTTCCCGGACCCCATGGTCGTGGACGATGTTCTTGTTCAGGAATATACTCTACAATAGTATCACCACAAATTAAGTACTGGTCCTTTCCAACAAACTTGGAAAATACTCTCAATTCGTTTAGAACATGGGCATGCGTATGGTATGAATCGAGTATAATTAGTGTTTTTGTTGACCCTTTTAAGATCTCTTTAACTTTTTCGATAGTTTTGTCGTCAGTACTCTCTCCCTCTATTAATTCTATCTTGTCAGATATTTCTCCGTGGCTTGCCAGTCTCTCTTTAAGATCATCCGGAATAAAAATATCTATTCCAATAACCTTCTGACCGCCTAAAACATTCAATAACATCGCCTCAAATAACAGCCCCCCGCCCCAAGCAACACCAACTTCTATAATATATTCTGGCTTAGTCCTCCAAATAATATCTTGTATTGCAAACATATCTTGAGGAAGATTCAATAGCGGCTCACCGAACCATGAATTTTGATGAATCCACCGATGCTGGTCTGCTCTAATCAATACACTCTTAGCGTCTCTTTGCAAATCCGCATCATTCTGCATGTTAATAGCTGATTTTTCATTAATATCTAAAAAGTCATTTTTTGATATTATTTTTTTCCCTTGAATTATCTTATTTGTCATTTGTTATCCTTTTCAAATTTTATAAATTTATTGTAGTCATGAATATAATCTTCTTCTTCATAATGACGATCACATAGTACTGTTAATACCGCATTATCTGTTAAATATTTTTCTTTAGCCCATATACCAGGAGGGACATGTAGACCAGTAGAAGGGCTGTCTAGCAAATATCTACTGTCTCTAACTCCATCATTACATATAACCTCAATCTGACCCGAGGTGCAGACCATAAATTGAGAGCATTTTTTATGTGCATGATTCCCTCGAACCTCTCCCACCTTTGCGCTTACACTAAATACTCTCTTGATAGAAAATGGCACGCCACCTCCCTCTTCTGCTACTACCAGGCTACCCCTGTTGTCCACATAAAATGGCAATTCTACTAAATTTTCCTTCTTAATTGTCATTAAGAAAAACCTAAAAGAGTATGCACTCCCTTACTATACTTATCCATGTTATGTTCAGTAAGATTCAATGCGCATGGTAGATTTATACCACGAGACGAAACATCATAAGCCACTGGGTTGTTTACCTTTCCACTCTTCTCATTATTGAATGCTGGCAATGAACTTAAAGGATAAAAGAAAGGACGTACTGGCAAATCAAGTTTTGGCATTTCCTTCAATGCTATATCTCTAGTCATAGCATGGGATTTTCCAAATACTAAAGCTGTTGCCCATGCACCATTGACAATGTGCTCTGGCTCTGGATTCATTAAAAGATCAGGTATATCAGACAAGCGCTCTTTAAAGCCCTTTAATATCCAACGCTTTTTGCCAACTAACTCATCAATACGCTTAAATTGTGCATATCCTAATGCTGCTTGCACATTAAAAGGCATATATTTAAAAGTAACCTCTGTATTAAAATAACTTCCTGGCTGTCTGCCATGATCACGCAGAAACTTACAGCGCTGAAACAGATCTTCATCATCAATTAACAACATACCGCCCTCACCAGTTGTTATTGTTTTTGTACGATGAAAGCTAAAAACAGACCCAATACCAAATTTACCGGCTCTTACGTCCTTGTAGGTTGATCCCAATGATTCGGCAGAGTC